>ERZ808240.5111-NODE-5111-length-10950-cov-3.661404_pt1 | contig 10950 bp, 9 predicted proteins | sample MGYA00521084_ERZ808240 | MGnify/ENA primary metagenome ERZ808240 (study PRJEB31516, sample SAMN03275571) | gut metagenome | biome: mammalia-associated habitat; material: feces | host: Papio cynocephalus | place: Kenya | collected 2012-08-06 ... | reverse complement strand
CTGATGGTACAATCATTGTTAAAACTAAAAATATGAATAATTTATTGTTTCCTTTAAAATCCAGTTTTGCAAATGCATATCCTGCCAGTGAACATACAATGACTGTCAAAATCACACCTGCTACAGCTACAAATGCACTGTTAAAAATATATCGTTCAAATCCGTTCAATGCAAAAATTTTCTTATACTGTACTAATGACAATTTGTCTAATGAAAAATCAAAATCATATGCATTTAATGTCGATTTAAATGACATTAAAAACATATACAGAAACGGAATTAAACTTGACACAATAATTACAAGCATCAGCACATATATAATAACTGTCTTTATACCTTTCTTTACCATTTCTGTCCCCCCTTATATTTCAGATGCTTCACGCTTCATAAATCCACGCTGGAACATCGCTATAATCAAAATCACCAGGAACAGAACATTGGAAAGTGCCATTGCATATCCTGCTGCACTGGAACCAAAACATAAATTATATGCATATACAACCAACGTCGTTGATGCATTATTCGGTCCACCACCCGTCATCGTATAAATCAGATCAAAGCATTGCAGGGAACTGGTAATTGATAGAAATAACGCCAGAATAATGGTTGGTTTTAACAATGGAAGTGTAATTCCGAAAAATCTTCGGAATGTTCCTGCCCCGTCTACCTTTGCCGCTTCATAATAAGTGTCTGAAATTCCCATAAGTCCCGAGGAATAAATCACTACATAATATCCCATAGATTTCCAGATTGCAACGGCAGCAACTACTGCCAAAACTGTTTTTGCATCCCCCAGCAGCATAGAAGCCTTTATTCCAAAAAGAGAAAAGAATTTTTCTATAACCGGAATTTTACCATTCAACATTTCTTTCCAGACTACACCTATTACCGCATTCGAACAAAGTACCGGAATAAAAATCACACTGTTCGCTATTTTTCCAATTAACATATGTCTGTTCGAAACAAGAAACGTAGAGATTGCTATAGCAAGAATTGTCTGTAGTGGAACGATCATAATCATTAGTTTTAAGGTATTTTTTAATGCTTTTAAAAATTTTGCATCCGTAAGTAATCTGACATAATTTTTCACACCATAATACACCGGAGGTGTCATGATGTTGTATCTTGTAAAACTAAGCACAATTGAAATAATAACTGAAACTATGACAAAACCAACTAATATAACCGTAATTGGTGCAATATAGAAATACGGAGTTATATTTTCCATTTTCTTTTTATTCATGTTTGTTCTTTCACCCCCAAATCCGCTTTTGTTAAATCGCAAAGTATAAAAGATGCCTGCAAATTAAAATTGCAGGCATCCAAAATCGACTTATCTATCACTTATTTATTTGCCCAATACTCATCTAACAGACCATTTGCATAATCCTCAGCCTCTTTCAGACCTTCCTCAACTGTCATCTCTCCGGACATGATTCCCTGATAATCAGCAGCAAGCTGTGTCAGGATTTCTGTTCCGCAAGGACCAGCCTGGATTCCATGCCATTTATCTTTGTCGTCTGTGTAGATTTTCTCCATCTTCTCATCACCAACATATGGCTCACTCTCTGTAAGTGCAGCTCCCGGGCATTTTGCATGATACTTTGTCATGAACTCAGAACCTGTTACATATTTGATAAAGTCCATAGCAAGATCCTTATCCTCACATGCAGACATCAGTGTAAGACTATCTGTTGCTCCGAATGTTCCGTATGTTTTGTTTTTCAGAGAAGTTACAAAATCCCAATTCAGGTTTGGATATGTTTTTGCAAAATCTGTTCCATCTGTCTGTGAAGATCTTGTAATACCAAATGCAGATTTTCCTTCGCCGAATATCTGTGAGAATCCGTCAGACCATGAATATGACATAAAGTCCGGATTGATATATGGTGTCAGGTCTTTCAGCCACTGCATAGCCTCTGTTCCTGCTTCATCAGCAAAGCTTACAGATTTGTAATCATCATTATAAACCTGTCCTCCATTCTGCCACAGTGCAAAATAGTAGAACCCGTTCAGAATCTGCATTGTTCCGGAACCGCTGGCATTCATTCCCATTGCCAGACCATACTGATCAACCTGTCCATCTCCGTCAGTATCTTTTGTTGCCTCTTTACAGATACGAGTGAAATCATCCCATGTCTCCGGTGCTGTCTCACCAAGTTCATTCAAAATATCTTCATTATAATAGATTACGAATGGAACTCCTGTTACTAATGGCCAGCCATACTGTCCATCCATAACATATCCGTTTTTCAGATATTTGTACTCTTTTTTGTCGTCATCTGTCACATACTTAGACATGTCTGTGATTGCGCCGGCATCAATGTATGTTGGGAACATCTCGTTGTACATATATCCTACATCCGGACCCTCACCAGAGTTCAGTGCTGTTGTATAAGTTTCTTCATAAGATTCCCATGGAACAAGTGTAATATTAACTTTACAGTTATTCTCTTTCTCCCAGCCTGTCAGAAGATCTCCCCAATTCTTTACAGTATCTTCGTCAAGTGGTGGTACCCATACTTCTAATGTTTTCTCACCAGACTTGCTGTCTGATTTTTTACTGTCACTTTTACTTCCACAGCCTGCAAGCATAGATACAGCCATAGCAGCAACTAACAGTACACTCACAATTTTCTTTTTCATTCGTGCTTTCCTCCCTATATTCTTTCCTATAAATTTACTATGAAATTTATGAGCATTACGAATACAGGTTAACATATTACCCCCCCCCGTATCAAATTGGTATTTTTTATATATTAATTTTTTTATTTAAAATATCTATAATTGATAACTTTCAATTTTTTTATTTTTGATATTCTCCACATGCTCTTGCCGCGTCCATGAACCAGTCAATCTGCTGAGGATCTGTCGTCTCCGGTATATCACAGCCAGTCGCCAGTGTGTATCCCTTCTGCGCTTTGCTTCCAAGTTCCACACATTTCTTTACATCTGTAAATATCTCATCTTTTGTCCCTTTCATAACAATGCTCACAGGATCTACATTTCCAGCAATCGGCACCTGTGTGCCAATCTCGCCTGCTGCCTGCTCAAGATCAATGATATTATCCAGACTCAGCTCATTCAACTGATACTGTCCGAGATATTTCCAGATACTTCTTGTATCTCCACACATATGAAGGGAAACTTTATGTCCGGTTTTTTCAAATGTATAATCTGTCAGTTCTTTTGTGTAAGGAAATACAAATTTCTCGTACATTTTCGGACCGATCAATGCCGGATTTGCGACCGGATCTGCCATGGCAATTCCAAGCCCATACTGTGCTGCCATATCAATACAGCTTTTCTGGCTATCCGTCACGATCCGCATCAGCCGGTGAACTTCTTCTTCATGTTTTCTACAGTCCCGAAGTAACTTTTCCACACCGCGAAGTGTAGAAGTAATGGTAAACGGTCCACCTATGCTTGCTTCAATCGGTACAATTTCTTGCGCTTCCTCACTGAGTATCTTTGCTTCTTCCTGAAATACAGCGATTCTTGTATCTGTCTTTGCAACAACCGGCTCCAATTCATCTAATTTCCCATAATCCGAAATAAACGGAGCATCTGCGTAAGGGACTCCATTTTCAGGATAAATAAATTTTCCTCCAAGAGCTTCTGTAATTCCTCTTGTATTCGGTCCGATTACGATACGGTCATATCCATAACGATTAAACGTAATTCGTTCTGCCTGCGCCATTTTTTCCGCATTGAACCAGAAATCTCGAATGCTGATTCCACTCAGATAGCATTTAAATTCGCTGGTAAATGGCATTGCCATCACGCGGTCTGCTCTTTCACCATTTTGAATGGCATATTTTCGCTCCACCGGTGTCATCTGATCTTTTAGATTTTTTTCAAGCTTCATTTTTCTCTTCCCCATACAGTTTCATATTTCCATCTGAAACAATTCTTTTATTTCTTCTGTATTTTTACCCTTTCATCTGTGTGAAGTATATCATATTTTTACAAAAAATCTATGTTTTTCTTATTTATAGGTATTTCCTATATGTGCATCTATACATCATATTTTTCAATCTCCTTTTCATTCTCCATTCCTTGTTCTGTCCTTATATCTGACGTATAGTTAAAGTACCAAAGAAAAGAGAGGTAATTCTTATGCACAAAGATGATCAAATGACACCTAAAGAACGGGCATTTGCCCTGTTCGCCGGAAAACCGGTAGACCGTATGCCGATCAAATTATTTTCACCGTATATCGGAATGAACTTCGGCGCATCTTACCAGGACGCTTTTGTGGAAGCAAAATCACGCGCCCACTGGCTTATCGAAAGCTACAAGCGTTTCGGGCAAGATGGCTTAAGTGTCAACTACCGCATCGACGGAATCCCGGTTGCTTTCGGTGCCGAATCTACATACGACCCAACCGGAATCCCTATGATTAAGGAAAATATATTAAAAGATTTTTCCGATATTGACCAATTAGATCTGGAAAAAATCCGTTTTGAAAATGACCCGAACGCCCAGACTGCATTTGAGGCTGTTCAGATAATTCAGGACGAATTAAATGATGAAATTTTTACAGGTGTCGGTCTGATGGGGCCATTTACAACTGCCGCCAACCTTGCCGGTGTTGAAAAAATCCTGAAATCCATGAGGAAAGATAAAGAAGGGCTTCACAAGCTCCTCGACTTTGCCGCTGACATTACCATCGAAGTTGGACGCAAATTTGTAGAGAATCAGATTGGAATCGGACTTGCCGAACCAACCGCTTCACTCCTGTCACCGAAACAGTTCCGTGAATTTGTCATCCCTTACTATGTTAAAGTCATGGATAAATGGAAAGAATGGGGCAGTCGTGGCTCCGGTTTCCACATCTGCGGAGACACAACAAAGCTTCTGGAAACATTTCCGGAAATGGGAATCCGCGGAGTTAGTATCGACAGTGCTGTAGATATCGCCGTTGCCAAAGAACTGGTCGGCGACAAACTTTCCATTATGGGAAATGTCTCCCCGATTGAAATTCTGCGAGGTACACCAGAATCTATCGAGCAGGCTGTCGTTGACTGCTTCCGCAAATGCTGGGACAACCCACGCGGATTTACGATTGCTCCTGGCTGCGATATTCCGGTTCAGACATCACTGGAAAATATCGATGCCTACATGCGTGCCGCAAGGAAATGCGCAAAATACCCGGTACAGCCATCAAACTGGGAATAGTATAATATATATCTTTTCTTGACAACTCTACATTTTTATTTCAATATAAGCATAGACTAAGATTCTTTCAGAATCCTGACCTATGCTTATATTTTCATATCTAGGAACTATTTGAAATTACAAAGGAATACGACATGACAAATAATATCAATATTTTATATGAAGACACTCAAATAATCGTCTGTGTGAAACCTGCCGGGGTTGCAACCCAGAGCAAACGTATCGGCTCCCCGGACATGGTAAGCCTTTTGAAAAATCATATTAGCAAGACTTCCGGAAGATCTGGCGAGCCATACCTGGCTGTCATTCACAGACTGGACCAGCCTGTAAGTGGAATTCTTGTCTTTGCCAAGACATCTGCTGCCGCAAAGGAGCTGAACCGTCAGCTTACAACTTCCGGTTTCGGCAAGCATTACTACGCCTTAGTTTCCGGAACTCCAGGACAGCCATCTGCAAATTTGGAAAACTATCTTGTGAAAGATGCCAGAACCAATACTTCCAGAATCTGTAATAAAGGAACTGCCAATGCTAAATTAGCAAAGCTTCATTATGATCTGACCGACACTACATTTTTCACTGATATTGCTTCTTCAATTTCTAGTGAGACAAGTCAGCTTAAAATCAAATTAGATACCGGACGTCATCACCAGATTCGTGTACAACTTTCTGATATGGGTTGCCCGATTATCGGTGACACAAAATATAATCCGGACACGCCGAAACTTCCAACCGGACGTACACCACTATGCCTATGTGCATACCAGTTGGATTTTACGCACCCTGCCACAAAGAAAGCGATGACATTTTCACTTGATCATTATGCTTAATATATGCACCTATATTATTCATGGCAAATTGTACAATTATTGTATTTTCATTAAATATTGTCTCCTGAATAATATAGGTTTATTTGAATTTCCCATTGCATTTAACCACATCACTATGTTACACTACATCTACATCAAATTTCGGGCATGATATTTTCATTATGTTTCAACGCCCATAGAAATCCCTAGCCAAGATTTCATTTCTGAATTTCATTTGCTTTTCAGCAAAGAATTCACTCAGATTTTTTGATGAAATTACTCGTCAATCACAGCTTCCAGTGATTCCTGGCGCTGGTATAGTTGCAGTTTCACCGGACAACTGATACGGTACTTCTGAATTCAGGCTCTTTTTGCATTGTCTTTTTATACTCAAAATGTTAAAATATATTCAGATAGTTTCCATATCAGATTTGCCCAGAGAGGAGATTTATGGAAACAAACAACACGACAACTTCAAATAGGGTACACAATTCTCACACAAAAGACAACGCTGCTAAAATTGTATTCGGAGATCCGGTACTCTGCGCTCAATTTCTGAAAGGCTACACGGACATTCCTCTTTTTAAGGAAATAAAACCCGAAGATATTGAAAATGTTTCTTCACATTTTCTTCCTTTATTTCAGGAATCCCGCGACTCAGATACCGTAAATAAAATTCGGATAGGAAATTCTGAAATTTATCTGATTGCACTCATCGAACACCAGTCAGAGAATGATTTCGACATGTCCTTCCGGATACTTCGTTACATCGTATTTATCTGGACAGATTATGCCACGCAACAGGAAAAGCTACATAAGAATATTACAAAGTCAAAAGATTTTCTTTATCCGCCTATCCTGCCCATCGTATATTACGAAGGAACCAGTGCATGGTCTGCTCCACTGAACTTTAAAAACCGCGTCTTTTTGAGTGATGTTTTCGGAGATTACATACCAAGTTTTCATTACCTGGTCGTTCCACTAAACAAATATTCCAAACAGGATTTGATTGAAAAAAATGATGAACTCTCTTTAATCTTTCTGATTAACCAACTTCAGAGTTCCTCAGAATTTCATAATTTAAAAAATATCCCAAAAGAATACACGGAGCATCTTACAGAAGATACCCCAGATTATCTGTTAAAAATCATTGGTAAAGTTATTGCAGTTCTTCTCCATAAATTAAATGTACCTGATGAAGAAGTTTACGAACTCACTGACCAAATCTCAAGGAGGAAATTCAGTATGATGTTTGACAATTTTCAAGCTTATGATGTCCAGGAGACAAGGCGAATCAGCCGCGAAGAGGGTATACGTGCCGGACGAATCGAAGGCGAACGTGCCGGACGAATCGAAGGCGAACGTGCTGGACGAATCGAAGGCGAGCAGCTCCTTTTAATCAAACTTGTTATCAAGAAATTGGAAAAACAATTCTCCGCTGATCAGATTGCTGATATCCTCGAAGAACCACAGGATATCATTCAGCAGATTTATGACATTGCACTCCGTCAAGCACCTGATTACAATGCTGATAAGATTTTAGAAGAACTGAACTCGAACATTGTTCGATGACATAAATTAAATCTACTTAGAACTTTTTCACAAGAAGCTTTTAAATAAATGTTAAAAAGCAAGAAGCGGGATATGCCTCCAATTACATATCCCGCTTCTTGCTTTTTCGTTTTTCAATTTTCTTTAACTTCTGTTCGTATGTCCTCTATTCACACAAACTAGATAACGGCTTCCTCAGGTGCCTCTTCTAATACTTTCTGATAATTCTCGAGGATGATGTTTTGAATCTTTTCACGAGTTCCGGAATTAATCGGATGAGCAATATCTCTGTATTCTCCATCTACTGCTTTTTTACTCGGCATTGCGATAAAAAGTCCCTTTTCCCCTTCAATAACTTTAATATCATGTACAACGAATTCTTCGTCCATTGTAATTGATACTACCGCTTTCAGCTTTCCTTCCTTCGCTACTTTTCTTACTCTTACATCTGTTATCTGCATGTTACTGCCCCTTTCTATCTAGGCGCACTGTTCTACAGCGCGTACCTCTCGTTCTTTTCAACAACCACCTTTATCCCGTTCATTCCAACGTGACGTGTGTTGGCTCTGATTGTATCACGGCTTTCCACGATGCAGTTTTCTATGTAAGTATTGTCTCCCAGATACACATCATTTAAAATAATTGAATTTTTAATTACGCAGTTATTTCCCACAAATACCTGCTTAAATATAATGGAATTCTCAACGGTTCCATTGATAATGCTTCCGCTTCCTACCAGGCTGTTCTTTACTGATGCGCCCGGATTGTATTTTGCCGGAGGCAGGTCGCTTACTTTTGAATAAACTTCCGGATATTCCTTAAAGAAATATTTTCTTACTTCTGGTTTCAGGAAATCCATATTCGTTTTATAATAAGCATCTACCGTTGAAATATTACTCCAATAAGTATTGATTTTGTAACCATATATCTTTTTCAGATTCTTATAGCGAATCAGGACATCATTGACAAAATCAAATCTCTCTTCCTCAGCGGCATGCTCTATCAGATCAATCAGCAGCCTTCTTCGGATCACATAAATTCCAGTTGAGATGATATTAGATTTTGCTACCATCGGCTTCTCTTCAAATTCTGTGATCCGCATATCCTCATCCATCCGGATTGTTCCAAATCGGCTCACATCATCTGATAAATCCATCTCTTTGCATACTACCGTAACGTCGGCCTTTTTGTCAATATGATACTGAAGAACTTTTCCATAATCCATCTTGTATACAGCATCTCCGGAAGCTATGACAACATACGGTTCATGGCTCTTTTTCAAGAAATCCATATTCTGATAAATGGCATCTGCGGTACCACGGTACCAATATCCATTATCTACTGTAATGGTCGGTGTAAATACATATAATCCACCTTGTTTTCTTCCGAAATTCCACCATTTTGCTGAATTTAAATGTTCATTTAAGGAACGTGCATTATACTGTGTCAGTACTGCTACCTTCTGAATATGAGAATTGCTCATATTACTAAGTGCAAAATCAATGGCTCGATAGCTTCCTGCAATTGGCATCGCTGCAACTGCTCTTTTGTGAGTCAGTTCTTTCATCCTGTTATTGTTACCGCCTGCTAAAATAATTCCTACTGCTCTCATGCTATCTCACCCGCCTTTATTAATGTTTCTCCACTTTCAAGTACACCGTTCGGATAATCGTCTTTATTCGTAATTCCACTGATTGCGGTATTCTTTCCAATCTGTACGTGATCCGGAATCACGGAATTCTCTCCAATCGTCACAAGACCAAATGAATAAATCGCCGGTTTTAACTTGTTCGGTTCTTCACTTCCAACTCCAAGAACAGCGCCTTCTCCGATTCTGCAATTTTCAGCAATAATTGATTTATCGACAACACAGCCTTTTTCAATCACCGTGTCACTCATGATAATCGAATCTCTGACCACTGCACCTTCTTCAATCGTTACCCCTGCACTGATTACACAGTTGTGTATCTCTCCGTATATCTCGCAGCCATTGCCAATGATACTTCTGTCTATCACTGCATTTTCCGCAATATACTGTGGTGGAAGTATGGCATTATTGGTGTAAATCTTCCAGAACTCTTCATAAAGATTGAATTCCGGTATGATATCAATCAATTCCATATTAGCCTGCCAGTAAGATCCCAGTGTTCCGACATCTTTCCAGTATCCATTATATTCGTAAGCGAACAGGCGCTCGCCTTTCTCATGGCAATATGGAATGATATGCTTTCCGAAATCACATCCAGGCTCGTCCTTCAACGCTACAAGTGCCTCTTTTAATGCATTCCAGCTAAATATGTAGATGCCCATCGATGCAAGATTACTCTTTGGCTGTGGCGGTTTCTCCTGAAATTCTGTAATCTTGCCATCATCATCTGTGATTACAATTCCAAAGCGGCTTGCCTCCTCTATCGGTACCGGCATCGCTGCGATCGTAACATCTGCATGGTTCTCCTTATGGTAATCAAGCATTACCTGATAGTCCATCTTGTAAATATGGTCTCCAGATAAAATTAATACATAATCCGGATGGAATGATTCCATATATTCCAGATTCTGATAAATGGCATTCGCTGTACCTGTATACCATTCACTATTCGTACTCTTCTCATATGGCGGAAGAATCGAAACACCCCCGATGCTTCGATCCAGATCCCACGGGATTCCTATCCCGATATGTGAATTCAAACGTAATGGCTGATACTGTGTCAACACACCTACAGTATCAATTCCCGAATTAATACAGTTACTCAGTGGAAAATCAATGATTCTATACTTTCCACCAAATGCAACAGCCGGTTTCGCGACTTTTGACGTCAGAACACCAAGTCTGCTGCCTTGTCCTCCTGCCAGGAGCATTGCAATCATTTCCTTTTTCCTCATGTCTTCACCCCTTCTCAGTAGTCTGTGATAAATATTATACCATATATGTTCCATTTCGTGAACATATTTTACAAAACATTTGAATAATACGTCCTCTTTTTATGAAAATATTACAAAAAATTGAAGGTTGGATTTTTTCTCATATATGTATATAATAATAAGTTAGAAAGATTTATTTTATAATCTACTTATATTATATGAGGAAGGAATCTTAATTATGTATAAAATTAATTTTGAGCAACCGGTACATGTACACTTCATCGGGATTGGTGGTATCAGCATGAGCGGACTCGCCGAAGTTCTTTTAGAGGAAGGATTTACTGTTTCAGGTTCTGACAATAAAGAGTCTGCGCTTACAGACCATCTTGAAAAAGCAGGCGCGCAGATTTTCTATGGACAAAAAGCCTCTAACATTATTGATGGAATTGATGTAGTTGTATATACTGCAGCAATCCACAAAGACAACGAAGAATTCCAGGCTGCAGTAAAGAAAGGGCTTCCAATGCTGACTCGTGCCGAGCTTCTCGGT
>ERZ808240.5109-NODE-5109-length-10951-cov-2.574156_pt1 | contig 10951 bp, 6 predicted proteins | sample MGYA00521084_ERZ808240 | MGnify/ENA primary metagenome ERZ808240 (study PRJEB31516, sample SAMN03275571) | gut metagenome | biome: mammalia-associated habitat; material: feces | host: Papio cynocephalus | place: Kenya | collected 2012-08-06 ... | reverse complement strand
TTAGTTCCAGTAGATCCAAATCCGCCTATACCACGTTTAGTATCATTTAAATTTTCTACTTCATCAAATTCAACTTTTAAAAATGGAGTGACCACTAATTGGGCAATACGTTCATTCTTAGCAATAGTTTGTGGTTCATCACTATGATTATGTAAGGCAACCATGATTTCTCCTCGATAATCAGCATCCACTACTCCGACTTTATTAGCAGGGGCTAAATGTCTTTTGCTTGCTAATCCACTACGTGCATAAATTAATCCTGCATAACCAACTGGTATTTCTAAAGCAATACCGGTATGAATTAATTTGGTTTGATGAGGTAAGATAGTAACATCATTTTCTTCACAAGCATATAAATCTGCGCCTGCTGAAAATTCACTACCATAAGTTGGAATTGTTGCTAAATCATTTAGTTTTTTAATGTTAATATGCATAAGTACCTCCTATTTATTAAGAGAAGATAAAACTATCTTTCCTTGTTTATTTGTTTCATTCATATCAATAATTCTTTGATTACTTGAGCCACGGAATTTAAGACGAATATCTTTTAATTCTTCTACAAATTTTCCATCTACTAAAATATCAATTAGACTTAGTATTTCTTTTGCACTTGGTAGACTTGCTCTACTTTGTTCAATACCTATCAATTCTTCATAAGTAAATCCAGAATAAACCCAAATTGTTTTATTAGGAACTTCTTTTCTTACTTCTTTTATAAGCTCTAATACCTGTTCTTGGTTTTCTGGTTCAAATGGTTCTCCACCTAAAATCGTAAGTCCTTCAATATATTCTTTTTTTAAACTATCAATTAAAGCCTCTTTAGTATAATTAGTAAATTCTTTACCATAATCAAAAGCCCAAGTCATAGGATTAAAACAGTTCTTACAATGATTACGACATCCAGAAACGAAAAGGGATACACGTACCCCTATTCCGTTAGCGATATCACAATTTTTAATCTCGCCATAATTCATAATTATAAATGTAATACTCTTTCTTTAATTTCTTGTGTACGGCCTTGGTTCCAATATTGTGTGCCAATATAGCCACATGTACGACGCGCAACATTCATTTTACTTTGATCTCTATTATGGCAATGTGGGCATTCCCAAACTAATTTACCATCTTCATCAGTAACAATTTGAATTTCTCCATCATATCCACAAACTTGGCAGAAATCTGATTTTGTATTAAGTTCGGCATACATAATATTTTCATAGATGTATTTGATTACTGATAATACTGCTGGAATGTTATCTTTCATATTTGGAACTTCTACATACGAAATAGCGCCACCAGGTGATAATCTTTGAAATTCTGCTTCCAAAGCAAACTTAGAAAATGCATCAATTTGTTCAGTAACATGAACGTGATATGAGTTAGTAATATAATTTTTATCTGTTATTCCTGGAATAATACCAAATCTCTTTTGTAAACTCTTAGCAAATTTATAAGTTGTACTTTCAATTGGTGTTCCGTATAAAGAATAATCGATATTTTCTTCTTTTTTCCATTTGTTAGTATAGTCATTTAATGTTTGCATGACTTTTAAGCCAAATTGCTTTCCTTCTTCTTCAGTAAGTTTTTTATCAACCATGTAAAGAACTGTTTCCCATAAGCCGGCATATCCTAAAGAAATGGTTGAATAACCACCATGAAGGAGTTTATCAATAGTTTCACCTTTCTTTAATCTTGCTAATGCGCCATATTGCCATAAAATTGGGGCAACATCAGATACAGTACCTGTTAATCTTTCATGACGACATTGTAACGCTCTATGGCAAAGCTCAAGACGTTCATCAAGTATTTTGAAGAATAAGTCCATATCTTTCTTAGAAGATAAAGCTACATCAATTAAGTTAATTGTAACAACGCCTTGATTAAAACGACCATAATATTTAGGCTTTCCGTTTTCATCAACATAAGGAGTCAAAAATGAACGACAACCCATACAAGGATAGCAATTACCATTACCATTCTTATCAATCTTATATTCAAGCATTTTCTTTTCTGAAATATAGTCTGGTACCATTCTTTTAGCAGTACATTCCGCTGCTAGCTTAGTCAAATACCAATATTTAGAATCTTCATGAACATTTTCTTCTTCTAAAACATAAAGAAGTTTTGGGAAAGCTGGAGTAATCCATTCGCCAGCTGGATTTTTAGTACCTTGAATTCTTTGTTTTAAAACTTCTTCGATAACCATTGCTAAATCTTCTTTAGTACGTTCATCTTTAGCTTCATTTAAATACATATTTACAGATACGAATGGTGTTTGTCCATTAGTGGTTTGTAAAGTATTAATTTGATATTGAATTGTTTGAACGCCATGTTCAATTTCTTTCTTTAAACGTTTTTGGACAATACTTTCTACCATATCCGTAAATTCTTGTTCTGGTCCTTTGAAGTCTTTACGATATTCTGATAATTCTTCAAGAACATCTTCACGAATATTTCTTCTTGATTCGTCAACGAATGGTGCTAAATGTGACAAAGTAATTGTTTGTCCACCATATTGGCTAGATGCAACTTGCGCAATGATTTGAGTGGCAATATTACAAGCAGTATAAAACGAATGTGGTTTTTCAATCAACGTACCAGATATAACGGTACCATTTTGTAACATATCTTCCAAATTAACTAAATCACAGTTATGGATATGTTGAGCAAAGTAATCCATATCATGGAAATGGATAATACCATCTTTATGCGCTTTAACAATATCTTCTGGTAATAAGAAACGTTTAGAAATATCTTTAGATACTTCGCCAGCCATATAATCACGTTGTGTAGAAACTATAACTGGATTCTTATTAGAATTCTCTTGTTTAACTTCTTCATTATTTAATTCGATAAGAGAAAGAATACTTTCGTCTGTTGTATTTGCTTTTCTTACAAGTGCACGATTATATCTATATGTGATGTAAGAGCGTGCTAAAGCATAGTTGCCAGAAGCCATTAAAGCATCTTCAACCATATCTTGAATCTCTTCAACATTCAAAGCTCTCTTGATTTTTTTACATTTTACATTAAGGTCCGCTACAACCTTATCAATTGCTTCCAATGATAAACGATCTTGTGGTTCAATTGATTCGTTAGCGTGAATAATTGCTAATTTGATTTTGTCTAAATTGAACTTTACTTCTTGTCCTCCACGCTTAATTACTTTCATATAAAAATCACTCCTAACACTTATAAACATAAACTAATTATGGTTTATTCAAATGTGCTATTAAATTATAATTTAATAAAACAAATAACACAAGATAGGTGCTTAAAAAGTAAACGAATTTTGCACTTTTAAAAACATTGATTTTAAATTGTTATGTGCCTTGAATAGGCACTTTTATCAAGAAAGTTCACTCATAGTAATATAAAATTAATTTATTTAAAATTATTTTAAATATAGCGTTTTTGCCGATTAATTTTTTTGCTATTTTGTATGCGCTTTCTATCTTAAAAGCAATCATAATAAGTAAAAAGAATTTTCATTCTTTTTTTAGTTTCATTTTTGATATACCAATTCGCTTTTTCCAAACTAAAAGTGCACACTATGAAAATGTGCACTATGTAAATTTGTCTTAATAACAATTAATTAGTTAGCAGGTGTTGTAGTAGCTGGAAAGTATCCTAAGACTAATTGCATATTTAAATAATATAATGCTAAATAATCACCTGATAAAACTGGATGTCCTTGTGGTACAGAATCAAAGACAGGTTTTCCATCTTTTATATTTGAAACATATTTTATTGCAGGTGGTTCTATAAATGCAAATCTATTTGCCTCAGTGCTACTTGATTCTATCACTGGCGCGCCTAATGAACTAGCTGTAGTATAAAATGTTTTGAATGCTGAATCCGTTTCACCATAATCAAAAGCAGGTATATCATCAATTTTTACGCTACCTTTAATTGGTGAGTTATCCTTTATTCCTTCTCCACTTTTAGTAACACAAATAAAGTTAAATTTATTATCTTTTAAGAACGAACGATTATAAGGGCTAAATAGAGCATTCAATCCTGTAATTTGCAAAGGCAAATCCCCAGCACCAACTAGATTAAACCATCCTTCTTTACCTGTTACCCAGTTTTCTAAATGTGAATTTTTAATTGTTGTTGTACCAAAACTTGAATTTTCACTTGAAGGAGAAACATGATCTTGAATAATTATTGGTCCTCCAACTACACTCATCTCACAACTATCAATTGTAATATTTCCGCCCCAGTTATAAATAAAGCTATTAAAGTTATCAGTAGCATAGTTTTTTTCTATAACATAATTAGATGATCTACGTTCTGTAAAATAAGTAATAAACCAGCAACGAGCCACATTATTTGATAATAAGCAATTTAACTTTTCATTTTTATGGAATATTAATCCACCACCTAATTTATCATTTTCTTGTCTAGAAGCATTTCCAATTAAATTAAAATCTTGCATTAGAAATTTGACAGTATCCTTTTTTTCATCAGGTAATAAATCCGAATTACGATCTGTTCTAAGCAAACAAGCGTGTGAAATTACAGAACCTGCTGCTGTCACTTTATTGTCTTCTCTTGTTACTAAAGGTAATGAGGAGGCATCTAACTTAAAATAATTTCCATAAAAATCAAATTTTTCATTTTCTTCAGTAAAAACATGACGATAAATATTAGTATAATCTTTTAATGATCCAAGTGCACGCTCGTAATCTGTTTGTCCTTTTACTTCTTCTTCTGAATAGAAAAATTTACTTGGAATATCACTTGTTGTAACATTAATATCGTCATGGATAATTAGTGCTCTTTTATCATTAGTATCATTTAGTTGATTATCCTTCATAAAAGTATCCCATGCTTCTTTAAAATCATCTGTACGATTTTTATTGAAATACGCTAATTCTTTAGCATTATAAACATTAAAGCCATCGATAACATCAACATCAAATGATTTTTTATAACTACTAACACTTGCTGTGTCTTGAATATTAGGAGTAACATTTATTCTAAAAGATTTTCCAATTGCATTTTCACTAAAATTTATTTTTGCAGATTTACTATCAACATTATCAGTATATCGCTCAATATTAACTGGACTACTTATTCCATTTTTTATTTCTTCTAATGAAATAGTAAAAGAATAATTTTTCTCTGTAATCTCTAAAGCAATTTCATCTGAAACTGGTTTATGCTTATCAGTATCAAGAAATTTTAACTTTGGTCGAACATCAAAATAATTATCATCTCCAACTAAATAGTTATTAGTTAAATTCATAAAATTATTATTTTCGGTTTTATTTTTATTGTTACTGAATTTTGTAAAACTTTCTTTTTGTTCAACGCCAGTTAAAACATAATTGCCTAAACCAGAAGTGCTATTTGATGTTTGATTCGATACACTTCCTGAATTATCACTGCCTGAGTTATCACAACTTGCAATTCCGCCCATTACACCGAATAAAGTAGTCGAAATAGCTAAAATTTTAAACTTGTTTTTCATTTTTTTCTCCTTTTAATAACACAATAAATTAATCTTTTTTTCTAGATTTTTTCCATCTGTAGATTGCACATAAATATCTAATGAATATTTTTCGTTAAACTGAACAATTAAACTATTATCATCGTTAGAAGTAGTTAAACTAATAGTTTCTGGTGTATCTTCAGCTACATAATATCTTACACGAGTATTTGTGGCATCTACTGGCATTACTTGACTTTGAATACCTATTTTTATTTCTTCACTATATGGAAGATAATAAAAATAATCATAATTGCCTATATCTTCTGTCTCAAAAACTGCATCTTTTATTGAAGTAATAGTACATACAATATCTTCAACGTATTTGACTTCATCAAAAATTCGCATTTTTATACCCATAACTCCAACTATAACGACAGATATAATATAAACTAATCCAACTAATAAGACAACCGATTTTTTCAAGATAATCACTACCTTTCATAATAATATGCTTTTATTTTCAATAAAAACATCATTAAAGAAAAGCCAAATAAGGCCGTTGAAATCAATAGAATTTTTACTGCTGCCAAAACAAATGCCCCAGTTTCTAAATTAGATTCATTAAATAAAGCAAAAGAAATAAAAGCAATAGCAAAAGAAATTATAAATCCTACAATTGTTGATTTGTTTTCATTAGGATTTGATATTTCTTCTCCTACTGTAGCGTATTGTTCATTTTGCGGATTCATAATATCTAAAGTTGCACTATAAAAAATATGACCATATTGGATTAATAAAATAGATAATGCTAAAAACAAAGCTACTAATAGTTCCATATGGGAAAATTTTGCAAAAATCAAAACTGAAATTGTAATAGAAGGCACTGAAAATAATAAATTAAATAACAATTTAGATATAAGTGGCGTTAACGGATTTATCGGCTTAGTTTTCTTTATATATCCAGCACGTCCTTCTTTACTATATAATGTTGCTATCATGCTATTACTAGCAAGTAATGGTAATAATATTAACAAAATATTAAAAGCATATGTCATGATAACGCCGCTAAGTTTAGTATTCATTGCCGCAAATAAGTTGTTAAGCAACAATATCAATATTGGTGTAATAATATATACAGATATATAATTTCCTGAAAATTCAATTGTTCTAAAATTGATTTTAAATTCTTTATTTACAAACGATATAAATGGTTTATGGACCGTATTTTCAATTTCTTTATCGATTAAATTTTTATCAAATTCAAATGATTTTGTAAGCATTTTAAAGAAAATAGGTTTAATTACCAAATAAGATAAAGCGATTAATAAAATAATCAAAGCTACAATAACTAGCATTGCTAACAAGGTATTTAAATCCATATAATAATTTAAACTACTAGAATGATAAGAACCAGTTATTACATAAACTAAATAGCATATTGGGCCAACTTGGTTTTTAAATATTCTGAAGAAATTACTAATTGCTTGTCTAATAGCAGGCCATTGATGTATTAAATCAATATTTTCTGGTATTAAGTCAATTAGGAATACCGCTAAAAAGATTGCTAATCCAATAAATATTAAAACCATTACAGCTTCTATAATTGGATATTTTTTAAAGAGTCGACCAATATATAATACTGGTATTGATAAAAAGGAAGCAACTAAAACAGGCAATAGAATAATAAACAATAATGGTAACCACATCCAGAAAAATGGAACAATAGTAATTCTTCCAATATTAAAAGTACAAATTAAAAATGCCAACGTTACTGGTATTAATAAGCTAAAACTCTTCTTTATTTCATATACATAATAAACTATTAATTTAGAAAAAAACAAAACACCGCTAGATACAGGAAATGTAGTTAAAACCTTATTATCATCAGCATAGTAAAGACTTTTCACTAATCCTGATGTACATGAAATTATCGAAAGTAACAACATAATACAATAAAAAATTATCATAATATCGATTATTTCTGATGCATAAAACAAGCCGAAAACACGAGCATAATTTAATACCAAGCTTGCGATAACAGTAATTATCAAAAACTTCACAATACTTAACACTATTGTTTGAATACGTTTTTTCTTATCTTTCAACCAACTGAAATCAAGCTTGTCTCTTATTTGCATTAAAACTAGAGCTTTTAATTTTTTCATTTTACTTTTCCTCTAGTTTCTCGCCAATTGTTTCAAGATAAAACTCTTCAAGCGATTTTCCACTTTGCTCAATTTCATCTACTGTTTTAACACATAAAATTTTACCTTTTTTAATTATTGCTATTCTTTGGCATAATTTTTCAACAATATCAATAATATGTGAACTAAAGAAAACAATATTTCCTTCCGCGGCATGTTGTTTCATACATTCTTTAACTTGGAAAATGCTTGTTGGATCTAACCCTGTTAAAGGTTCATCAAGAATCCAAACTTTAGGGTTATGAACTAAAGCAGCCATAATAGTAATTTTTTGTTTCATACCATGTGAATATGTTTTAATCTTATTATCAATAGAACTTTCTAATTGGAATAACTTAATATATTTATTTAATCTTTCATCGCGGTCTTCTTTTGATACTTCATAAATATCCGCTATATAGTTTAGGTATTCCCTACCAGTTAATTTCTCGTATAACGCATAATGATCTGGTACGAATCCTATTAAACTTTTAGCTTGAACAGGTTGTTTTGCACAATCAAATCCGCATATTTCAATATTACCTTCAGTAATAGGTTGAATACCAACTGTGCTTTTAATAATAGTAGATTTACCAGCACCATTAGGTCCTAAGAATCCAAATATTTCTCCGCCATAAACTTCAAGATTAGCATCCCTAACAGCATATACTTTACTTGAAGCATATTTTTTAGAAAAATGTTTTAATTCGAATTTTACTCCAGCATCTTTATCCATAGGTTCATCTAAGCTCCTTCCGTTAAGCGCAGATTTAAGCGCTAATTGATCTACTTTAATTGCTTTTAATTTTGTCATTAATTCATAATGTGAATCAGCAATATTAAATCCTAATTCATATACAAACCAAACCGCTATACCTAATAACACATATACAATGAAGAACGCTAATTGATATGGTGGGTGGAATGTTAAAGTATATTTTCCTACTTTAAACGAAGCCGTAATATTAAATAAGTTTTCTGCCCAAGTACCTAATTTATCAGCAATAAAATCAGAGTTAATAAAGAAGTAATCTACTTTGTGTCCCATTGCGGAAAATAACACATTCATAAATAAAGCAATTACGAAATACCCAAAGAACCACGCCATTGAATAATAGAATTGTTTTAATTTTGGCCTTTGGAATTGTTTTAAAGCCACACATAATAATGGCATTCCAAATGCAATTGTATGATTATACCAGAATTGGAATATTGTTGGATCCATAGCATTTAGCAAATCTGAGTAATTTGGCATTAACATTGCAAGTAATGCGCCTAACACATTAATAAAATATGTGAAATAGAATAATCTTTTTGGTTTAAATATTAAGCATATTGGCATTAAAAACATCGCGGTATTACATAAATGGAATGGCCAAGACCATGGTTCTAATAATGAATCATACTTATAAAAAGCCATGAATCCAATTAATGTACCTAGTGATACAATATTTAATGCAAAATGAATAACATCTTTATGTTTGTTTCTAAGTCCAAAATACATTCCAAATGGGAAAATTAAAACTGTAACATATAAAACCAATCGATGAGCAAAATTAATGTCCATAATATGAATCAATGAACTTATTTCACCAAAAACACTACGCATAAAATATGGCGGTAATGTGGCAATATTAATTAGTAAAAATGAAATTATTATTGTTAAAATATCTTTCTTTGTTACTTTTCTTAATGAATCATATTTATTATATTTCATTTCTTCAACTAGTTCTCTTTCGAAAACATTAATCAAAATATGTTTATTAATTTCTCCATCATTAGCATTGATAGTAATAACAGCTTTACCTTTTTTATTAGCTTTTATTTTCATATCCCCATCATTTTTTTCTTCAAAACTAATAATATTTGGATTACTGCTTGTACAGACAAGGTTTTTAAGTTCAAAGTTTCTTGGTAAAAATCTTGATTTAACACTTAAATTAGAGCCAAGTGCTAAAAGCGTTGGATCTTTTTCTTTGAGTCCACGAGCAAAAGCATTTTTAAACCAATAATAAACAGATAACGCTAATCCAAGTCCAATTTCAATTGGATAAAGGATAGATAATAATGATACTTTTCCTAATTCATTATAAAAGCCAAATCCTTGTGACATAAAAAGGATTTGTTCCATAAAGCCACCACATAAAACAAAAATTGGTAAAGCCACAAACTTAACCAAATATTTCATTGTTCTAAAATGGTAAAAAGGGCGCATTGTTACAAGCAAAATAGCGGTTATTTCAAACCAAATAAGGAAATCCGCTATTACACCTAGAGTGGGATTAATTATTGGATTTATAGCCGTTGTGATATTGATAAATTTGCTTGTATCGCCAAAAATTTGTACATCTTTAAAGCACATAAAACGCACAATAAAAATCACTATTAACAAACCAGTTAATATCTTACCAACTATTAAGTTTTGCTTATCTGGAAATAAGAAATGCACAAGCAATGCTATTCCACCAAACACTATCAAACTAATTGCAACTAATAAATAAGACATAGTTACCTCCATAAAATAGACTTATAGTCTATTGCTTGAAGTCCTAATTATTCTAACATAATTTATTTTTAAGTCAACAAAGCATAAATTATCAATATGTCAAGTTAAACAAATTACCTACAAAAGTTGAAAAAAGCACACGAGTATTTTAGGGCCCTTTTTTAGCAATTAATAAGAGCCCATTTATAATCGTGTGCTTTTTATAATCGTGTGCTTAATAAATGATTATTTCTAAGCTTTAACTATTCTTAAAATTGGGATAGACCAAGACGGACTTGCATTCACACACATTAATGTGTATTTTACGCCATTAAGTTCAATAACTGTATCTTCCATATTATTACCATTAACATCACCATTATTATTGCCATAATTACTTCCATTAACTTTTAAATGTGGGAAGAAATTCTTAACTTCAGATGTAGCCTCTATTAGATTTGTTACATCAATCTTAATAGTGTATAAATCGTAATTGTCATCATAAGTTTCTTTTGTTATTGATTGGCGTGATTTATCAGCAAAATCGATATAAATGACATCAGTCGATGCTTCAAATCCAAAGCCTTTATATTTAAGAATATAGTATACATGTTCATTTTCTAAAGTAAGATCAAATTCAACTTTTCCTTTAGCATATTCTAAAAATTTATCATTAACTTCTAATGTTCTAATTCCCCAAACTGCACCTACTGTGTAGACTTTTCTATCTAATACAGCATTATTTTGTAATACTTTTACAGAAGATGATACATTAGCACTATCCTTGTGATTGAAATAAACCTTACCGCCATCACCAGTACCATTTAATATTTCAGCATTTGT
>ERZ808240.5107-NODE-5107-length-10954-cov-6.053950_pt1 | contig 10954 bp, 7 predicted proteins | sample MGYA00521084_ERZ808240 | MGnify/ENA primary metagenome ERZ808240 (study PRJEB31516, sample SAMN03275571) | gut metagenome | biome: mammalia-associated habitat; material: feces | host: Papio cynocephalus | place: Kenya | collected 2012-08-06 ... | reverse complement strand
TTGATTCCGACGGTAAAACAACAAGCAAAGAAGCGAGAAGCGTATTAAGATTCGCTGCAAAACTTCAGAATAAATTATACGAATAAAAACATATAAAAACAGAATAACATAATATGAAAATTCCCCGAATCGCAGCGATTCGGGGATAAATTTTTGCCGTAAATTTGATTGCCGTATTCGGTTTATGATTCCGCGGTTTCGGCGGCGGGTACATCTTTTGACGCGTTGGAGGCTCTCTGTTTCATCAGAGCCTCGTGAACGTCGTCCTTAGTCTTGCCCGTAAACTTATAGAAGAAGTACGGAACGCCCGCAAGGAACATCATCAGACCGTGGAAAATCGTGTAGAAGAACAGCATCCATATCTTCGTTTTAAGCGACTGCATGGTTCCGTCCGCAAGTCCCTGTATGTAACCGCAGATTGAATTGTCGCCGTAGAGAATTTTCGGTCCGAGATACGAAGCTATCGTACTGCTTATCGTTGTGAATACGCTGACAACGAACGCAAGGGAAGCGTCCAGTCTCTTGCCGGTCTTTAACTCGATATCCTCGAGAACGTCCGCCTGGAACATGTTGGGCAGAAGATTCGACGCGCCGAACTGGAGACCGATGAGGAACAGGCAGAGTATGAAAACTATCTGAAGCGGGCCGCCGCTCTTTTCCTGATTGAAGTAAGTATAACCTACGCCGAACGCAATTGAGTTGATTATGAGTGAATAGCATCCGCTGGCGATATAGAGAACTTTCGAATTGAATTTTTTAAGCAGGAAGTTGATTATAAGCATGCCGACGGCGGTTCCGATTCCGGTGGGGAGACCGAAAAGCAGGAATTTGCTCGAATCGCCGAGAAGAGCCGCCGCGAGGAATACTCCCATGAAGTTTGCAATTCCGCGGAAGTTTTTGAGAAATTCCGATATGATAATCGTCCACGCATATTTGTTTTTAATAATATCTCTGAATCCTACGAGCGGATTCTTTTTTTTATTCGCATACTCAACGCGCTCTTTTGAAATTTTCATTCCGCCGAGCATGGTAAGCGTTCCGATAACACCGCTCAAACCCGCGCAGACGAGGTACTGCATGGACTTATTGTCTTTCCATATAAGACCTAAAACGAGGACGATAACGAGCGAAGCCGAGTTTCCGACAGCCGAAACTATACTTCTGAATGACATAACGGTGTCGCGCTCTTTTAGATTCGGAGTCATGACGACGGCGATACTGTTTATGGAGTTGCCGAATATATTCATTATACCCCAAAGCACGCCGACGGTTATTACATATACCATTAAGAACGCGCCCGAAAGCTCTTTCGGAATCCAGAAGTTTAAAAACAGCAGTATGCCCATGGGGACGGCCGCTATCATTACGAGAGGTCTGAATTTACCGTGTTTTCCGATTTTTCTGCCGTCGATATACATAACTATAAAGAAGTTGAGTATAAACGGAATAACGCTTGTCATGACGTTGAACAGCGACATCTGCGAGTCGGTAAGTTTTATAACGTCGACGAGGTTCGCGCTTCTGAACGAGCCTATCATTCCCGTCATATTCGTAAAGAAGAATACCGAAATCAGGTACCATATAAACTCGCCCTTGCCGACAAGTTTATCGCTTGTGCCCGCTGCCGGGGCTTTTTTAGCTAATGAAGCCATGGGATTCACTCCTTAGTATCAATAATTATTTTCTGTTAATTTCTATTACCGTATTATAATCTCTTTGAAGCTCGTCGCCGATTAACGACAGTACGAATCCTTTGAAATCGGCGAACAGGGGATTAGATTCTCCCGCTTTTTTCTCGATTATCTTAGTAATCGGGGAGAGTCTGTCCATGAGTTTCGACATCGTGTCGTATACGGGCGTTCCTCGGACGTAAGGCTCGTTGCCGACGAAAATATTTCTCGCAAGCTCAACTCCGATATTCTTAACGAGTACGTGTTCGAGACTCTTGTCAACCTTAAACATCAGCATTTTCCCGAGCTTGCCGACTGTCAGCCTGTTGAGAAGTCCGCCCGCGAATTTTACGGGAAGCTCCAGCTTCTCTTTGCCTTTGCTTCCGCCGAATCTCGCACAGAACGCGTCGAAATCGTACGTCATAGCTTCGATTATATCGGTTATAACGGTGTCGAAACGTTTTTTCAGATAATCCTGCGCGCCGAGACCGCCTGTGTCATAGTCAAAGCTGTCGAGCGTGTACGACGTTATCTCCGCAAGATTATTATTAAACGTGATTTTTCTGTAAGCGCACGGACATCCGACAATACAGCCTGTCTGAACATCGGTTATTTTGTTTCCGTTTTCCGTTGTATAGTCCGTGACAGCCTGTGCGTGCATATGCCCCGTGAAAATGAGGTCAAGCCCCGCGTCCGCCAGTATATCCGCTGTTTTTTGCCAGTCTGTAAGGTGCGCGTCGTCGATAAAATTCATGACGGGCGAAAAGGGGAGCAGGGGATAGTGGGTCATTGCAAATATGTAATCGCCCGCGTCCTTTGCCTTCTTTATTTCATTTACAGCCCATTCAAGCTGAGATGGGTAAAGTCCCTTAAAATCCTTGCAGTCGCCGTCGCAGTTTAAAGCGAGAAGTCTTACGCCGTCCGAAATCTGCGCGGCGTACGACATTGTTTCGCTGTGCTCGCTTATGGCGGAATTAAAACCGAAATCACGGTAAAATTCGCGAAGTTCGCTCCTGTCCATACCTTTGACGGGAATCATTTTATCGCCCTCGAATTCGCACGGATTTTCAGCGTAATCGTGGCGGGCTGTGATAAGATATATCTTTTTGCCCTGCTCTTTTAGTTCGTACATCTTTTGACGGATGCCTGCATGACTTTGATATTCGCCTCTGTAAACAAGGTCGCCCGGAATCAGTATAACGTCGGTATCCTTATCGTCAGCCAGTTGAGAAAAGCATTTATCTATAATGGCGGGCGTTTCCGCTATGCATTTCTGGTCGGAACGGCTGCGGGCTTCGTATGCCGAACCCTCGCTTTTGAACGAGGAATCGTAATAATGAAGGTCGGTTACGAGATAAAAGCTGAAATTGTCCACGGTGCGCCTCCTTTTTTGATTTTTGGATTAAAGTATACTAATAAAATACCACATATCGAGCAAATTTGCAACATAATGATGAAAAAAACAGTTAGTAAATTATGAATTTTTATTGTATTCCACAAGAACATGATTATTTGGCAACAGATAATATACCCGTGTAGATAAAAAAGGCGCCGTAAAACCGAATTTACAGCGTCTTTATGTTTTATAGTTTATTTTTTTTATGACGGTTGAATTGTGCAGGAGGAAATAGGTAAAAACGTTCGGAATGAATCAATCGAACCGAAACCGTCGTCTAAAACGGCGGTTGAGGCTTGCCCGACGGCGTACAAAAGTACTCCGAGGGTGAGAGTGGTTCATAGCAAAAAGCAAACCTTTTTTATATAATTATTTTTGCGGTCCGGGCGTTTTTAACATTTCCTATATTACCAAATTACCTTGCTGTCGGAATCTTCGACAGCCTTTTTGATAAATTCGTCGACGCTCATTGCGCCGATATCGCCCTTGCCTCTCTGACGTACGCCGAGAGTGCCGTTTTCAACTTCGTTGTCACCGACTACGAGCATGTAGGGAATCTTCTGAAGCTGAGCTTCGCGGAGCTTGTAACCGAGTTTCTCGCTTCTCGAATCCGTTTCCGCTCTGAGTCCGGCTGCCGCAAGTTTTTCCTCAACCTGCTTTGCGTACTCGAAATGACGGTCAGCTATCGGGAGAACGATAACCTGTCTGGGAGCGAGCCAAAGCGGAAATGCGCCTGCGAAATGCTCTGTAATAACGCCGATAAATCTCTCGATAGAACCGAATACAACGCGGTGAATCATGACGGGGCAATGCTTCTCTCCGTCGGCTCCCGTGTATTCAAGAGCGAAACGTCCGGGAAGCTGATAGTCAAGCTGAATCGTTCCGCACTGCCACGTTCTGCCGAGGCTGTCCTTAATGTGGAAGTCGAGCTTCGGACCGTAGAACGCGCCGTCGCCCTCGTTGATTATATAAGTCTTGCCGACTCCGGTGATCGCGTCCGCAAGAGCCTTTGTTGCAATTTCCCAGTCCTCCTCGTTGCCGATATGATCCTCGGGCATGGTGGAGAGTTCGATTTCATAGGGAAGTCCGAACAGAGTGTAAACCTCGTCGAACAGCTGAGTGATTCTTACGACCTCGTCGCGTATCTGCTCGGGAGCGAGAAGAATATGCGCGTCGTCCTGCGTGAAGCATCTGACTCTGAAAAGTCCGTGAAGCGCGCCCGAAAGCTCGTTTCTGTGCACCTTGCCGAGTTCGCCGTAACGAAGCGGAAGCTCCTTATATGAATGGGGTTCAAGCTCGTAAACGAGAATACTGCCGGGACAGTTCATGGGTTTGATTGCAAAATCCTCGTCGTCGATAACCGTTGTGTACATGTCGTCGTGGTAATGATCCCAGTGACCCGAGGTTTCCCAAAGCGAACGGCGCATAATCTGCGGGGTTGAAATCTCGAGATAATCCCACTTTTTGTGAACCTGTCTCCAGTAATTGATAAGCGTATTTCTCAAAACCATGCCGTTGGGGAGGAAGAAGGGCATGCCGGGAGCCTCGTCTCTCAATGCGAAAAGACCGAGTTCTCTGCCTAACTTTCTGTGGTCTCTCTTCTTCGCTTCCTCGATCATCTGTAAGTAAGCTTCGAGGTCGCTTGCCTTTGTAAACGAGATACCGTATATTCTCTGAAGCATTTTATTTTTTTCGCTTCCGCGCCAGTACGCGCCTGTAGCGGAGGTTAATTTAAATGCTTTTACTCTGCCGGTGTCGGGGATGTGCGGACCTGCGCAAAGCTCCGTGAATTCGCCCTGTTTGTAGAACGAAATCATCTCGCCCTTGCCGGCGTGTTCCTCGGTAAGCTCAACTTTATAAATCTCGCCTCTGTCTTTAAAATACTGAATCGCGTCCTCGGGTGACATCTCGAATCTTTCTATGGGAAGAGCCTCCTTGACGATTTTTTTCATTTCGGCTTCAATCTTTTCAAGATCTTCGGGTGAGAAAGGCTCCTTAACGTCGAAATCGTAGTAGAAGCCCTTATCGATAGCGGGACCTATCGCGAGCTTAGCGTCGGGGAAAAGTCTCTTGACTGCCTGCGCTAAAATGTGTGAGGTCGTGTGCCAGAAAGCCTTTTTGCCGTCTATATCGTCGAATGTAAGAATCTCAACCTCGCAGTCCTCGTTAAGGGGTGTGCGCAGATCGCAGTTTTCGCCGTTTACCTTGCCGAGACATGCAGCTTTATAAAGTCCCGTGCCGAGACTCTTAGCCACATCCATGACGGTAACGCCTTTTTCAAACTCTTTGAAAGAGCCGTCCTTAAGTGTAACTTTTATCATAAGAATACCTCCGTTTTTTACATCATCATTATATAAATACAAAGCAAAAAAGACTCCATCCCTAAAACGGGATGAAGTCAGAAACTCCACGGTTCCACCCGAATTGCGGATATAATCCGCCTCTCGTACGGCCTTAACGCGGTCAAAACGGCACGCCTTAACGCGCAAAACGCTTTTCGGCGGCACTCGGGAGCGGTAGACTCTTTTTCACTCATGACCGCTCTTACAGCCTCGGGGCGGTTCTCTTAACAGCGCGAAAAAATCTTTCTCCGTCATTGCTTTAATTTATATGATTATTATATTACGCCGACATAAAGTTGTCAAGAAAAACTTATTATTCCTCGGCGTTTGTCTCGCTTTTTGTTTCGGTTACGCTCCACTCGTCAAGATTTTTGAAAATATTGCCGTACGTGCAGTCGAGACGTCCCGAAATATTTCTCGAATAAATAAATACGCCCTGTCTGTAGCATATCGGGGCAAGGGGAATATCGGAGTTGAAAATGTTCAAAAAGTCGCGCATGGTTATCTGCGAATTTTTATACTGCTGATATGCCGCCGCGGACGGGCTCGACGAAGCAACTCCGTAGGTCGTAAACAGCGCGGACAGATCCATATTGTCGGAGAACTTCATTTCTCCCAAATATAAATCGTAATTTCCGTCTGAAAGAGCCTGCGTGTATTCTGACCATGTGAGTTTTGAAACGGTAACGTTTATGTTGACGTTTTTTAATGACTCCTTGATTTTATCGGCGGCAAGCGAGCGGAAAGTGTTGTCTTCGTTTACGATAAGCGTAAGATTGCACTGCGGATATCCCGCGGATTTAAGCATTGCCGAGGCAGAATCGTAGTTTAATGCAAGCTCCGATTCATCGTAACCCGAATTAAAATATTCGCTCCATTTCGGATTGAATACGGTATACGCGTTCGAGGCAAATCCCGAGTAGCAGTCCGAGACAATATCGACCCTGTTGACAGCGAAATTTACAGCCTGACGAACCTGAGGAAGTGACAGTGCGGACGACGAAGAATTCATACCGAGATAAACGAGGTTATTAAGATTTACTCCGACGTTCGACGCGGCGACTTTTAAATAACTGCCCGAAGACAGGTCGTCGAATACGCAGTCGATGTTTCCGCTCTCGAGTGCAAGGGCGAGCGTTGCAGACTCCGAAACGGGGTAGAGCTCGACCGTTCCGACGCTTGGTTTTGAACCGGAATACGACGGATTACAGACAAGTTTCGAATCGGAAGAATACTTATACATTCCCGAGCCCACGGGGATGCTGTCCTTTGACGAAGCCGTACCGGATTTTACAATCGGAAACGTCAGAACGTTTTTTATAAATTTATCTGCCGTGTTCAGTTTTACATTGAGAGTGTACGTACCCGATGATGTTACGGAATCGATATTTTTTAACTGCTGTGAATAAATATCGCTGTTTTTTGCCTGATTAAAAGAATATACGACATCCGACGCCGTAAGAGGGGACGAGTCGCTGAAGTGAATCGAACTGTTAAGCTCAACGGTCAGATTCTGCGGGTCTTTGAAAGCGGACGATTTTGCAATCTGCTCATACGGGATATATGCGCTGTCGGTTTTGTAAAGCGACTGATACATGAGACACATCGCGTCATAGTTTAAATTAGCCGTAACGAAAAACGGATTGAGTGACGACGACTGAGACCATCCGATTCTCAGAGAGTCTGTCGGTGTTTTGTTATCCGCTGCGGAATATGCAATACTCTGAGAGAGAGCGTCGTCTTTTTCGTAGAGCTTTGTCTCGCCCCTTGAGCATGAAGCCAAACTAACGCTTGTCAGAACCGCGCACAGTATCGCGGTAATTTTAATAAACGGCGATTTGTTTGATGTCTGTTGTTTTTCCTGTTTTTTCATCGATAACAAAGATACATCCCTCCATTTTGCACCGCGAGTCGGGATTTGTAAATCTCACGGGCATATTGGTTTTGAATTTTTCTATAACATCGTCAGGCGTGACGCCGAGAACCGAATCAACCGCGCCGGTCATTCCGATATCGGTAATATAACCCGTTCCGCCCGGGAGAATCTGCGCGTCGGCAGTCGGAACATGGGTGTGAGTGCCGAATACAGCGGTAACCTTTGAGTCAAGATAAAATCCCATGGCACGCTTTTCGCTCGTCGCCTCGGCGTGGAAGTCGAGGATTATATTTTTAACGGGTGAGAGCTCTTTTAATATATTATCTATTACATTGAACGGATTGTCAAGATTATCGAGATAAACAGTTCCCATAAGATTTATGACCGCGAGGGAATATCTGCCCATGTCGAGGATATAATATCCTCTGCCCGGCGCGTCTGAAGGGTAGTTTGCGGGGCGTATCATCGGAAAATTATCCGAAAAAACGGAGTATATCTCGCGCCGTCTGAATACGTGGTTGCCCGTTGTTATAACGTCCGCTCCGCACGTGAGCAAATCAGACGCGCTCTGCTCGGTAATGCCGTTGCCCTGTGCGGAGTTTTCGCCGTTGACAATGCAGATATCTATATTGTTTTCCCGTTTGAATGCGGGGAGTTTTTTTCTTAAAAATGCGCGTCCGCCGTCGCCGACAACATCGCCTATTGTCAATACTTTTATCATAAGTCACCTTGTAAAAAAGGGACGGCACAATAACCGTCCCCTGGTATTACTTTGCGTAGTCGAAAGCTCTGCTTTCCCTGATGATGTGAACCTTAATCTGTCCGGGATATTCGAGCTCGTCCTCGATTTTCTTAACGATTTCGCGTGCAATAAGAGTCATCTGATCGTCGCTTACGACCTCGGGTTTAACCATGATTCTAACCTCGCGTCCCGCCTGGATTGCGAACGATTTTTCAACTCCGTTGAATGAAGTTGCTATTTCCTCGAGTTTTTCAAGACGCTTGATGTAGTTCTGTACGTTCTCTCTTCTTGCGCCCGGGCGTGCCGCCGAAATTGCGTCAGCCGCCTGAACAAGACATGCGACAACTGTTTTAGCCTCTACGTCGCCGTGGTGAGCCTGAATTGCATGAACGATATTTTCGTTTTCTTTGTATTTTCTCGCCGCCTCGACGCCCAGTTCAATATGCGAGCCGTCAAACTGATGGTCGAGAGCTTTTCCGATATCATGGAGAAGACCGGCTCTCTTGGCAGCCTTAACATCGGCTCCGAGCTCTGCAGCCATAAGACCGGCGAGATATGAAACTTCAAGCGAATGGTCAAGTACGTTCTGACCGTAACTCGTGCGGTATTTAAGTCTGCCGAGAAGTTTGACAAGTTCGCCGTGGAGTCCGTTGACTCCCGCGTCGATAACGGCTCTTTCGCCGACCTGCTTAATTGTGGTCTCAACCTCACGGCGGGATTTTTCGTACATTTCCTCAATCTTAGCGGGATGGATGCGTCCGTCCTGTATAAGTTTTTCAAGCGTAAGTCTCGCAATTTCGCGTCTTACGGGGTCAAAGCTTGAAATCGTAATAGCTTCGGGCGTGTCGTCGATAATAAGGTCGACGCCTGTAATAGTTTCAAGCGAGCGGATGTTTCTGCCCTCTCTGCCTATGATTCTGCCCTTCATTTCGTCATTGGGAAGGTTAACTACCGAAACAGTAGCCTCCGCAACATGGTCGGCGGCACAGCGCTGGATTGCTGTTGTGATAATCTCGCGTGCAAGTTTATCGGCGTCGTCCTTTGTCTGCTGTTCGATTTCTCTGATTTTAACCGCTTTTTCGTGAACAAGTTCGTTTTCGAGATTTTTGATAAGATAATCCTTAGCCTGTTCCCTGCTGAAGCCCGAAATTTTTTCGAGCATGTCGAACTGACTTTTTTTAAGAGTCTCAACCTCCGCCATTCTTTCGTCGGCGGCCTTAATCTTTTTATTGAGAATATCGTCTTTTTTCTCGATGTTTTCAGTTTTTTTGTCAAGCGTTTCCTCTTTTTGAATGAGTCGTCTCTCCTGGCGCTGGACTTCGCTTCTGCGTTCTCTTATCTCTTTGTCGAGTTCGTTACGCTGTTTGTGAATCTCATCCTTAGCCTCGAGGATAGCTTCTTTTTTCTTTGATTCGGCCTGATTTACGGCTTCGGTGACGATTCTGTTCGCTTCCTCCGTGGCTGAGCCTATGGCGGCTTCTGCAACCTTACGGCGGTGAATCGTTCCGACAATAAAACCAACCGCGCCGAATATGACAGCGGCGGCGACTATCAGACCTATCGCTAAACCTGTGTTCAAATTTGCACCTCCGTTTTTAAATTTTTATCCGTAGAAGAACGCCGGAAACCGTGCGTTCAATGCTTAATCGGAAACAATGCGTATATTACTACATTATTGTATTAATGTGTAAAACCTACAACATTATCTTTAATATTTTAGTATTTTTTTATCGTTTTGTCAAGTAGTATTCCTTTAACGATGTGAACAAATTGTAAACTGTTTAAAAAGTTGTCGTCAAGTCAAAAATGCGCCCTGTATGATATTTTTTTCTTTAAAAGCATTGTTTATCGAATTTAAAACGTCTTTTTTATTCCCCGACCAAAAGGGCGAAACCAGCGTTTTTTTGTCGCCGTCGCCTGTAATGCGGTGAAGAACGATGCTATCCGGAATGCGCGGTATGAGATATTCGAGCAGGGATATATACTCCTCTTTTTCGAATGTTTTAACTTTTCCAGAGAGAAAATCCGAATATATAGGCGCGTCTGACGAAATGTAAAGCATGTGAAGTTTTAATCCCCATGTTTCGTTTTTTACGGCAAAATTTATGCTCTCGAGCATGTCCTCTTTCGTTTCGCCGGGCAGTCCGAGAATTATATGCGTTACAACCTTGATTCCCGCTTTGTTCAGCTTCTTTACCGCCGAAACGTATTTTTCGTTCTCATAAGAACGGCGGATGTATTTTATACTGGACTCCTTCGTGCTTTGCAGTCCCAGTTCGATCCACACGGGTTTAATTTTGTTAAGTTTTTTAAGCAGTTCGATTTTTTCGTCCTCGAGACAGTCCGGGCGCGTTGCGATTGATAAAACCTCGATATCCGGAGATAAAACTGCCTGAGTGAATATTTCTTCAAGATATGAAACCGGTGCATACGTGTTTGTAAACGACTGAAAATATGCGATATATTTTCCCGAGAAATTTTTTGCTTTGACGCGCAGTTTTGCGAGCTCGATTTGTTTTAAAATACCGCCCTTTTCGCAGAATTCTCCCGAACCTTTCTCCGAGCAGAATACGCATCCGCCGAAACTTAACGAGCCGTCCCTGTTCGGACATGTCGTAACGCCCGACAGAGACAGCTTGTATAATTTGTGACCGAATTCTTTTTTGCAGTAATCGTTTAACGTAAAACAGCCCGTCATAATATCTGTCTGTAGTAAAGTCCGCCCGTTTTTTTAGACGGAAGCTTTTCTTTGTTTTTGAATATTTTATAAATCTTTCCGCACGTTTCTTTCTTTTCGAATGTAAAGTAAAGAAGCGAGAAATCGAGCGCGGATAAATCCTTGTCGCCTATGTACGTTGGAATAGAGTTTAAAAGCGACGAGTATTTTTTATATGAGCACATTATGTAAAACGGAGTTTTGTATCTGTC
>ERZ808240.5106-NODE-5106-length-10954-cov-43.226810_pt1 | contig 10954 bp, 7 predicted proteins | sample MGYA00521084_ERZ808240 | MGnify/ENA primary metagenome ERZ808240 (study PRJEB31516, sample SAMN03275571) | gut metagenome | biome: mammalia-associated habitat; material: feces | host: Papio cynocephalus | place: Kenya | collected 2012-08-06 ... | reverse complement strand
ACCCTCCTAAACGCAACAAAGCCGCTGGAAACCAGCAGCTTTGTTAGTGTTTGTTATTTGTTTGCTAATGTTTGCTTGTATTAGCCAAAATTGTCGTACATGATGCTCTCTGAGTCCACACCGAGAGAGTCTAAGTAATCTGTCACTGTCTTGATAAGCATTGGAGGTCCGCAGAGGTAGTACTCGCAGTCCTCAGGCGCATCGTGATTCTTCAAATAGGTATCACGGATACAGTTGACAGCGAATCCCTCGTAGTACTTCACACCCTGTTCATCCGCCACAGGATCCTTGCGGTCGAGTGATAGATGGAAATGGAAGTTAGGGAATTCCTTTTCAAGCTCCCAAAAGTCCTCCAGGAAGAATGCCTCTGTCAAGGAACGGGCACCATAGAAGAAATGCATCTCGCGGTCACGGGTGTGCAGTGTCTTTGTCATATGCATAATCTGCGAACGCAATGGAGCCATACCAGCACCACCACCAATCCAAATCATCTCCTTGCCCGAGGTGAAGTTAGGATGGAAGTCGCCATAAGGACCACTCATCATCACCTTGTCGCCTGGCTTCAAAGAGAAGATATAGGAAGAAGCAATACCCGTAGGCACGTTCTGGAATCCTACCTGTGGACGAGGCAAGAATGGAGTTGTGGCGATACGCACGGTAAGGGTGATGATGTCACCCTCGTCAGGATAGTTCGCCATGGAGTAAGCACGCACGGTTGGCTCTGGGTTGTGAGCCTTCAGAGAGAAGATGTTGAACTTCTTCCAAGCACCTATGTACTGCTCGCCAATGAGACTCTTGTCGAAGTCCTTGTCATAGTCGATGCAGTCGTATGCCGGAATCTTGATCTGAGCGTAAGAACCTGGCACGAAGTCCATGTGCTCGCCAGGAGGCAGAGCCACCTTGAACTCCTTGATGAACGAAGAAACGTTGTTGTTGGAGATGACGGTACACTCCCACTCTTTCACGCCCATCACGCTCTCAGGCACCTTGATCTTCAAGTCGCCCTTCACCTTGCACTGGCAGCCCAAGCGCCAGTGGTCTTTGATCTGCTTGCGAGTGAAGTGAGGCTTCTCTGAGTCGAGAATCTCACCGCCGCCCTCAAGCACCTGAACCTTACACTGACCGCAACTTGCCTTACCACCGCAGGCAGAAGGCAAGAAGATGCCATTCTCATTGAGGGTGGTCATCAAGCTGCTGCCCTGAGGCACGTTGATGGTCTTGTCGCCATTGATTTCAATATTCACGTTACCGCTTGGGCTGAGATATTTCTTAGCCACGAGCAGGATGATAACAAGCAAGAGAATCACCACAAGGAAGACCCCGATACTTGCCAATATAAATGATGTATTTACCATATCTACAGTCCTCCTATTTTAGATTTTCAAGCCTGAGAAGCAAAGCATGGCCATTGCCATGAGGCCCACAGTGATAAAAGTGATTCCCAAGCCCTGCAATGGCTTTGGCACGTCGCAGTACTGCATCTTCTCGCGGATGGCACCCATCAGCACGATGGCGAGGGTCCAACCGAGACCTGAGCCCACTGCATATACGATGCTGTCCAGCACAGAGGTGATAGCCTGCGAGTTGGTAGGCTCCATCAAGATGCGCTGCTGCATGAAGAGTGATGCACCCATGATGGCACAGTTAACGGCGATCAAAGGCAAGAAGATACCCAACGCCGCATAGAGCGAAGGTGAATACTTCTCCACGATCATCTCCACGAGCTGCACGATACCGGCGATGACGGCGATGAAGAGGATGAAGCTCAGGTAGCTCAAGTCTACACCCGGCATCAAGCAGTCAGGACCCAGTACCTTGGTCTGCAAGAGATAATCCACAGGAACGGTTACGAGCAACACGAAGGTCACGGCCAGGCCCAGTCCGAAAGAAGTCTTCACGTTCTTGGATACTGCCAAGAAAGAGCACATACCCAGGAAGTAGGCGAAGATCATGTTGTCGACGAAAATCGAACGGAAAAACAAACTAATTGCGTGTTCCATCTTTACTTGTCCTCCTTATATATAAAGGCACGATGTACCCAGATTACACATCCTAACAGAATCAATGCCATGGCTGGCATCGTCATCATACCGTTGTTAACATATCCGAAGCCATAAGCTCCCTCAGGGATGATCTGGAAGCCGAGCAAAGAGCCACGTCCCAAAAACTCACGCACAGCACCCACGATAACGAGGATGAGGGCGTAACCCAATCCGTTACCTACGCCATCGAGGAATGAAGGCCAAGGCTTGTTCATCATGGCGAATGCCTCCAAGCGTCCCATCAGGATACAGTTGGTGATAATCAAACCAACATACACAGAGAGTTCCACGCTCACATCATAGACATAAGCTTTCAACACCTGGCTTACGATGGTAACCAATGCTGCGACCACCACCAACTGCACAATAATACGGATGCGCTGAGGGATGGTGTTGCGGATGATGGAAATAATCACGTTCGAGAATGCCGTGATGACAGTCACGGCAAGTCCCATCACTATGGCTGGCTTCAACTGCGAAGTGACAGCCAAGGCACTACAAATACCAAGCACCTGCACGAGGATAGGGTTATCCAGGTTGAGTGGCTTGGCGAATGCCTCTCTATTTTGTTTACTAAATAACATATAATATTTTGTTTTAAGTGAAGAGTGAAGAACGAAGAGTGAAGAATTCTATAGAGCTTAGCTATAGCTTCACAGTTCGGTTTCTTCAGAGAACAAAGCATTCGAGAATTCTTCGTTCTTCACTCTTCGTTCTTCACTTACTTAATGAATTTAGCCAGTCCCTCCTTGAGCATCTGGTCCACACCATTGGAAGTCAACGTGGCACCCGTCACGGCGTCCACGTTGTTGGGGTCGCTGGCAGGAGCGTCCTTCTCCACGCCGAGGGCGATGCCCTTTACCCCATCCTTGTGGATCTTCTTGCCCCGGAACTTCTGTTGCCACTTCACGTTGTCCTTGATTTCGGCACCCAGTCCGGCGGTCTCACTCTCGTGGTTGAAATATACTCCATAAATGGTGTTGTTGTCAGCATCCACAGCGATGAAACCAGAGATTCCACCCCAAAGTCCCATGCCATTTACGGAATATACCGTCTTCTTCTGACCATCGATCTCGCACTCGTAATACTTCATGCCGTCTTTCTCGCCCTCTTTCTTCACCACCTCCTTGAACTTGGCGGCGGCAGCCTCGTCGTCGAGGTTGCGCAGGTTGAGTGAGTTCAAGATCTGCTTCTGGGTATCAAGCGCGACGTTGGCGTCCTGCCTGGCCTTCAACGAAGAAGAGACGAAAGCGAGCAGGAATGCCACGATCACTACGATGATGACCGAGTAGATGATAGTATAACTATTAGAATTTGTCTTCATAATCGCATTCCTCCTTATTTATTAATAGCACGTTTAGCACGATGAGAGATGTTGCTCTGTACCACGCAGTAGTCGATGAGCGGAGCAAACATGTTGCCGAAGAAGATGGCGAGCATCATACCCTCTGGATAACCTGGGTTCATCACACGCACGATGACGGCGATGGCACCGATGAAGAATCCGTAGAAGTACTTGCCCTTCTCTGTCCGAGCTGATGTCACAGGGTCGGTAGCCATGAATACTGCACCAAAGCAGAAACCACCGAGGATGATATGCTCATACCAAGCGATAGGAGTCATTCCCAATGCCTGGAAGATGAGGGCCATCACGATGCCGCCCACGAACACGCTGCCCATGGTCTTCCAAGAGGCAATACCCGTCCAGAGCAGGATGACTGCGCCGATAGCGATGGCGATAACGGAAGTCTCACCGATGGAACCAGGGATAAGACCTGTTATCATGTCGCAGATGCTGGTAGTAGGTACATTGCCCTGCGCCAACTGACCAAGAGGAGTGGCAGCCGTAAAACCGTCAGCCAAGTTATTGCCCAAGCCGAAGATGGTATCCTTGGCAATCCAAACCTTGTCGCCACTCATAGCTAATGGATATGAGAAGAAGAGGAACATGCGGGCACCCACAGCCACGTTGAAGATGTTCATGCCCGTGCCACCGAAGATCTCCTTGCAGAAGATGACGGCGAAGGCGCAAGCCAGGGCGAGCATCCACAGAGGTGTGGAGATAGGGACAATCATCGGGATGATGATACCGCTGACGAGGTAGCCCTCCTGGATTTCCTCGTGCTTCCACTGAGCCCAGGCAAACTCGATGCCCAAGCCCACGATGTAGCTTACCAGCAACTTAGGCAGGACTGCCAGGAATCCGAAGCCGAAGACCTCGAGGAAGGTGGCATCGGCAAGTGTGCCGGCAGCCTTGTAGTTCTGGTATCCCACATTATACATACCGAAGAGCAATGCAGGAATCAGGGCGATCACCACAAAGCTCATGATGCGCTTCGAGTCGATAGAATCATGGATGCTGGCTCCGCTTTTCGCTGTCGTATTAGGCACGTACAGGAAGCTCTCGAAACCATCGAATACGCTCTCGAAGGCATGCAGCTTACCCCCCTCTTGGAAGTTTGGCTTTATCTTATTGAGATAATTTCTTAATGCACTCATTTTATTTATTCATTTATTAGAATTACGCATTCTCCTTGCGCAAGGTATCCAGTCCCTGACGAACAATCTTCTGAAGTTCGAGCTTAGAGCTGTCCACGAACTCGGCTACAGCAAAGTCCTCGGGGCTCACCTCGTAGATGCCAAGTTGCTCCTGCTTGTCGATGTCGCCTGCGATGATGGCCTTGATGAGATACTCGCCATAGATGTCCATAGGCAATACCTTGTCGTACTCGCCGCTCATGATCATGTGGCGCTCGCCACCCTTGATACGGGCATCAAGGTCATACTCTTTCTTCTTGCCGAAAAGCCAAGAAAGATAAGAGCGTGAAGTAGAGAACTGACTGGTACGAGGGAGTATCCACCCCAGCAACTCATCTTTGTCATCACCCTCGGGGATGGCTGTAACCTCTGATGTGTGGCCGCCTACATAGTCGGAGACACTGGTCTTCACACCTGTAAGCGGATTTCCATTGATAAGACGTACATGATCCGCAGCTTTCAGTTGTGCATTGATGAAAGCTGATAAAGGAGTTCCTACCAGCACATTAGCATATCCAGGTGTCTTGATTTCACTACCTGCGACAGCTACCTTCTTGTGAAGATCCACCTTGCCTGTCAGGAATAAGCGACCGAAGAAGATGACTGCGGCAGGATCGACCGTCCATACCACTTCGCCTTTGTTTACAGGATTGATGTTGTTGACTTGAACGCCTACATTGCCCGCAGGACAAGGACCATCGAAGACATAGATTTCCACGTCTTTAGCCTCATCCAATGCATTGCAATGTTGCTCAACACCAATACTCAAATAAGTCTTCGCAATCTTGCTCAAGGCTGTCAGACCTGTCTGGAAAGCTTCTTCGCAGTCCTTGAGTTCAACCTCGAAGTCGGCAGCAAGCGGCATGTCGCGAAGAGCAGATACGAAAATTGCCTTAGGCTTGGTGTCTGGAGTTGTTGACACAGCATAAGGCAATTGGTTGATGTACCCGAAGAGCCCTGCCTCAAGCAATGCTTGCTTTACGGCTTCGCCATCCAGTGCATGAACATTCTTCTTGCCAAAATCCGTAGCGGTCTGCTCGGAATCGGGGGTCACTTTCACGCATAACACCTTTCTTCGCTCACCTCTTAATATCGCGGATACAGTACCACTAACAGGCGAGGCAAATTTTACCTCTGGGCATGCCTTGTTTACAAACAATGCATCTCCTGCATTGACATGATCACCCTCATGCACGACCACCTTTGGCGTAACACCAATAAAAGCCCCTGGCACAAGCGCGAACTCATTGGCCTGCTCCACCTGTAGCACCACATCCTTCGATGCCTTTCCTTTCAGGTTGATGTCCAGTCCTTTGCGTAACTTGATTACATCTGCCATAACTACATAATAAACTTTTTATAATTAATTTTCATAACTCTCACTTTCTCTTTTTGCATGGTTCCAGCATCCGTCAAGATGCCCTATTTCTGTTTCTTTTCATGTTGTATGGTATTATCGTGATACTGATTTTCTCTAAAAAAGTACTGAATAGTGGTGCAAAAATAGCAAAAAAATGTGACAGGAGAAAGAAATTCCGAGGTTTTATTCGATTTTGCGGCAAAAATAATGTAATTTTGTACCAATTTTCAAAAAATAATCATACTTGAAGAAGCTCAAACATATTTGCAACGGCATTGTCTGGACGCTCATCGTACTCTATCTGCTGCTCATCGTACTGCTGCACGTGCCATCAGTACAGGCATTCCTCGGCAAGGAGGTCTCGGGGGCTCTCTCAGACAAGTTCGGCACCAGGGTGGAAGTGGGGAGCGTCAACCTCGGCTTCCTGAACCGCATCATCGTTGACGACGTGATGATGTACGACCAGCGGGGCGACAGCCTCGTCTACGCCAGCCGTCTGTCGGTCAAGATAGACTACTTAGCTGCTGTCAAGGGGAAGATTTCCATCTCCTCGGCGCAGATCTTCGGCCTGCGCGCCAACCTCTACCGCCAGACCGCCAAGAGCCCCGCCAACTTCCAGTTCGTGCTCGACTCGCTGGCCTCGAAGGACACGACCCGCCACACTCCCCTCGACCTTCACATAGGAAGTCTCATCATCCGCCGTGGAGCCATCGCCTACAACCAGCGCGACGTGGCTCCACGCAGCGGCATTTTCTCGCTGAAACATCTCAAGATGAGCGAGCTCTCCTCGCACATCATATTGAACCATGTGACTGACGACAGCATCGACCTACTGCTCAAGAAATTGTCGTTCAAGGACGAGTCGGGGCTCAAGCTGCGTTCGCTCCACCTCAAGTTGCAAGCCGACAAGCATGGAGCCACCATCCAGGAATTCCGCCTCCTCATGCCCCGCTCCGAACTGGCGCTCGACGAGGTGAAGGCCACCTATCGCTTCGAAGGCAAGCGGCTCGTCCCGCAGAGCCTCCGTTTCGAGGGAGGCATACAGCAGTCGAAGATTACCCTTGCCGACGTGGCGAGCCTGATGCCTGCCTTCCGCGAGTTCGACGACGCCGTATTCGTCAGCTCCAGCTTCCGAGGCACGTCCCGATCGATTTCCATCCCTTCGCTCAACCTGCGGACAGGGAGCGGCAGCATCAACCTACAGGCACGTGGCAGCTACAACCAGGCGGGCAACCGCCCCGTTTGGCTCGCCGACATCGCCAACCTGAACCTCACCCCCGCCGGCGTGGAGTTCATCGCCAAGAATCTGGGCAGCAAGGTAAGGCTACCCAAAGAAATCACGCGCCTGGGCACCCTCCACCTCGCAGGCAAGGCCAAGGGATACGGCAACACCCTCGCTGCCCGAGGAAACATCGACACCGACGCGGGCAGCATGAGCCTGCGGGGCCGCAAGGACGGGCTGCGAATCCAAGCCCACATGGAGACCCGGGGCATGGACATTGGGCGCATCCTCGACAACCGCCAACTGGGAACCGTGGAAGCCGAAATCGATGTCCACGGCACCATGAAGCACATCTTCGCCAAGGGCAACGTGGCGAGATTCCACTACGGCGGCTACGACTTCCGTAACATACGTCTCGACGGCGACTACGACCAAAAGACCCTCCGCGGGGAGGCATCCATCTCCGACCCCAACGCCGATCTGTCGGTCGAGGGCGACTACGCCTTCGCCTTGCGCCGGTACGCACTCAATGCAACCATCAACCACCTGCGCCCTGGTGTCCTGGGACTGAGGACGAAAGACCCCTCGTATTGTCTCGACGACATCAGCATCAGCGCCAACAACAAGGGCAAGGAAGGCCACCTCGACGTGGAGGCGCCCTTCGCAAGCCTCTACGCGCGCGGCCAATACGACCTGGGCACCATCTACGGAAGCCTCGCACGACTGGTGGCCGACAAGCTGCCCACCCTCCCCGGAATCGGCAAGCACGCCACCAGGGGGAACAACGACTTCACCCTGCAAGCCAACATCACCTCGGCCGAAGCGCTGCGCCGCATGTTCGGCCTGCCCCTGACGCTCGGCCTGCCCGTGCACGTCAACGGCAACATCTCGGATGCCGAGAAGAACGTCAACCTGTACGTCAATGCCCCCTATTTCAGCTGGGGCGGCCATTCCTTCCACGACACCAGCATAGAGCTCAACACCATAGGCGACTCCCTCAGGATGGAGGCTCGCATCAGCCAGGGGCACCCCCACGAGAAAGCCCCCACGTACAGGCTCCGCGCCGCAGCGGTCGACAACACCCTCTCCACCCTGCTCTACTACGCCAACCAGTCGAGCAAGCTCCCCATAACGGGAAAGATAGCCGCCAGGACGCAGTTCTTCGGCTCCGAGAACGGAGCCACGGGCGCCCACGTGGAGGTGAGCCCCTCGGAGATCATGCTCGGCGACAAGAAATGGCTCGTCAACCCCTCCGACATCGTGTACAGGAAGAACGAGCTGACGGTAGACATGCTCAACCTCTCGCACGGCGACCAGCACATCATCGTCAACGGCAAGGCCACGCCGCACGCCACCGACTCCATCGTGGCCGACCTGAAGGACGTGGACGTGGCCTACATCCTCAACCTCGTCAACTTCCACTCCGTCGACTTCGCCGGCAAAGCCTCGGGCAAGGCCGTGGTGAAGTCCATCTTCCAGGCCCCGGAGGCCTACGCCGACCTCGACATCAAAGACTTCGTCTTCGAAAACGGCCCGTTAGGGACGCTCCACGCCAAGGCCTCCTACGACAACAAGGAGGGGCAGATCGACATCGACGCCACGGCCGAGGACGGCCCCGAGCATCTCACCCTCGTAGATGGGTACGTGTCGCCGCGGCGCAACTACATCGACCTGGGCATAGAGGCCCACGACACGAGCCTGAAGTTCATGGAGAACTTCTGCGGCAGCTTCATCAGCGACGTGGAGGCATGGTGCCGTGGAAAGCTCAACCTCGTGGGCGACCTAAAGAACATCAACCTCGTGGGCGACGTCGTGGCCCACGGCAAGATGCACATGAAGCAACTGGGCACCGACTACACCTTCGACCACCTGCGCGCGCACGCCGTTCCCGACGACATACAGTTCGAGGGCGACTCCATCTACGACAGCCACTACGACGGCAAGCACAGCCACTTCGCACTCGTGAGGGGAGGAATACACCACAAGCACCTCACCCAGCTAAGCTACGACCTCGACATCGACGCCAACAACTTCTTAGGCTTCGACACCCACGAGTTCGGCGACAACACCTTCTACGGCACCGTGTTCGCCACGGGCACCGTGGGCATCCACGGCAAGAGCGGTGAAACCGTCATCGACATCGATGCCACGCCGGACCCCCAGTCCATTTTCGTGTACAACGTGGCAAGCCCCGACGCCATCAGCCAGGGAAGCTTCATCCACTGGAACGACGCCACGCCCTACATCTTCAAGCCGTACTCCCCCGGCGGGGACGAGGGCGGAAAAGAGAAAGACGACGACACGAGCTTCGCCTCGGACATGCGCATCAACTTCCTCGTCAACACCAACCCCAACCTCACGCTCAAGTTGATGATGGACGACCGAGCAGGCGACTACATCACGCTCAACGGCAACGGGGTGATACGAGCCAACTACTACAACAAGGGCGGGCTCGACATATTCGGCAACTACGTGGTGGACCATGGGCAGTACAAGCTCACCATCCAGGACATCATCAAGAAAGACTTCGACTTCATGCCGGGGGGAACCATCACCTTCGGAGGCGACCCCTACGACGCGCCGCTCAACCTGCAGGCCAAGTACACCGTGAACGGTGTTCCCCTGAGCGACCTGAACATCGGGCACTCCTTCTCCGGCAACAACATCCGCGTGGACTGCCTGATGAACATCACCGGAACGCCTGGCGCACCAAAGGTCGACTTCTCCATGGACCTGCCCACGGTGAACAGCGACGCCAAGCAGATGATCTACTCCGTCATCAACTCGCAGGAGGAGATGAAACAGCAGGTGCTCTACCTGCTCGGCATCGGACGCTTCTACACCCAGACCAAGAACAACCAGGCGAGCGAGAACGCTTCGCAGCAGAGCCAGACATCGCTGGCCATGCAGAGCCTGCTGAGCGGAACCATCTCGCAGCAAATCAACAACGTGCTGTCGAACTTCGTCAACAGCAGCAACTGGAACTTCGGAGCCAACATCTCCACGGGCGACGAGGGATTCTACAACGCCGAGTACGAGGGCATCCTGAGCGGACAGCTGCTCAACAACCGGCTGCTCTTCAACGGCCAGTTCGGCTACCGCGACAACGCCAACGCCACGCAGAGCTTCATCGGTGACTTCGACCTACGCTACCTCATCTTCCCCAACGGCAACCTCTCCATCCATGTCTACAACCAAACCAACGACCGATACTTCACACGCAACAGCCTCAACACTCAGGGCGTGGGACTCATCATGAAAAAAGACTTCTCCAGCCTGAGAGACCTCTTTGGAATCAAGAAAAAGAGCAAAAAGAAAGAAAAAGAGGATAAAAACAAGAAAAAAGGCAAGAAATAAACCATTCATCATCTATTTTATTGGGATTTGCAAGAAAATCGGAAAGTTTCTTGCAAATCCCAATTCTATTTATTACTTTTGCAGTTGTCTTGCCGTGGATGGCTGGCAATGTGATGCTGGCTAATTAAAGTCCATGGCTTGGCCTATCATAATAAGAAAGACGTGTATCAACGTTTTCTTCTGATTCGATTGAGACCTAGGAAATCTACAAAAGATGTTCAGATGAAGACAGCGGTAGGCGCCTTCGCTTACGTGTATATACACGGCATAGGTGTGCCCTTTCCATTTCTGCATGGAGAGGGTGCTGCCTATGTTATCCGATATATGCAAGTTTGGCGTAGGTTTCTGTTGCTTCTTGCCCTTAGTACGTAAAGGTTTTCCTAGGACCGCAGTGTGTAGGGGGTAATGCGAGTGATAGTTCCCTACGCCATTTCT
>ERZ808240.5105-NODE-5105-length-10956-cov-6.362169_pt1 | contig 10956 bp, 8 predicted proteins | sample MGYA00521084_ERZ808240 | MGnify/ENA primary metagenome ERZ808240 (study PRJEB31516, sample SAMN03275571) | gut metagenome | biome: mammalia-associated habitat; material: feces | host: Papio cynocephalus | place: Kenya | collected 2012-08-06 ... | reverse complement strand
GCTCTTTTGATTGGCGTGAGTGCTTTCGAACACGCTTACGAGAGCCATGAGACGGTTATTTGCCTCCTTATGTCGGTTTTGGATATTGTTCTTGCTTTGATTTTGGATGTCACTTATGTAGCCATTTACTCCATCGTGGAGAATCGGCATAAACTAATTAGCCTTGAAGTCCAAAACACTTTAGTTGAAGCGGAGAAGGTTTCTATTTCCATCGATAAAAAGAACAGGGAAGAATTAGAAAAAGTGCGCCACGACATTAAGAACCAATTCTCTTACGTGAATCTTTTGTTAGAACAAGGGAAAGACAAAGAAGCCATGACATATATCAATAATTACGTGAAAAACCAACCCGTTTTATTTTCTTTTTCCTGCTCTAACAACGTCATCAATTCGATTATCAATCTGGAGCTTTCTAAAGCCCAAGTGTATGGTCTTCAAATGGATATCAAAGTGGTGGTTCCCCCTGTTCTTCCTTTTGAAGATAACGATGTTGTTTCCCTGCTTACGAACATGATCGATAACGCTTTAGAAAACTATGCGAGGGTAGATGGAGAGGAAAAAATCATCATTCGAATTTTCAAGCAAAACGATTACATACGTTTCCTTGTCAGCAATCCCGTGGATGGAGAAAAATACGATTCCAGCAATCTGACAAAAAGCAAAAAAATGGGAAAAACCATGGATATGGGACAAAAATCATCCGTAATATTGCAACAAAATACAATGGATACGCTGATTTCAGTTTAGAAAAAAACCATTTTATCTGCGATGTTTTGCTATATTTAAATGTGAAAGGATAAAACTATGTTCAAAATTGCGATAGTGGATGACGATAAAGCGGCCTTGAGTATTGTTTCTAGCGCCGTGGATTCTTTTTTCCGAGAAAAGAAAATGGAATTTAAGATCTCCTCTTTCACAAATCCTTTAAATTTTCTTTTAACAATAAAAGAAGAAGCCATCAACCTTCTTTTCCTGGATATTGATATGCCAGAAAAAAGCGGCATAGAGGTGGCAAAGGAAACCCTTTCTATTCAAAAAAACACCCAAATTATCTTTTTATCACAAAGAGAGGATCTCGTTTTCGACTGTTTGGCGGTTCATCCGTTTGGCTTTATTCGGAAATCCAATCTCATCAGCGATTTTTCTTTGATGATAAACCAATTCTATAGTCATTATCTTGCTGACGGACAAGAAGAAAGCAAAATTGAATTCGTCGAAAAGAACAGAACCATTTCTTTCAAAGCGAATGAGATTGTCTATATCAGCAGCAATCGCAATTACCAAGATATTTATACGAAAGACAATAAAATGGTAACGATTCGCGTTCCTTTGGCGACTCTGGAGGAGAAATTGAAGAAATTCGGCTTCGTTCGCGTGCATAAATGCTGTTTGGTGAATCAAAGCTACATCCGTAGCATCATGAATGGCGAAATTAAATTGACTAACGGTATGACGATTCCATTGAGTCGGAAAAGAAAAGACGAGGTCATGAAAGAATATCTTGCTTATTCGAGGAAAAATAACTCCTTAATCATTTAGTTGTTCAGCCCTAAAAAACGTTTTTCGTCCCTTTCAAGGAACGATTTGTCACAATAAAAAGACATGAAATCCCAAATTTAAAATGTAAGCGCTTTTTTTCGTATAGTTAAACCGCCAAAATTGATATTTTAAAAGGAGTGAAAATGAAAAAAAGTATCATTAGTAAAGTGGTTTTGCTAGTCTTGGCTTTGGGCTCTATAGGCGCGTCTGTCGGTGTGGGGCTTAGTGTCAAAAACAGCGAAATCTCTGTCCCTGTGACTTTTGTCGCATCGGACGCGAATGGTTATAACACCGAAGTTAAAATCGGCGTGTATAACTACAGATTCAAGGGTTCTCTTGATCAAAACAGCAACAAATTTAACCTAAAAGGGACGGTAACGGGCCGTGCTAGCTCATCTTCTAACGGTGGCGGCTTCCCTGGTGGTGGCGGCTTCCCTGGTGGTGGCGGCTTCCCTGGTGGCGGAAGCGGAAATCCAAGCGGCGGAAGCGGAAATCCAGGTGGTGAAACCGGAACAAAAGTCAGTGTAGAAAGCGTTTCTCTTACCTTGGAGAAAACCCAAGCCTACATCGGTGAAGTCGTAAAGGCAACCGCGACCGTTTTGCCAGAGAATGCGACCACAAAAGACGTTGAGTGGTCTTCTAGCGATGAAAAGATTGCGACCGTATCTGATGGGGAAGTTACCCCGTTAGCGGAAGGCAGCGTGACCATTACCGCCACAAGCAAGGACGATTCCAGCAAAAAAGCTTCTGCAACATTGACCGTTGTTAAAGAGGACTACACACCATATGAATTTAATGTCGATGGAACCTATGACATAGACGAGGGATATGGTTATGTGATCACTTTGAACGATGAAAGCAAAACAATAATTCATTGTGACTATAGCAAAGTGGAAGGCAGACATGAGTTCTATTACAATGTCAAAACTGCGGCAGGGTCTTCGCTTGTAAAATTTCAAGCCAAAGACATTCAATTCAAATCCAAATTAGCAAAAAACTATGAAACTTGGGATGTAAGAGATTCTAAATATATTTTCACTTCCCTTGCTACGGGAAACAATAATTCCGTTGCCTATGCTTATATGTATCTTCATAACGATGGCTCGGTTGTGATTAACACGCCAAGTGGCGTCAATCGTGCTATCGAAACAACAGGGTTATCCTGGGAAGAAGACGCCGATAAAAATATCGCCGTCAAAAAAGACGGAACGGTCTATCAAGCTTCAAAGAGCATCAATCCGGATAAGCCTGGATATCTCATTAATTATGGATCTTACGTCTTCCTCAATTCTCAAAACCCCGACGTGAAGTGGAAAAAGCTTACTTTAGCCGATTTTGAAGGCACTCCACAAAAAGAATTCACGGGAAGCTATGCGGTTTCTGGTCCAGGAGGAGGATCTGGCAACCTATCCTTGCAGTTATTTGATCAAGGCGTCGCCAAACTTTACGAAAACACCTGGAGCTTAAAATCCAGCGGAACTTGGACGGAAAATGAGGGCGTTTACTCTATTGTGCTTGGCGAAGAAACTTATACAAGCAAAACGGAAGATGGAAAATGCGTGATCGTTTATAGCATTGCAGCCTCTAATCCTTGGGGTGGCAGCACGTCTACCGAAGTAACGTTAACTTTGGTGGAATAGGAGAAAAGAAGATGAATAACGAAAATAAAGTATTAAAAACGTTGAAACCAATCAATCGCGGTTTAAGCGTCGTTTCTATTTTGCTTGGGCTATACGCCATTGCGACATTGGTTATTTTCAACTTCGCTGATGTAATTACCATTATCACGGACGAAGGGACAAAATATGCGGAAGGTTTCTCTTATCCAGGATACCAGACCATCTTTGCGGGCTATGGGAACATGATTATTCAAGGCTATAGCGAAGCGGGCTTCAATATCTGGATGTGTTTAGGGATGTTCTTGCCTTTCGTGGGCTGTATCGTTGCTACGGTTATGCTGATCACGAATTTCTCTAGAAGAGGAACAAACCTCAAAAGAGCCATTGTCGAAGGGGTTGTCGCATTAGCATTGATTTTTGGTGGCATCATTCTCTTCAATGTCGATAAATTCTGGGTCTCTTCTGCTAAAGCGGTGACCGATTCTTATACCGATTATTATGCGACCTATTTGAAACCGGCAATGGAAGGGGAGCTGTATTTCGGGAAATGCTTCTACCCTACTTACACTCTTGCTATTTGCTTAACCGCTGGAATCGTCAAACTCATTGACTGCGCGGCTTTGCTTTTCCAAAAGTATTATGCAAGAAAAGTCTCTAAAGAAGCAAAGGCTCAATAAAAGGAGTGAAGAATATGAAAAGAAAAAATAGAGTTACTTCCTATTTGGCAACCGCCGGCGTCTTAACCTTGGCTTTAATGACGGGCGTGACGATTGCCGCAAACATCCAGTCGAATAACCTTGATTTGTTATTGGGCAGAGGCGCTCAACACGTTCAAGACAATTCTTCGTTGGATGCAAACTACATCGATTTTAAATATGATAATCAAGCTGATGCGTTGAAAAACGCGCAAAGAATGACGCAATTAACCGCCGAAGAAGGCATGACCTTATTAAAGAATGACGACCATGCTCTTCCCATTGCAAAAACTACTGGCGTTACCGTATTGGGCTATTATTCTTGGCACAATAATATGGCTGGCGGCGAGGATCCGGCCACGACCACAGGGGCCGTCTCATTAGGCAAAGGCATCAAAGAGCATTTCGGCGATAAGTTCAATCAATTGACCGAAGATTTGTATAGCAGTGTTTCTGCGGATTTTGATGATCCTGAAACCGCGTTAGCTTCCGCTGAGTCTAGTTTCGCTTCCTTCGATACCGCAATCATCACGCTAAAAAGAAATTCCGGCGAAGGCAATGATCAGTCTTTGAATGCCGGCGCAAAGGAACAAAGCCGCAGCGCCCTTGTCATCAACAACGCGGAACTCAAGCTTATCGATTATGCTTCCAAGCATTTCTCCAAGATCATTATTGTGATTAACTCCGCAAACGCGATGGAACTTGGATGGCTGCAAAACGATGATCCCAATATGCACGAAGGGATTTATACCGATCCGTATACCCAAAAAACGTATGACTTCAGCAAAGTCAAGGCGGCCATTTGGGCGGGATGCTGCGGCTCGCAAGGAGGTGTTGCTTTAGCAAATATCTTAACGGGCGAGGTGACTCCGTCCGGACATTTGGTTGATACCTATGTTCGTGATTTGAGAAACGATCCGACTTATAAGAACTTTGGCTCTTATTTATATGACAATTCCGATGAATTGAATTCCTATCAAGAAGAAACTTATTTTGTGGAATACGAAGAAGGGATCTATGTCGGATACCGTTATTATGAAACAGCGGCTAAGGAAGCTATGGACGGTAATTATGCAGGCTTTGATTACGACCGCCAGGTTGTCTATCCTTTTGGCTATGGTTTAAGTTATACGACATTCTCCCAAGAATTTGAGGAAACCCCAACTTTCGACGCCTCCTCAAACGAATACACCTTCAAAGTGAGAATCACGAATACGGGTGACACATATTCGGGCAAGGGCGTCGCTCAAATTTACGTTAATGTCCCTTATACAAAGGGCGGCATTGAAAAGGCCCACGTGAGTTTGGCTGGCTTTGCGAAAACGAAATTGTTGGCTCCTAGAGAATCGGATGTTGTGGAAATCAAGGTGAATCGTGATTATTTCACCTCTTACGATTATAAAGATGAGAAATGCTATATCTTAGAGGCAGGAGATTATAACTTCTATTTGGCCGATAACGCTCATTCTTGGGTTAGCATCGATAAGATGTCTTCCGGAAAAGAAAAGCTTTTCTGGACGGACAGCGTTTCAAAAACCTATGTCTACAAAGATGGGGCAGACGGAAAGCGCTCGACGGATTTAACGACCGCCGTTAACAAAGAAGACGATGAATTGAATTACAAATTCAAGGAATACACCGAAAATGAGCAAGGCGAAGGATATTGTATTAACTTCACACGTGCGAATTTCAAAGATTCTTTCCCGGAATCTCCTAAAGAAGATGATTTCATCCTCAGCGATGAAAGAGCAAAAGAGCAGGTTGCCATCTATGACGTATGGGATGAAAAGAACAATCCAATCACAGAGATGCCATCTGTTAACACGGATGAGACAAGCTACACCCTTTCAGCAATGAGAGGCGTGGACTTCGATGACGAGAAATGGGATCATTATATGAATCAATTCTCCAAAGACAAACTCGTTGAGATGTTTGCCAATGGCGGTTGGAATGAAAAGGCTGATGTGGAAAACGGCGTCCCTGAATCCTATGATGCGGACTCCCCGTATGGCTATTACGCTCACGCATTGACCATCAAAGATATCAACAAATGGTATTGCGGAGATCCAATGGTGGCGGCTACCTTCAATACGGAACTGGCTAAAGAGCTGGGCGACGCCTTCGGTGAAGAGGCTCATGCGAATTATCTTGCTGGCGGTTCTTTGATTACGGGTATTTACGGATATGGCTTAAACCTCCACCGCAGCGCTTTTGGGGGAAGAAACTATGAGTACTATTCCGAAGATGGCATTCTTTCTGGAAAGATGGCGGCCGCAGAAGCAAGCGGCGCTTCAGAAAAAGGCTTAATCACCTTCATGAAACACTTTGCACTTAATGAGCAAGAGACCAATCGTCAAAAGAACGGCTATTGCGCTTGGGTGAATGAGCAAGCCTTTAGAGAGGTCTATCTCAAGGGCTGGGAACTCTATATGAAAGAGGCCAAGATGAATGTAAGATATTACGCAACGGACGCTGACGGCAATATGGAAAACACCCTTTCTAGCAAGACCATGTCCGCAGCTACTGGCATCATGACTGCCTACAACAGAATAGGTGCTACCTATGCGGGCGCTTCTTTGTCCATCAATGACATTCTTCGCGATGAATTTGGCTTCACTGGAACCGCAGTTACGGATGCTGGCGGTCAAAAGAACACATATATGACGACTGACTTCTTGCTTAGAAGAGGTGGTGACTTAACCCTTACGAACAATGGCACGGATGGCTTATATGACACGTCCTCTCCAACGGCTGTGTATTGGTTAAAGATGGCTTGCAAGCACATCTTATTCAACAAAGCCAACTCGAACTGTGTCCAAGGCGTCTCTCCTTCCGCATCCATTTCCTACGATGTCTCCCCATGGAGAGTTGGAATGTATGTTGCTTGGGGCGTGATTGCAGCGGCCTTACTTGCCGATGCTACCATCATCACATTGATTGCGTTGGATAAGATCCACGTTAAAGAAAAAGTCCGTCCTGAATCCGAAGAAGAATATTAATCCTCCTTTCTAAGGGAAACGCTCTCTATCTCGAAAAGGGAAAGAGGGCGTTTTTCTTATGTAAAAAGAGAGAACCCCCGTATCAATCTAAATCATTTAAACGATAAGATACGTTCTTCTTGAAGCCTTATTCATTTGACGATAAGGCTCAATGAGAAAGCAACAAAAAACCAATTTGCCTCGAACGTAGATTGGATTTAGAGAAATGAATGATTTTTTGCTTCGGCAAGCACCTTTTAAAAGTCGCCCAATCTTTCAAATAATAAAGCAATAGAGATTAATAAACTTAGAAAGATTATTTGCCTTCTTTCACGTTTGTATCGCCAGACCCCACTTCAGCATTGGCAACATTGCTGGCCATTTTTTCGATTGCCTTGTTTCCATTATCTTCTTCTGCGGTCATTTCTTTACGATAGGAAAGCTTTAAGAAAATAGGGGTAATGAAAGAAGAGATTAAGATAAGCAAAAGACAGAACATCATGATACGGTTATCAACTAAGCCACAATCGACGCCCTTTTGAGCGCAAACGATAAGCACCTCAGCTCTTGCCATCATGCCAAATCCTAATTTGATAGCGTCATGGAATTTGAATTTGAAACAAAGCCCTGCGGTTGTGCAGCCAATGATTTTTCCAAGGATGCCAATGACGATCCATAAAAGTCCGAACAAAAGAAATTGAAGGAAGGCAGGATCAGAGAAATCGAAATTGGATTGATAAAGGCCCATGGCAATGGAGCCAAAGAAGATAGGACCAAAAAGATAATTGCAGGTGGTTTCCGCACGGTGATCAATGTATCCGTGCGCTAAGGTGCTACTCATCGTTAGCCCCATAAGATAGGCGCCCGTGATATCAGCGATATTGAAGTATTCCGAAATATAAGCCCATAGCAGGCAAATGCCCAAAGAGATAATGACAATGCGGATATGGTGAGGATATTTCTCTCCCAGCCAGTTGAATAATTTTCTAATGAATATGCCGGCGAGGAAAGTCAAGCCGAAATAGACGACCATAAAGAAAATAATGAAGAAAATGGTTAAGAACGTGTTTCCTTCTTGTCCCATAGCGGAGATAAGCAAACTCGCAAAATCGTTTCCCGTTGTGTTTGAGCCAGAAAGAGAAATGACCAACGAAAGAACAATGATTCCTAACACATCATCGATGATCGCGGCGGACACAAGACAGCTTCCAACCTTCGTATCCAATTTGCCCAATTCCTTAAGAGTGGCAACCGTGACCGATACAGAAGTGGCCGTTAAAATGACCCCATAGAATAGTTCACGGAAGATGTTGATTTCCGCTCCGGTAAACTTATCAAAAGCAAAGGCCATCAAAAAGCAAAGAATCATAGGGGTTATGACACCCATCAAGGCGACAACAAATGCAGCAGGTCCCACCGTTTTTACTTTCTTAATGTCAGTTTCAATGCCAGCGGAGAACATAATCAGGATAACGCCGATTTTCGCAAAGAAATCGATTCCGTTTTTCGTGTAGGAGGTCAAAATGGTCTGACCTGGAATAAGATATATCAAGCCAACAACAAGGCCAGCAACAAGATAGCCGATTACTTGCGGCACCTTGATTCTCCCTAAAAGAAGGGAAAAAACCTTTGAAAGAATCAAAAGAAGTCCTAACGGCAGCAAGATTTTATAAGCTTGAGGATTTGTTTCCGTAGGAATATTGACGAATGATAACATAACGATCTCCAAAAACATTTTGATTATAGACCCTTAAAAGAGGGTGGTTAAATGAAACCACTTTCTAAAGAGGAAAGTTTATGGAAAATTGCTGAAGTTTCTTACTATCATGGCTGGGAAACCATTAAACATCCTGACTCCTTATATGTCCAAAAGAATCCAATGATTTTTTTAAATTTGTTCTGAAAGATTCACACCCGTTTACGAATCGTGGGTGATATATTAAAGCCGTAAAAGGGTGGAGCATGTTCAAAGATAAACTAAAAGGCCTTAGAAAGAGAAAAGGAATCACTCAAGCGGAACTAGCAGAAGAGATTTTCGTATCGAGGAGTCTTATAGCGAAGTATGAGACGGGAGCGGCGTTTCCAAATAAAGAAACATTGGAAAGAATAGCGTTGTATTTCAACATCCCTGCTTCCGATTTGATTGAACGGGACGAGACCGCTTTGAAAACCATCGAAGCAAAAGATATCTCTGAAAAGATAAATGTGACGTCTTTGGCCATTGTTTTAACCATAATGGTGGTTTACTGCATTCTGGTTTTCATACCCTTTCTCATGGGGAAAAGGTATGTTTACCCAATACCTGCAGGTCAAGATTACCCCAATCGCGAAGCCTTCTTCGTCAGCATTTTTTCAGGAACGTGGGGACAAGGGAACCCAATTGGCTTGATTTCGTTTCTTTTGAGCGGAGGTGTCGCAACTTTTGCGGCAACAAGCCTGTTCTTGAAGAAAAGATACATCCCGATTCTTAGGCTTTTAACCTATTTTTATTGTGGCTGATATTTTCGTTTCTCTTGCTGCGGTCGTTTGTTGCGTTAGTTATATATCCTAATGAGCTTTTATAAGAATCCAAAGGGCTTCCTAAAAGCGTTATCCCTATCACCTCATTTAGATTTTGCTAGAATGATATTGTGAGGTGGATGTTATGAAAACTCTCAAATTGAAAGAAAATTTGTATTATGTCGGTTGCATTGATCACGATTTAAAAGTATTCGATAGCGTAATGCCCTTAAAATACGGGACCTCCTATAATTCTTATTTGCTTAAGACGAAAGAAGGAGGGGTTATTTTCGAAGGGAACAAAGCTGGATTTTCTGAAGAATATTTGACCCATATATCAAATTTGATTGATTTTAAAGACATCAAATACCTTGTCGTTGCTCATACGGAACCGGATCATTCTGGAGCAATTGAAGCTTTGCTTGAGAAGAATCCAGATATCGTCGTTATCGCCTCGCCGGCGGGCTTGAATAATTTAAAAAACATTCTTCGTTTCCCATTCAAGAGTCTTGCTATGACTCCAAATAAAGAACTAAAGATTGGCGAATACACCCTTCGCTTTATATCGGGGTTGTTCTTGCATTGGCCAGATGTTCTTTTCACTTATATCGAAGAGGAAAAAGCGCTGGTTACCTGCGACGCTTTCGGAACGCATTATGCTTTTGATGATGTCCTTTTCTCCAAAGTGACTAACTTGGAAGAGTATCATGAATCTTTCCATTATTATTTCGATTGCATCATGTCGCCTTTTGCTTCGTTTGCTCTTCAAGCTGTAGAAAGAGTGCGTGCCTTGGATGTAACAATGATTTTAACGGGGCATGGTCCTGTTATCGATAAAGATGCAAAGGAAGTGATTTCCGCTTTTGAAAAGGAAGCGAAAGACGCCCTTCCCGTTCTTGATAAGAATCATGTGACATTGGTTTACGCTTCTTGCTATGGATATACGAAAAAGATGGCGGAGCATATCGAAAATGAGCTTATTAAAGAAGGTAAGCAGGTTTCTTCTTTCTATGTTGACGCTTTAAATTACCAAGAAGAGAAGGCAAACATTCTTGAGGCAATAAAAACATCAGGAATCCTTCTTTTTGGAACACCAACCGTTGTAAACGACGCTTTGCCAATCTTCTATGATTTGCTTATCAGCAAGCCAATTCCGTTCTTCACTGGCAAAAAGTTTGCTGCCTTTGGCGATTATGGTTGGAGTGGGGAGGCCATTAAGAATATTACGGACTTCGCTCTATCTAGAAAGATGAAAACCGTTGAAGGATTTAAATATTCCTTTAAGGTGGATGAAAGCTGTTTCGAAGGCTTGAACGCTTGGATTAAAACGCTTGAATAACTCTTATATTGCTTAAAATAAGGGGGACGTGCATCAAAATAGGGGACGAATTGGTTAAGAAACACCAATGGTCTTTAATGCGAAAGCCGAAAGGAAGAATGTTTCATTTCGAAGAATATGAAGCAAAGAATTCCGTTCATTTGAATAAAATTGATTTTTAAAGAGCTCCTATTTAAAATCGTTTTGCAATCAAACGAAAGGAAAACCACTATGAAAAAGGGGATGTTCATTTTGATGTGTACCCAATAAGCTGGACAAGTTGGTTGGATTATATCATAAGCCTAACA
>ERZ808240.5104-NODE-5104-length-10956-cov-9.104211_pt1 | contig 10956 bp, 8 predicted proteins | sample MGYA00521084_ERZ808240 | MGnify/ENA primary metagenome ERZ808240 (study PRJEB31516, sample SAMN03275571) | gut metagenome | biome: mammalia-associated habitat; material: feces | host: Papio cynocephalus | place: Kenya | collected 2012-08-06 ... | reverse complement strand
CTCTTTGGTTCCGCTGGTTTCTCCTGAAATTCCTGAATTCTTCCATCCTCATCTGCAATAACTATTCCAAAACGACTTGCTTCTTCTATTGGTACCGGCATCGTCGCAATCGTTACATCGGCATTGTGCGCCTTATGATAATCCAGCATTACCTCATAATCCATCTTATAAATATGATCTCCTGATAAGATCAGTACATAATCCGGATCAAACTGCTCCATATAATCCAGATTCTGATAAATCGCATTCGCAGTTCCTGAATACCATTCACTGCTTCCGCTTCTCTCATATGGTGGAAGAACCGTTACTCCGCCGTAGTTCCTGTCAAGATCCCACGGAATACCGATTCCGATATGCGCATTCAATCTTAATGGCTGGTACTGGGTCAATACACCTACTGTATCGATCCCTGAATTAATGCAGTTGCTGAGTGGGAAGTCAATAATGCGGTACTTACCTCCAAATGCAACGGCAGGTTTTGCAACCTTTGCTGTAAGGACTCCAAGTCTGCTGCCCTGTCCTCCAGCCAACAGCATTGCTATCATTTCCTTCTTTCTCATGTCATCACCCCTTCTCAGTAGTCTTGCTTGTTTTATTATATCATACTTCTTCCTGTGTAGCTAACAATTTTTACAGTTTTTTTGTGTTTTTCGCAAACTTTTTGTTAAATTATTACAAAAACTTACGACTTGGATTTTTTTTGATATATGTTTATAATAATATGAAGAACATGATGTTTTTATGATGATATTTTTACCTATATTAAATAAAAAGGATGGTATGTTATGTATAAAATTAATTTTGAAAAACCTGTACATGTACACTTTATCGGAATCGGCGGAATCAGCATGAGTGGTCTTGCTGAAATCCTCTTAAAAGAAGGTTTTACTGTTTCCGGATCTGATAATAAAGAATCTGCTCTGACAGATCATCTGGAAACAATGGGTGCAACCGTATTCTATGGACAGAAAGCTTCTAATATCATTCCTGGCATTGACGTGGTTGTCTATACAGCCGCTATTCATCCGGATAATGAAGAATATGCCGAAGCTGTACGTCAGAATCTTCCAATGTTAAGCCGTGCAGAATTACTTGGACAATTAATGACCAATTATGATGTGCCGATCGCAATCTCCGGTACTCACGGTAAGACTACAACAACCTCTATGCTGTCACACATTTTACTTGCCGGTGATATGGATCCTACTATTTCTGTCGGCGGTATCTTAAAAGCTATCGGAGGGAACATCCGTGTAGGTGATTCTGAATATTTTGTTACAGAGGCCTGCGAATACACCAACAGTTTCCTGCACTTCTTCCCGAAGATCGGTGTAATCCTGAATATCGACGAAGATCATCTGGATTTCTTTAAAGATCTGGCTGATATCCGTAATTCTTTCCACCGCTTTGCGAAGTTACTTCCAAAGGATGGAACACTCGTGATCAATGATAACATTCCAAATCTGGACGAGATCACGTCAGATCTGGAATGCCGTGTTATCCGTTACGGAAATGACAGTTCTCTTGATTACAGTGCAACGAATATTCTTCACGATAAAAAAGGAGAAGCTTCTTTCGACCTGGTAAAATCCGGCGAATTTATCGACCGCATCTCTTTATCTGTAAATGGTGACCACAATGTATCCAATGCATTGTCAGCCATTGCTGTTGCCGATCTGCTTGGTGTACCATTTGACAAGATTAAAGAAGGACTGAAATCTTTCCATGGTACAGACCGCCGTTTTGAATACAAAGGTGAAGTAAATGGTTTCACGATCATCGATGACTATGCGCATCATCCGACAGAGATCAAAGCGACGTTAACAGCTGCGAAAGAATATCCACACAAAGAAGTGTGGTGCATCTTCCAGCCGCATACTTATACTCGTACGAAAGCTTTATTCCCAGAATTTGTAGATGCCCTGACACATGCCGACCATGTGATCCTTGCTGACATCTACGCTGCCCGTGAGACAGATACTCTGGGTATGTCTTCCGAAATGATCGCAGAAGAATTAAAGAAAAAAGGATGCGATGCATACTACTTCCCAAGCTTTGAAGCGATTGAAAACTTCTGTCTGGATCACTGCCAGAAAGGAGATGTGTTGATAACTATGGGAGCCGGAGACGTTGTAAACATTGGGGAAAACCTGCTTAAGCGTTAGTTATCCACATTTTCCACATAAAATTATCCACAAAAAAGTCGGATTTTGACTCAAAAATTTCTTTTGTCCCCGGCTTCCCGGTGCTATAATGTGTCTACGATGAAACGAAAGATACTAAAGTCTCGGGGAGGACGGGGAATTATTATGAAGGAATTAAAGCTTACAAAATATGTACAGCCGAATGCAACTGTACTGGATAATGAATTTATCGACCGTTACATGGTCAGAGCGAACGGAGAGTATGTCAAAGTATATCTCCTGCTTCTCCGTCATATGAATCAGTCCTCTGAATGTTTGTCTGTTTCCGAGCTGGCTGATCTTCTGGAATGTACAGAAAAAGATATCCTGCGGGCATTAAGATATTGGAAGAGTGAGGGGCTGTTGGATTACCTGGATGATACCCCGGATGACCCGGCACCGAAGAATACTACTTCTTCCTCTCCGATAACTTCCGAGTTACATGACGTACAATCCGATTATCTTTCTGACTCTATACCGGCAGATTCCGTCTATCAGCATTGTGAGTCAGTTAATATGGCTTCTGCTCCTGCAACGAACATACAGCAGTACCGCAGCCGCAAAGAGCGCGCTGAGTTCAAGGAATTACTGTTTGTTGCCGAACAGTATCTTGGCAAAACACTTTCTGCCACTGATATTGATCAGATTACTTATTTTTATGACACATTGAATATGTCAGCAGAATTAATTGAGTACCTGATTGAATACTGTGTCGAAAATGGACATAAGAGCATGCATTATATTAATAAGGTGGCCTTATCATGGCATGAAGAAAACATAACAACTGTGAATCTTGCCAAGTCAAGTTCATTTCTTTATAATAAAAACTGTTATTGTGTCCTGAATGCATATGGTATCAAGGGACGTGGTCCTGCCGCTTCTGAGATTGCTTATATCCGCAAATGGTCAGAAGAATACGGCTTTGCTCTGGAAGTAATTCTGGAAGCATGCGACCGCACAATGAACGCAATTCACCAGCCAAGCTTTGACTATACAGATTCTATTCTGAAGCGCTGGAAAGATAAGAATGTCCGCCAGTTAACAGATATCGATGCTGTAGATGCTGATTACCGCAAAGAGAAAGAGCGTGCAAAAGAACTGGCAAAAGAACGTAAGAGACAACAGCAGACACAGAAATCTGCTGTAAACCAGAACAATAAGTTCAACAATTTCGATGGTCGTTCCTACGATATGAATGATCTGGAACGCCGTCTGGTTCAACAATAATGTATACATATCAGATTTGCGAATGTAGAGGAGTTTCCGTAACATGGCACTTTCCAATTCTCAGTACGATCATTTAATGCGTACTTATGAACAAAAACAACTGGATAATGAGTTTCAACTCAGGAAACGCTATGAGAAGGCATACGCCCTCATTCCCGAATTAGAGGAAATAGATCATTCTATCTCCTCTTTAAGTGTTAAAAAGGCAAGACTGCTTCTGGATGGAGATCAGACTGCTCTTTCTTCACTGAAAGCAGAGATTGAAGCACTCTCTGCCCGAAAGCCTGCTTTGCTGAAAGCACACGGGCTGCCCGCCAATTATCTTGAAATGCACTACCAGTGTCCGGACTGTAAGGATACTGGTTATATTGGCACACACAAATGTCACTGTTTCAAAAAAGCGATTGTTGATTACCTGTATACACAATCCAATCTCAAAGATATCCTTGACAAAGAGAACTTTTCAACCTGTTCTCTGTCCTATTATTCCAGAAATCATATTGATCCTCTGACTGGAAGATCTTCTCTGGAATCAATGGAAACCGCATTAAATGTCTGTCACAACTTCGTAGATACATTTTCTGATGAATTTCATAACATACTTTTGTATGGAGACACTGGTGTTGGAAAGACATTCCTTTCCCATTGTATTGCAAAAGAATTAATGGATTCTGCTTATTCTGTTATTTACTTTACAGCAGCCGGACTTTTTGATATCCTTGCAGAGAATACATTTGGAAAACGACAGGATAAAGATTCTGACGTATTCGAACACATCTATGACTGTGACTTGCTGATCATTGATGATCTGGGTACAGAACTGCCGAATTCATTTACTGTATCCCAGCTGTTCATTTGTCTGAATGAACGTATATTAAGGCAGAAATCAACCATAATATCTACCAACCTTGCATTGGATGATATAAAAACTATTTACTCGGAACGGACCTTTTCACGGATCAGCAGTAATTACACAATTCTGCGTATTACCGGTGATGATATCCGTATTCAAAAAAAATTATTAAACCTGGGAGGTACTAATGATGTTACGCCGTAACGATCGTAATCTTGAGAATATACCGGTAGGAGCACTTGGACTGATTGCTCTTGACGGTTGTACAGAGATGGGAGCAAAGGTAAATGACTATCTCGTAAAATGGAGAAAAGAAGACGGACATGTTCACAAGGATGATGTCGCTTTCACCGGATATGAGAAAGATACTTACTTAATCGATGCTAAAGTTCCACGTTTTGGTTCAGGTGAAGCCAAAGGTATCATCAACGAATCTGTTCGTGGTAAAGACCTTTATCTTATGGTCGATGTATGTAACTACAGTCTGACATATTCCCTGACAGGAAATGTGAACCATATGTCTCCGGACGATCATTATCAGAACTTGAAACGTATTATTGCAGCAGTAGGTGGAAAAGGACGTCGTATTAACGTCATTATGCCATTCTTATATGAAAGCCGTCAGCACAAGAGAAGCAGCCGTGAATCTCTGGACTGCGCACTCGCACTGCAGGAACTTGTCCGTATGGGTGTTGACAACATCATCACATTCGACGCACACGATCCACGTGTCCAGAATGCGATCCCGTTAAGTGGATTTGAGACAATCCGTCCGACTTATCAGTTCATCAAAGGTCTTCTCCGTACTTTCAAAGACCTTCAGATTGACAGTGACCACATGATGGCGATCAGTCCGGATGAAGGAGCAACCGGACGTGCTATTTATCTTGCCAACGTGCTGAACCTTGATATGGGTATGTTCTACAAGCGCCGTGATTTCTCGCGCGTGGTAGACGGACGTAACCCAATCGTCGCTCACGAATTCCTTGGATCTTCTGTAGAAGGAAAAGATGTGATCATCCTTGATGATATGATTTCTTCCGGTGACAGTATGTTAGATGTTGCCCGCCAGTTAAAACAGCGCAAGGCAAAACGTATCTTCTGTGCTGCTACATTTGGACTCTTTACAAATGGACTCGAGAAATTCGATCAGGCATACGAAGAGGGTATCTTAGATGCTGTTCTGACTACCAACCTGATCTACCAGACACCAGAACTTCTGGAACGTCCATATTATATCAATTGTGATATGAGCAAATATATCGCACTCGTAATCGACACACTGAACCATGATGGTTCTATCAGCAGCATCCTGAATCCAATTGAACGCATTCAGAATGTTGTAGCAAAATATAAAAATGGTGAAGAGATTTAAAGTTATTTTAACTTGAAATATAAAAATGCTGCCGGAGTTTCCGACAGCATTTTTATATTCTATAATTCTTGTACTCTATAACTCTATTTTATGATAAGTAATCCCAGCTTCCTTCATGACCTGTTCTTCCCTCTTCTGACAGGTAAACAGGATCACCTGCTTTCTATGTTCCTTCAACCATCTGAGTGTCTGAAGCATCCTGTCTTCATCATAATACGCAAATGTATCATCTAATATCACCGGCATCTCTTCTTCACACAGCAGTTCACCTACTGCCATACGAAGCGCCAGATATACCTGCTCTACCGTTCCGCGGCTTACCTGTTCAATCTCCACTCTTTTGTTATCTGTCAGCAATGATACATGCAGCTTCTCATCTGCCACAAGTTTTTTATATTTCCCATTTGTAATCTCACAAATAATTGCTGAAGCCTTTTCATTCAGATCTCTTTTCAGATATCCCCGCATCTCTTCCGACAGCTGTTCCAGACGATCTGCCGCCATCTGAACCGCCTGACGTCTCATCTCACATTCCCGGGAATGTTCATTGATCTCATCCAGCTCTGCAAGCTGTTCTCCCAGGTTCTCATACTGAATCTTCTTTTCTTTTAACTCAGCTGTAATATGCGATTTTTCCCATCGCAGCTTTTCAATCGGAACTTTTTCTTCTTCCTGTGTAATCTCTTCGAGTATAATCTCCGGTTCTGTTTTTATCTGCTTTTTTCCAACCTTCATCCGGTTCCAGATATATAAGCCGCTGGCAAGGAACAATACAATAGCGACCAGATAATTCCACGGTCTTGAAAGCAGAATTACCGGAATCACGATAACCAGTGCAAATACCAGTATCTCCACCGGATGGATCCGCCATTTTTCCGGACGGATCTCATCCATGACACCTTTTCCATGTTCTTCCTCTTTCTGTCTTTCTTTCTGCTTTTCTCTATCCTTTTCTATCCGGTATGCAAGTTCTTCTTCCACACGTTCCAGTTCTTCTTCCAGATGATGGACATCACGCCATACAAAAGACACTTCCTGCTCCAGTTTTTCACGTTTCTGCTGTTTCTGCGACAGTTCCGTCCGAATTTCATTTTCCAGCATTTTCTTTCTGTTCTTTAACTGTTCCAGCGCCCCGTTCAGATCAATCTCACCATTCCCGGATGTATAATAATTGGTCGCATAATTCTTCAATTCTGCAACTATGCTGTCACCCAGCTGTGCATTTCTCTGACTCATTGAGACTGTATTCTCATAGCGGTCTGCATCCATCTCTCCGAGCAGCATCTTAAGGTCTCCATCTTCTATCGAAAGTACTTCTCCGTCCTCCTCACAGACTAATTCTGCCTTCTTTGCATACTTATCAAAGTTCCTCTCAATCCGAAAATGCTTTCCGCCACTCGTAAATCTCAATACTCCGGAATAATAATTAGGATTCTCCCACGGCTCATATGTACTGTAAGTGTCATTTTGTGCCGCTCTTCCACGTCCTCTTTCTATTCCAAAAAGCATCCCTTTGATAAATGTGTGGATCGTGGATTTTCCTGATTCATTTTCCCCGTGGATCAGATTGATCCCTTCCTCCAGATCAATCTGCCGGTTATGAAATTTTCCAAAATTTTTTAATCGTAATTCATCAATCTGCATGTTCGATTCTAGCCTCTTCTTGTCTCCATTAAGGCCTGGACACCTTCACAGAGTGCCTGATATTCCAGACTGTCTGCCGGATAATCACTCAGACTTTCAATGTATTCGCCAAGAATATTTCCTTTATTTTCATTTCTCAATTTTTCAAAATCATATGCCGGTTTCGTATGATCCATGATCTCTACCACATTTCCATATGGATCCATCTGATCCAGTTCAAACCAGATGTCCGGATCCCGATATCCGGTCAATGTGATCTTATACAGGTTCTGCTTTCCTTGTTCTTCGATCATATTCGCAATTTTTTGCCTTAATCTATGACCGGTCACAGATTTATCCACCTTGATCTCGCAATGCCTGTATTCGCGGAGTGCATGCGGTATGAAACGTATCTGACAGCCTTTTCCGCTGATCTTCCCTTCTATATACCCATGCATACCTGTATCATCTATATCTGTCGGCTCCAGTGAACCGGCATACGCCATCTGGTTCGCTGCCAGGATCTGTGGCTTGTGAATATGGCCAAGCGCTATATAATCATATCCAAGTGTCAGAATCTGATTCTGCTTTATCGGAATGTGTTTTTCATCACCGCCATGTGCAAGTAATATTTCGTATTTCTGCCGTCTTCCCGGCCTTGCAGTATCATATACTGCTTCTGTAATTTCCCGGGAATGATAACTGCATCCGTAGACTGCTGTATGGAATTTTCCGATTTCCACACAACTTATCTCTTCTGATGTGATCATATGTACATGCGGTGCCCAGGTAAATGTCCGGTAATACGAATTTTTCTTAATATAATCATGATTACCGGCGATCATTACAACTTCCGTCTGTTCCAGCATCTCCAGTATGGAATTCATCTCTTTCAGTTCTCTTAAAAGAGGCTGTCTGTGAAATAAATCCCCGGCGATCAATAACAAGTCTGTCTTCTTCTGATTACAGATCTCGATGATATCCCGAAAGCTGTCCCATAGTTCTTGTTCTCTATTTTGACTGTATGCGTTTCCCGCGTCCGGCTTTGCCCCTAAATGTAAGTCTGCGATGTGTATGAACTTCATCCTCGCTTCCCTCTTTCTGTTCTGTCTTTTCCTTCGATGGCAGTATCACGACAAACTGTGTCCGGTTGTCATCACTCTTTGCCAGAATCCTTCCCCCGTGCAGTTCCACGATCTGTTTTGCGATTGCAAGTCCCAGACCTGCGCCACCGGTTCCTGTCGATCTGGAACCATCCACACGATAGAATTTTTCAAAAATAGTCTGAAGCATATCCCCTGGAATCTTATCGCCCGCATTTGTAAATGTAATCTCAATCTCATTATCTTTCATCTTTGCCTCAATCTTGATCACTGTATTCGCATAACAGTAAGCAATTGCATTTCTTAAGATATTATCAAATACTCTGGCCAGTTTATCCGGGTCTCCGTAGATCATCAGATCCTCTTCCACATCTACTTCACAGGTAAGTTTTTTCTCCTGAAGGACACCGTACAGCTCATCTGCCAGCTGTTCCAGCATCATTGTAAGATCTATCTCTACCGGTTCCAGCTCAATATTCTGGAGATTGTATCGTGTGATATCAAAGAATTCATTGATCAGTTCTCCCAGACGGATGGACTTTTCCAATGCGATATGCGTATAATTCTTCCGCTCTTCTTCCGGCATATCCGGATGATCTTCCAACATTGTAAGATATGCTACAATCGATGTCAGCGGCGTCTTCAGATCATGTGCCAGAAAAAGTACCAGATCATTTTTCTTTTTTTCTCCTTCTGTTGCTTCCAGCTCCTGACGCTTTAATGTTGCTTTTATCTCATTTAAGCGGATCTCAATAGGCTTTAACTCCGTGATCAGGTGAATCGGATCCGTGGACTCCGAGATGATATTTTCAATTCCGTGATCAATCTGATCCAGATATTTTGTCATCTGGGAAAGTGCCACATAGAAAAAAAGCGCAAAAAGTATCAGATATCCTACGATCATGTAAAAGGTCTTGTTGTCTCCGATCAGTTTCCAATAAATATGCACCGCTGTCTTTTCTTTTATATTCAGAAATACCAGAACGTCTACAAAAGTCCTGGCAAAGCTGTCATTATAAATCCCGTCAATCACGAATTTGAGCAATACACCTCCTACCAGTACGGTAAGCGCTGTAACCAGCACCGTCTGAAGGAGGATACTGAATTTTAATTTTCGATAATTATTCTTCAACCTTATAGCCCACTCCCCATACAGTCTTGATAAAATCAGACTTGCCTGTCGGTGCACTCATCTTCTCGCGGAGATGACGGATATGCACCATCACCGTGTTGTTGCTGTTCTTATAATATTTCTCATGCCATACTTTCTCGAACAATTCTTCTGAACTTATAACCTTTCCTCTGTTCTCGCAAAGCAGCCACAGGATGTCAAATTCAATCGGTGTCAGTGTCAGCGGTACTTCATTGTATACACACTCATGAGAAGTGCGATTCAAAAGCAGACCTCCAAAATCCAGAATGTCCCCCGCGTCCTTCGTTCCCTCATTATACTGCGTATACCGCCGGAGCTGTGCCTTTACTCTTGCTACCAGTTCCAGTGGATTGAACGGCTTCGGAATATAGTCATCGGCCCCCAATGTAAGTCCGGTAATCTTATCCATATATTCCGTCTTTGCCGTCAGCATGATTACCGGAAATGTATATTTCTGCCGGATCTGTTTCAATATCTGGAAACCATCAATATCCGGAAGCATGATATCCAGGATTGCAAGGTCAATCTTCGTGTTGTTGATACAGTCCAACGCATCTTGTCCATTGTAAAATTTGAATACTTTATATTGGTCGTTCTGGAGATAAAGCTCTACTACATCAGCGATTTCCTTTTCGTCATCTACTACTAATATATTCATACTGCCCTCCATTCTATATGGGGACGGGGGATTTTTAGAAATCCCCCGTCCCCATATACGTTTTATTTATATACACTTTTCAAGTGTCGTTACCCACAATTTATAATTCGCAGTTGTTGACAGTTCTTGGGAAAGGTATTACGTCACGGATATTACCCATTCCTGTCAGGTACATTACACATCTTTCAAATCCAAGTCCGAATCCAGCATGTCTTGTAGAACCATATTTACGAAGATCCATGTAGAACTTGTAATCTTCTTCTTTCAGTCCAAGCTCATCCATTCTTGCTTTCAGCTTATCGTAGTCATCCTCTCTCTGGCTTCCTCCGATGATCTCACCGATTCCCGGTACCAGGCAGTCTACAGCTGCAACAGTCTTGCCATCGTCATTCAGTTTCATGTAGAATGCTTTGATCTCCTTCGGATAATCTGTTACAAATACCGGACGTTTGAAGACTTCTTCTGTCAGGTATCTTTCGTGTTCTGTCTGAAGATCTGTTCCCCATGTTACTTTATACTCGAACTTATCGTTATGTTTCTCAAGAAGTTCTACTGCTTCTGTATAAGTCACTCTTGCGAAATCAGAATTTACTACATTATGCAATCTCTCTAAAAGTCCTTTATCTACGAACGAATTGAAGAAATTCATCTCTTCCGGTGCGTTCTCAAGCACATAATTAATAACATATTTTAACATTGCTTCTGCAACGAACATATCATCATCCAGATCTGCAAATGCCATCTCAGGTTCGATCATCCAGAACTCTGCCGCATGACGTGT
>ERZ808240.5103-NODE-5103-length-10958-cov-4.572778_pt1 | contig 10958 bp, 7 predicted proteins | sample MGYA00521084_ERZ808240 | MGnify/ENA primary metagenome ERZ808240 (study PRJEB31516, sample SAMN03275571) | gut metagenome | biome: mammalia-associated habitat; material: feces | host: Papio cynocephalus | place: Kenya | collected 2012-08-06 ... | reverse complement strand
AACTTCTCTGTATTACCAAAGCCCAGGCTATGTGTACGATTTCCTTGTGAATGAGTTTCATGAGGGAAAAGCAAAGTAGAAGATTATGATAATAAAGGAAATTGACAAAAAGTCGTTAGGCAACGCACACCGTCTCTATGAGTCGGGCAAGATAGACAAAATACCTGTCGGCACGATGGCAGGTCTTCAGCAGATACATCATTATCTGTTTGAGGGCTTGTACCCGTTTGCCGGCGTCATCCGCGATAAGAATATAGCCAAAGGCGGTTTTCGTTTCGTCAATACCCTCTATCTTGAAGCAGCCCTCTCTGCCGTGGAGAAAATGCCGGAAGACACTTTCGAGCACATCATAGACAAATACGTTGAGATGAACGTGTGTCATCCTTTCATGGAGGGCAATGGCCGTTCTGTCCGTATCTGGCTCGACATGATACTCCGGCGCTCTCTCGGCAAGGTTGTCAACTGGCAGTATGTGGACAAAGACCAATACCTCTCGGCAATGGAACGCTCACCCATCAACGACCTCGAACTCCGCTACCTCCTTAGTCAGAACCTCACCTCCGATACCGACAACCGCGAAGTTATCTTCAAGGGTATCGAGCAGAGCTACTATTATGAGGGGTATGAGAAGTGAGGTTACTGGATGTAAAATCAATAAGCCCTTATTTTTTGAACATTACTTAATATGGGTTTGAAACTTAAAATTATAGATGATATGGAATTATCTTTTGAAGCAATAAAACGCTTGAAGCATTATATTATGAACGATGAAGTCGTTTATCAAGAATGTGACAACTTGATGGAGATTTCGAACAATGAAAATCCTGATAATCGGCAGTATCTACTTGGTTGCCTGAATAGCGAACCTTCAATTAAGGTTTGTGGTAGACTGAATCTATGCCCTAATACTGATTTCACTGATTTAACGAGGTGGTCTACTAAAGGAGATGTTCTGATTTTTATGGAAGCATCTGGCATTCTGATGTGCCTGCCATATAAATCAGCAATTGAAAGTAAGATTATAGAAAACTAAACATGGAAACCATCATAAATCCGTCCATGGATAAATACATAGGCTTGTGTGATGCGGACCTACTTGATAATGGTACGCGTCACCCCAATCTTGTGCTTATGAAAATTGCTGGGTTCCTTAAAGATAATAATATTCCATTTGAACTTATTCTAAATTCCAAAGCGGACATAAGCCGTTACGAACATATTTTCCTTTCTCGGGTCTTTACCTTTACAGAGCTACCTGAGTTTTATAAAAAAGCTCAGGGGTCATCGGATGAGGCCAAGTTTCATGTAGGAGGGACAGGTTTTTATGCTAATGAACCATCTGTAAAAGAGTATAGGAAGAAGCGAGAAGAAGATTTCTTTAGTCTGGAACATGATGATTACTTATGTACTCTAAAAAATCATCGTGGCGGTATAAAATCTAATGGTATAGATATGGCTCGGCAAATGCCTTACTATCATCTTTATGACCACTTTGTAGAGACACAGGTCAAAGCAGGATTTAAGCGTGATAAGTATAAAGATTACCAAAAATATTCAATTGGTTTTCTTACGCGTGGCTGTGTGCGTCACTGCCCATTCTGTATCAATAAATTGGAGAATCAAGTAAACCGCTACTCAAAACTGGAATGGTTCCTTGATAACGAAAAGGATGAGAAAGGTAGGCTTGTTCGTCCTTATATTTATCTTTGGGATGACAATTTCCTTGCTTCTGATAAAAGCGTATGGGAACCATTGCTTCAAGAATTAATTGAAACCAATCGCCCTTTCCAATTTCGACAAGGTCTTGACGAAAGAATGTTGGCAGAAAGCCCAGATGGAGAGTTGATGGCGCAGATGCTTGCAAAGTCGAAGTATCATGGCGACTTTATCTTCGCTTTTGATAATTGGAAAGATCGAGAATTGATAGAGAAAGCCTTGAAAATATGGAAAAAGCACAACCCTAAGAAGGGTACCAAGTTTTACCTTTTCTGCGGCTTTAAACTTAAGAACAATAGTCACCAAAAATTCTATCAAGATATATGGGAACTATTTCAGCGAATCAAGGTGCTGATGTCGTATGGATGCGTGGGTTATGTTATGCGTCATGAAGACTATAAACAGTATGAGATTTCAAATCTCTACATACAGATAGCACGATGGTGTAACCAACAACAGTTTTATAAGAAAATGTCTTTTTGGGAGTTTACTTACAGGAATCAATCCTATTGGGAAGAACATTCCAAAGGCATTACGGGCCGCCCTCCTCTTAAAACATTTGATGAGTTTGAAAAGGATTTGAAAAACGGCTATTATGGAGAGGATGAAGGACAAGTAAAAATTTGCCTTCCGCTTCAATCTGTAATGAGAACGTTGGAAAAATTTCCAGAGCACAGAGAAGAGCTATTGGAAATGTTTAACTATAAAATGGAGAATCTTATAAATCCACATTTGTGGGAAGAATAGAATAGCTTATGGCAGCATTACGACTAAAGGAAGCCTTTCTTCATCTGAGTCAGCATTCTGCAGACTCTGTGCAGAACGGCACACATTTTACAGCATGGGACGATTATATGCATGTTGACCGTCCCATAGAGAATCAACTTTGCGCTAGGATGGATGAGATAGACCGCGCAGGCGGCGGCATCGTGATATTAGTGGGTAGTGCAGGCGACGGCAAGTCGCATCTGCTCAGTCGAGTCAGACAGATGTCAGACTGGGGCGATGAGAATTTTTATAATGATGCCACTGCTAGCAGTTCACCCAAGAAGACAGCTGTGGATACACTCAAGGAGGCATTAATTGATTTCAATGATGCTAATCTGCAGCAGACGCACCGTAAAATGGTGCTAGCTATTAATCTTGGCAAATTAAACGCGCTCATCGGTGACGAGGATTTCAAGATGAATTATGGACAGATAGTTGATTCTACCTGGCCTATCTTTGACAACGATGACACACCACCACCTATTGATAAAGATCGGGTAAAGGTAGTCATGTTTGTAGACCAGCAGTCGTTCGAGTTTTATGCAGACCCAAAGGGCTATAGAGTGGAGTCCGACTTTCTGTCTAAAATCATGGAAAAGATAGTAAATCCCCAACCAAGCAACCCTTTCTATAATGCCTACAAAGATGACCTAAAGGATGGCGTTGACCCAAAAGATCCGCTAATTCTCAACTTCGAACTGCTATCGCTGCCAGCAGTGCGACACACCATTGTGATGTCTATAATTGAGGCCATCGTGCGTTTCAAGATGAATATCACGCCCCGAGAAATGTTTGATTCCTTTATTCCATCATGGTTTATCCGCAAGATTACAGAGAGAAAAACGACTTCTTTGAAGCCCTGTTACCATCATTGCTATACTGTGGACGTGGCAATTTGATTCAACGGGCGCTATGTCATCTAGACCCGCTAAAGCAGAGTAGCACAGAACACGATGAGCAACTGGCTGTATTATTTACGTCCTATGCGATTCCTGATGATTATTTCGAAAATGCAGAAATAGCTATGATGCCGCCCGAAATGATCAAGCGCACTAACGCTTTTTACGGAAACAACGGCCGTGATATAGAACGGACAACAAAGTTCGTGTTCCGCCTAAAGCACGTATTGAATTACCACTCAGAGAGTAAGGTATATACGGATTATCTCAATTTGCTTAATGGCATTTATCTACAAGATAAGAAAGCACAGATGGCTATCTATAAGATGGTAGCAGAGGCCATTCCGCGGCATTCCGGATCATATTATAGCAAGCCTAATATGATTCCGCTGAATATTCAAGGAGGACGCTATCGTTTGTTTGGACAGTTACAACTGAAACCAGAACTCATCCATCCTCACTACTCCGACACTGCACATAATGACTTTCTTTTGCGATTTGACATGAGCTGGAGCTTTCCTGACAAACCTGTAACGCTCCGGATGGACTATCCGCTCTATGCCTATCTTTCTGAACTCAACCGAGGTAAACTTGCCCTCTCGTATGAAAACGAAAAAAACCTTGCTTTCAGCAAGTTTATTAGGCAACTGGTTGTGAAATGCAACTGCGAACAGGAAATCACAGTCGTAAGAGCTAATATGCCAGAGATTACACTATCAGAATCACCGTTTGGAAATATTGAATTAGTATGAAGATAGACCTTGAAGCATACCAAGATAAGTACCATCAAAAGGGAAAGTATGTAGATAATTGGCAAGCAGGTATCAGTCTGCTTCCCTTTACCTCTTCAAACGCTTCGGCGTACAATAAGAACTGTGGCCTTCATGGAACTACAGGCGAATTCTTTCGCTTGTGGGAGAATGATGGCACAAGTCCTATCACTGATTTTAAAGCAACAGCAGTAGGACTTGTTAGGAATTACCTTATAGATGAAGGTCAGATGTCCGAGGAACAAGTAAAAGAGTTCGTTATGATGATGGAAGACATCATGCTGGTCAACGGCAACCTGAACATCACAGATTCCTCGTTCCTTAAATATCTGCCTCTTGTGCCGAATGACGAAAGAATTACTGAACCATTTAGGGGATATTACAAAAACGGCCAAAGCAAGATGGGACTCTTTGTCTACTCCATGCTTTCTGACAGCATGCAGTATGTACCACACAAGCAGTCTACAAACCTCTTCTCTAAGATTTTACAAGAAGCATTGAGCTCAGGAGTAAGAGTGCCGAGAACAAAGCCTGATATGAAGTTTTATATACTTCCCTACATCAGAGAAAGCTTTGGGAAGGACTTGAAGTGGCTTATGGAACAGGAGGAGGCTGTAAAGGTGAAATACATCCACCTTCTTCTTTACTTTTACGCCTGTTATGCCGTAATGCAGGCTATTATCAACATCAATCAAAAGAGCAGAAGTGCCCAAGAAGGCCCACAACCTCTGTTCTGTATTCTCGCACAGGAAACAGCCTCAGTCAGCCATGATGCTATCTCAAGAGGATGGGCGCATTATGTGCCTACGAAATCGCTTGACAGACTCTACGGGCGGTCGCAGGCGCTTGATATTGCCAACTGTGTGTTGAATGGAAATGTTGGTTTCTATGCTGATGTACTTGAGCGACTCACCGAGACACCGTTTGAGGAGAATAAGGCACTCTGTGATGAACTGCTTACTCGTTATCAGACCGAAAAGCGTGCGGCTCTGCTGGCTCGAAAGAGCGAACGACATATTGCAGAAGATTTTAGCGAGAAGGTGTTCAATGTGCAGTCGTATGAGGAATTTCTTCAATCGCTGGAACAGTTGTGTGTGGAACTCCAATCGCCCAGCTACACATCGAGAATGCGCAAGAAGGTGAACGACATGCTCGGCGTGCGACTACTACAGAACCGCCGGAGAAGCGGATATGTGTTAGCACTCGATAACGAGATGCTCACATTCCTTATCGCTCTTTTTACACAGAGCAATAAGACTAAACTTGAAGATATGTATCGTAAGTTCAATAGCTACGGCATACATTTCAATTGTGAGAGTCGTTTGGCTATCGAAGAATATTTACTGAAGTTAAATCTTTTAGACAGGAAGAGTGATTCCGGAGAAGCGCAATATGTCACAGTCATTTTATAAATACATTGTCAAAGAGTTAATCATTGGCTATTTCAAGAAAAACCCGCTCAAAAAGGGTAGTCGCTATTATCTGATTATCGAGAACGAGGAGTATCGGAACCGTTTGATGGAGGCTATTGAAGAGGAGAGTGAAAACATCACAATCTCGGGTATCTATCAAGGAGGTGTTTCTTCAGTGCAGGAGGAAGCATATGAAACTCACGTAATTCATATCGCACAAGATACTCCTGCGCTCATTGTCGGCTATGACAAAACCTCGACAGAGGATTATTTGACGACCATCCGCAACTCCGTTGGTGTAGCAGGGAGCAAATACGAGAACTATGGGGTGCTCTACATTCTCTCCGATAGTATCCTCTCTTCCATTGTGACAGCTTGCCAAGATTTGCAGGCACAGGGCGGATCGCTCTGTGCCCGATACATCATAAAGGACATTCAAGAACAAGCGGAAAATAAGATTACTAAAGATTTGGAGAAGGCTTATTTGACGAGTCATTTGAATATGATTTCGGAATACATTGCCGATGGTACTTGCACTCTATTCGATTTCAGACATGCATTGTCGGTATTGTCTGAGGGGACACTGAAGAATCACTATAACGACTTGGAGTTCTTCTCTGACAAACGGGTCTATGACGGCACGTTCAAACCAACTGATTCTGAAATTAGGAAACGTGTGGAACTGAACCATACGCTTTTCCAACGTGTTAGCGATGCAATGAGTGAAGACGATCTTGGTGAGAAGACTACGCAACTCGAGAAATTTCTCGACGAGCGTCTGGCAAAGAAATTAGCAAAGAGCGATGCTTGGCTGCAGGTGGATGTGCAAGAACTTATTACGAGCAAGGATCTTCATGACACCACAGCCAAGTTGGAACTGCTCAGTGTGGAACTGCCCTCGCAGGGATTGCTGACGCATGCAGAGTATTGGACAAGCGGTAATAAGAAAAAGAAGTCGATCACATACATGGTCGTCTGTGACCAGACTAGTGCGGAAGCACAACAGGTAAAGATTACGTTCAATAAGAATATCAAGGCTCCGTCATCCAGTAACTACCAAGCAAATGGACAGACGCTGAAAGTGAATGTGGGTGACAGACTTGAGAAGTTCAGCATTGGAATCAATGACAATCATCATGATTTCTATTTTCTCAAGTTGCCATGTCCTTCCTCTTTTTTCAAGGATATTCGTGAATCGTTCTTCATCAATAGAAACGGTGAGATTGTTGTAGAAGTACCTGCTGAACTCAATTTGTTGACATTCGGTGAAGGTGAGAACGTGCAGAATATTCCATTTGACGGAAAAGTAGACTGGGAGGACGATACACGGATTGAAGTACCTGTTTCTCCCAATGAGGAAAGCGAAGAGATTGACTTTGAGGTCAACTTTGGTGGCGTGAAGCTGGGGGTAATACTCAAAATGTTCGCTTCAAAGCCTGTTCCTCCGGCAAGACCGGGTATGGTTTTCGGCAAATATATTGGTGGGCAAGTGGTTGTCGACGGAAAGGTGCGTCCCATTGTTTCCTATTGGAAAACATACCTTGATTGGGAGCAAGCGTTCGTCATGCAGGGGTGTGCGTACATCAACAATGTATTTAATGATATATCAAAAGAATATGAAGCAGTTTACGAGATGCTCGAGTTGCCGTCAAAAGTACAGACATGCCTAAGCCGATTGTTTGAGTATTTCAAGACGCATGAGACGGTGCCTTCTTTGTGCCGTATGAGTGAAGAATTAAGAATCCTTTATACTGCCTACTGGGAGGCTATAATAGAAGTCGTGCAGGGTATATCAAACCGATGCATGACAAGGGAGGAATATGGTCTGACCAAGTTGGGCATGGTTTCAAATTGGGACAAGAGCTACCTTTCTCCCTTTCACCCGATATTGGTAGCCTACACACTTGAGTACGATGCACAATTTGATAATAAGGAAGATTCTGCTTTTGCAAAGAAGCTCCTTCAGCCTTTCTATCTGATGCCTTACATCTTTGTCAACAACAATGCTTTGCGCCCTTATTCCGATTTGGAACTGGCGGAAATCACGAACTGGTTGAGTTACGAGGGTGTGTGCAGTGCCCCTCAGGAACGCATCAATGATATTACTACAAAGATGGTCTGGAGTAAGATGAGTGATTTCATCCGGCATTTCAGATATCTGTTTCAAGATAAAGACTGCCCCATTATCATCAGCACGGTAGGCATCCACGATGACACCAATGTCATCAAGGGTGTGCTTGAATTTATTCGTAGAGAATATGCTACTGGCATGCAGCGTATCGAGCTTCATGAATATGTGGGCAATCTGATGGACGAGACGTTTTTTGAAAAACTAAACCGTCTTGACTCTATAGATAGTATCACGCGCGAACTGGAGGCGATAGGAGTGAAAATGGAGATTAAAGGCGAATATACGAGTCAGGAAATGATTCATCAGCTTTTCACTCGCGTAACCTTCTATAAGCATGTCATTGACGATGCACACCAACAGATTGGCTATTGTCACATAGCATTTTATCAGATGGATACTGGCAATGCGTTCATTCGTCAGGCGACGAACGAACTACGTACAGAGTTATCCTTCAATGGCTTGATATCAGTCCCGTCAACAGCGAACAAGTCGGGAGCCTATATCATCGGTTATGGCACGGGGGGACAGAAAGTGAAGGACGGCTTCCTTTTTCCAATGGTTGCGGTGTTGAACTCACTCTACGCTAACGAACAACAGGAAGGTAGCGGTCTATTCAGCAAGGAGGCATGCGTGGCTAAACGTTTCAAGTTCAGCAAGTCAGTATTACTTGACTCCATTTACGATAATGCGAACTGGGTGACGTTCATTAATCCGGAAGTAGACATTAACTTCTTCTATAAGCAGAATATCTACGTTGTGCACTATACCGACCAGTACTCCATCAATGCTAAGTATGATAGCATTACTGTGACGCGTCACGTAGACCAGTATGTAAACATGCTTCGAAAGTCATATGAGAAATATGCGCTATCGGAAGAGCGTTTTGTGCAGTTCAATACGACGATGGTAAATTATTTCAATTGTCTTAATGGCAGCTGGATGCTGAGCATAGTTAACAAGTCGGAGGAGCAGATTCGTGAGAAAATGAGCATTGTGGCAGCATGCATCGCCATGCTACGCTTTATGCGACGCAACCAAAACGTGCTTTGGATTCCAGTCTCGCTTGATGAAATATTGAGAGTGACGGGGTCTATTGGTCTCCCTAAAGAATACATTTTTACGAAAAAAACACTCGGCATAAAAGGAGCTATGTCGGACGATTTGCTGATGATGGGACTTGACACTACTGATGCAGATAATCTCAAGCTCTATCTTTACCCAGTAGAAGTGAAGTTCTCTAAAAACACTTCTATGGCAAGCAAGGCTGGCAAGCAGGTCAGCCAGACGTTTCTGCAACTGAAAGAGCATTTGTTTGGTGAAGCCAATTTTACGAAAAACATTTATCGTACATTCTTCGCCTCGCAGTTCCTGAACAATGCCGAGAAACTGAATGCCAACGTGCTGTTGGGTGACCAAGAGTATCAAGAAATTGAGAAATATCGTTCTGAATTGCTCAACTTGAAATATACGCTACAGGAGAAATTACCGGTGAAGGAGATGGGCAAAGCGGCCATACTCTCGTTCTTTAGCCATGCGTCGCATAGTCTTGCGACATCGCTCGTGGACAATGTACCCATCTGCGAAATACACTTCTCTGAACAGGAGTGTTTCCAGTCCGTTGCCGAACCTGAAAGCCAGCATCTAGATTTCCTGTCGTCAGGCGTGATACAAATTGACAAAGTGACCCTTGATGCTATGGATACCCCCTTATCTGTACCCGACCACGCAGACGAAGAGGCCGTTATTGTGCAGCCTATTGGTTCTGATGATTCTTGTGAATCTCAGTCTGAACCAGAGGCTGTACCTAAGACTGTTCCCTCAGTTACACCAGTTTTGCCAAGCTCCGACGTTCTGCCAGTCAAGTCGAGCCGCATCAAAATCAAGGTGGGCCACACGTTGTCTGGACATCGCGAGATAATCTTCGAGCCAAATAACACAAAAATGGTTTCTCATCCCAATATGGGAGTCATCGGTACGATGGGCACGGGCAAAACGCAGTTTGCGCGTTCAGTCATTGCACAGTTCGCGAAAGAGGGTGCTAACAACTTGGGTGGACATCCCGTAGGTATGCTTGTGTTTGACTATAAAGGTGATTACAAGGATAAGGAGTTCTTAGATGCTGTTGGTGGTACATGCTATAAGTTCAACTATCCGTTCAACCCTTTGAAGTTGGTTGTAAATGACGAGGTAGATGGTATGAATCTACCCGCTATTACTGCCGATAGGATTGCCGACTCGTTCGCAAAGGCTTATGGTTTAGGATTGAAACAGCAAAGTAACATTAAACAGGTAATACTTGAAACGTATGCCGATGCCGGTATTACCAAGAACCCGCAGACTTGGAGCAATTCTGTTCCTACAATGGAGCAGGTGATTGACAAGTATTTCGAAACATATGATGCCAATGATAAGGCGTATGCCTTGTTTGACAAGCTTCGCGATTATACGATATTTACAACAGACAATAGTGTCTGTGTATCGCTGTTTGAGTGGCTCAATAGTGTGAGGGTGATTGACCTGACTCTCTATCCTGACGATACCAAGAAGGTTATCGTATCGCTGATTCTTGACCTTTTCTATGCAGAGATGCGTCAGTTGGGAGGTAGCCAACAGAAGAACGGATTCAGAGAACTTCGTGCCATGATTATGGTCGATGAGGCGCACCAGTTCCTGAAGAAGGATTTCAACTCGTTCCGAAGTATCATCAGCGAGGGGCGTATGTTTGGTGTTGGAATGATTCTATCCACCCAAAATGTAAGTGATTTCAAAACCTCGAAGGAAGACTATTCGCAGTTTATCCTAAGTTGGATAATACATCATGTAAACTCAATCAGTAAAGCTGAAATTGCCAGCATCTTTGGAGCTGCCGATCAAAATGCCGACCGATACATGGACTTTATTAACAAGGCAAAGTTGTTTGAGAGTGTATGTAAAATCGGATCAAAGGTTGATGGTATCAGAGACCTACCATTTTTCGAGTTGGTTGAGGAGGACGACAGGTTCAAGAAAGAAGAATGAATTCACACCGAGCTTGCTCCCTGAAGGACTCCTTTTGGAGGAATGTTTTACCTTTAACGGATGTTAATGGGAATTAGACTTCCCACTTTGAAAAAGTGGTAGCTTGATGCGGTTTCCTAAAAACCGGTAATTAGGCTTACCGATTTTGAAAATCGTTGTTTTGGCGGTATCGAGCAAGCTCGTTGGAATAGTGAAAAGCCAATGCTCTTTGAGCATCCTATGTGAGGAGCGCATTGAGCATTGG
>ERZ808240.5102-NODE-5102-length-10961-cov-2.674308_pt1 | contig 10961 bp, 9 predicted proteins | sample MGYA00521084_ERZ808240 | MGnify/ENA primary metagenome ERZ808240 (study PRJEB31516, sample SAMN03275571) | gut metagenome | biome: mammalia-associated habitat; material: feces | host: Papio cynocephalus | place: Kenya | collected 2012-08-06 ... | reverse complement strand
TACGATGTCGGCATTCGGGTGGGCGTTGTCTACCCGGTAACCCCAAAAGCCGTTGTCCAAGTCCACCCGGCATTTGCGGCCATCCATGAGCCACGTGATGATGGTCCTTGAGTTTTGGCCCGTCTGCGGATCATAAAAACTTCGGCGGCCTTTCTCGCTGACCTCCATCGTTATTATGTGACCCGCTCTTTCATTTTTCCAGGTCCAGCTGATGTGATAGCGCCCCGGCGCCTTAGTCTTATCTGCGAAGTCCAGCCATACCTCATCGGGCTTCTCGTATGTGCGCCGCGCCCGTCCAAGTTTGTCCGCGGTCCACCCCTTCACTTCTCTCACGCGATATATCCATTCGGGGAGCTTGCCATCGTCCGTAAGCCATGCGGCGCGCGTGTTGTATGACAGCCATCTGGGTGCGTAATCCGGTGAGCCCGGATTTCCGAACGCCTCTATATCCAGGCCGCGGCGGCGCAGCTCGTATGTCACAACCGCGCTTTGGCAGTTGATGCGATATTGCCCTCCCTCATTAAAGTGGGGGTTCGGCTTCATGTGGTTGGCCTTGTCGTGCGTCATCGGCTCGCCCGCCTCGATGCCGAGCCTCTGGGCCAGCACGTCGAGCTCGGTCGGTTCCTTGGCGGCTGGTGCTGCCTTTGGCTGACTGAGCAGCGCGTCCACGGCCTTTTGGTTGTCCCTGATGAAGTAAGGCGTTGTGCCCGCCTTGGCGGCCGCTGCAATGCGGCCGGCGTTGCCCTTCACCCAGGCCTTGAATGCCGCGGGCGGCTCGGCCACGTAGCCCTTGGCCTTGGTGATGTCGTAGGCCCGGCCCTCGCGCTTGGCCTTGATGAAGTTCTCGAAGTCCGCGCCGCTCAGGAGGATTGTCTCGGTGTGGCAGCGGCAGTTCGGATGCCACCCCGTGAACTTGAAGCCCTTGGGGTAGCTGCCCGCCAGCTCGTCGCAGATGTCGGTCAGCGGCACCCGCTGGCCCTTGCTGTTGCGGATGGTGTGGTTGTTGCTCAGTACGATTTTTATGCCGAGGACGAAATCGAGGGCCTGGACGCGCTCGTGGTCGGCCGTGCGGTAGGCGATGTTCGTCTCGGTGCCGGCCAGACGCAGCGCATTCTTGTGGCTGCTGCGGTACACGCCGCGGCCCGGGTGGAACGCCGCAGCCGCCTTGCTCAGCTGGAGCACCCCGTGCTCGTCCCTCACCCGCCTGAACAGCTTGTCGGGATAATTCAGGTACTGCTTCAGCTGCCGGGCCATCTCCTGTGCCGACAGCCCGTCGCGGATGCCGCAGTCGAGCGCCATCTCGAGCTCGCTCTTGTACTGCTGCGTAAGGTTCCATACTCGCTGGCTCAGCCCCATGCCCGCCGTCTTGCGGGCCTTGAACGCCTTGAGGGCAGCCGCGTGGCTTGCCGGCACCTGTTTTCGCAAGTTCGGCATTCATGTGCCCTACATTGTCAGTGATGACCTCTGCAAGTGTAGCCGCTTTCTCGCTTTCGGTGCCGGCAAACTTCATGGTTTCGTCCTTAGCCCCTCTTACTGCTGCTTGCAAGTCTTTGGTGGACGTGGCCGCCTGAACGACTTGAGGCTTGCCGTCAACGGAGATTTTTATATGTCCCTAAATTCAGTTTGAACGCAGATAGAGAAATTTAAATAGTGTTCATGTCATTGTTTTTATTTATATTTGTATCTACTTTGTTGTTGCAATGCAACAGCATTAGATTTCATCTGATAATATAAGATAATAGCGTAAAACAAAAAGCTCATCGACCTCCTGGCCGCGAGCTACAAAAACGATCAATGACCAGGGTATGCAAAACGAACAAAGCCAGCAAATAGTCCTCCGCTTTTACCGCGCCCTCGACCTCCTTGTGGCCGACGGAGCCATCCGCGGCGTGAGCGCATTTGCCCGCATCTACGGGTTCAACAAGTGGAATTTTGCCACCCAGCGGCGCGAGCCCTGGCGCGACATGTTTCAGCTGTCGTGGCTCGAGCTGCTGGCCCGCGACTTCGGCGTGAGCCCCTCCTGGCTGCTCTCGGGGCACGGCCGCTTCTATGCCTCCGGGTGGAACGCCGAGCGCGTGAAACGCCACCTAAAAGTGCAACAGCAATGCACCAATTTTGCGGTCAAGCCATAACTATTTGGCAATAATTTATTTGTATAAGCGCAATGAATAACTAAAATTATTAATATGAAAGCAGTTCTTTACAGCCTTTTGGCATTAGGCGTATCTTTTAATGCCATGGCCGATGAGCCTAAGGTTATCATACCCGACAGCACCGGCTTCAAGTTCACCGACACCAAGGTGATAAAGTCAACCAAAGTTGAGGACCAGTATAAGTCAGGCACTTGCTGGTGCTACTCTACCAACACTTTTTTTGAGGATGAAATCCTACGCAAAACGGGCAAGGAGATCAACCTCAGCCAGGCGTTTGTGGTGTATCATTGCTACCTCGACAAGGCCATTAAATACATCCGCATGGACGGCAAAATAAATTTTGCCCAGGGTGGCAGCGCGCTCGACGTGCCCTATGTGTGGGAGAACTACGGCATGGTGCCCGACGAGGTGTATTCGGGACTCACCTACGGAGCTGAAAAGTTTAACTTCTACGAACTTGACGATGCTCTGTCGTCATACCTGAAGGTGATAAGCAAAAACCAGCAGAAAAAACTGTCGCCTGCATGGATCGAGGGCTTTAAGGGCATTCTTAACGCCTACCTTGGCAAACTGCCCGAAACGTTTGAGTGGCAGGGCAAAACCTACACTCCCAAAAGCTATGCCGAGTCGCTGCCCATAAATCTCAACGACTACATTGGCGTTACTTCGTTCACCCATCACCCCTACTACAAGCCGTTTAAGCTTGAGGTGGCCGACAACTGGCTGTGGGGCGACTATATGAATGTGAAAATGGAAGAAATGAAGGCGATTGTGGACAATGCCATCGACAAGGGCTATCCCGTGGAATGGGCAGCCGACGTGAGCGAGGTGGGCTTCAAGTTTCGCAAGGGTTACGCCGTGCTGCCTAAGGGTAAGGACGAGAAAGACCTCAAAGGCTCTGACCACGACCGCTGGGAGCAGCTTAGCGACAAAGACCGCGAAGCCGAAAAGTGGGAAATCAAAGGCCCGGTTGAGGAGCAGAAGGTGACTCAGGAGTCGCGCCAAGAGATGTTTGACAACAAGGAGACTACCGACGACCACGGCATGGTGATCGTGGGCAAGGCCGTTGACCAGAAGGGCAACAAATACTACAAGGTGCAAAACAGTTGGGACACCAACCAACTTTATCACGGCTTCTTCTATGTGAGCGAAGCCTACTTCCTTGCAAAAACTATGGACATATATGTGAACAAGGCAGCCGTGCCCGACGCTATCGCCAAGAAAATCGGCTTGAAGTGATTATTTAAGATCTCCCGACAGGCATAAATGCGATGAGCGGCGATGCAAAATCTATTGCATCGCCGCTCATTATTTTTTGCCTTTCGGTTGAGGCTGGGGGTTCTTATTTCAGTTTCTCCACCACCTGCGCAAGGGTGAGGCTTTGCTGCTCGCCAGTGGCCATGTCCTTAAGGGCTATGGTGTCGGTGGCAAGCTCGTTGTCGCCAACCATAGCCACAAATGGCACTTGCTTCACGTTGGCATAATTCATTTGCTTCTTCATCTTGGTGGCGTCGGGGAACAATTCGGCCGAAATTCCAGCCGCGCGCAACTGCATGATGTAGCCCAGCGATTTGCTGGCCTCCTTCTCGCCGAAGTTGATGAACAGCACCTTGGTCGACGCCAGCGTATCGGCCGGATATAGGTTGAGCGTGTTGAGCACGTCGAATATGCGGTCGGCGCCAAAACTGATGCCCACGCCCGAGGTGCCCGGCATGCCAAACACGCCAGTCAGGTTGTCATAGCGTCCGCCGCCCGTGATGCTGCCCATCACCACATCGTTGGCCTTCACCTCAAGGATGGTGCCCGTGTAGTAGTTGAGGCCGCGAGCCAGTGACACATCGAGTTCAACGGTCGACTTCAGGTTGAGGCTTTCCACATGCCCCAGCACATACTCAATTTCTTCGATGCCTTTGTTGCCCACTTCGCTCTTGGCCAGCAGCGTCTTGAGCGTGGCCAGCTTCTCGGCGTTGGAGCCCGCCAGCGTGAGCAGCGGCTGCAGCGTGGCCACGGCCTCTTCGCCAAGGCCTTTCTCGCGCAACTCGGCATTCACATTGTCGATGCCTATTTTGTCAATCTTGTCGATAGCCACAGTAATGTCCACTATCTTGTCGGGGGCGCCTATCACCTCAGCGATGCCACTAAGCACCTTGCGGTTATTGAGCTTGATGGTGATGCCGACGCCGAAACGCCTAAACACCTCGTCGATCATCGACAGCAGTTCGATTTCGTTAAACAGCGAGTCGCTGCCCACGATGTCGGCGTCGCACTGGTAAAATTCGCGGTAGCGGCCCTTTTGCGGACGGTCGGCACGCCACACAGGCTGAATTTGGTAGCGCTTAAACGGGAACTGAATGTCGCTGCGGTGCTGCACCACATAGCGCGCAAACGGCACTGTGAGGTCGTATCGCAATCCCTTTTCGCTGAGTTTGGGTATCAAGTGGATGTAGTCCTTCGACGCCAGAAGGTCGTCGGGAGCCTTTGCCAGATAGTCGCCGCTGTTTAGAATCTTAAACAGCAGTTTGTCGCCCTCCTCGCCATATTTGCCCATCAGTGTCGACAGGTTTTCCATCGCAGGTGTTTCTATCTGCTGAAATCCATAGAGCAGAAACACCTCTTTAATGGTGTTGAAAATATAATTCCTCTTCGCCATTTCAATAGGCGAAAAGTCTCTCGTTCCTTTTGGAATCGAAGGTTTTTGTGCCATTTCTGTCTTAATGTTTTTATAATGTGTGGCCACATGCCGCCACTAAGGTGGCATGATGCAGCCTGATTAGTATTATCGCAATTGCAAAGTTACAAAAAAAAGTGCAACCTTGGCACATCAGTCGCGCCGGTTGACAAACACCAGCAGATAGTAGACAAGCGTTGCCAGCGAGCCAAGAGCAGCCACCACGTAGGTGTAGGCTGCGGCACGCAGAGCGTCGCGGGCATACTCGGTGGTCTGACCCTGAGTCAGACCCGAGCGGTCGAGCCACGCAATGGCGCGCCTGCTTGCATCAATCTCCACGGGCAGCGTCACAAAACTGAAGAGCGTGGTCAAGGCAAACAGTGCTATGCCCACGCCCATAATGGCGGGCATGGTCTGTATCAGCAGTATGCCTGCCAGCAAAATCCACGACACCCACTGTGAGGCAAACGCCACCATGGGCACCAACGCCGAACGCAGCCTAAGCGGGCCGTAGCCCACCGCGTGCTGCACGGCGTGGCCACACTCGTGGGCAGCAACGGCGGCGGCCGCGACACTGTTGACGGCATACACCCCGTCGCTCAGGTTCACAGTCTTGTCCTGCGGATTGAAGTAGTCCGACAGCATGCCGCTTGTACTCTTCACCGCCACATCGCTTATGCCGTTGTCATAAAGCATCTTGGCCGCCACATCGCGGCCGCTCATGCCATGGCCGATGGGAATCTTGGAGTAGCGTTCAAACTTTCTTTTAAGCGAACTTTGCACCGCATAGCTTGCAATGGCTATCGCAATAAAAATAAAGTAGATCATAATTGTCAATTTATAGTGTTATGTAAGCTACTATGTAGCAAATATAATGCCAAATGTGCGAGAAATCGTGCCGTTGGCTATGTTATTGTCGCAATTTACTCTAAATCCTGCAAAATATTTGCCAGCACAGCCACTTTGTGATAAATTCGCAAGTGATAAAAAACAAAACAAAATTCAAAACAACAGAGATTATGAAAAAGATTATTCTTCTCTTAGCCGCAACGGCCTCTATTGCAATGGTGTCGTGCGGCAATGCCGACAAGGCTGGCAGCGAGGCCGACTCTGCCGCCAACGATTCAACTGCTGCCGAGGCAGCCGTGGCCGACACCATCTCGGCCGAAGACTTCCAGTCGCAGCTCGATGAGCTTGTGGCTGCCAAGGACACCGCCGGCATCACCGCCCTGCTCAAAAAGAGCCAGGCCACCATCAGCAGCTATGCTGGCAACAGCGACGCCGTGAAGCAGTATGTGGAAAAGGTGAAGAAGGCCATCGACAAAAACGCCAAGGCCATCAATGTGATCTATCCCTCGTTCACCGAAATCGCAAAGAAAGCTGTGGCACTGCCAAGCGAAGTGGCAGAAACTGCCGAGAAAGCCGGCAAACAGCTCGTTGACAGCGCCAAGAGCGCAACCAAGCGCAAGGTGGAGAGCGACGTTAACGCCGCCAAGACGAAGACCGCCGAGGCAGTGAACGCTGCCGAAAACGAGGCCAAAAAGAAGGCCAACGAAAAAATAGAGAACGCTCAGAAGAAAGCCAACGACGCCGTCAACAAGGCGGCAAGCGACGTGGCTAAGAAACTGAAACTTAACTAACGGCGGCATCATATATAAAGCAAACACAAAGGGACTGCGGGTATTTTACGCAGCCCCTTTTTTATTGCGCCATTTTTGGCCTACAATCAAGGCCAAAGTTAAAATGGAATATGGCCTTGAGTGCATGTGGGCTTGCGGGTTAAGCGATTTTGGCTTATATTTGTTTTGTGGTTGCTGCCTGCGATTGATGTGGGCGGCTGAATACCAATACGTAAAGCATTTTGACAATAAAAAGATGAAACGAAATCACACACCCTTTCTGCAACAGGTGGCAAGCTACTATGGTGGCAAAAGCGGCCTGGCCGACTAATGCTTCGTGTTCCCAAACAGGCGCAGCAGCCAGTTTTTTGCAAAATACCTTGATGAGGCACAGGCTGAAGCAGCGGCACCGGTGATGCAGCCACATCTGACCACCATCAGCGACTTTGTGGCCGATGTGGCCGAAGAGGTTACCCCAAACTCGGTGGAGGCGCTGTTTTTGCTGCACAAGGCCTACACACAGCTTAGCGGCAATGCCGACTACCCTTTCGACAAGTTCGTGTATTGGGGCAGTGTGATATTGAGCGACTTCAACGATGTGGACATGTATCTGGTGAATCCAAAGGAGATTTTCACCAACATCAAGGAATACAAGGAAATTTCCACCGACTTCCTGCCACAGGAGCTTAAGGATGAGTTGAGGCAATATATCAACATTCCCGATTCGGGTGGCGACGACGATTCGTTTTGGCGGCAATATGAGGCCGACCCCACCGGCAACGACGGCGAGGTGAAGCGCAACTACCTGCGACTGTGGCAGCAACTGCTGCCGCTGTATGAGCGGTTTAACTCACTGCTGGCCAGCCAGCAACTGAGCTACACTGGCAAGACCTACCGCGACGCCGCGCTGCGGCTGGCTGGCGGAAACAATCCACTGCCTTACGACCGGTATGTGTTTGTGGGCTTCAACGTGCTCAGCAACTGCGAGCTGCTGATGTTCAACAGCCTAAAGAAGCAGGGACTTGCCGACTTCTTTTGGGACCACTCGTGGCCTGCAATGGGCAATGGCAGCAACTTGGCTACGAGGTTCATATCAAAATACATTAATGACTTTCATGAGCCGGCCGACTTCACGGTCGATGCGGTGACCGATTGGCCGCAAATCGAGACAGTGGCAGTGCCGTCGAACTTCGGCCAGGCCAAATATGCATTCAGCATTGTAGACCATCTTGTGGATGGAAAACTTACTGACCCGGACAACGCCATCAACACGGCCATTGTGCTGCCCGATGAAAACCTGTTTACACCGCTTGTGAACTCGATAAGCAGCAAGGTGAAGAGTGTGAATGTGACGCTGGGCTACCCGCTGCGCAATGCCGATGTGGTGTCGCTGATGCACACGGTGGCCAAGATGCACAAGCAGGCTTCGAAAGGCCCTGCCGGGTGGACGTTCTACCGCGACGACGTGCGCAATGTGCTGTCGCACCCCATTGTGAAGGCAGCTTTTGGTTCTGAAGTCATAGCTGTGAGCGAAGCGGTGGACAACAGCAACGAATTCCGCGTACCTGAGGCCACGTTCGCCGGAATGCCCAACTTGAAGCCTTTGTTCAGTACCATAAGCCTAAACACTGGTGTGGAAGGAGTTAAGAGCCACATCGACCACCTGATGGAATTTGTTGACAAGCTTAACGCTGCCATAATTGGCCGGCAAAGTGCCGCGGCCACTGACGATGACGGCGACGATGATGCGAATAAGTGTGTGCCGCTGCAAAGCGCGTTTATCGCGCAATACAAGCTGGTGCTGCAGCAGGTGAAGGACTGCATTGGCCGCTATGGAGTGCCCATGTGCGAGTCCACGGTGTTTTATCTCACCGACCGCTTGGCTGGCAGTCACACGATTCCGTTTGAGGGCGAGCCGCTGCACGGACTCCAGATAATGGGTATGCTTGAAACCCGCTGCCTCGACTTCGACAATCTGATAATACTGTCGGTAAACGAGCGAGTGTTTCCCCGACGCCATGCGGCGAAGACGTTTATTGCCAACAGTCTGCGACACCACTTTGGCATGGCCTCGGTTGAGCATCAGGAGTCGATGTCGAGCTACTACTTCTACCGTCTGCTGGCACGGGCGCACAGGGTGTATTTGCTTTATGACTCAAGTGCTCAGGCCATGGGTTCGGGCGAGCCGTCGCGCTACATAGCCCAAATTGAAAAGGTGTATTGCCAGCCAATCGTCCACAAGGTGGTCAACTGCCAGCTGACTCCGGCCGAGGACTACACTCTGAAGGTGGGCAAAGACGAAGCATGCCTGACGAAGATTGCCGCATATTCGGCCAGCGGCGACGCAGCCGCCTACTTGTCGGCAAGCTCCATCAACCAGTATGTGGACTGCCCGCTGAAGTTCTATTTGCACCACATTCAAGGACTCGACGACAACACTCCGGGCGGCGACTTTATGGATGCCAGCACGCTTGGCACAATTGTGCACGATTCGCTGCAGGAACTCTACTACCCCAGCAGCGTTAACGGCACCGACGAGCCCGAGCACCCCGTAAAGCCCTATAAAGTGACTGCGGAAATGATAGCCGACTTCAAGAAGACCAAGCTCGACGGTGTGGTCTACCGTAACATAATAAAGACCTATCTGCACGACGAGGGCTCAAATGCTCCGCTCACGGGCGATGCGAAAATATTGAAAGTCACCATTACGCAACTCATCGAAAACGCACTTAACCACGACATTGAGCTGCTGAAGCAGACGGAGGCCGGACACTTCACCGTGCTTGAGTGTGAGGTGCCAAGCCGACTCAAGCTAAGCATGAATGGGACAGAATTTAATTTCTATTACCGCGCCGACCGCATCGACCGTATTGGCGACAGCGGCCCTGTGAGGATTGTAGACTATAAAACTGGTGGCGATGCCACAGAGTTTAGCAGCATCGATGAGCTGTTTGAAAACAAGGCTGGCAGCAAGCGTCCGCATGCCATTCTGCAGCTGCTGCTCTATAGCATTGCATGGCATCAGGAGCATCCTGACGATAATGTAGAACCGGTGATTTACAAACTGCGCGACATGAGCGTGGCCGGCGTGGCATTTAAGCCCAAACGCGGCGACATCACCAATCACCCGCAGGGACAGGTGTCGCTAAGCAGCCTGAGCGATGATGATAAGGGCAACATGCTGGGAGAATTTAAGGAGGCGCTGGGCAACCGCATTGCGTCGCTGCAAAGTCCAGAGCAGCAGTTCATGCAATGCCCCGAAAAGTCCTCATTGTGCAACTATTGCCGCTTCAACGACCTGTGCAAGCGCAAACCAGTGGCAAAATATTAAGGAAAAGCAAATGAAGATAGTTTTGGCAGTGGTGGGCAAGACCACTAACGGATATCTTAGGCAGGGTATTGACGAATACGCGTCAAGGCTCTCGCACTACATTCCGTTTTCAATTGAGTATATCGACGATGTGAAAAACACCCGCAACCTCAGCGAGCAGCAGCAAAAAACGGCCGAGGGGAAAAGCATACTCGCCATGCTCGACAAGGGCGACTATGTGGTGCTGCTCGACGAGCACGGCAAGGAGTTCACCTCGGTGCAGTTTTCGAAACACATTGAGAAGCGCATGGCCTCGGGCGCAAGGCGCATGGTGCTGGTGGTGGGCGGCCCCTACGGGTTTAGCCAGGATGTGTATGGACGCGCCAACGAACTGCTGTCGCTGTCGAAGATGACGTTTCCACACGAAATGATAAGGCTCATCTTCACCGAGCAGCTCTATCGGGCAATGACCATCATTAATCACGAGCCATACCACCACGAGTGAAACGTCACAGCTTGCGCCCGTGGTAGCCCACTCGCGGCTCGGCGGCTTGTGTAGTGGAGGCTTCGCCGGCTGACGCGTAGTTTTTAATCAGCAGGTGGCTGAGGGTGATTTCAAGGTTGAGCAATGTGGCATTGCGGCGCTTGGGCGTGAGCTCACACTCCCAGATGCGAACAACGTGCCACCCCAGCAAGCGCAGCACCACGGCTTCTTTGGCATCGCGGCGGCGGTTGCGCTCAATTTTTTCGCGCCAAAAGGCGGTGTTGGTCTTGGGCAGCCTGTAGTGGCTACAGCCATCGTGCCCATGCCAGAAGCAGCCGTTCACCATTATCACTGTGCGGTATTTCTTCAGCACAATGTCGGGCTTGCCTGGCAGTCCCTTCACATGCAGCCTATAACGAAACCCGTGCGCAAACAAGTATTTGCGCACGAGCATTTCAGGTTTCGTGTCGACTGCGCGGATATGTGCCATGCATGTGTGACGCTGCTCTGGGGTGAGTTTGTCGGCCATCAGCGTAATGCGTTGCTATTGTTGCACATATCCATTGCAGTATAGACCGTTACTCTAATTCGGCCGAGCTCCAAAGCCCATGTAGGTTGCAAAACTCGCGGGCCGATACGGGCCCGTCGATGAGCGGGAATGTGGCCACAGGTTTGTCGCCAGGCTTAAGTTCCTGACGTAGCACTTTGCCTGCCCCAATCAGTTCAA
>ERZ808240.5101-NODE-5101-length-10962-cov-61.679472_pt1 | contig 10962 bp, 9 predicted proteins | sample MGYA00521084_ERZ808240 | MGnify/ENA primary metagenome ERZ808240 (study PRJEB31516, sample SAMN03275571) | gut metagenome | biome: mammalia-associated habitat; material: feces | host: Papio cynocephalus | place: Kenya | collected 2012-08-06 ... | reverse complement strand
AGCTCGACCGGGCCGAATCCGCCGCGCAGGAATCCGCCGAGAAGCCGGAGGCGCTCTCAGCCGTGGAGACCCCACGCAGTCTACTCGACGAATACAACGAACTCTTCAAGGGCCTCTGACGCGGCGGAGAGGGGGAGTTCCGGTGCGCGGCATTCGCCCCTCCAATGGAACGGTAGGGGCGGCAGTCCCCTGCCGCCCGCACGAAACGACGGCAACGACGAAAACGCGACGGGCCGCAGAGGACTGCGGCCCCTACCATTGGGTTGGGGGCGTCGGCTGGGCGCGGCGGGCCGCAGAGGACTGCGGCCCCTACCATTGGGTAGGGGGCGGGGCGTGCGAAGCAAGCGGCGTAACGTTAGTGTAGCCTTTATCGCCCGTCGGAGTTTATTAACCGTGTAGAAAATGTAGAGAATGTAGAACGGAGAGGGTAGAATATCTCACGCAGAGAGTTCAATTGCGACGCAGACGCAATCCGCGACAGGAACGCGCGGGTCGACGAACGCCTTCGTTTTTCACCCGCTTGGTGAAAACGGCAAATTCACTTCCCCTTTGAAAACAAAGGTCACAGCCGATTCCAGCCTTTCAACTGCGATTCCTAGGTTAAGCCTGCCCAGGGGGTGGGGGCGCGCCTTCTTGCCGTTCTCTTTTTTAGGGGTGGGGGCAAGCGCCGCGGGAGGCGGCACCCTTGAATTCTTCCATGGTTTCCGCGGAGGAGGCGTTTACGCCGCGCCCGCCCAGGAGCGTGGCGAACGTGAGGAAGAGGATGCGCAGGTCGAGCGTGAGGGACTGGTGGTCTACGTACCAGGTGTCATAGGCGAATTTTCCTTCCCACGACAGCGCATTGCGTCCGTTTACCTGCGCCCATCCGGTCAGTCCGGGGCGCACGTCCAGACGGTGCGCCTGTTCGGGGGAGTAGCGCGCGACATAGGCTACGGGCAAGGGGCGCGGCCCGACGAGCGACATGTCGCCTTTGAGGATATTGACCAGTTGGGGGAGTTCATCGAGGGAGGTGCGGCGCAGAAAGCGTCCGAGCCGCGTCAGGCGCTCCATGTCCGTCCCGGGGCCGGGGCGCATCGTGCGGAATTTGAGGATGGCGAAGGGGCGGCCCTTGAGCCCGGCGCGCATTTGGCGGAACAGGACGGGACGTCCGTCCGTGAGCAGTAGGACGAGCGCGACGAGAAGGACGAGACCGCCCCAGAGCGGAAACGTCGCAAGAACCAGCGCCATGTCGAGAAAACGTTTCATCGCTTTGTTCGCTGTTTGGGTGGAATGAGCGTCAGGCCGACGGCCGTCATGACGGCCAATATGCCCACGAGCAGTTGCCGGGTGAATTCCTCGCCGAAGACGAACACGCCGATGGCGACGGCCGTGAGCGGTTCGAGGGCGCCCAGGACCGCCGTCGTCGTGGAGCCCACGCGCTTGGCGCTTATGCTCATGAAGGCGAGGGAGAGGAGCGTCGGCACGAGCGCGAGGAAGCCGGCGTAGCCCCACGCCGCGGCGGAGCGGGGCAGGATGAAGCCCGCGGGCCCGATGAAGAGCGCGGTCCACAAGGCAAGGAAGAGGAGGCAGAAGAGGATGATCCAGAATGTCATCGTGATGATGGGCAGCGTGCAGGGCGCGCGGTCCACGACGACGATATAGGCCGCGTAGGTGGAGGCGGCGATGAGCATGAGCACGACGCCCTCGAGCGTGATGACGTGCTCTTCGCTTCCGCCGAGGCTCAGATAGGCGATGCCGCCCGTGGCGAGGGCGATCGCGCAGAGCGTCGTCAGGCGGAGTTTTTCCTTGAAGAAAACGACCATGATGGCCGCGGTGATGATGGGGTAGATGAAGAGGATGGTGCTGGCGACGCCGACGTCCATGATCTTGAAGCTCGTGTAGAACGTGCAGGAGGAAGCCGCGAAAAGCGCGCCGAGCGAGGCGGTCGCGAGGAGGTCCTTCTTCGTTGGACGGAACCTGTCGCGGGCGACGAGCCCCGCGAGCGCGAGAACGGGCAGGGCCAAGGCCATGCGGTAGAGGATGACGGTCTCGGGGACCCAGCCAAGGCGGTAGAGGTGCACGGCGCCGAGCGGGTTCGTGCCGTAGCAGACGGCCGCCAGGATGCCGAAGAAAGCGCCGATGAAATAGTTCTTGTTCATGCGTCGGAAATCGTCTTTGGGTCAGTTTGCGCGCGCTTGCCAGTTCTGGCGGTCCGCGAGGCGCGGCTTGAGTCCGATGAGCTTGCCCAGCACGCCGAGACCGTAGATCCAGAGCGTCGCATAGCAGACCGGCAGGTGCCACAGGGCCGCAAGGCGCGAGCCTTTGGGGCTGCGCGCCGCCAGGAGCGCGGTCTGGACGACGAGCGGCAGGACTGTGGCCGCGGAAAGGACGAACAGGACGACGCCGCGCGCCTTGGTGTCCCGCCAGGGATAGGTCCGCTGTTTGGCCGCGGCGAAATAGAGGAAGTCGCGGATGCGGCGGTTCTGCTTGCGGACGAAGTCGCCAAAACGCGCGCAGTAGAGGTGGATGATGGAGGTGTCGACCTTGGCGACGGCGCCGCATCCCTTGGCGACCGCTTCCGCCGCGACGTCGATGTCGAAAAAGTAGGGCTCCCACGTGACCTTCGCGAGAATGCTCCGGCGGAAGATGAATCCGTTCGCGCCGATCGTGGGGAGCGTGTTGCGCGGATGCAGGACGAACCAGCGCGTGCCGTCCGGCTCCGTGCGGGCTTCCAGCGGAATCTTCAGACCCGTCCACTTGCCCGTGACGGCCGAAACGCGGTCGTAGTTGCCGGCGAACAGGCAGACGGGGTCGTTCATGCCGAGCGCGGCGAAATAGCGGGTGAGCGAGGGGTCGCCGGGACGCGCCGAATAGCGGAGGGGTTCTGTCGCGAAGACGGTGGGGTCTTCGAACGGCGCCAGCATCCGCGCGAGCCATTGGGGATCGGGCAGAATGTTGTCCGAATCGACGAGTGCGACGAGTTCGCCGCGCGCGGCGTTTATCCCGGCGGCTTTCCCGGCCTCGCCCGTCTTGAGCGGGTTCGGGCACACGGTCTCCACGCCGAACCGGCGCGCGACGCGGACCGTGTCGTCCGTCGAACCGCCGTCCGCGACGACGATTTCGTAATCGGTGAACGTCTGCGCGCGGATGGCCGCGAGGCAGTCGCCCAGCGTTTGGGCGGAGTTGAGGGTGGGGATGATGAAAGATACTCTCATGGTTTGTCCTTTTGAGTGTAAAGCGCAAGCCCCGTGCAAAGCGCACGCAAGACGGCCAGCGCGAGCATGAATCCGACCAGATGGCCGAGCGAAGAGAAGAATCCGCGCGCGGCGTGCAAAAAGGCGATTGCCCCCAGGTTGAGCGGCGCAAACCAGAGCAGGAACCCGAAACGCCCGGCGGAAAGTTCGGCGTTCGTGTAGAAGACCTGGCAGGAGGTGAGCCCAGTCGCGAGGACGAGTAAGGGCATGAAGCGCGCGCAGGCGGCGTAGGCGTTCCCGTTCGGCAGAAGCGCGAGCAAGTCCGCGCCGTACGGAACGTAGACGAGCGCCGCCAGAAGCGCGACGCCCAGCGTGACGCAGCTGGCCGGCAGAACGAAGGCGCGTGTGGCGCGTCCCTCGCGCGCGGCGTCCGCCGTATGCGGGAACATGACCCAAAGGAGCGGCAGCGTGACGAGATAGAGGAAGTCCGAAAAGCGCGAAATCATGTAGTAGCCGGCGGAATCCGCCGCGCCCAGGCTCGTGCGCAGGACGGTCTGTTCGACGAGGCCCTCGGCCATGGAGAGCCCCAGATAGAGAATCGTCCCGGCATAGAGCCGGACGATGAGGCGGAAGTTTCCGGGCGTCCAGAAACGTTCCGCCGGACGCCTGAGTTCGCGCCACAGGGCGGCGCATCCGCCAACCATGCGGCAGAAGGGCTGGGTCGCCTGTCCGGCGAAATACCCGGCGAGCGGCCGCGCGGGCATGACAAGCGCGAATACGCCCACGCGCGCGAGCGCGCCGCAGAATTCGACGGCGCCGAGCGTCCCGAACCGTTTGAGCGCCTGAAGGGCGTCCGTGTACACCGGCGCGAAACACCCGAGAAGCGAGGCGGCGATGACGAAGAAACCGGCGGAGGCGTCCGAAAGTCGCATTTCCGTCAGATAGCGGGGCAGCAGGAACGCCGCCGCGGCAAGCGAAAGGAGGAGCAGAAGCGCCATGGACGAGAAGACGCCGCGGAGAAGGGCGGTGCGCTGGCCGGCGAGTCCGCGTCCGGTCAGGTCGGCGGAAATCTTCATGGCGACCAGCGCGCAACCGTAGACCGGCATCGCGAGGAACGTCGCGAACGAGGTGACGGGGATTACGGCGCCCAGATCCTGGGGCGAGACAAAGCGCGGCACGAACCAGAGCGCCGCGGCGAGCGTGACGAGGTCGCCCGCGCGCAACGAGACGAACAGCAGAAGGGATTGTCGCCAGAACGCCTTCATTCGCGTCCGAATTTGCGGTTGAGCTCGCGCGTGGAGGTGAAGATCATGATGGGTTTTCCGCGCGGACAGACATAAGGCATGCGGCAGGAAGCGAGCTCCTCCACGAGCTGGACGGCGGCCTCCCGGGTCAATTTGTCGGAGGCGCCGGCGCAGGACCGCGCCACGGAGCGCGCGATGAGTTCCTCCCGCCAGCGGGCGTTCGTGCGGCGCGCGGAATTTTCCGCGCAATCGTGCGCGATCGTCGTCAGCAGCTCGGCGGGCGACAGGTTCGCGGCGATCTGCGGAACCGCATCAACTTTGAAGGTGTCGCGCCCAAACTCCTCGACTTTGAATCCCATGCGGTCGACGGCGTCCAGAAGGCTGCGCAGGCGCGTCGCTTCCGCCGGGGGAAGGTGGATGACGTCCGGGATGAGGAGGGTCTGGGCGATGACCGGCGTGCCGTCCGGCGCGTGCGCCAGGCGTTCGAAGACGATGCGTTCGCGCGCGGCGCGCGGATTGACGGTGACGACGCCCGAATCGGTTTCCAGCAGCAGATAGCCCGTCTCGGTCGTCGCCAGATAGTGGAACCACGCCCAGGGCCTGGAGGCGGTTGAAACGGGCGAGACGGCGAACTCGATTTGCGCCGGGCGGGGCGCGGGCGGGGCGGGGCGAATCCGCGGCGTTTCCGTCGTGGTGAAGACATGCGCCGGGGGGAGGACCGCCGGGGGCGCCGCGTTCGCGGCAGGCGCCCCGACCGGGTCGGCCGGCGGCTCTTCGCGCGGGGGTTCGACCGCGGCGGGAGGGGGCGGAGTGTCTGTCGGGTGCGTGGGGGCCGGAGGTTCCGCGGGCGCGGGCTTGAGGGCGGCCTCGAGCGCGTCCAGGAAGGCGCGTTTGACCGCGCCGTTGTCGCGGAAGCGCACTTCGCGCTTGGTCGGGTGCACGTTGACGTCCACCTGCCCGGGCGGCAAGGTCAGGAAGAGAATGGCCGCCGGGCGCACGTCGCCCGGACGCCGCGGATAGGCCTCGCGCAGGGCGTAGGCGATGGCGGGGGCGGACGCCGGGCGTCCGTTGACGAAAATGTACTGGTCGCGCCGGGAGGGCAGGGCGCGGTTGGGGCGCTCCAGGAATCCGGTCACGCGGATGGCCGCACCGGCGTCCGGCGTCTCGACCGGGAGGAGGGCGGCGAGGAAGTCGGGGCCGAACAGATCGCGCACGCGGTCGGCGAGCTTTTCGGCGGGCGGCAGGCGGTAGAGTTCGCGTCCGTCGACGGAAAGCGCGAATCCGACCTGCGGATGGGCGAGGGCGTGCGCGGTGAACACCGCCTTGACATGGCTTTCCTCCGTCGCGGTCGAGTGCAGGAACTTGCGCCGCGCGGGGACGTTGCAGAAGAGGTCGCGCACCTCCACGCGCGTTCCCGGGGGACAGCCCGCCGCGCGCACGTCGCCCAGTGCGCCCGCGTTGACGACGAGTTGCGTGCCTTCGTCTGCGTCCGCCCGGCGTGTCGTCAGCGTGAAACGGGATACGGACGCGATGGAGGGCACGGCCTCGCCGCGGAAGCCGAGCGTGTCGATGCGTTCGATGTCGTCAATATCCAGGATTTTGGAGGTCGCCTGGCGCTCGAGCGACAGAAGCGCGTCCTCTTTCGTCATGCCGCACCCGTCGTCCTGCACGGAAATGAGCTTGCGTCCGCCCGCCGCAATGGCGATGCGGACGTCCTTTGCGCCGGCGTCCAAGGCGTTTTCGACGAGTTCCTTGACGACCGAAGCCGGTCGCTCGACGACCTCTCCCGCGGCGATCTTGTTCGCCACGTGGAGGGGAAGCACGTGAACATGCCCATCGCGGTCAAGACTCAATCGAAATCCCCCTCCGTATGAATGTGGGCGTATCCAGGTTCTCGTTGCGGTAGTAGGTGGCCTCGATGTTGTTGAATCGGCCGCCCTGCGACTGGGGCCCGATGGCGAGAAGGTTTCCGTTCTTCGCGTTCCGGCGCAGGGCGCGCCGCATCGCTTTCCCGTTTTTCTCGTCGGCATGCGCCGCGACGGACGGTTCCAGAAGGAGGACGACGACGCTGAGACGGTCCGCGAAGGCCGCTTCGTCGTTCACGGTCGCCAGGGTGAAGGGGACAGCCGCGCCCACGCGTTCGCGCACGCCATCCGCCAGCGTGGCGCATTCGCTGAGGCGCAGGTCGTCGCCGGCGAGGACGCCGAGCAGCGCGGACTGCAACGGTTCCGTCCCCTTGTCCAGGAGGGGCGAGCGGGAAAGTTGGTCCAGGATTTCGGCCGCGCGTCCCGGGCCCTGGGCGGTGAACGTCGCGAAATGTCCGCGACCGGCCGTCTCCAGGAGGCGGTGGAGGCGTTCGGTGTCCAGGCGAATGTAGCCGGGCGTCGCGAGCAGGCGCCAGAAGAGGGTTACGCCGGCGGCGAGCGTGTCGATCGCCCGGGCCAAGGCGCGCGCCATGTTGTCCTCGCCCTGCACGAGGCTGTCGAGCGGCAGGAAGAAGGCGCCATTGGCGTTTTCCGCGACGAGGGGGAGTGCGCCGCGGGCGCGGCGCAGGCGTTCTTCACCCTCCATCTTGAAAGGTTCCGTGGCGAACACGGGCACGGTCAGGCCGCGTGCGCGGAGATGCTTGACGATTTCGATTGTCGCGCCCGTGCCGGTTCCCCCGCCCAGCGCCGTCACGACGACGGCCAGGCGCACGCCCTGCAGGGCCGCGTCGAGCGTCGGCATCGAATCCTCGGCCGCCAGGCGTCCGCTCACGTCGTCGCCTCCCGTGCCGCGGCCGGCGAGCCGGTCGCCGCCGAGGAGGATGAAGCCGTCTTCGTCGGCGCCCGTGTCGGCGTCCGTATCCGTCAACAGGAGTCGCAGGCCGGGTCCGAAAGCCTGTCGCACGCCGCGCGCCAGCGCGCAACCGGCCGTGCCGACGCCCAGGAGCAAAAGAGAGGAAGTTTCGTTCATCTGAAAAGCCCTCCGAACAGGTTGCTGAAGATGGATTTCTGTTCGTAGTTCCGGTGGGCGTAGGCCAGCGCGCCGGCGATCGCCGCGAAGGATTCCGGATGCGCGACGTCCTCGAGTCCGTCGATCTCGAGGGGGACGCCTTTGCGCACGGGCATGCCCAATTCGCGCGAAATCGATTCCTCCAGGCCCAGAAGCGCCGCGCCGCCGCCCGTGATGACGACGCCGGCGTTGAGTTGCCCCAGGAAGCCGTGTTCGTCGAGATTGTCGCGGATGATTCCCAGAATCTCGTTCACGCGGGCGTTGACGACCGTATCGAGTCCGCGGCGGGAAAGCGTCCGGTCCTGCACGAGGGCGGACTTGCCGGGGAGGTTGACGCGGGCGGGGGCACCGTTTTCGGGCCGCACGCGCGCGCTCGCCTCGTTGATCTTTATCGTTTCGGCCTGCTGGGTCGTGGTGCGGAAGGCGTAGGCGATGTCATTCGTGATGTGGTCGCCCCCCACCGCGAAGATGTCGGCCGTCGCCAGGTAGCCGTCCGCATAGACGGCGAAGCCCGTCGAGCCGCCGCCGAAGTCGATCAGAAGCACGCCGTCGCGCTTGTCGCGTTCCGTCAGCGCGGCGTCGCCCGCGCAGGTCAGGGCGCAGAGGGGTTCGCGGATGTCCAGATGGGCCGCGGCCGCGGCGGTTTTCGCGTCGTCTATGCGGTTGTGGTCGGCGTGTATCTGGAGGGTGTTGAGCTTGAGGACGCGTCCGCTCATGCCGCGCACTTCGGAAATCCCGCCGTGGGTATCCAGGGCGTAGGTCTGGTCGACGATGTCCAGGAGTTCGCGTTCGCGCGGAAGCGGCCAGGCGCGGGCGGCGGCCATCACGTTTTCGATGTCGCTTTCCTTGACCTTCGAGCCCTCGACCGGGACCGTCGCCTGGAAGGGGTCCGCCTTGATGTGGGCGCCGTTGACGAGCAGGAAGGCGTTGGAAATGGAGAGCGAGACGTCGTTTTTGGCCTGCTGGCGTTCGATTTCGTTCAGGACGGAAGAGACGGAGTGGCGCGCGTGGTTCATGTTGGTGATGGAACTCTTGCGCACGCCCGAGGAGGGGATTTGGGCGAAAGAGGCGATTCTGAGGCGTTCGCCGGGCGTCGCGGTCGCGACGGCGAGGACGGTGCGCGAGGTGCCGATTTCCAGCGCGGCATATACATTAGTCATCGGATGGGCTCCTGGGTATCCGCGAAGACGCGGTTGGGGATGGTCGCATTCCACATGAGGACGCGTTCGCCCAGATGGGTGTCGACGGCCTGTTTGAGTTGCAGAAGGGCGGTTCGCAGGGCTTTGCGCGCCTTTTCCGTGGGTTGGCCGCGTCCTTCCCAGTCGATTTTGGCGCGATTGTAGCGGTGCGTGCCGAAGGTGATGAGGAGATAGTCCTTGGGGGTGGCGTCGACGGCCTGGAGATTCAGTTTCTCGAGTTCGGGGTCGCGGCAGGCGACGACCAGGTCGAGCGCCGCGCGGGCGCGCTCGTCGAGGATCTTCCCCTTGGGCGTCGGGGTGGGTTCCAGGATGGCCGGCAGGAGCTGCGTCCCGGAGGTGCGCAGGAAGACGACGCCCTCTTCGTCCACGACGCGCCCGGTCCGCTTGGTTCCGCCCCGCTGGCCGAGTCGGGCGAGGGGCGTGCGTTCGCTGACCCGGATGTCCAGCTGATTGGGGAAGTAGCGCGTGAAGTCGAGGGTGCGCAGGTTGGGGATGCGGGCGAGGACGCGGGCGCGGACCTGCTCGAACCGGCGGGCGTATTCGGCCAGATTCACGCCGTTGGCGAGCCCGCACGCCGAAAGGATGGTGTCGGAGGGCACGTATTCGTTGCCCTCGAGCGAAATCTGTTCGGCGACGTCCGTCAGCGTGCAGGGGGCGATCCAGAGGGCGTGGAGGCGGACGACGCCCCAGGCGAGCCCGCCCAGGAGGATGAGAAGGCCCAGAAGCGCGAAGAGACGCCGGCGCACGCGTTTGGCGGCGGGCGAGCTTTTTCCCGTCTTTCTCATGTCCGGTCGAAATCCGCCGCGCGGAGAATCCGGTCGCAGACCTGCGCGAACGACAGCCCCAGCGCCATGCCGGCCTTCGGGACGAGGGAGTGGGCCGTGAAGCCGGGCGACGTGTTGAGTTCGAGCACGTAGCCGTAGCCGTTCGCGTCCACCCGGAAGTCCACCCGCGCCACGCCGCGGCAGCCGAGCGCGTTCCACGCCCGCAGGGCGTCCTTCTGGAGCGCCGCGGACAGTTTGGCGTCCGTCACGAAAGGATAGCGCGTGTCGTCCGACTTGTACTTGGCCGTGTAGCCGTACCAGCCGCCCGGGGCGACGACCTCGATGACGGGCAGCGGGGCGCCGTCGATGATGCCCACGGTCATCTCGCGTCCGGGGATGAACTCCTCGACCAGCGCCACGCACTGCTTTTCCGGATATTTCTCGGCGTCGATGGCCCAGGCCTTGCGGACGGCGAGCGCATACTCCTCCTCGTTGTTGCACTTGTAGACGCCCACGCTGCTGCCGTCCCGCGGCGCTTTGACGACGACGGGGAAGGGCAGGCGGCAGCGGCGCGTGGAATCCTTGCGCGTGATGTACCATTCGCCCGTGCAAACGCCGCGCTGGTCGAGCCTTTTCTTCGTCAAAATCTTGTCCATCGCCAGGCGCGAGGCCTCCACGCCCGGTCCCGTATAGGGAATGCCGCGTTCGTTCAGGGCCTGCTGCACGCCGCCGTCTTCGCCCCATCCGCCGTGCAGGGCGATGTACACGACCTCCGTCCCGGCCGGGAGCGTGTCGAGATTGTCCGCCTCCAGCACGAGCGGGGTGACGTCGTACGTGCCGAGGGACGCCAATGCCTTGGCGACATTGGCCCCGCTCGCCAAAGAGACCGCACGTTCGTTCGACGTGCCGCCCATCAATACGGTTACTTTCTTCATGTTCGACTATTATACCATATATAGCCGTTTCTGAGGAGGGGGGAAGGGGGAATATCTCACGCGGAGAGGCGGAGAACGCAGAGAAGGGGTCGTTATTAGCCGTGTAGAGGATATAGAGGATGTAGAGGGGGGGGGGCGTCCTACTCGTCCTAACTGTCCTACTCGTCCTACCCCCACCCCGTTGCGCCGGAACGGGGGTGCCGTTGCGCCGGAACGGTGATGGCGTTGCGCCGGAACGGCGATGGCGTTGCGCCGGAACGGCGATGGCGTTGCGCCGGAACGGGGGTGCCGTTGCGCCGGAACGGTGATGGCGTTGCGCCGGAACGGCCGCGCGCCCTACTTGTCCCAGTTGTCCCGATCCCCAGCCAGCCTATTACTATTAACCGTACCGTGTAGAAAATGGGGCGGGGGTGGGAGATTGGTGTTTGCAAAAAAGGGGGTTGGCACGCGCCAACAAATATGTTATACTATAGCCGTAAAATGGAAACTAAGGCAAAGGACGAACGGCGGAGAGGTGCGCGCGGGGTTTACCGTGCGCCAAGACGTCCGCTAGGACGCGCAAGGGCGCGTTCTGAGGCGTCCGTTTGCGTCCAAGTACCCCCCCCCCCCCTATTCGCCGGGGACGCTGTAGCGGGCTTCTGCGCGGCGTTTTC
>ERZ808240.5100-NODE-5100-length-10965-cov-46.125665_pt1 | contig 10965 bp, 12 predicted proteins | sample MGYA00521084_ERZ808240 | MGnify/ENA primary metagenome ERZ808240 (study PRJEB31516, sample SAMN03275571) | gut metagenome | biome: mammalia-associated habitat; material: feces | host: Papio cynocephalus | place: Kenya | collected 2012-08-06 ... | reverse complement strand
TCAAGAGGCGAGTGCTAATTTTTTGTGAAAATTTTGTGAACTCTGCAGAATTGCATTTTTGTGCGCTATATGCTACGCTTAGAGTTATCTTGTAAAGAGGGAGTATCATAAAATGAAAAATTCAAATGACAAAAAAAGAAGCACTTTTTCCGGGAAGATCGGTTTTGTATTGTCCGCAGCAGGCGCATCCGTCGGGCTTGGAAACATCTGGCGTTTTCCCTATCTCGCCGCGAAATACGGTGGCGGTATATTTCTTCTGATCTACATTCTGCTTGCACTGACCTTCGGTTATACGATGATCGTGGCGGAAAGTTCTCTCGGCCGTATGACAAAGCGAAGCCCTGTCGGTGCTTTCCAGTCTTTTGGGAAAACCCGCCTGCGCTCTTTTGGTGGCTGGCTCAATGCCATTATTCCACTTCTGATCGTTCCTTATTATTCCGTGATCGGTGGATGGGTCATTAAATATCTGTTCAGCTATCTGACCGGCAATGGCCGGGAGCTTGCGGAAGACGGTTATTTTTCTTCCTTCATCTCTGACGGATTTACAACAGAACTGTGCTTTATCATCTTCTGTTTTATCACGCTGGCAATTATTTTTGCAGGTGTGCGCAACGGCATTGAACGTGTCTCCAAATTTATGATGCCTGTACTCGTGATTCTGTCTGTCATCATCACAATTTATTCTGTCACAAGACCCGGGGCACTCAAAGGTGTTTCCTATTTTCTTGTACCAAATATCCGGAATTTTTCCTGGATGACCGTTGTCACGGCCATGGGACAGATGTTTTATTCCCTTTCTATTTCGATGGGTATTCTGATCACGTTTGGATCTTATATGAAAAAGGATGTTTCCATTGAAGAGTCTACAGAACATGTAGAAATATTTGATACAGCGATCGCCATGATCGCCGGACTGATGATCATTCCTGCGGTATTTGCTTTTTCGGGCGGAGATCCGGATACGCTGCAGGCCGGACCTTCCCTGATGTTCATCACACTGCCAAAGGTATTTGCCAGCATGGGCTTTGGCTCCGTTGCAGGTGTATTATTCTTCCTGCTCGTTCTTTTTGCGGCGATCACCAGTTCTATTGCACTGACAGAAAGCGTTGTATCCACTTTTGAGGATGAATTTGGCTGGTCCAGAAAGAAGGGAACCGTTTTACTCGGTATCATCATGCTGCTGCTTGGCAGTCTTTCCTGCCTTGGCTATGGGCCTCTCAGCGGTGTAAAGCTCCTTGGCATGCAGTTTCTTGATTTCTTTGACTTCCTGACAAACTCCGTTATGATGCCGATCGCAGCTGTTGCAACCTGTCTCTTCATTACAAAGGTTGTCGGTTTGAAACGCATCGAAGAGGAAGTAACAGAAAACGGCGGGAAATTCCGCCGCAAAAAAATATTCTATATTATGATCCAGTATCTGTGTCCGGTCTTTGCTGTGATCATCCTGATCAGTTCCATTGCCAATGCATTTGGCTGGATCTCCATGTAAAAAATCATCCGGCGGCGATCAAAGGAAGCTTTGAAAGAAACTGCGTCCTGTTTTATTCCGAAGGGCGCAGTTTTCTTCTCCGTTTTCTTGTGCGTCTGCGTGGATTCTGGTTATTTGCTGCCCGGAAAGCATTGATCTCTTCGAGTATGGTTGTGTAATCCCGTTCAAATAATTCCTGACTGATCAGCTGCTGGAGAACAGGCACTGGAACCTTTTCAAGGATCTTCTCTCTGACAAATGCTTTGCTGCGCTCTTTATAGGCAGGCATCTGTGTCTGCTGCTGGATATGCACAAGCTCCGGGCGCCATAAAAGCTCCAGTTTTTTCTCCATCTCCATTTTGATGTTCAGATGTGGTTTCCGCAGCACATAAAAATCGATCTCTTCTCCGACCGGCTCTACGGTGATGATCCCCCAGTGCGCCGGGACGTGCTCCTCAATATGCGCTGCATGGGTAGAACCGACCACGACGTAATTGTAATCGAAATACCGGTCATAGTCCTTTGTCTGCCCGGCAAGTCTTGCATAGGTATCCGCATCGCTTTTGATCTCGATCCCCACAACGCTGTCGGGCAGCACCATGATAATATCCGCGCGTGACTTTGTAATGCGGATCTCCTCTAAAATCCGCATCTTTCCATATTGCTGCTCCAAAAAGGAAAACAGCGGTTCTCTGATATCCTTATCGTAAAGTATGATGTTCTCTTGCATATTTTTCCTTTGTAGCCATACCACCTCTGATGTGGCGCTCGGACTTGTTGACGTCAAGCACCTTCCGTGCTTCCCCTGCAAGTGCGTGGTTAATGGCAGGTAACCTTTCTGTTACGTCCTTATGTACCGTAGATTTGCTCACGCCAAATGCTTTTGCTGTCTGTCTGACGGTTGCATTGTGCTCCACGATATAATTTGCAATACTGATTGCTCTTTCTTCAATATATTCTTTCAAAGGAAATCCCCTTAAACTTTTTTACAGTTTATGCGTGGGATTTCACAAGTATGTCTTAGATCTGCTCCTTTGGCATCACTTTCCGGAACTGCACGATAAAGTAGATAATCTCCGCGATCGCCGTCAGTATCCATGAGAACGGATACAGCAGATATAAGGATGGGATCGTATGGAAATGGGCAAATATTGTATATACCCAGATGATACGGAACACGCAGGAGCCCAGCATGACGATGATCATCGGACCGATGCTTTTTCCCAGACCACGGGAGGCAGCAATGGTGCAGTCCATAAAAGCGGAAATGCTATATGCAAATGCCATGATCCTGATTCGTTCCATGCCCGCATCGATCACTGCACGGTCAGTCGCAAATGCACGCAGGAAATATCTGCCGCCGAAGAACAGGCATGCGCCAAGGAAAAGACCGGTCAGGAAGGAGTAAGTCAGTGCTACCAGATAACTTTTCTTCATCCGTTTCCTGTTGCCTGCGCCGCGGTTCTGGCTCATAAAGCTGGCACACCCCGTATAAAAAGCTGACATGACATTAAAGATAATAGCATCCGCATTCGTTGCTGCCGCATTGCCCGAAACCATGATCGTATAGAAATAATTGACGCCGCGCTGTACAAATAAGTTAGCCAGTGCAAATATCGCATTCTGCAGTCCCGTCGGAATACCCATCAGCAAAATGCCCTTTGCCACATCCTTATGGAACTTTATTTTAGAAGCCTGCAGTCTGCAAACATCCCTGCGTTTTAAGAGATTGCGTATCACAAGCAGCATGGATACATACTGCGCGATCGCACTTGCAATGGCAACACCCGCCGCTGCCAGATGAAAGCCGATCACAAAGGTCAGGTTTAAAATAATATTCAGTACACCGGCGACTGCCAGATAGATCAACGGGCTCTTCGTATCTCCCTTCGCACTCAATACACCGTTACCGAAATTGTATACAGCCATGGCAGGCATACCCAGTGCATAAATCTTCAGATACAGCACCGCCGCGTCGATCAGATCGCTTTTGGTGTGAAGCGCCTGCAGCATCGGTCTTGCAAACAGAATGCAGAAAATACCGATCACAATACCGATCGATATGCAGATCAAAAGTGCTGTATGCACCGTTTTTTCTACCATTTTATCGTCCTTTGCACCAAGTCCGAGTGCCACCTGTACATTGACGCCGCTTCCCATTCCGATCAGAAACCCGGTAAATAATGTGACAAGTATCGTGGTAGACCCGACTGCTCCCAGTGCCCTGTAATCCGCGAACTGCCCTACCACAGCCACATCGCTTAAATTAAACATAACCTCCAGCAGCTGTGCCAGCACCAGAGGCATACTAAACAGAAATATATTTTTCCACAGGCTTCCCTGTGTCATATCCAATGTCTTCGTCTTTTGATTTTCCATTTCTTTCTACTTCCATATAGCCTATTAGTCCAGCAGCACCATCTTGAGCCATCCGAAAAATTCCCGCAGCATATTATTGGCAAGATATTTCCCCGATGAAGGAGCTGCAATCCCGACTGCCTGCGTCAGCCCCTGCCTTTCGGCGATCTGCATGGCGCGATACAGATGAAAATTATTCGTAACAATGCCCAGGGAAGCCCCCTCCGGGATCAGTTTTTGGGAAAACTCCATATTCTGCTGGGTTGTTTTCGACTGATCCTCCAGCAGGATCCTATCCTTTGAAATCCCGTTCTGCTCCAGATAACGTGCCATTCCTTCCGCTTCCGTCATCGGCTCATTATAGCCCTGTCCGCCCGAAACAATACAAATTGTTTCCGGATTTTCCTGCAGATAGTCGATCGCCGTATCCAGGCGGTACTTCAATACCAGACTCGGTCCGTCCGCATACACCTGCGATCCCAGCACAAGCAGATAAGAAAGTCCTTTTTCTCCCTTTTCATGGAAGCTGCCCACAATCAGCCCTTCCACAACAAGAAAAAGTATGATGCCTGCTGTCACCAGACCTCCAAGTATGATGCGCAATATGCGCGGAAGCCTCTGCAATACGCCTTTTTGCAGCAGGATGCCCAGGAGAAACAGGCAGATACCACCCAGGATCCACACCATAAAAAATGCGGTTCCGGAGCCTGCTGCCCTGACAAAAATACCGTATACGATACAAATGATGGCAAGTATAGAACATACTGCCATCATAATCTTTCCTTTTTTCATATTGTCTGCCTCCGGCTGAAATACATAACTGTTACTTTCCAGTTCCGATCCCGGCAAGTACAAATTCTACCTCACCCTTCAAATACAGTTCTTTCCGCTTGTCCAGTGGCAGCGTATCTGCCATGGTATAATCCAGCTGCCACGCAAAATCGCCCGGCTCGATGACTTCTTTCTCCTGCTTACCAAGATCCATATTCCATTCTTTTCTGCGTTTTTCCGCTTCTTCTTTTGTAATGAGCTCCCGTAGCTGTACCTCATGATTTTCCACCGGAATGTAAGCCACCTTATCTTTCCGGTAAACACTGCGCAGCACATAATAACCAAGCTCCTGTTTATTTTTTGTTGCAAGACGGGCAATGTCCTCTATGAAACATACACCCATCTCTTCATCATAGATATAAGTCTTTTTCTCAAACATCTATTTCCCTCTGTTATATAACAAAACCCGCTGCTTCCTACAATCTTCCATCAGCCCATTTTGCTTCTACGATACACGTCTGACCGATAAAATCGTACGATATGTCGCATAGCCATATGTAATACCGGTTCTTTCCGTGCTGGCATGTACGATCTGTCCGTTTCCCAGATATAAGGCGACATGTCCTGCATAGCAGATGATATCACCCGGCTGTGCATTGGCATAAGAAACTTCTGTTCCGCAGCTTCTCTGGCTGTAGGAATCACGAGGTATGGAAATACCGAAATGTGCATATACAGCCTGTGTAAATCCGGAGCAGTCTGTTCCGTTTGTCAGGGAGGTTCCGCCAAATTTATATGGATTTCCAACAAAATTGCATGCATAATTTGCTGCCTGCTGTCCGACACCGGATCCGCCTGTCACAGCACCTGCACCCGCATTCATGCTGTCCGTTCCCCTGCTTTCATTCGTATCTGCAGCTCCCGGGGCTGTTATCTGCGTATCATCACCTGTATCCACCTGCGCAGGGTCATTTCCTGCTGGCTGCTGCGATCCGTTTCCCGTATCTACCGCCGGTGTCTGCTGCTGATTTTTCTGCTGTTCCAGTTTCTTTCTTGCTTCTTCTTCCTTTTTCTTCTTTGCCGCAGCCTCTTCCTCCAGCTTTTTGATCTGTGCTGTCTGATCTTCCAGCTGCTGCTTGTAAGAAGCCGCTTTCTTCTTGGCTGAAGCAAGCTGTGCATCAAAATTCGCTACCGTCTTTTTCTGCTCATCTACCAGTGTCTGCAGCGCTGCTTCTTCCTGCTGAAGCTCATAATTAGATGCCTGCAGATCAGCTTCTTCGTCTTCCAGTCTGCCCTTCAGCTCCGCTACCTGGTTTTTGCTTTCCACATAATCGGACAGAAGCTGCTTGTCATACTCATACAGGCTTTCAATGTAATCTGCCTTATTTACCATATCCGCATAATTCTGGGATTCCAGAAGTACCTGCAGATAAGCACTGTCTCCCTGTTCATACATAAACTGGATCCGCTTTTTCATCGAAGCATACTGGTCATCTTCTTTTTTCTGGGCATCCTCATAATCCTTTTTTGCCTGCTCGATCTCTTTTTCCTTGACTGCGATCTCATCCTGACAGATATCAATACTGGTCAGGATATCCACAAGCTGGTCACTGAGCTGATCCAGCTGTTCCTGTGCCTGCGCCTGATTGCTCTGGATCGCACTGATCTGCTGGTTCACGCTGTTCAGATTATTCTGTGTCTTCTGTTGTTCTTTTTTTACGCCCGAAATAGTAGTTGCCCTGACGGGAACTACTATTTCCATAAGCATTATTATACTAAGCAGGATACAGCATACTCTCTTTTGCATCTTTTCACCAATTTTCCCAAATGTTTATTCTTCTGTTTCAGCCTCAATCTCTGTTTCGGCTGTATCTGTCAATGCAGCATCTCCGCCCGAAACCGTTTCTTCTTCCTGCAGTTCGTCCTCTACATCTTCCTCTGCGGTATCTGCTGTTGCAGAATCTGTCTCTGTAATAGAGATTGGATCATTTTCTACAATTGTAACCTGATCGATCAGATATTCATTGACGCGATCGGCAAGTACATAATCATAATAAGCGCCCTTTCCGATTGCAGAAAGAAGTGCATCTGCGGAATCATATCCGTAGTCACTGTACTCTTCTTCAGCCGCTGCCCTGATATCGTCATCGGAAAGACTGATTCCTGCCTTCTTTGCGATTGCTGCGATCGCAAGTTTCTCTTTTGCAGACTCTGCTGCGGATTCCGCTGTCTGCTTCTCATATTCTTCCTCTGTCAGCCCCATATAATTTGTAATAAAGGTTGACAGATCTACTTTATAATAATCTGCATAAGACTGTGCATTTGCTGCAATACGTGTCTTGATATCATCAACAAGTTCCTGCGGTGCATCAGATACTTCACAGGTTGCATAAACCGCATTCCATACCGCACTCTTCTTCGCATCACTGTTTTTCTCGTCACAGGCATTTTTCAGATAATCTTCCACATTCTGTCTGTACGCATCCACCGTATCATATCCCAGATTCAGTTTTGCGATCAGTGCATCATTGATCTCAGGCATCCTGCCTTCGTCAATAGAATTGATCTTTACTTCAAAAACGACTGCTGCACCTGCCAGATCCGTATTGGAATAATTCTCCGGGAATGTCAGATTCAGATCAACTGTTTCTCCCACAGTATGTCCGATCAGCCCGTCCTCAAATCCATCAATAAATTTGCCGGAACCGATCTTCAGATGTGCACCCTGCGCTGTACCACCGTCAAAAGCAACGCCATCCCTGGTTCCCGTATAATCAATATTGACTGTATCTCCTGTTTCTACGTTCTGCTTATCCGTCGGTGTGTAATCATAAGCATCCATATATTCCACATAGTAATTGATCTCTTTGTTAAACTGGGCATCTACGTCCGCATCGGTATAAGTGTACACATCTGTATTTACCGTAATACCTTCATAGTCACCGAGCTTCACATAATCATCCGGATTGTAATCCTTTGTGGAAATGATCCCGTTTCCGGAAACCTCAGTTGTATCCTGGCTCTGTCCTTCGTCCTTGGAAGAACCGCAGGCGGTCAAAGCTGTCACCATACAGGCTGCCAGCATGATTGTTAAGATTTTCTTTTTCATAATATTCTCCTTTTCTGCGCTTCGCATCTACTATCTTAACACATTTCTTTCAAGTGGGAAACTCTACACCAAAAATTCATAAAGAATTCATAACTTAAACAGGGCTATTGCGCTGAAAGCAAAAGAATGTTACAATATTTTCTAGTTTTTAGCACCCTAAGGAGGATAAGATGAGCACACTTAGTATTGTACTTCTGGTCATTCTTGCGGTTCTGATCATAGTTATCGCTGTTCTCTATTTTCTGGGCAAAAAAGCGCAGAAAAAACAGGCAGAACAGCAGGAGCAGATGGAAGCTGCCAAGCAGACCGTCTCCATGCTGATCATTGATAAGAAACGTATGAAGATTAAAGATTCAGGGCTCCCACAGATGGTGATCGATCAGACTCCAAAGCTTATGCGCGGTTCCAAACTGCCGATCGTAAAAGCAAAGATTGGTCCACAGATCATGTCACTTGTATGTGATGAAAAGATTTTCGACAAGGTTCCGGTCAAGAAAGAAGTAAAAGCATCCGTCAGCGGTATTTACATTCTTGATGTCAAAGGACTCCGCGGAAACAAACAGGCTGAGCCACCAAAGAAACAGGGCGTATTCAAACGTGCCTGGGCTATGGCAAAAGAAAAAGCCGGTGTGAAACCGGTTAAATAAAAAAAGCAAAAAATAAATGGGATATATGATATCATATATCCCATTTATCTTTTCATGTTCAATTTGAATTAAGCGTTTACTAAATCCTTTAAAGCCTTACCAGCTTTGAACTTAGGAGCTTTAGAAGCAGCGATCTTCATCACTTCACCACTCTGAGGATTTCTTCCTTCTCTTGCAGCTCTTTCAGATACTTCGAAAGTACCGAAACCTACTAACTGAACCTTTCCACCATTCTTTAATTCGTCAGAAACAACATCTGTGAATGCCTTTAAAGCTGCTTCTGCGTCTTTCTTTGATAATCCAGCCTGTTCAGCCATAGCTGCTACTAATTCTGCTTTGTTCATTTGAACTCCTCCTCTTACTGAGTATTGTTTTTTGTTTCATTTGACTTTTCTCTCAGAAAATGCCTAATACTATTTATATCCTTTTTTATATCCTTTGTCAAGGCGAAAATGCCCTTTTTTAGCCATTTCCCGAAGTTTTTACAAGCTGAGGAGCCGGTCAAGTATCCGCACCAGTTTTTTCCTCCGTTTTTTACGGCGCGGATTTTCCTGATATGTCATCTGCTGTTTTTCCCATGCCTTTATCTGGCTCCACTCCCTCAGGGGCTGTCCATCCGGTCCTGTGATCGTTTCACCAAATACATGCGGATGGCGGCGTATCATTTTCCGGCTGATATCCTCCACCACGTCTTCCACAGTGAAATATCCCTCTTCTTCTGCCAGACGCGACTGCAGCATCACCTGCAGAAGCAGGTCTCCCAGCTCTTCCCGCAGGGCATCCGGATTCTGTTCTTTTTCCAGAAGCTCGATCGCATCTACAGTCTCTGCCGCTTCCTCCAGCACACAGATCCGCATACTGCCATGTGTCTGCTTACGGTCCCATGGACAGCCATCTTCCGAACGAAGTGCTGCCACGATCTCCTTCAGATCCGCAAAGTCTCTTTTTTCTTTATCCAGATAATCCGGTCGTTCCTTCAGCATTTTTTCTCCTTTTCATCATGCGTGCCCGTTTTACTGCACGCCTGCCAGTGCAGCATCTGCCGCAGCATTTGCCGCATCTATCGCCGCCGTGGATGACTCCAGTTCAGAGAAAGAATAATGCACATCCTTCTCACTGTCATCTACCTGCAGGGAATAGCTTCTCGTAATATAGCCGCTTTTCCGGATAGATACCGTATAGGAGCCGCTCTTTTTATCAAAGCTGGCCGGGATCAGACCGATATATTTTCCATTCACATAAAGCTCTCCGCCCTGCGGCGCATCAATATAGACCTGATAGCCGCTGCTGCTTGCGGTAACGGTATTACTGCTGACAGAAGATGCATCCGTATCATCAGATCCTTTCTCCATCTCAATATTGATGTTTGCCATTTCGTCTCCGACCTTGATATACTGTGTGATCGTTTTGTAGCCCTCTGCCTTGCAGGTCATCTGGTGGATACCATACGGCAGATATACCACTTCACTGTAATCCGTATCCATTCCGTCGATCGTCAGATACGCCGTCTGGGGAGAAATAGTAAATACAATCCCACCTTTTTTATTTTCTTCTGTCCGGGCAAGATCCGATACATCAACCTGTACTTCCTCATTTGCCTTTACTTCCACCTGCTTTGTTCCCACATTGCTGCCATGGGAGATCAGCATATCATAACTGCCCTCCGGAATGACCAGAAGCATGTCCTTTTCTACCTTTTTAATAATGGATTGTCCAAATTCTACCCAGCCGCCTTCAAAGGCATCTGCGCCAAGCAGTCTGACATAACCGTGTCCGTTTGTGATCACAATACTTTCTATGCTGTGGTCAACACGCGTTACCCGCAGCGTATCCACCGTATTGATATCCATCAGCGTCATTACTTTTCCCTGTGATAACACAACAGCGCCATCGGAAAGTGTATATTGCTCCCCACCGATCTCCATGGTATGTGCTGCATGATTGATACTGAAATTTCTGACCTGCTCTGTCACCACCGCTGTATCATCCAGCCAGATGTTTTTGCACCTTTTGGTATCCTTCTGGAATGTCACCTGTACCAGATCGCCGCTCTGCAGTTGTCCTGCGACAAGTTCTTCTCCATGTCTGCTCTTGATCCCTGTTGCATGATCATAGCTGAGCGTATAGCTCTTTTGTACCGTACTGTTCCAGAAGGTGATATAGCCGCCTTCCTGATCTACTTTTTCTACCACCGCTGTATCCAGACTGTCTGCCAGATCTGCATAGGCATTATCCGCACTGACGGTCTCCGTTGTTACCTGCTCTGTTGTTCCCGTCTGCGTAGCTGCATTGCCACAGCCGCAAAGTAAGAAAAGCAGCAGGATGCTTGCTGCTTTTTGTATTTTCTTCATCATTTGATCCTCTTGCGTTCCAGTGTTACATGTTTTTAAGCATTCACGCAGATCCGGGCTTCATATGCTCCTGTCTGCGCGACTACAGTATAACACATTTTATCTGCACCTTTCCAGCCATTTGTTCAGGAAGAGCTGTCTTTCTTCTTCCCGTTGCTCAAAGGCAACCAATTTTTCCTGCTGTCGGTGCGGTGGAAGCGATTTTCTTCTGTTCAGATACCCATTGGCAACCTTCCAGAATTTTTCAGGATACAGAAATCT
>ERZ808240.5098-NODE-5098-length-10967-cov-6.035924_pt1 | contig 10967 bp, 10 predicted proteins | sample MGYA00521084_ERZ808240 | MGnify/ENA primary metagenome ERZ808240 (study PRJEB31516, sample SAMN03275571) | gut metagenome | biome: mammalia-associated habitat; material: feces | host: Papio cynocephalus | place: Kenya | collected 2012-08-06 ... | reverse complement strand
ATCGATGTACCAGACAAGGTAAAGGCCGCGATGGGAGAATAATGGCTACTTTTGCGTTTCCCTTTTCTATATTTCCAAAAAATCCCCGATAATTACGCACTTCGCAGAAAAATCATTTTTTTCCTTCCATGACATTACTCATTTGAAAAGCTGACGCAAAAGAAGGGTTTCTAATTCCCATGACATTATAGGGATTTCGCAAAGAAACGATATCCTCCGCGCATGACATTACCCTGTGACGCAACGGAGCCAATGCTGACGGGCGTGACATTACGTTTCGGTCGAAACATCCCTCTCAGGGAAGCTTTTTCAGGAAAGATGCGGGGCGACAGTAATGTCATGGGTAGCCAAATCCTATGAATCTGCGTCATATTCAGGAAATTAGCTATGTTCAAGCCCAGTGAACGACCACGGAGATAATGTCATGTGGTAAATATTTGGCCTGATTGTAAAATTCGTAATGTCATGTCCTGAATATTTGGCGTAGTTGCGAAAGTCCTTCTGGCACATCCTTAAGAGCATCCTGCTTCTATCAGCTATAAAAATAACTACATTGGGGCCAGGCCCCATTAAATTTCTCTGATTATTCGCCCTGATTGTGAAAACCGTACTGTTCCTTCATGAATATCCGCCATCTCCGCTACCTTCTATCCATCCACTCCAATACATTTGTGTCCTCTGGGAAATCATTTAATTTGGAAATATGAATACATTTCCATGCAAATCTTTCCAGAAGGTCCTGTTCCAGTTCTGCATACTTCTTTAAAAGTTTATTTTTATTCCATTCCTGCAGGTCTTCCATAATATTTTCATTTAAAATGTAGTCTTCAAATGTTTTATCTCCTTGCTGCTGATTTGTACTTAAAAAAATCTCTTTTAAGAGGACAATCTGGTACAGAGAATCTTCTGGCTTTTTATCTGGAAGCAAGGATTTTAGTAATTTTAGTTCCAATTCCTTCTGTTGCATGCCAAATGGAAATATTTTTTGATTATACGCCTCTTCCTGACGCTTTCTCTCCTTTGGTGAAACCATATCAAACCAGGCGATTCTCTTTCCCATGTCTATCTTATCCGATATTACGGATTCCTTTCTTCAGTATGCTTCAAATTCAGCTCCTGCACATTCAGCAAAAGCTGGTTTCCTTAAAGAACCGGATGCATACAGGCGAGCCAACTGAATAGCTGGACACCTTCTGCAGTCTTCCATCTTCACAAATACGAAAGGTGACAATTGTGTCGCTGTCCTGATTTCCTACCAGCACATAGGTTCCCGTCGAATCAATGGCAAAATTACGAGGAGTCTTTCCTTCACAGGATATTGTTTCTACAATATGCAGGCTTCCATTATCTCCGAAGGTACATACAACCAGACTATCATGGCCTCGATTAGATGCATACAGGTATTTTCCATCGGGTGTGATATGAAGATCCGAGCATATATTATCCTCCTTCGGGAACTCTTCAGGAAGTGTACTGATACCATCCTGATATATTAGGGCACCATTGCTATAGGTGTAGTGTTCTACGCGTGAACCGATTTCATTAATTAAATAAAAATCCTTCCCGTTCGGATGAAATTCACCAAAGCGAGGTCCATTTCCAGGCGTTACCTTCAGGTCTTTTTTCGGACAGGCGTCAATGCTGCCATCTGTATCCTTCTGATATGTATACGCCTTCACCGTGTCTATACCAAGGTCTGGAACCAGCATATACTTCCCATCTGGTGTAAAAATCGTGCTATGCGCATGTGGGCCCTGCTGCCTCTTTGGATGAATGCTGTGTCCTTCATGCTGATATACATGCCGCCCTGTATTTATGCATCCATGCTCATCAAGACCGTAGGTTGTAACGGCACCAGAAGCGAAGTTGGCAATAGAAAGAAAATTCTTGTCTGGTGAAACGATGATATGGCAGGGGTCTGTCGCTCCTGTATTTTTTGTACATTCTACTGTCATCTCTCCACTCGAGTCATAGGATAGCTGCGTCACACCTCCACCGAAGGCACCAAGATATTCCTTCATCTCATTCACAGCATAGATTTTTTTTCGCTGCTCATCCATGCAGACAAATGATGGATTCCGTACAGCGATGCTGCTCAGCTCCTGAATTTTCCCATCCTCAAAGCTGCAGATATAGATTCCTTTTCCTTTTCCTTGAAATACTTCGCCTGTCCCAAACAGGATCGGTTCTGTATAACTGCCAAGACAAAAATACTGTTTCATAATTCTTCTCCTAACTGAAGCTGTTTCCTGATAATTCAATGTCTAAAAACCGGACGAGTTCTGGTTACTTGTCCGGTTTTACGTCACTTATTTTCTGACATCAATTTTCTCATCCAGCTTTGCCTTTGCCTTCACAGCTTCGATTATAAACTGATTACGCTTTTCCTCACACTTATGAACATCCATCTTCGTCCAGTCATAGAAGCCTTTTCCTGTCTTGGCACCCAAATCGCCATTTTTCACAAGATCCTGGATGTAAGCATTGGCATGCTTGTCCGCGCAGATGCTCGGAAGAACTGACTCCTGTACATCCAGACCGAGCTGCAGTCCAATGTCATCAAGATGCATTAGCGGCCCCCACACCGGAAAACGCATTGCCATGCCACAACTAATGGCCGTATCTACATCTTCTGCGCTTGCAAGGCCTGATGCCACAATATCGATTGATTCACGAATAATCGCCTGGAAAATACGATTCGCCAGCTGTCCCGGCAGATCACGATGCACCAGCACAGGAGACTTCTTCCATTTACGAAGCTCATCTCTTACCTTTACTGCAATGGCTTCATTCGTCTTATCTCCCATGACCACTTCTACGAGTGGTACGAGATGTGCCGGAAGCCAGAAATGCGTCGTTACGGTACGCTCTGGATGCTTACACTTTGCGCTGATATCCGTAATACGAAGTCCTGATGTATTGGAGCAGATCGGTACATCCACAGGTAACAGTTCATCTAATTTTGCAAACATATCCTGCTTGATGCCTACATTCTCAATAATTGCCTCAATAACCATACTTGTCTTACTGCATGCATCTTCAAGGTTCACGTTTTCCTCTAGTAACGTTTTTGCACGTGCGCCCTCTTCTTCAGTATTCAATCCATTCTCCACACGAAGGTTAATGCACGCTTCAGCTTTCTGCCTGCCTGCCGCAGTATGTGCAACATCTACATCATAAAGGATAGTCTGATGTCCTGCCAGAGCACTCATTGCCGCAATACCGCTTCCCATCATCCCACAACCGACAACTAATACATGATCTCTCATTTATTTTTCTCCTCTTCATGGTTCATTAATAGTACGATTCTTCCCAACGCTTTCCCATCTCTCATTTCCTGAAGCGCTTCATTAATTTTTTCAAATGGCATGGTCTTATAAACATACGGTGTCATCTGATGACGTTCTACCAGCCGAATCACTTCTGTCAGATCCTGTCTGGTCATGCCACGCATACCGAGAATCTGCTTTTCAAATTTCATGATATCCTGGTAATCCGCTACAAATTGTGGATCATAATACCCTGTTACAATGACTCTTCCCCCTGCGCAAACCAGCTTCAACGAATCATTGATCGAATCATGGATACCGATATTATCAATCACTACATCCAGCATTTCTCCGTTTGTAATTTCTTTAATTCGCTCTTCCAGATTCTCCTCTTTTGTGTTGATCACATGATCCGAACCCATCTGTTTCGCGATTTCCAACTTTTCCTCCCGTCGGCTGGTTGCAAAAACCTCTGCACCAAAGATCTTTGCAAGCTGAATCGCATTCATGCCTAGTCCACCTACGCCCAAAATCAGAACACGCTCTCCAGGTCGAACCTTAGCTACATTCTTAATTGCATTGTACATGCACCCTACAGCATCCGGAAATCCAGTCACCTGCTCAAATGGAATCCAGTCAGGTACCTTGAAGGCATTTTCCGCCGGAATCACACAATACTCCTCATGAGAGCCATTCCGTTCAAAGCCGATACGTTCGAGATGTTCGCAAAGGTTTGTCCGTCCCGTTCTACAGTATTTACAGGTTCCACAGATGATATCGATGGCTGCGGTAATATGGTCACCAGCCTGCACATTCGTCACACCTGGACCAACCTGATCAATAATTCCAGCCATTTCATGTCCAGGTGTATAGGGCAAATGTACTGTATTAATAATACCATCCTGGATATGAATGTCTGAAACACACAAACCAGATGCCATGACTTTTACTCGAACTTCGCCTGGACCTGGCTCTGGTATTTCCTTTTCTCGTATCACCAGTGGCTTATGAAACTCCTCCAAAACCGCTGCTTTCATTTTTGGCATGAAGGTCTCCTTTCCATTTTCTTCATAAATACAACTCAAAAATGAATATTCTACAAAAGAGCCTATCCTATCTGCATTCGAATAGGATAGGCTCTATTTAAATCTAGGTTTTATAATGGCTTACGGATGGATAACAACCTTGATGGATCCGTCCTTCTTGTGTTCAAAGACATCTACCGCCTTCTCATACTCTTCAAGAGGGAAGGTATGCGTAACGAGCTTCTCACCCTGAATTTTATGGCTGGAGAAGAAATTCAGTACCGCGTCTGTTGTGCTTGGATTTGCCTTCGATCCAACAATCTTGATTTCATTGAAATTTACAATATTGATTGGAATAGATGCTTCCTGATCGTGATACGTTGCAATAATAGCGACTGCACCAGCCTTCTTTACCATCTTACAAGCCTTCATCGGTGAATCGCCTGCACCTGAGCACTCCATGACCTCATCTGCACCACGACCATTTGTAAGCTCAAGCACTCTCTGAACTGGATCTTCCTTTTCAAAGTCAATGCAGACATCCGCGCCAAGTTCTCTTGCCTTTTCGAGCTTAGCGCCACGGCCAACAACAATGACTCTACCACTGCCAAGTGCCTTGCATTCCATCATTGCGCACAGACCGATCGGACCTGGTCCAATGACAACGGACGTGCCACCTGGAGTCACGCCTGCAAGCTCTACGCCATGAAATGCTACGCCTGCGCAGTCTGCCATGGATGCAACATCATAGCTGACATTGTCTGGAATCAGGTGAAGCGCACTTGTCTTGTAGACATTGTACTCCGCATTCGCACCCTGCCAGTAAAATCCGTAATGACGATGTCCCATATCCAGTCCACCATCATGCCCGTCCTTGCCATAATTCAGGCAAACGGTGTAATGACCCTGCTTACAGTTTTCACAGTGTCCACAACCCACGTGTGCTTCACCAGCAACACGATCACCGACCTTGAAATCATCTACGCCTTCACCAAGCTCTACAATTTCTCCTGCCCATTCGTGTCCCATAATGAATGGATAATATGGTGGCCAGTTTGCCCATGCATATCCTCCATGGATCATCTTCGGATCCGATCCACAGATCGCAACGGATTTGATTCTACAGAGGACTTCTCCTGGTCCTGGTTTTGGAACCGGTACCTCTGCAAGCTTTAACTTGTCATAAGCCACTAATGTCATTGCCTTCATTTTCTCTGGAATTTTAAACTCTCCCATACTTATTCCCTCGTTTATGTAATGTAAATATTGGTTTTGTTACAAATTTAAGAAGCCTTTCTCATCGTCTTACGATTATCAAGAATAACAGCGATAAGAATGATAAAGCCTTTTACAACATACTGTAAGTCGGGACTCACACCGACATAAATAAGACCATAGGTGATAATCTGGAAAATAATAACACCGATAACAACTCCAGGAATGGTACCTGTACCACCCTTCATCGACACTCCGCCGACGACGCATGCTGCGATTGCATCCATTGCATAATCAGCACCTAAGGTACTATTGGCAGATCCCGTTCGTCCTGCTTCAAGAACAGCGCCTACGGCATAAAGGATACCTGCCATGACGTAGATGAAAATAATGGTTTTCTTTACATTCACTCCGCAGACCTTGGCAGCTTCTCGATTGCCGCCGATGGCAAACATATTCTTTCCCAGTGTCGTCTTGTTCCACAGAATCCACATGATGAGAATAGCAATGAGCGCATAAAACATAAGGTAGCTGATACTGATTCCACCAATTTTAATCGTTCCCTGACAGAATTTTGAAAATGATTCTGTAAATCCAGAAAGTGGATTTGAATAGCAAACCTGATTAAAATACTGTAAGCACGCGCCATAGGCAATCAGCTGAACACCCAGAGATGCAATAAATGGTGCAACGCCAAAATGCGCTACAACGAAGCCATGAAGGCCAGAAATAATGGCCAGCATAATTGCAACAATAATAATTGGCACAATGAGGGGCAGTGCTGGAAGTACATCCGGCGAAAACACTCTCTGTGAATAATCAATTGCCTGAAGTAATGAGGCTGCGACAACTGCAGCAAGTCCTACTTCTCTACCCAGTGCAAGATCCGTTCCACCTAAAACAATAATTCCAGCCACTCCCAGTGCATAAATGATTTTTGTTGCAGACTGCGTGAAAATCGTCGTAAAGTTGGTAAGCCGCACAAAAGATGGCTCTAAAGCAATAATGACTATCAAAATTGCAGCGATAATAAGATATAGAGCGTTGTCATATAAAGCATCTATAATCTTGTCCTTTGTAATTTTTGTTTTTCCCTTTTCCATCGTCGTTTCCTCTATCAAATATATTTAGCCGCATCGTGCATAATATTTTCCTGTGTTGCCATTTCAGGATGCTTATCCAAATCATATTCACCAGAAAGATGTCCTGCACTCAAAACAAGAATTCGATCACATATTCCAAGCAATTCTGGCATTTCAGACGAACATACGATGACGCCTTTATTCTGCTTTGCAAGCTGAAAGATTAATTCATAGATCTCATACTTGGCGCCAACATCAATACCTCTTGTAGGATCATCCAGTAGGAAAATATCCGGGTTATTCAAAAGCCATCTTCCGATAATGACTTTCTGCTGATTGCCACCCGACAGCGATTTAATCTTTGCTTTTGTATTCGGAGTTTTGGTATGCATGGCAGCAATCATCTTATTGGTATCTTCCACCATTTTGCGATCATTCAGCCAGCCAAATTTATTTGTATATTTTCCCATTCCAGCAATCACTGTATTAAATGTAATACTGAGACCTGGGAAAATACCGTTGAAACGTCTTTCTTCTGTACATAAAGCGAATCCATTTTTAATTGCTTCGCTCGTTGTTTTATTAAGTACTTCCTTCCCTTTCAGGACAACTTTTCCACTTTCTCTTGTTCTTGCACCATAGATGGTTTCCAGCAGTTCGGTTCGTCCTGCACCGAGCAATCCTGCAATTCCAAGAACCTCTCCCTCACGCAGTTCAAAACTGATATCGTGAATGTGATGCTTTGCATCATTCAGGTTCTCGACCTGCATAATCGTCTTTCCAGGTTTGAAATTTTTAGTCGGAAAGCGATTTGTCAGCTCACGGCCTACCATCTGTTTGATGACGATATCAACATTTATGTCACTTGCACGGTCTGTACTGATCCATGCCCCATCTCGCATGACTGTCACATCATCCGCAATTCGGAATATTTCTTCCATCTTATGAGAAATATAAATGATGCCCTTTCCTTGCTGCTTGAGACGGTTGATGATTTTCATCAATATTTCAACTTCATTTTCATTAAGCGAGGAGGTAGGCTCATCCAGTGTGATAATCTGACAGTTATAGGAAATAGCCTTGGCAATATCCACCATCTGGCGCTTAGAAACCGTAAGTTCTGATAATATTTCCCGCGGATCAATGTGTACATCATCACCCAATACCGAAAGTACTTTCTTGGTGTCTTCATACATTTTTTTCTCATCCACGAGACCATGTTTTAATGGGAATCGGCCTAGCCAGACATTTTCCATTACATTTCGATCGCGAACCTGCTCCAGTTCCTGATGCACCATTGAAATACCATTCAGAAGTGCTTCATGAGGAGATTTAAAATCCACCTCTTTACCATTCAGGATGATATTTCCAGCATCCTTATGATAAATGCCAAACAGGCACTTCATCAGCGTAGATTTTCCGGCACCATTTTCTCCCATGAGCGCATGGACAGTTCCTGGTCTAACACAAAAGTCAACTCCCTTCAACGCCTGAACACCGGCAAAGTTTTTTACAATACCATGCATTTCAAGCAGATACTCAGGCTTCGCATTCATTTCCTGATTAACTTCTTGACTCATCATTCATTCTCCACTTAGTACTATGTCTTAATGAATAATATGGACACCCAATTTTCTGTGAAAGTGTCCATATTACCTGCTGTATCAGAGCCTGCTCTGATGCTCATGTCTTAAGTTAAAACGGATCCCGTTACTGGATATAATCATGTTTAGCTTCATCAATATTCTCTACACGAATTGGGGAGTTCGGAACACGCACGTCCTTCTTGAATTCGCCAAACTCAAAGTCCGTACCATCCAGTGGCTCCTTGCCATCCACAAGGTTACGGCACATATCAATGACCGCAACTGCTTCCTGATATGGAGATGTAAGAACCGTTCCAGCCATTGTGCCATCTTCAAGCATAGTCCAGACATCTGGAATACCATTGATACCATAAACCACTGTTGGCGTTTCCTTATCAAAATTACCATTCGTCTTCAGTGACTCGATGGCGCCCATGGCCATGGTATCATTATTAGAAAGAACAGCTTCAATCTTGTCGCCATACTTTACATTCCATGTGTCCATGACATCCTTGCCTTTTGCTGTGTCCCAGTTACCATCCTGAATATCCAGCTGCTCATTTTTCATCGTGCCATCCGAATTCCACTGATCCATAAGGTCGTGAATCGCCTGTGTACGATAGATGGCATTCTGCTGTGCAACATTGCCCTGAAGAATGACATACTGAAGAACTCCGTCGCCGTTCTTATCAAGCTTTGACGCATCCGTTTTCCAGTCCTCGTACACCATTTCTGCCTGTACTCGTCCTGGATCGGACCAGTCAAGGCCGACATAATATGACTTGTCATATGTATCAAGAATGCCACCTGCAAGATCTGGTGCTCGATCACAGTAAATAACCGGTACCCCTGCCTCCTGACACTTCTGGTTAATCGTGCTGCCAGCACCTGAATCTACCGGGTTTACCACGATTACATCATACTTACCCTTTGCCAGAGCCGTAGTGATCGCATCAGTCTGTGCAGACTGATCCGATTTACCATCAAAGGACTCTACCGTCACATTATGCTCTGCGCCATAGCTCTCCAGTGCCTTTCGAATATACGTTGTGAACGTATTTGAGTTTTCAAACATGAAGAATGCAATTGTAATTGGCTTTTCATCCGATGATGCTGCTTTTGCAGCCTCCGTTGCTTCGGCCACTGCTGCAACTGTATCTGCAGCAGCTGCCGTAGTTGACGCTGCCGGGGCTGAAGAAGCGGATCCACATGCCGTGAGTCCAATTGCCATGCTAGCTGCTAATACCGCACTTAAAGTTCTTTTCATAACGTTACCTCTCTTATTCCTCTTTACCTTTTGAATTCTCAGTTGTTATATAGCGACGAACTCGTTCAACAAGAACCTGCATATGCCGATCCATGAAATAAGCCGCTTCATCCGGTTTCCGCTCGATAATGCACCGCATGACCATTTCATGGTAAAATGTACTGTCAATATCAGCACCCTGCTTTGACAGATACTCTTGCATCACAGTTGATGTCATCTGATGAATAATCGCTTCCATCCGCATGAACATCTTACTTTTTGATGCTTTTGCAATTGCAAAATGGAAGTCCGAATTTGCATTTTCGAAAGATGGCATGCTGTCAAGATTTTCCTTGCATCCTTCAAGATATTTCTGTAATTCCTGAACATCTTCATCTGAAGCATTTTCCGCTGCAAGTCTTGCTGCCTCTACCTCAATTCCTCTTCTGAATTCCATTGCTTCAAGAAGATTGACATTGCTGGTCAGTAGCGCTGGCATAACAAAATTCAAATAGACGTCACTATCTACTTCTTTTACATATGTGCCGCCGCCCTGCTGCGTTTCTGTCAGGCCCAGTACATGAAGCTTGTTTAATGCTGCTCTCAATGTATTTCGACTGACCGAAAAGCGTTCACACAGCACCATCTCTGATGGAAGTCGATCGCCTGGTTTATATTTTTCCCCAACGATCATATCGACCAGCTCTTCATAAACCTGTTCTGCAAGTACTGCCATTTTGTCTTCCTCTCGTTGCTTTTTGCATATTGCATTTCTTGTTCAACAAGTAACGCTATATAGCATTTATTTGTTCTACAACTTATTATATTCAGGCTTTGTGCATTGTCAACAATCTAGCTGCACAAATATCGCGATATATGTGCATTTTTCTGTTTTGACTAATTTTTATCATTATTTTTGTTATATTTTGACATGGAAAAACCATATTTTTTATAATATATTGTATTTAAATGTGTGAATTCAAATTGAGACATTGTTCCACAAATGTCAGATATTTGTAGAACAACATTATAAAAAAGAGGAGGAACTTTAAATTATGCTTAAGCATCTTGTTTATTGGAAGGTCTGTGAGAATGGCACTATCGAAGATCGCAGAAAAGTGTGCGAAGAGTTCAGCAAAAAAACAGAATATTTAAAAACCATTATCCCACAGATCAAGGAAGCCAAGGTTGGATTTAATATCAACGAAGGAGATGTGTTCCACGTATGCATTGATTCTGTATTTAATAATGTTGAGGAGTTAAATCAGTACATCAACAATCCAGAGCACCTGAAAGTACGTGAGTACATGAACAGTGTTTCGTATGACAAGACTGTATTTGACTATGAATTCTAAGCCAATCCCATCCTAAATGTATAGCAAAAAAGCAGCGAGTGTATTATGTACTCTCGCTGCTCTTTTGCTATACATTTACATCCTATTTTCAAATTCGAACCGTACTTCCAGATTCTAAAAAAAGCACAAGCCCTCCCACTTTTACTGTCAAAGGCCACCGATTTCTCAGTGTAATGTCGCCTCCACTCT
>ERZ808240.5096-NODE-5096-length-10969-cov-3.604545_pt1 | contig 10969 bp, 12 predicted proteins | sample MGYA00521084_ERZ808240 | MGnify/ENA primary metagenome ERZ808240 (study PRJEB31516, sample SAMN03275571) | gut metagenome | biome: mammalia-associated habitat; material: feces | host: Papio cynocephalus | place: Kenya | collected 2012-08-06 ... | reverse complement strand
ATAATCTATATGTTGTCTCATCATCGGCGTAAAGTCAAGCGGTAATATAGAATTTTTTGAAAAAAAATAAAAAAATTTTTCAAAAGTGATAAAATCTTCGCGGAGAGAAAAATCTCAACGAAGATTTTTCTTATAAAAAACCGCTTTTTCTGCATTTCGTTCGCCGTCGGCTCGGTTTGTTTCAAAATCGTTATACGGCAAAATAACCGTCTTTCGGCGGTTTTCTGCTTTTATCAAGCACTTTTTTATATAATGCAACTTTTTTGAAAATACACTTTCAAAAAATTAAATCGCTTTCAACTGTTCGGCGAACCTTTCCGCGCTTGTTGCATACCCGAAAATTTCTCTCGGATACGCATTTACCCAATCTTCGCACGCTTTCACGCGTTCTTCCGAAACTTTCGTAAAGTCTGTACCCTTAGGAAAAATTCGCCGAATTTCCCGATTCAGTCGTTCGTTACTGCCGCGCTCGCACGAAGTGTACGGGTGGCAATAATAAACGCTTGTTCTTCTTCCTTTGTAAATCGACTTTTCAAGTCCGACGAAATCGGAAAATTCCGAGCCGTTATCCACGGTGATCGTTTTAAATACTTTACGGAATTTATTTCCGAATCGCCTTTCCAACCGATTCAGACTTTTCACGACCGTTTCTTGTTTCCGATTCGGCATTTTAATAATAATCTCGTATCTCGTCATTCGTTCGGTAAACGTAAGCAAAGTATGTCGGGAAAATTTCTTGCCGACTACGCAGTCCATTTCCCAATGCCCGAATTCGTCGCGCTTTAAAATTTCTTCGGGGCGTTTTTCGATACTCGTACCGCGCGGCGCACGTTTTACGGTAGTTTTCGAGTAATGTTTTTTTCGGGTTTTTACGTGTTCCATTTTAAGTTTTGTAAAAATCGTTTGAGAATGAATATAGCGATACAGCGTGCTTTTGCTGATAGAAGTACGAAACACCCCGCGGCGTTTGCTTTCGCCGAGTGCGGCGCACGGGGAAATTTTTCCGTTTACCACCCGATCTTCGATATATTTTACAAATTCGAAGTCGTTACCGATTTTCAGCGGCGCGCCGTGTGTTGTCTGATTCATAAGATACAAATCGTTCGCTTTATCCGCGCTGTAAATCGTAACTGTTTTATAATGCCGATCGCCGTAACAATCGGTGGAAGTATGTACTTTCTGCGTACATTTTCCGCGTTGCAATTCGTTGTAGACGGTGGCAAGGCAAACGCCGAGTTGTTTCGCAATCGCCTTTTTGTGCAGTCCCGCTTTCAGAAGCGTTTCCAATTCCCGCCGCCGCGTTAAAGTCATATCTTTCGATCCTTTCAATTTCATAATTTAACCCTCGCTTGTAAAAATCGCAAAATAAAAGCGCAGTCAGAACCCGACCGCGCTTAAAACATTTCAATCCGAAAAACTTTGGCTTACAGCCCTAACAGAGGACATAAGCATTTGCCTATGTCGTTCAGATCTTCGTCGGTCATAATTATCACTTTTTTTCCTTTCGATTTATAAATATTCATAACGTATTCCTTGCTTTTTAAGTATTGCTTACTTTTTAATTCGTTGTATTCGATATACAGATTGTAATCTGGCAGATAAAAATCGGGTTTCAATTCTTTTTGTTCGTGCGTAGTTTCGTCCTCGTAGTAAATTCTTTGCTCGTAAACGGTGCGCACGCGTTTTTCCCAAAGCCACGAAAGGATCATATATTCCGCGCGGGAACGCACCTTTCTGCCGTCGGGTGCAACGATCGTGCAATTTCCGTATTCGTCGAGAATTTGCGTTTCTTTGCAATGCGTTATCCGTATATCCACCGAACGATCTTTATACTTATAATAACACGTTTTGCAGAAATGCTTTCCGTCGGACGGCTCGCCGCAGATAATGCAAGTCAGATCGGAATCGTTTTCCGCTTCTTCTTCGACTTCGGGCGGAACAAAAGCGGATACGGGTTTTTTGCAATCGCATTTCCGATCGGCTAAATGCCATTTTCCGCAATTTTCGCATTTTACGATTTTGCCGTTTTGTTTCATTTCGAGATGTTCTTTGCAAAACGGATAATACAAAAATCCGTTTTTGCCGCAAATCACGCAGGGTTTACTCATTTTTCTTCTTCCTCCGATAAAAAAAGTGCGATACCGAAAGGAATCGCACTCAAAAACGTATTCCTCTCATATCTATTCGTTACCACACAAATTCCCGCAAAGGGAAAAGAAGAATACATTTTTAACGTAAATCTGTACCCTTTGCAAGAATATGGAATTTGTGTGGTAGATATAATATAACACAAACGCCGTATAATGTCAAGAGATAATAAAGGGAGAAAACCGCGAAAAAACGAAAAATTCGGCGAAGAAAAATATACAGAGAGTATTACGCGACACCTTGCACAGAAACGAGCCGCGCGCTGCGCGCGCGGGCGCAAGGTGTCGCGTTTTTCACAGACAGACAGATACATTTTGCGGTTTTCCGCTTTTAAACAGGGGGCGGGTTCGCGCTAAACCGCTTGCGAACGCCGCCCCCAAGACTGTTATAAAAACGGAAAGCGGGTTTTCGGCAATTCGGCAAGAAATTTTCCTTATCCGTTGTACGGGAAAAAACGCCGTATGTGTTCCATAGGCGCAAAGGCGGTGTTTATGCGGTTTTCGGGCGCGGTATTTTCGCGGCGGGCAACTTCTCTAAGCCACACGCGGCGAGTTACACAGCACGTCTATAACGCGTATCTGACTGTATTTCGTGCGCCGCAGTATATCCCGTTCCCAATCAATCACGTTATCGAACAGAATATATTTTTCTACGTAGTCTTTATATGCCGTGATAATATTTTCTTCCGAAAGTTTTTTGCAAATCACGGTGGGTATGCCGCGCGAGTAGCATATTCTTTCGTTCGTCTTGCCGATATATTTCACGATATAATCTACCGTTCTGCCGTATTTGAGTTGCATTTCGCCGAGCGGCGTAAAATCGTTGCGCCCGAACGTTTCTAAGAAGAAATCGTTTTCGCGGTACGTCTGCATTTTTCCTTGCGCCGTGCTGTAATCTTTCTTTTCTTCGATATTGCCGATCATTTCCCCGCACGGTACGTAAATCAAGCCGTGAAAATGCAATCTTCCCGTTTCGGGCGCGCGCTCGAATACGCCCATATACCGCCACCCGCGCCGCGTATGCAAGTTTGAAAGGCACTTGCGGAGTTTCTTCCTAAAACTTTCAGCCGTTTGTTTTTTATCGTCGTATGTCAGCGTGATAAAATAATTCCAACGGTTTAAATGCGCTTTGCGGCGAAAACGTTTCTTGCGCACGGCAAGATTATGCCGCTTCGCTTTGATTTTCTTTTCGATAAATTCGTCCGCGTTTTCAAGTTCGGGAAAAAGCGGCATAAGACCGTTTTTCAAAAATTCCGTCAGCGCGCGATCGCTGTTTTTATCCGTCAGCCCCGATTGCATTGCCGTAGCGTACAGACTATCGAACATATAGTCGATTTCTTCTTTCTTATGTCCTTTGTTCTTCCGCGCGCTTTGGCTTTTAAAACACTTCGTGGCGATAAAAGAGCCGCCGTCGTGGTATATCTTATAATAGCAATCTTCCGTCAGAACGGGGCGCGGCGCGTATCTGTCGTTCTCGAAAAAGTACGGGAAAAACGGGTTGTTCGTTTCAAATTCTTCGTCGATCGAGGTATATGCGGCTGTTTGCATTGTTGTATTTCCTTTTTATCGTAGTCAAATTGCATAAGCGGAAAAGCACCGCTACGCGGAAGAACACCCCGCTTTTATCGGGGGAAAATATCCTTTTAAAAGAGATTATTTGCGTTTAAGGCGTTGTTTCCGCTCGTTCGCGCTGTCCCGCACGCCGCACATAAAACCTTTGCTTAATTCGTCGCCGTTCTTCGCGTTCGTGTGGTACGAATCAATAATCGCTTTGATTTCTTTTTGGCTGTTCTTATCGCATTTCGGATAGTCCGAATAAATCGTTGCGCCCATTACGTACCCCGAAGAAAAACTGTTTCTTCCGTACAGTTTTTTGTTGTAGTCGAGTTTTTCCCGCATTGTCCGTTTTGCTTGTTTCATTGTTTTTACCTGCCTTTAAAAATTTTTTTCGCGAATTAACGCGTTTTTGTTGACTTTTACCGTTTTTTTGCGTATACTATATGTAGAGCGTAGGCATTAAGCCAAGCGCAAATAATGCCACCGTGTGGGGCGCGCGACTTGTTGAAATACAAGTCGCATTTTTTTCTTGTAAAGCCGATTTTAGTTGACTTTTTTAAAAAAATTGCATATAATATAAGCATTGAAAGGAAAATATTGTTTCCTTCATCGGCATATTAAAATATGTCAGATTGCTTTTTGGGGGGAAGATAGCGCAGGCTATCTTCCTTTTCGTTTACTTAAAAACGTTTCGAAACGTTTTTGTTGCGCTTTTGTAAGTTTCCCAACCGTTTCATAATGGCTGAATGTATCTTTAAAATATTGCCCGTTTATATCTTTTGTGCGCGGTATTTTATAAACGGTGGATAATTCTTTACCGTTGAGTTTCATTAAAATAGCGCGCCCCTTTTTTACGTCGGTTGCTTTCTTCGGATCAACGTAATGCGAAGTGGGGTACATATCATACGCTTTTGTCCGCTGATTATATTTTGCTATATAATAATGGCACGCAGACTTATCGAATTTTTGTTGCCGCCAAGATTCAAGGCTTTCTTTTTTGATAATAATTCCGTCTTGTATTTTTACAAATTTCATAATTTCTCATTCCTTTTCGTGTTTCAGTCCGTTTAATAAATCGCCGACGAAATAACTGTTTTGCGCCGTCAGTTCGTCGAACGTGGCTTTTTCCGTGGCGTATTCCCGCAGATCGTCTATGCCCACCGCCGAACGCAACGCCTTTTCCGTGAAAAAGTCCGAAAAACAGTCCGTTGAAAATCGCTTGCTGTATATCTTTTTATTCATAAGATAGTACTTGTTTTCCGTCCGTTCGCCGTCCTGTGTGCCGCTTTCGATCTGAACGCGAAGCGCGCAATACCCGAACCGATTGTAAATGCCCGTGTAGTAGTGCTGTATCTTCGCCGTTATGCTTTTTAAAAGAAACATAGGCAACGTGTTATCCGATCGCACGTAGCGATACCGATAATACAGATTTGCGAACTTGCCGAACAACCACCCGTACAACAATTCCGCAAGCGAGAAAAAGGGCATTGCAAGATATGTTTCGCTGCTTTCTTTAATTGATACGATTTCGCACAGATCCCGCGCGTCCGCGCCCCAACTTTCGGGGCGTTGTTCGTCCGTGATCACCCGCACGAACGGATAATTGTCTACCGTTGCGGAATGGCGCACCATTTTCAGCCAACTGTTAAAAAGATCGTTCTTCTGATTTGCCGTTTCGTCCTTTTTCTTTTTTTCGGATAATTCGAGATTGTTTCCGCGTTCCTTGCCGATTTCCGTGATCACGATCACGCCGAACTCGAAGCCGTCCGCGTTCTTGTTCTCTTCGATCACCTTTTTGCCGAGCCGCAAAGAATCGAAGTCGAGAATATGCGCGTGGCGGGAATAGCAGTCGATCGTCTTGCTGTCGCGCGTGAAAAAATCGCTGTTCCACATAGGGAAATTGCCGAGCGAACAATAAAGATCGTCCGTTCGCACCGAATAATTCGAGATAATCAACGACGATTGCACGATATAAATAAAATATAACTGCGCGTAAGTTTCTATCGTTTCCCAAATATCCGTTTGTTTTAGTTTATCGTCGTATTCCGTGGCGTAGCGCGTAAAATCGTAGCCGAAAATATGTTGCCTGTCCGTATTTTTCAAGAAACGTTGCTTTTTCTTCCGCGCGAACTTCCGCACCGTCGCAAGGTTGTAAATCTGGTGGTATTCCATTCCGCGCTTGATTTCGTTTTCGAGATTACACCACGGGAAATACGGGAATTTCAGATCGTTTGCGAGAATACGCTCGAACGCCTTGTCGCGGAACATTACCGCTTGCGACAGCGACATATCCGTGATCGCCGTCGTTTTCTTTTTGCCCATTGTGCCGCACGTCAGAAACACGATAGGGCGCGCGTTGATAAACCCGCGATTTTTCATTTCGTTGTGCCGCAATACGTTGTAGGCGCGGCTTTTTCGCCATATATCAAGCAAGACCAAGCCGACGATCACCCACGCCCACACGGGGATAAATAACGCCGCTTCCGATAAATCGAGAATCAATTTATAGATTTGCCGATACAAATTCGCGAAGTCGAACGACACCACGAAATACAGATAATATGCGATAAATTCGATCGCGATCGTGAACGCGTTGAAATAGAACAGCCAAAGGCAAAGCCACGTAACGTAGTAATACTTGCGTTCGCGGATAAACCCGATAAATTCGGACACCCAACGCCGCACGGGTACGTAGGTATGCTGTATTGCGCTTTTGTACGCTTTCAGCGGTTTGCTGTCTTTATCGTAATCGTTATTCTGCGTTTTTAAGTATCTTCCGAGCAGATAATAGCCGACAAGCAGAAACGGAAAGCACACCACGATTGCCATACTTATGCCGTACAAACCGTTCGTAAGTCCGCCGAGATAACCTTGCACGTTGCTTTTCGTTGCCCATAACCGCCAATACGCCGTCCATTTTTCTTTAAAGCCGTTCCACGTATCGGGCAGGGGGATAAACGATAATATCGGCGTTTTCGGCAAGTCGTTCACCGTGGGCGTTACTTCGTTGCCGCCTAAAAACAATTCGCAAAAATAATATTTTGCCGATTGCCATAAGTCGCGGAAACTTTCTATGATCCGTTCGAGAGAATACGGAAAACGGAATACGCCGATAAGCACGATACCGAGCGTGATTATGCCGCATAATATGTGCCGATAATCGAAACGCCGCTTTTCGGGCGAAGTTTCTTCCGCTTGCCGTTCTTCGGCGAGTTCTTCCGTTTGCGGGGCTTCGGGGTGTTCTTCCCGCGCCGCGGTTTGTGTTTCTTGTTCGTCGATTTCGCTCATACGTGCGCCCCCGTGTAGATAAAATAGCCGATAAACATTATCGCAAGCGCGAATAACAGTACGTTCCATATTCGCCGCGTGGTGTTGCCCGTTTTCGTCGTGCGCGACCACGTTTTGATTTTCGTAAACACACCGTGGCGGGCAAGATATATTATCAATGCCGCCGCAAAGAAGATTGCCGCCGCCACGGCGAAAAGCCGAAGATAAAATGTGATTTTTTCCGTTATCGCGCCGCTCATATCACCCGTGCGTACCCCGTAACCGTTGCGCCGTTATAATACATTTCGTACAAATAAAAATTTTTGTATTTTACGATAAGGCGATAGCCGCCGTTTTCCGCCGCGTAAATATGTTCCAAAGTTACCCGCCGTTTCTGCGTGCTTAATGCCTGCGCGCAACGGTATCTTATTTTTTCGTATTCCGTTTCCGTTACTCTCATTTCGTTCATTTTTCCGTCCCGTTCCTTGTTTATTTATTGCAAACACATTTATGAAAAAAGTCCTTATACATATCCGAATTTTTCATTAAAAGAGAAATAAGTTTATCGTGGACTGCTTTTATAAGTTCGATATTTTTTCGCGATATAGCAAAGTCCATATAAAAAGATAAGTTTATCGCAAAATCTTCGTTGAACGCGCCTTTGTGTTCGTTGTATTTCTTTTCTAATTCCTGCAACACATTTTCGGGTGTTAATATCATTTTTCTTTCGTCCTTTTTATCTATTTTTTCGTGATTGCTTATTTTTGCTTGACTTTCACCGTTGGATAGGGTATAATATTTTCGATAAGTGAAATATGAAAGCTGATTGCTTTCCCGTCGGTGGTGCTTGCTTTGACAAGTTACTTACGAAGTTCACTTATCTTTTTTATGCCATTTTTTCTTTTTTACGTACCAATCTTTCGGCTGTCGGTTGGTGCGTTTTTTATAAGATTTAATCGTATGCCTTACTACGGGCATATCTTCTTTTGAAAACTTCCAATTTTCTTCTTTATCTTTAAAATATTTTTTGTTTGTATTTAATACGCGTAACTGTAAAAAAGAATCGCGATTATCTTTCGGATTTGGGTTGCTGTTCAACCGTACGTGTTTAAATTCGTCTTTCGGGTGAGTTGTAACGCCAAGCGATTTATAATGCGTTTTCGTTTCACCAAAAACATAATTATAATGTCCGTCCGCTTCTTTACTATTGTTTCGCCGAAATTCATTTTTCGGCGTATATTTCCGTGTTTCTTTCTTTTTCCTTGACATTGTATGTACCTCGTGAATGGAATAAGGGATAGTGCCGAACGGGGTGAAGTTTCGCCCCGAACGGCACGTTTTTATAATTTACTCGCGTTTATGGAACGCTTTTTCGATACCCTTGATTATCGCGCCGATTAGCTTAAACGGCAACATTAGTATTTTTATGACAAGGCTTACCAAACTTGGTAAAATAGGCATAAAAATCGCAATCAAGATTATCAAGCATAATAAAGCAATTATAATTTCCCACGGACTCGGCGGCTCTTTATCCGACTTTGTGTACAAAGGCGCACGACTGCTTGAAATAACGTCAATTGGGTTTGCGACAACGGGAATAATAATTTTTTCGTTGTTACGTTCAAATTCACAATGAATGATATTGAAATTCAAATAAACATTTTCTCGAAAGACATAGCCGTTTGTATCACCGTCATCAAACCCAACAATTTGCCCGTCATTATCGGGCTTGCCTTGACGAACTTCTATACTTTGATATTCGCCAACATCGAACCGCATTAAAAAGGTAGTACGACCTTTTAAGCTTTCAAGATTATAAAACTTTTTAAAATCTGCAATATCGTTTTCGTCAATATACAATTTTTCGCATAAAGCAGAATCAGAATAATTCATATCTTCTGCCGTTACTTTTTTAATTGCTTCAATATCTTTGAATGTAGTCGAATATTCCACGTCGGTTTTATGCCATATTTTTTGCCACCAATTAGCAGTAAGATATTCATCGGTTAAAGACTTCTTCTCATCGGCTGAAACAACGACTTCGGTTGTAAATAAAAGCGAATCGGCAAAAAGATTTTCGTTGAACGGAGCATATTCGTTATAATCGACTTTAATGTATTTATCGCCTGTTTGTCCATATTTTTCATTATAAGCCAACATCCAATTATACAATTCTTCTCTGTCAACGCTATAAGAATCGGCAGAATCTTGTGCATAACTGCCCGTCCAAAAGACATAATTTAAACGGTTGATAATATTTTGAGCCGATTCGCCGCTATAATTACAACTCACGATAGCTTTTCCCGAAAGATCGGAAGCGCAGAACCCGTAAGGAAATTTTGTAGAACCGCTTAAAAACGGATCGCCATCAACCCAACCCGTTTTTCCGATCCACTCTAAATACGCTTCATAAAGATCGTGCCGCCCCGTAACATACGCCCAATCGGTAAATGCTTTTATCCACGTACATTTTACCCCCGACATACGATCATACGAATCTAACACTTTGTTCGGAATAGAGAAATAAACGCTCATCAATTGATCGTGGGTATAAGAATTTTGTCCGTTTGTTCCTTTCGGACGGAAGTAAGTTTGGTGAACGTCTAAGGATAAAATCTCATTACCGCTACGGCTGCAAGATAAAGTATCTTCGGTGGAAGAAGCAGAACCATACCCCGCCGCGTAACCACTATATGTAAAAGTAGTTGAAACGGTGTACGCGTTGGCTGTTGCTTGACCATTTTGTAAAAGTTTAATTCCGCGAACGGCATATTGACGAGATACGCTATTCAACGAAGCGAGTATTAAAGCTCGTTCTTCGCTCGACAAAACAATTTTTAATTTATAAAATAAACCTTCGTATCCTTTTTCTTCGCTTTTATTTAAAATGGAAAGGGTGTATTCTTTTAAAGATTCGTTGTTTTCCCCAATAGTAAATGAAATTTTATTGCGCAACTTATCGTCAACAAAATTTAAACCTTGCGGATTCCAAATATAAACATATAACCCGAAATTGTTTTGTTTATCCGCATAAAAGCTATAACAAAATTCTGTAAAAGAAACAATTTGAACCTCTCGGGTTGTATCAAAAGCATAATCGGTAATGTCAAATGCTTTTCCGTCAACTGTCATAGCTTTCAAATCGTCTAAAACGTTGATATTTTCAAATTCTTCCTGCAAATTATCGGTTTCGTCGGCGAACGCTTTCGGGGCGGCGAAGCTTTCAAATGCCGAAAACACGCAAAGCAACGCCGCCGATATAATCACCGCCATTCTTTTTAATAATCGTTTCATTAAAAATCTGCCCATTCTCTGCCAACCTCTCTGATTGAATAAAAAGAATCTTCCATTTTTTCGGTATACACATAATCGTCGGGTGAAATATCAACGCCGTTATATTGAACAACAAAAATTAAATAACCGCCCAAGGGGTGTTCGTCGCTACAATAATATGCTGAAAATTGTTTGCCGTAAACCAACCCGTTTGAAATGTAAAAATCACTAAAAATGCCTAATGTAGCGATCTCTCGCCATGACTGATACAACCGAACGGAGTTAGAATAAGCAAGAAATGAAGTCGGGAACGAGCTAAAACGGATATAGTACTCGTAGGTGTATGACCGATAAACATAATTGTTTTTGATTAAATTTTTTCCGCTGATTCCGCCGTTGATAGGATATTTCAAACCGTCTACAACAACGCAATCTTCGATAATCGTTAAATCGCAATCTTTCGATTTTGCCCACCCGTTCAAAGTTGCTTCACGCGGTGCGGAATATTTTTTACCGTCAAAACTAAAAGTTATTTCCGGACTTTTCAAACCTATAACAAGATTGTTTTTTTCGTCGTAACTCGAAATAATCAAATTAAAATATATCTGATCGCCGTAAAAATCGTCTGGCATAGTAACCATTTTATTTTCATACTGCGCAGAAAGTAAATTTTGCACAGTAAATTCGTCTACTTTTACGCTAAACGATTTTTCTTCTTTTTTCAG
>ERZ808240.5095-NODE-5095-length-10974-cov-2.803096_pt1 | contig 10974 bp, 13 predicted proteins | sample MGYA00521084_ERZ808240 | MGnify/ENA primary metagenome ERZ808240 (study PRJEB31516, sample SAMN03275571) | gut metagenome | biome: mammalia-associated habitat; material: feces | host: Papio cynocephalus | place: Kenya | collected 2012-08-06 ... | reverse complement strand
TCCACGCGCACAACACGTTTGACGAGCCGGAGAAGGTTACTATCAGGCGCGAGACTGCAGATAGCTTTGACGGCAGGATGACGCTTGTCAGAGGTTCGGTCGCGTCGGTGAGGCTCGCGGTTCTGTAACTGACACTAACACAATACAATAAACCCGGAGGTATATCATGAAAAGAAGATCAACAGCACTGCTTATTCTCGCGTCACTCGTTCTTGCTCAGATTTCCTGCGGCAACTCAGCCGTGAACTCCAAAAACACGCAGGACAGCATATCCGATACGACAGTCGAAGAGACGACGGATGACGGAAGGATAAAAGACGATCTCACGGAAAAGGACTTTGAAGGCAAGGAATTCGCGATTCTCACGACAAGCTGGTACAACGCGAGAAACTTCATCTACGCCGACAGCCAGAACGGCGACGTCATGAACGACGTTCTGTATGAATCGATTTCAAATGTCGAGGGCAGATTCAACGTCGACATAACTCTTACGGACGATGAGGACATCGGCGTTGTAGAGAAGACGTTTCAAAATCTCGTAATGTCCGGCGACGATACGTACAAGCTCTATTACGGTCACGACCTGAGGACGGTGCAGAACGCCCTGAACGGCGACTTCCTCGACATAATGTCTCTCCCGAATATCAACTTCGATAAACCGTGGTGGCGCGGCACGAGCGACAATTTTACCATCGGCGGCAAGCTCTACTTCACCGGCAACTGACTGTCGCTCAGCGGCATCTTTATGAACTACGTGCTCGCGGTCAACAAGAAGCTCGTGGACGACTACTCGATTGAGATTCCGTATGACAAGGTCGCGGCGGGCGAGTGGTACATAGACGACCTGTGTCGCGCTGATAAAGGACTTTCCGAACGACCTCGACGGCGACGGGAAGATGACCGAGAGCGATATGTACGGTCTCGTCACGAGCTATTACGGGCATCTCGGAATGCAGTCGGACCTCGGCGGCACAATGATCACGAAGGACACTGACGGAAATCTGAAGTTCGTCGACAACACCACGCATATTGTCGGTGTACTCGAAAAGGTCGGGGAGCTGATGTCTCACGGCTCGGACAAGTTCGGCGCGTCCAATGAGTTCGGGCAGATTGTGTTTGTCGAGAACAAATCTCTCTTCATGTTCGGCGAGATGCGCACGCTCTACACTCAGGTCAGACCGAAGGATATAGTCTACGGCATTCTCCCGTTCCCGAAGTATGACTCGAATCAGAATGAGTACCGTTCCGCCGGATGCGACATCTACTGGGCGGTTCCGAAGACGGCTTCCGCTGACGCCGATATGATCGGCACTGTCGTTGAGGCTCTCTGCTGCAAGAACTATAACGACGTCGTCCCGAAGGTCTGGGAGCTCGTCCTCGGGCGCAAGCTCGCCGATTCGGATGAGGACACCGCGATGTTCGAGATAATCCGTGGGGCGCAGTTCGTCGACCTCGGCTACGCGTTCAGAGGGCAGTCGAACAAGCTCAACGACCTCGTTTTCATGATGAAGAACACGAAGAGCGACAAGGTTGCCTCCTATGTCGAAAAGAGACGTGAGGCGGTCATCACAAAGATTGAAGAGCTGAACGGACTTTTCGCGGAGCTTGACTGAGAGTAAAATAATTATCTGACGGCGCGTCGGGCGCTTCCGGGGTTTATCCGGGGGTGTTCCGGCGCGGTTTTCTGTTGTTTCGTGCGTTTTAGGTATCGCGGCTTCATGGCGCGCTCCCATCGGCGGCATAGAATGATAGCAGACCGGAGCGAACGGTCTGAAATAACATATGAGAGGATGGTACGCTTGACGAACATGACAGGGCAGACGCCCTTTGACGAGCTGCGACTGAGTGAGCGTTTCCCGGTTGCCATGGCTTATGTTCCGTGGCAGAGACTCGGGGAGATGTATACTCCGGAGACGGCGCTTCAGCGCGGGACGCTTTATCCGGAACTCGACAAACCCTTCATGGGCTGCACCGTGATGAGCGGACAGAACGGCGTATGCCGCCGCGCGGTCGGATCGACGGCGAACGAAAGAAGGTGCCCGAATGGCTGAGAGACCGATGACTTACAACCGCTTCGCGCTCCCCTTCGCGGCTTGGGAGCTGCGGCTCTATCTTGACACCCACCCGGACGACGAGAAGGCTCTCGCCGCTTATAAGAAGCTCTGCGCCACGATCGGCGGGTGCTCTTATCCATGCGTCACACCGCAGGGAATGAACGCTTCCGGAACCGATAACGCGTCCTCCTGCCAATGCGGCGGGAGATGGAACTGGATCGACGACCCGTGGCCGTGGGAAGCGGACGCTAACCATGTGGAAAGCGAGGACTGAAATATGTGGACATATGAGAAGACACTGCAATACCCGGTGAAGATAAAGAACCCGAACCCCAAACTCGCGAAGATCATCATAACCCAGTACGGGGGACCCGACGGAGAGCTCGGCGCGTCGCTCAGATACCTCAGTCAGCGTTTCTCGATGCCGTACGCGATGGTCAAGGGCGCCCTCACCGACATCGGGACAGAGGAGCTCGCTCACCTCGAGATGATCGGTGCCATCGTCTATCAGCTGACACGCAACCTGACGCCGGAGGAGATCATGAAGCAGGGATTCGGCGACTACTTTGTCGATCACACCACAGGCGTTTATCCGCAGGGCGCGAACGGCGTTCCGTTCTCCGCGTCGGCTCTCGCGGTCAAGGGCGATCCTATAACCGACCTGCACGAGGACATGGCGGCGGAAATGAAGGCGAAGACCACCTATGACAACATCCTGCGCTTATCCGACGACCCGGACGTCAACGACGCGATAAGGTTCCTGCGTGAGCGGGAGGTCGTGCACTATCAGCGCTTCGGCGAGCTCCTGCGCCACGTTCAGGATAACCTCGACTCGAAGAATTTCTTCGCGATCAACCCGTCGTTTGATAACATGAACGGAACCTGCCCGAAGAAGTAGGTAAAAGAATAAGGCTGTCTTGCTTTCGCAGGCAGCCTTTTGCCATGTCAGCGGAGTATCTTCTCCCCGTCAAAAATGATTATGCCACGTCTTCTTCCGGGAACGCCGCCTTTCTCGAGCCATTCGGCGTACTGGCGTCTGAGCGTTGTGTCGCGTTTCAGCGCCGACGGACCCTCGCTGTAATCCCTTCCGTAGAGCCGCCAGCAGTCCGGGAATTCCGGCTCCTGCTTCTCACCGAGTATCTCAAAGCATCCGATGAACATCGACAGATTCGAGCCCGGCGACATGAACTCGAGCATCCTCGGATAGATTATCCAGCTCGAGCACTGGAACAGCAGCTTGCCGTCAACACGCTTATCCGGGAAGAAATCATATGCCTTTTTAAGCGACCCGATGACGTCTTCCCCGCGGAGCCTTCCGTCGGACGGGATGTGGATTTACAGGGCGTCTGTCTCTCCGGGAATCAGCTTCAATCCGTGTCTCTCGATTGTCACGTCGGTCATGCCGTATTTCGCGGGCTGATATTGCAGTCTTCCGAGCGCGAATATTCCCATCATCAGGAAATCCCTGTGCCACCAGTCGACGAAAAGCCCCCACTCGCCGTAGGTCTCATGACATTCGCGGTTCTTGAACCCGAAGTCCCGCACGGCGTCGTGCCAGAGCTCATCCGACAGACCTCTCTTCCTGTAAATATCCCGCAGATGACCTTTCATTGCCGTGAAGAAGACGAACGCAGCCGAACGCTTCGGAATGCCCGTGAGCTCCGCCGTCCGGTCGATCGCCGCCTCAAGCTTGTCCATGTCGATGTCGTTGGTCGTCTCAAAGCGGCGCGTTGACTCCTTAAGGAGTCTTGAAGCTTCGTCGTTGTCTTTTATCCTTCTTTCGGCGTCAAGAAAGAAGCTGACGGCGTCTGCCGGGTAATCGAAGGTCTCAAAGAATTCTTTCATAAACATATCGCGTAATCCTCCGCTGAATTGCCGGTTTTCCGACTGTCAGGAGTATTATAACACACTCCGGGACAAAAAGCAATACACCGGACGCAATTTGTATAAAAACAGCCGTTTCGCCATAACCTCGCATAATAGCGGAATATGACGTGGGAAAATCGCTTATTTGTGTGGAAAATTTATCTTTTCTTTTCCCCGCGTATGTGCTATAATATCTGGTGTTATTTTTATGCTTTGAAAGGTAGTTCACCATGTATTACGCGCTTATGGTCGTCGCGGTCGTCGCGTTCGGATTTCAGTTTCTGTTCAACCAGAAGTTCGAGGAGCACTCGGGGAACGGCATGAAGCAGTCGCTCACGCTTCAGGCGGGGTTCAGCCTGTCGGGGCTTGTCGTTCTGTCTGTCGTTTATCTTGTCCGGAACGGGTTTACTCCGATAAAGGGGCTCGGGTGGTTCACGCTTATGATGACGCTCTTCTCGGCCCTGAACAGTATCGCTTTCATGATGTGCAGTATGAAGGCGCTCGGACGGATAAATATATCTCTCTACTCGATGTTCACGACGCTCGGCGGTATGCTTCTGCCGTCTCTTCTCGGGATAGCGTTCTATAACGAGGGGATCACCGTCGCGAAGATAGTCTCGGTAATACTTATAATTCTCGCGCTCGCCGTCACCGTGAAGAAAGGTGAGAGTAAGTCCGGAACGATTTATTACGCCGCGATATTCGTGCTCAACGGTTTCTTCGGCGTCATCTCGAAGATATATCAGTCCGCGCCGTTTGACAGGGTTGACGAGTCGGCGTATATGATGATTACGGGGGTATGGTCGTTCGCGATATCGCTTGTTCTCCTGTTTATTGTGACGGGGAAGGACAAGTGGTTCAGACCGGACGGGGTGTCGATACTCGCGATGTTTGGGTGCGGCGCGATGAACTATTCGGGCAACCTGATAAACCTGATGTCGCTCGTCGCGATACCGGCGTCGGTGTATTATCCGGTTCAGACCGCGGGCATAATCGTCGTCTCCACGCTGATAAGCTTTTTCACAAAGAAGAAGCCGTCGCGCCGTGAGCTCGTCGCGGTAGCGCTGTCAATCCTCGGAATAGCCGCGATGCTGATAATAAAGAAATAAAAGAATGCCGTGGGATTTTTGCTCCCGCGGCATTTGTAATTTTACCTATTCACTCTTCACTCAGATTCTCTCTCCGGTTTCGGATGTGACTCTGAGCACCTTCTTCACATCCATATCCGGCTCCCACATAAGCTCAGCCGCCACTGCCGCGCACTGCGGGTGGATGCGCTCGATGAGTCCGTCCTCGGTGAGGATTGTCACGAGCTTTGTCTTCGCCTTCGAGGATGCTATGCGCTCTATCGTCGCCTTCAGCAGGTCGGTGCTTTCAAGGCAGCTTGCGTTGTAGTGCACCCACTTGTATCTGCGGTCGGGGAGGAGGGCTTCTATCTGGTCCTCGTCCGCCTCGCCTATTGTCACTCTCGCGTGGTGTCTGAAGGTTGTCCAGTTGAGAAGCGTGAAGCCCTTGAACACTACTCCGAAGCGCTCGTTTTCACCTCTGAGGTCGGCGAGCTCTCCCGTGTATCTCAGTGTGCTCTCAAAGCCGTCTGTGTTGTCCGGGATGTAATCGTACGGGTAGGAGCCGCAGTCCTCCCAGACGAGGTGTATGCGTCTGTCAACGTCCTCGAGCTCGCCGTATCTGTCATTTATCGACGTCGCGTGCAGACCGAAGAAGATCTCGATTCCCGGGAACTCCTCCAGCATATCGCCGCCTATGTAATTTATCCAGTCCGCGACGAGCTTCGCTATTGACTTTCCGCCGATCTCCATATTGCTTGTCTCGGTGAAGGCTTGGAAATACACTCCGTCCATGCCGAGGTCCTTGTACTGTCCGCGGTAGAGGTTCATCACGTCCTCATGCCACTTCGCGGTGACCATGCTGTCTCCGGGGTCGAGGTTTATGCTGGTGTCCCAGCCGCAGGAGTAGCCGAGTATGACCCTGACTCCGCGGGAGTGCGCGTAGTTTATGACTTCCTTTATGTTGACCGGGACGAAGTCGTTCCAGATGATCAGCGTGTTGAGCTTCCAGCGGCTCATGTAGTCGATGTACCCGCGGTAGTCGTAGATCACGTAGCCCCATGTCCAGAAGCCGCGGTATTCGATCTTCGGGTGGCTCTCGCGCCTGAACTCCGGCAGTACCTCTCTGAATACCCCGAAATAGCCGTCCGCGATTCTGCCCCTGTAGCGGATGTGGCAGATATAGTAGTGGTCGAGGTCGTCGATTCCCCACAGAAGACCTGCCTCGTCGTGAGCGGCTATCTCAATCTTCTGGTATCCATTCCCGTCCGGCGCGGTGACGTTTACGCTGTAGCCCTCGTTTTGCGGCACGGCTGTCCCGTCAACTCTGAGTATGAGCGCGTTTCCGTCGTTTCCGGACGCCGCGTATTCCCCGTCCGTCAGGATGTCTACGCGATAGTCGACGTATTTCTGAATCAGATAGAACGCGCGTCTTACAGCTGTCTGTCCGACTTCGCCGAGGCTTCCGGCGACAACCGCCCACTCAGACGGGATTCTTGTCTTGAATAGCATTTATTTGCCCTCCGTGATTATTGTTTGTATCACTATTATACCAGATATCACGGCGTTTGTCTGCATTCAGTGTGACCTGTAATCAACACAGGATTGACATTTCCGGTCGTATGTGATATAATAGGGCAAAGGAGATGACGACATGATAAAGGACGAATACAGAGAGAGATATCGAATGGGCGTGCCGCTCGCGGTGTACGGGTTAGAGTGTGACGATCGTTACTACACGGACACGAGCGGGTTTTACCCGGACGACGCCGGGACAGTGTTCAGCCGGAGAAAGAACCTCGCCTCGCCGCACAATCACGCTGAGTTCGAGATAATACTCATAGAGAAGGGAACCGCGGACTTCCGTGTCGGGCGGGAGCTTTTCACTCTCGGCGCGGGGGACGTTCTGCTTGTGAACCCGTATGAGGTGCACTCGGCTGACCAGAGCGGATATGACGGCGCTTACGCTCATGAGTGCGTGGATTTTGACCTGTCGTTTCTTCCGGACGTTCCGGGGGACGAGCTGTTTTCGGGGCTTGCGGGTATGACAAGACGGACGGTCAACCGGGTGTGTGCCGGAACGCTTGCCGCACGGACTGTAGCGCGGGAGATGCCGGAGATTTTCAGAGAATACCAGAACGCCGAGCCGGGCTGGCAGACCTCGATACGCGGGAGGCTGTACATGATCTTCTCCGCCATAACGAGGGATAATCTCGTGATTTCAGAGATACCGGACGTCAGACGTCGTGACAGCCTGTTCGCGAAGAAGGTCATAGACTATGTGGGAGAGCACATCTCGACCGAGATGACGACGGGCGGGATCGCTGACAGTCTCAGCTATTCCGAGGCGTACTTCTGCCGTCTTTTCCGCCGTGTGTTCGGGCGCAGCTTCCTGGACTATGTAACCGACCGGAGAATCACCGCGGCAATGTCAATGTTCGATCAGGGCGAGAAGAGCGTCACCATCGTCGCGAACGCCGTAGGTATGCCGAATCTGAGCTACTTCGCGAAGAGATTCAGAGAGCACACGGGAGTCTGTCCGTCGGAGTACGCGGGGAGTTGATGGCGGAGAGGGGAAGGGTCCGGTCGCGGATGCCACGAATACCATGGCAAAAAAGAAGGTCAGGGGATCTCACAGTCTCCTGACCTTTTCTTAAATGGCGTAAATCTTACTTCGCCTGAGTCATCGGCACAACCGCGCCGGCGTAGGTATCATTGATGTACTTCGCGATAGTGTCGCTGGTGAGCACCTCGATGAGAGCCTTGACCTTCGGGAGGTTCTCGTTGCCCTCCTTGACGGCGAGGACGTTGACGTACTGCTCCTTGATCGCGAGAGAATCGGAGTTCTCAACCGCCAGAGCGTCAGCGAGCTTCAGACCGGAGGCTATAGCGTAGTTGCCGTTGATGACGGCGCACGCCACGTCACTGAGGACAGTCGGGACAAGAGCGGCTTCCATCTCACGGATTTCGATGTTCTTCGGGTTCTCGACAATGTCGTTCTTGGTAGCGTTGATGCCGACGCCTTCCTTGAGCTTGATAACGCCGTTCTCTTCAAGGAGAAGCAGAGCGCGCGCCTCATTGGTCGGGTCGTTCGGAACAGCTATCGAGTCGCCGTCCTTCAGGTCGGCGAGAGACTTCACAGTGCCCGCGTAGATGCCGAAGGGCTCATAGTGGATAGCCGCGACATTGACGAGGTGAGTGCCGTTCTCGGCGTTGAAGTTGTTGAGGTAGTTGATGTGCTGGAAGTAGTTCGCGTCGACGTCGCCGTTCTCGACAGCGGTGTTCGGGGTGACATAGTCGTCGACGACCTTGATCTCAAGGTTGTATCCCTTTTCAGCCATCAGGGGCTTGCACTGTTCGAGAATTTCGGCGTGGGGAGAAGCCGTAGCCGCGACGGTGATGGTCTTGTCGTCGGAAGCCTTGGAGCCGCAGGACACAGCCGCCGGAATGAGAAGCGCTGCCGCGAGAATGAGTGCTAAAATCTTTTTCATGATAAAATCTCCTTTTTATAATACCGCCGTATGACGGGATTTGACGTTATTTGTTCCTGATACGCTTGTCGCACACTTTGGCGAGCCGGTTCAGGACCTCCTGCATTATCTGCACGAGGATTATGAGAAGCAGGGACGAAATGTACATCGCCTTGCTGTTGAAGCGGTAGAGACCGTACTGGATAGCGAGCTGTCCGAGACCGCCGCCCGCGACAAGCTGCGCCATAGGCGTGTACCCGAGGATTGTCGTCAGGGCGATAGCGCCGCCGATAAGCAGTGAGGGCTTTGACTCAGGGAGCAGAACCTTCCAGATGATCTGGAAATTGCCGGATCCCATAGACTGAGCCGCCTCGATGACGCCCCGGTCGACTTCCTTGAACGAGGACTCAACCATCCTCGCGACGAACGGAGCCGCGGCAAGAAGCAGATAGACAATGAACGCGTTGTCGCCGATTGACGTCCCGACGAGCGCCCTTGCAAGCGGCTGAGTCATGACAAGCAGTATCATGAACGGAACCGAACGCAGGACATTGACGATGAACCCGATAATTGTGTTCACAGCCTTGTTCGGGAAGATTCCGTCCTTGTCGGTGCAGTAGAGCAGAACCCCGAGAGGCGTGCCGATGAGATATGCGAGGAGAGTTGAGATAAGCGTTATCTTCAGCGTCGTGTAGATGGCCGAGGAATATATCGCCGTCATTCCCTCACCGAGAAACGAGTCGAACATTACGCGCTCACCTCCTCATAAGTAAGTCCGCGGGAATCGAGATAACTCAGAATCCGCTTTTCTGTGCCCTCGTCCTCCGGGAGCTGGAGAAGTATCTGACCGAACGCCTTTCCGCCGATGTCCTTTGTGTCCGCGCCCATGATGTTGACAGCCGCGCGGCACTCGAGGCAGATGTTCGCGACGACAGGCTCAAACGACGAGCCGCCGTCGAACACGAGACGGATTATCTTCCCGCCCTTGAAGTCCTTTACGGCGCCGCCCTTCGGAAGGATGAGCTCGCGCGCCATAGCCGACTTCGGTGAGACGAACACGTCCGAGACATTGCCGGTCTCGACGACCTTTCCGCCGTCAAGCACCGCGACGCGGTTGCATATCTGCTCGACGACCTTCATTTCGTGCGTGATGACGATTATCGTGACGCCCATCTTCTCGTTTATCTCCTTGAGGAGCGCGAGGATTGAGCGGGTGGTGTTCGGGTCAAGCGCGCTTGTCGCCTCGTCGCAGAGGAGAACCTTCGGGTCGGTCGCGAGCGCTCTGGCTATCGCCACACGCTGTTTCTGACCGCCGGATAGCTGGGACGGGTAGTTGTTTTCGCGGTCCGACAGACCGACGATACCGAGGAGCTTTCTCGCTTTCTCGATACGCTCCGGCTTCTTCACCCCGGCGATCTCCATCGGGTAGCAGACATTCGCGAGCGCCGTGCGCTGGGACAGCAGATTGAACCCTTGGAAGATCATCGTGATTTCGCGTCTTCTCTTTCTGAGTTCTGACGGGGAGAGCTTGCATAGGTCTTCGCCATCGAGGAGAACCTCGCCTTCAGTCGGACGTTCGAGAAGATTTATACATCTGACGAGCGTGGATTTTCCGGCGCCCGAGAGACCGATTATACCGAATATGTCGCCGTCGTTTATAGTCAGGTTGACGTCCTGCACGGCGTCGACGCCGCCCGACGTTGTGTCGAAGTGCTTTGAGAGATTTTTCAGTTCTATCAAGCCGCAGCCTCCGTTTCAAAATCAAAAATAAAATCCGGCAAAGTCAATTGGACTCCCGGACAAAAACGGCAAGAATATAAAGATGATCCCGAAACCGCCATCAAAGCGGCAGAGCGCGGAAACCAGAGACAAATCTCATTTTCGCGCGGCGGAACATCCCCCGTCGTTCATCCGGGAGCAGAGCATTCGACCACATCTGAAATTCGAACGCAGAAGCGCTTCAAAAAAATATCTCATTGCCGAACACCCTCCGTTTCATCAGAATCACCCGCGAGGCTTCTTAACCTTCACGGTACAAATATTATACTACAGTTTTGCCCTCCTGTCAATAGCACGTTTAGACAAAATCCGCGGAGTAATTGCATACGGGAATTGTAGGCTTTAACAGACAGCATAGAAAAATATGCCGGAGCCCGCTATTGTGACCCCGGCAGGATATATTTTATTCTTTCCCGTCCCAGCAGTAGGTGCAGAGCTTTTCCTTCGGAATGCTGACAGACTCGAGAAGGTCGTCGAGCCGGTGGTACCTGAGCGACGTGAAGTTCAGCTCTTTTCTTATCTCCTCGATCATTCTCTCGTATTCGGGAGTCGTCGGGTCGGCGTAGACTGAAATGCGCTCATTCGGGACATTGTCGGAGCCCTCGAGACGGTTGATTACCCGGCGCGCTATGAGGTCGAGCTCGCTTGTGGAACGCGAGAAGTTGAGGTAACGGCACCCGAAGAGGATCGGCGGGCAGGCGGGGCGGATATGTACTTCCTTCGCGCCCGACTGATAGAGGA
>ERZ808240.5093-NODE-5093-length-10976-cov-9.310136_pt1 | contig 10976 bp, 9 predicted proteins | sample MGYA00521084_ERZ808240 | MGnify/ENA primary metagenome ERZ808240 (study PRJEB31516, sample SAMN03275571) | gut metagenome | biome: mammalia-associated habitat; material: feces | host: Papio cynocephalus | place: Kenya | collected 2012-08-06 ... | reverse complement strand
TTAACCTCAAATAAGAGGTCTGTATACCAATATCGATAGATTTTGAAAAAGCACCCTAAGGGAGCTTTATTAAAGTTACCCTTTTTTACCACCGATATGAAAAAGAAATTTTTTGCTAATTTATGGTTGACTTTTCATAGCTGGTCTCCTTCTGATGCCATTTCTTTCTCTTCTGATGAAATATAACAACTACGCTTGGCATGGTGAATAAAAAGCTTGACAAATATCCAACAAAAATGTAATTTTTACCCAAGGTGAGCAAAATGATGATGGTTGTACTTATACTCCATAATGCGCTAATAATTCCTACATACATTAATGGTTCTTCTTTATGTGCTCTTAGGTATAATGCTATTGCATTTACAAATATCTGTATAAAATATGCGCTTCCCAACACCATCACCTGACTAATTGGTAATATTCTTGTTCCAATTAAACTATACACTATGGGAACATTAAGCATAATACAAAACATTATTGTTCCAATCGCATAAGTTCCCGCTGCCAAGGGCAAATTGGTCTTTAGGGTTTTATCCATTCCCTTCCAATCTTTCTGTTCTGCCTGTACATTTAAAATGGGAGTAACAACATACATCCATACGTTAGCCATACTATATATACTGGATATAATAGTAATTGTATACCCAACCTGCCCTGCTATTTCTGCACCAAACATTCTAAAAGTTAATGGGTTGTACAATTGGAAAGTTATATAATTACTTATCCAACCTATTGCATATCGTTTCAACAACGGCATGATTTCTTCAAACCATTTAATTGTAGTATTGCCTATTGTCATAAGTTGATCAAGTAAATGTTTAAAAGCCCTTTTATATAGTATGAAATCGATAAGGCACGCTAGTGCCATAGAGCATCCCAATGCGTATATCCCTGTTCCCATTATTAGCAAAAATATAGCAAAAATATTTACCACAATAGCATCAATGCACTTAATCCTTTGGACTTTTCCTATTTGATTACATCCTTCAAAAAATGCCAAATTTGCCTGAATATAAAAATTAACAGAATTAAAAAATGCATATATCAACCAAGGTACAATATATGTGACAAACTGTGAATCTTTTCCCATCACGATACAACCTATTACAAATATTATAGGTGTAATAACCAGCATTGCCTTAGCAAACCATCCCCGCATTGCCTGATAAAGAGAACTTAATCCAATACTATTTCCCAAATATATCTCTTTCTCATCATCATATATCAATGAAGCTGTCTCATGTGCAGCAAACTGTGATATTATAGTAGTCAATCCCAAGTCAGCAAACGTGGTCAATGCCGCTAAACTTGTAAACGTATACCAATATCCTTGTTGTATTTCAGTTAACAAAAGTGGAATTGCTAACAGCAATACTGGTTTTAGTATTAATCTAAATGCATAATTTATTCCTGTAAATATAACATCATTTCCTCTTTTACTTAGACCCTTATGCATTTACCTCTTCCTTTCGTTCAATTACTTTTTTCTGTCTTCTCTCTGCAAATACAAAAAGAAAGAAATGGAATTATACAGCTGTAACTAAATACCATCATTGATATGCCACCCATTCCTATGGCCACAAGAAGAAATAACTCCTGATATTTTTCCTTTAGATAATAGCTGATAATTAATCCCCCATAGAATACTGCATATATAGCAAAACAAATTCCTCCACCATTATGCAATAATGTAATATACTCTGAATCTCCCACAAATTCATTTCTCACTTGCCCTGGCCCAACACCAATAATAGGATGCTCTTTAAATATTTGAAAAGTATCTTGCAAATTTCCAGTAACTTTTTGGCTATTTTCTGTTCGCCCTTGATTATTTTCTTCCACATCTTCCATATGAGCATCTTCTATAAGATTTTCATATCTTGATTTCATTGCAACATTAAGATTGGATGCCTTAAAATAATAATAATCAACATACGGTCCCAATCCTATCATATATTGTAGAGTTCCAATCAATAAAAAAGTAAAAATTGTCATTCCTAGTGTTCTAAAATGTTTTGGTATAATCTGAAATTTTCTTTTCATTAATAGCACAACAAATTCCAGCATCCAAATCAAAAAAACACCAATAATTGTAAGTTTACTGAATGCAAGTAAGCCCAATCCCAAACTTGATATATAAAGAATAACATTAGGAACAAATTTTTCTTCATCATTCATTAACTCATATGTAATATAAGTTAACATCATTAAGCTCATTACTCCCAGTACTGTAGGAGAATAAAAAGTTCCAAATATCCTCACGAATCGCCCAACTTCATTACTCACAGTATTAATTGGTGCATCTTTTCCTCCATATATATATAATTGCCGCGTTATTTTTTCCCCTAAATTCCATGCAAACATTTGTACCATACCAATAAAATAATTTAAGGCAATAATCCCTACAATTATTTTATTATAAACTACCTTTTTATCCAATTCATACGATTTTAAAAAAGTTGCCACACTATATACTGCAACAATATACTGTTCCATCCCGGCAAAATGTATTATATCTCCCAATTTAGGATTTCCATTAACCAACAATGCTATTACCATGACAACAAGTCCCATATTCATTGCCGCAAAATATCCTATTGTGGTTTTATCTATTCTGATTTTTTTACTAAAAATGAGATGCAACATCATAATTACACATACAAGAGTAAGCAAGTATGATGAATTAATTGCTATATCATTTCCAATTTTTATCACCGGTAAACAAACATATGAAATTCCTAATATGCATACACTTTTCTCGTAATCTTTTTTTATATAAAAAAAGACAATAGCTAATACAACAAGGATAATAATAATATTGTTAATTGTCACGTCTTTCCCCCTCCATCATTTGCGAATAGAATGTGTCATAATTTTTCTCTGCATTGTACTTTTCCTTCCATGTGTTGTATGCCTTTTTACACATCATTTCATACTTATCTGGTCTTTCTCTACATGCAGTAAATAATAAAGAAATCCTTCTTGTAAAATCCTCTATATTATTATTTTCTAATAATATACCGTTTTCTTCATTCACAATTTCACACATTCCACCAACGTTTCTCGCTATAACAGGAATTCCACATGACATTGCTTCCATAATAGAAACCGGAATCCCCTCAGAATCACTCATATTAATAAAGAAATCTGCATTATATTCCTTATATTTTTTTAAAATCTCTTTATTGTCAACATACCCACATAATTTATATGAGCCACTAACTAATTTTTCTTTGCAATACTGTTCTATTTTCTTTTCAAGTTCCCCTGTTCCAAAATGATACCACATTATGTCGTCTCTCTTCATTTTTTCTAAAATATCAACAATCAAATCTAGTCTTTTAACTGAATTTATGTTAGAACATGATACTAACACGATTCTTTCATTTAACTTTCCCGTCTTTTTATATTCTCCCCCATAAGTTCCTAATCTTGCAACACTTCTCTTACAATTTAGTTGCACTCCCCTTTTGGGATATTCTGACTCATAATAGCTTTTCCCATTTTGAGAAATAAAATAGATTGTATCTAGATTAATATCTATAAATTTTCGAAATGGCAAATAGTTCATGGTGTTTTGTTCAAAATACAAATCATACCTATGCGCTCTTGAAATAATATTGTTTATTTTACCGTTTCCCTGTTTATACTGTGACACCAAATATGCTGGTCTACTAAGCCAATAGGCATATAAGTCAATACTGTCCTGACAGTCGAGTGCTATCTCTGCATCAATGGCTTCACTCCCTTGTACACAGTAAAGTCCATAATAAAAAATATATATTATTTTTTTTATTCCTTTATAGGATATCTTGAAATTCTCCTTTATTTCTTTCTTAACATGATCTTCCCTCGCCCATCTTACAAATTTCCGCCAAAACGAGCCGCATCCTACAGAAGGAATACATTTAATATATTTAAACCCAAACTTTTCTGTGATTTTTTCCCCGATTTCTTCTTTTCCACTAAAATCTATGATACTGACTCTATCATAATATTTTTTTACTGTTTCCAGTTCGTTTAAAAAAAATGGACTGCTTATATTTCCAGGAACCATAATTAATTTCTTCATTACTATTCATATCCTTATAAATAATCTCTGTAAAACTCACTTAAAGCTTCCTATCATGTCTGTACTTGCAAAGTCACTTAAAGGTAACTTAACGGGAATGCCTGTTTTCTGGCTCTTATAAATTGCTAATACCATCTCCAATGCATTTCTTCCAGCATACGCATCCACATAGGGCTTTCTATCTTTTTTTATAGCCTCAATCATGTCTGCAAAAAGACTTGTGTGTCCATTTCCATACACGTTGCTAGTTACCTCTTGCAAACCTTTGTTTTTTTGATCAGCTTCCGTCTCATCCTCAAAATTCCATACATCAATATTGTTTGTCGATTTTCCACCTATTTTCACAGTTCCTTTCTCGCCAAATACATATAATGTCTCTTCCAAGTTCTGAGGATATACATTCGTAGTTCCTTCGATCGTTGCAATAGCCCCGTTTTTGAATTTTACTACCGCCATGCCAACATCTTCTGCCTCTAAATAATGGTGAAATTGTTGTCTTGTCTGTCCATATACTTCTTCTACTTCATCTCCAAAAGTCCAACGCAATAGATCAATGCCATGAATGCACTGATTCATCAGTGCTCCCCCGTCTTGTGCCCATGTTCCTCTCCATGGAGCCTGCTCATAATAATCCTGATTCCGATTCCATCTCACATGAATAGAGCCATGCGAAAGTTTACCAAATCTTCCATTTTCTAGCGCTGTTCTCATCTCTTGAACCGCAATATTAAAACGATTCTGATGACAAGCAGCTACTTTTACATTATTCTTCTCCGACAAAGCAATAATTTTATCGGCATCATTCAAAGACATTGCTATCGGCTTCTCAATAATAACATTAATACCATTTTTAATACAATAACACGCAATTTCTGCATGTATTCCACTTTCCGTTGCTATACTAATCAATTCAATTTTATTTTCTTGTATCATTTGTTTATAATCAGTATAACGTTTTATTGATGTCTCCTTTTCTAATCCGTGCTTTGCTAAAACATTTTCCATGTGTTCCGGAACAATATCACATACTGCAACAATTTCGAGTTTATTATTGACTGCTGCTTTAATATGATTTGTTGAGATTCTTCCACAACCTATTAATGCATATTTCATGTTTTTTCCTCTTTTCATCCTTTATATTTTTCTAATATATTTCCCTTTTCATCGACTCGTCCTATAATTCTAGCCGGTACTCCTGCCACTAAAGCATAATCTGGTACATCTTTTGTAACAACAGCTCCTGATGCAATCATTGCGAATCGCCCTACCGTATGTCCGCAGACAATCGTCGCATTAGCTCCTATAGATGCACCTTCTTTTATCAATGTTTTCTTATAATTCTCATGTCCCTTAGGATATCTTGCTCTAGGTGTCAAATCATTGGTAAACACACAAGAGGGTCCACAAAAAACGCCATCCTCTAGTTCCACCCCTTCATATATTGATACATTATTTTGTATTTTTACATCATTTCCTACAATTACATTATTTGCTATATTAACATTTTGTCCTATAGAGCACCTTTCTCCTATTTGCGCCCCACTTTGCACATGACAAAAATGCCATATTTTTGTTTTGTTTCCGATGATTACATTATCATCTATATAGCTACTTTCATGAACAAAATATTTATCCATACTTTTCCTCTTTTATTCCATTACTCTTAAAAATTTTTTTGCTAATACCCTATAATCAAAATTATTTATTACCGCTTCATATCCATTATTTCCCATTTCTTTTCGTTGATCTGTTGTAAAATGCATCATTTGTTCTATTCCGTTTTTGAGTGCATCTATGTTTTCAGGTTCTACGCTGATTCCACAATGGTATTTTTTAACATAATTTTCTGGATCATTTACTGCATACAAAATAGGCTTTTTCCCCATCATTGCATCATACACTTTATTCATTGAAGTACCAAATCTATATAATGATGAATTTCTAGCTCCGATGTATACACAATTAAACTCTCTTAATAAAGCCGGAATACTCTTTTTAGCTACTGGTGGCAAAAAAATTATATTTTCTAATCCCTCTGCTTTCTTTTGAAGCCGCTTCTTTTCTACCCCATCACCTACTAGCACAAACAAAATGTTTTTGTTGTCACTCATTTTACTTGCAGTATCTAGCAGCATATCTAGTGCATTACTCAAAGCATGTCCACCAAAATATCCTACAATAAAAATTTTTTTATCTTTATACTTTTCAAATGTTTTTTTATGTGTTTCAGGTAAATCTGATGGATTTTTCCAATCGTCAAGCACAATACCGTTAGGAATACAGAAAAATTTTTCCTTTGCCATACCATGTTTTATCATATACTCTCTTGTATTAGGTAATAACGACACTACTGCGTCAGAATTTTTATATGCAGAATTTTCTCCTATCTGCATAACTATGACAAATGGATTATATTTTGACATTCCACCTAGTTCAATCAGAGTTGCTGGCCACATATCATGAACTTCATGAATCAATTTTGCCTTTGCTTTTTTAGCAATTCTCTGTGCTGCAAAAGTATCAATAGGATACGTTGATGAAGCAATAACCACATCAGGTTCTATTTCTTTTACTATCTTTGATGCATTCCACCATAATTTCCCAACAAATCGAAACATAGTAATAGCACGCCTAACACCATTTCCTTCATAAGTTCCCGTTTTTATCCAATGATACTTGATGTTTTCAATATTTTCCGTTTGAAAATCATGCTTTACTGTTGGATTAACCTTTCTTAAATGCGAATAATCTCCCGCAATAATATCTACCTTGTGTCCAAGTTTAGTCCACTCATGTGCCATATAATAAGGTCGAAATTCCATCCCCATTTCTGTGGATCCCGCATAATGATTGATTAATAATATATTCATTTTTCCTACCTAACTACTGCCAACACAGTTTTAAACATTGTCTCAATTTCTTTTATGCAGCCAAATGTCCGAATACTCTCCAAATTATACTTCATTTTCTTTGGAAGTACTTTTTCGATATATACCTTATCTGCATCCTCTACATTCCTGAGTAATTCTGCTTCATCCTTGTATTTTATACTTGCTTCCGATGTCACCCCTGCAGGCAGAAGTAGAGTTGCGTACATTTCTGGCGTATAAAATTTTACGTAATGTGTGCTTTCCGGTCTGGTTCCTACCAGTGTCATATCCCCCAAAAGAATATTAATCAATTGTGGTAATTCATCCAGTCTGTATTTTCGCAGTTTCTCACCGATTTTAGTGATTCTACTATCATTCTGCACTGTTACTTGAGTACCTATTCTATCAGCATTCGCTACCATAGTACGAAATTTGAAAATCCGAAAAATCCGTCCATATTGTGTCACTCGTTCCTGACGATAAAAAACACCACCTTGAGAATCAGCTACTATCATAATTGACAAGAGCAGTAAAACCGGAGATAAAATAATTAACAAAACCACTGACACAAACACATCAAATGCGCGTTTTGCCATTAAACTTCCTCTTTTTTTATTCAGATACTCATAGTACGGACGCACCTCTTCCGTCTGCATAATTTCCGGAAGATCTTCCCATTTTCGCAGCATAATTTCTATTCCTAACATTTAAAGATATTGTTTAACAATTTCTGTATATTTCTCAATGATGTAATCTATCTCTTCATCCGTTAATCTCGTGTGCAGAGGAAGTGTAATTTCGTTTGCAAATCTACAATATGCATTTGGATAATCTTCAATGTTAAATCCTAGATTCTTATATGCAGTCATCATTGGCAATGGCTTATAATGCACATTGCAGGCAATCTCTTCCTTTGCCATTTTAATTATGATCTCATTTCTCTGTTCCAAAGTAATTCCCGGCACTCTGGTAATATACAAATGTCCCGACGAATTGTGATCTTCTGTATAATGATTCAGCGTTTCTATTCCAATAGGGCGGAATGCTGCATCATATTTGGAAATAATTTCTTTTCTTCTAGATAACATTCCAGAATATCTCTTCATCTGTGCCAGTCCAATTCCTGCCACAACATCAGTCATATTGCATTTATACCAAGGTCCTACAATATCATATTCCCATGCTCCCAATTGTGTTTTAGCAAGAGCATCTTTCGACTGTCCATGCAGAGATAACAGCTGATACTGATGGTAGATTGCTTCATTATCCATGCCCGGGATATCACGCCAGGTCACTGCACCACCTTCCGCTGTTGTAAAATTTTTCACAGCGTGGAAACTAAAATTAGAAAAATCAGCAATGCTGCCCACTGGTTTGTTATGCCAAGTCGCACCAAAGGCATGTGCTGCATCTGCCATCACGACAACTCTGCCAATTGCCTTTTGAATCTCATTTTCAGGTTTAAATAGTTCTTTTTTGCTCTCCACTATTGAAAATATTCTGTCATAGTCGCAGGGTACACCACCCAAATCCACTGGAATAATTACCTTTGTCTTCTCTGTAATGGCTTCTTCCAACTTGTCATAATCCATTTCCAAAGAGTCCTTCTGTGTATCAATCAGCACCAGTTTTGCTCCCACATGACACACTATCGATGCACTGGCAGTATAAGTGTAAGCACAAGTAATTACTTCATCGCCTTCTCCTACTCCAAGCAAGCGCAGAGTCATCTCTCCACAAGCTGTCTGTGAATTCAAACATACTGCTCTACTTGTTCCACAGAATTCAGCTACCTCTCTCTCTAATTCTTTCGTTTTGGGACCTGTTGTAATCCAGCCGGAACGAAGCGCTTCTGCTACTTGTGCAATCTCTGCGTCTGTAATATCCGGTGGTGAAAACGGTATTTTCATTGCTTGTCTCATCCTTTCATCTGATATGTCGGTACGATCTCTTTGATGTCCTCACGAATCTTATCCGTCTCATCATAGGCATCTTTATAAATCTTGTCCAACTGCTTTTTAAATACTTCATCATCGAAGTCGATAGGTTTTCCGATGTATATCATCTTATTAGCAGTTTTCTTCAATCCTTCTTCGTTCATGAGAAGTTCTTCGTACATTTTCTCTCCGGGACGTAATCCAGTGAATTTGATCTCAATATCCTCACCCGGTTTATATCCGGACAATTTGATCAGGTTTGTCGCCAGATCTACAATCTTCACCGGTTCTCCCATATCCAATATGAATATTTCGCCGCCTTTGGCATAGGCTCCTGCCTGCAGTACCAGAGATACTGCCTCCGGTATCGTCATGAAATATCGGATAATATTAGGATCCGTAACCGTAACAGGTCCGCCCTCTGCAATCTGTTTTTTGAACAGAGGAATAACACTGCCGTTGCTACCCAATACATTACCGAAACGTACTGCCACGAAATTCGTCTGTGACTGGCGATTCATCATCTGTATTACCATTTCACACATCCGCTTAGAAGCACCCATGACGTTAGTCGGATTAACTGCTTTATCCGTAGAGATCAGCACGAACTTCTCTACACCATACTTGTCCGCAGCCTGCGCAGTACGGTAAGTACCAAATACATTGTTCTTGATTGCTTCGTTAGGACTGACTTCCATCAGAGGCACATGTTTATGAGCCGCTGCATGATAGACAATATTCGGACGGTATTTATCAAAAATGTCCTCAATTCGCTCCGTATTACGTACAGAAGCTATCAATACTACGAGATTCAGATTCGGATATTTACGAATCAGTTCCTGTTGAATCTCGTAGGCATTATTTTCATAGATGTCTACAATAATCAGCTGTTTCGGCTGATGTCCGGCAATCTGTCTGCACAGCTCGCTTCCGATAGATCCACCGCCACCGGTGACTAATATAACTTTATCCTTCACATAGTTCAAGACTTCTTCTGTATTGATTTCGATAGGGTCTCTGCCTAAGAGGTCTTCAATCTCCACCTCTTTTAATTTTGCCACGGAGACATCTCCGTTAATCAGCTGATACATACCGGGAAGGGTACGCATCTTGCAGCCGGTTTCTTTACAGATGTCCAAGATTTCTTTTTTCACATGGGTGTTAGCAGAAGGAATAGCAAAGATGATTTCATCCACATTGTATTGTCCTACTGCATCTGCAATTTTGTCTCTACCACCGACAATAGGCACCCCGCGCAAAAATTTACCATGACAGCCGGGGTTATCATCAATAATGCATTTGGGATTAAGGTTTAAGTAACGGCTGGTCTCAATCTCTTTTAAAATAGCATTTGCTGCCGCTCCGGCACCAATAATCATAACATTGCTGCCATCTTTTTTCACCCGTAATTCTGCCCGTTTGGAATTAATCAGGCGTAAGATGCGATAACTGAATCGTATCACTGTAGTCATTCCAAATAACAAGAACCAATGCAGGACATAATAACTACGGGGCATTTTTTGGTTTAGAACATGGCATAAAATTACCTGTGCAATGCTTGCGCAAGTAGTTGCAAATACGATATTCAACAGTTCGGTGGCACTTGCGTAACGCCATACACTTTTATACAGTTTCCATAGAGCAAAAAAAATCAGTGTTAATACGATATTATATAGTATAATATTTTCAAATTTGATAAGGTATTCTTGGGGGATTCCCTCGAAGCTGAAGTCAAAGCGAATGTATAATGCGGCAAAGGATGCCACAACAATAGACATTATATCTAACAGGATCAACGCAATAATTCGATTGATCGGTATTTTTAAGAAATTCTGTTTCATCTTTTTACTTCCCTTTCGGCGCACATAAAAATGATTACAATTCATTTTATTGTACCACGCAGGGAAGTAAAAAGCAATTTTTATCGTTCTTCCACCACATAAAATCGGTCATACACAGAGGTTATCTCATACTTCTCCGTATCAAACAAATCTATCTCCCCGGGTCCTACAACATACACTACACGTTCTCCGCTTGCCTCATTCGGGTCTTCGACACTTACTTAATCCTAAAATCCCTACAAGCCGCAGAAATGCG
>ERZ808240.5091-NODE-5091-length-10984-cov-37.569311_pt1 | contig 10984 bp, 8 predicted proteins | sample MGYA00521084_ERZ808240 | MGnify/ENA primary metagenome ERZ808240 (study PRJEB31516, sample SAMN03275571) | gut metagenome | biome: mammalia-associated habitat; material: feces | host: Papio cynocephalus | place: Kenya | collected 2012-08-06 ... | reverse complement strand
ATCTTATGATGCAGGCATATTGTGGAGGTAAAATATGTATAAAGAAATCGCAAAACTGATCATGTACGGCAATATGAAGGAGGATACGATCCTGGTAAAGCTCGGAGAGATCTTCCGCGCATTTGATGAGAAAACAGAAGACAAGGCACAGCTCATCCGTGATATTTATACGCAGCTCAAGCGTCTTTTGGAGGTCGCAACGGATTATGGTTTTGACCATAACCTGTGGCATAATTACCTGACATATCTGCTCATCACAAATGAAAATCCATTCAGCCTGACCTGTGAAAAGGTCGGCGCAAATGAAGGCAGCGTCAATATTTTTGCAAAAAATGATTTCCGGGTGTTCCGCAATCTGTTCTTCTTTGATTTCAAACCGATCGAGGAAGCACTTGGTATCCAGTGCTTCAGTATCCTGTCCGATTATCAGGCGATCGGCAAAAAGGAACTGATGTATAATAAAAATGTCAGTGAAAAGGTGCAGGCACTCAGTGAAAAGCTGGAGCAGACAAAGGATGAAAATGAATTTTTTGATGCTGTCACCGATTTTTACAAAGCCTACGGTGTCGGTATGTTCGGTCTGAACAAAGCATTCCGTCTGATCGATAAAGGACAGGGCGAGCCTGATTTTTATCCGATCAACAATCTGGATAAGGTCATGCTTGATGATCTTGTCGGTTACGAGATCCAGAAAAAGAAGCTGACTGATAATACAGAAGCATTTGTACAGGGCAGGAAGGCAAATAATGTACTGCTGTTTGGTGACAGCGGAACAGGTAAATCGACAAGTATCAAAGCAATCGTCAACCAGTATTATGACCAGGGACTCCGTATGATCGAGATCTACAAGCATCAGTTCAAGGATCTGTCCGGTGTGATCGCCCGGATCAAAAACAGAAATTACCGTTTTATCATCTATATGGACGATCTTTCTTTTGAGGAGTTTGAGATCGAATACAAATTCCTGAAGGCGGTTATTGAGGGCGGCGTGGAAACAAAACCGGAAAATATTCTGATCTATGCGACATCCAACCGCCGTCATCTGATCAAGGAAAACTGGAACGACAGAAATGATATGGAGCATACGCAGGATATGCACCGCAGTGATACGATGGAAGAGAAACTTTCTTTAGTGAACCGTTTTGGCGTGACGATCAGTTATACCAAGCCGACGCCGAAGGAATTCATGGATATCGTGATCACGCTGGCAAGAAAGCAGGGTATTACAATGCCCGATGAAGAACTGAAGAAAGAAGCCAATAAATGGGAGCTTTCCCACGGTGGTATCTCCGGCAGAACAGCCCAGCAGTTTGTCAACTATCTGGCAGGTATGACAGAATAACCGGAATGCATGAAATCTATATCAAATAGTTATATTATGTTCTTTTGTTATGAAATTGATTGATGTATACAAAGATATCATGTAAGATAGAACATAGGTTTATGTACGCACGCAGAAGCGGCAGAAATCAATGTATGGAGAAACTGGAGGAAGCAATATGAAATTGAATATTGTATGTATTCCGGGCGATGGGATCGGACCGGAGATCGTAACAGAAGCAAAGAAAGTATTAAAGAAGATAGAAGCAGTCTACGGACATGAAATGCAGTTTGAGGATATTTTAATGGGTGGTGCATCCATCGATGTACACGGTGTTCCGCTGACAGACGAAGCGATCGCGACCGCAAAGGCTGCAGATGCTGTCCTGATGGGTTCCATCGGCGGTAACACACAGACTTCTCCGTGGTACAAATTAGAGCCGTCCAAAAGACCGGAAGCAGGGCTGTTAAAGATCAGGAAGGCACTGAATCTGTTTGCCAATCTGCGCCCGGCAGTTTTATATGAAGAGCTGGCTGCTGCCTGCCCGCTGAAGCAGGAGATCAGTGAAAAAGGCTTTGATATGATGATCATGCGTGAGCTGACCGGCGGTCTTTATTTCGGAGAACGTAAGACGGTAGAAGAAAACGGTGAGCTGAAAGCAATCGATACACTGACCTATTCCGAAAGCGAGATCAGAAGAATCGCCATCAAGGGCTTTGAGATTGCAATGAAGAGACGCAAAAAAGTCACAAGTGTAGATAAAGCAAATGTTCTGGATTCTTCCAGACTGTGGAGAAAGGTTGTGGAAGAGGTCGCTAAAGATTACCCGGAGGTAACTCTTGAACATATGCTGGTGGATAACTGTGCAATGCAGCTCGTCAAAGATCCGGGACAGTTTGATGTGATCCTGACAGAGAATATGTTCGGTGATATCTTATCGGATGAAGCAAGCATGGTAACAGGTTCCATCGGAATGCTTTCTTCCGCAAGCTTAAATGATACAAAATTCGGTCTGTATGAACCGAGCGGCGGCTCTGCACCGGATATCGCGGGAAAAGGCATTGCCAATCCGATCGCGACGATCCTGAGTGCTGCCATGATGCTGCGTTATACCTTTGATCTGGATGAAGAAGCATCTGCGATCGAGAAGGCGGTCAAGAAGGTACTGGAGGACGGTTATCGTACGATCGATATCATGCCACAGGATGAAGCTGGTAAGCAGAAGGTAACTCAGGTGGGCACAAAGGAAATGGGCGACCTGATCTGTGAAAGAATATAAAAGGAGATAAAGCTATGAGAAGTGATAATGTAAAAAAGGGAATGCAGCAGGCACCACACAGAAGTCTGTTCAATGCATTGGGATTTACCGAAGAAGAAATGAAAAAGCCGATGGTCGGTATTGTAAGCTCTTACAATGAGATCGTTCCGGGCCATATGAATCTGGATAAGATCGTAAATGCCGTAAAGCTTGGTGTAGCGGAAGCAGGCGGTGTTCCGGTCGTATTTCCGGCGATCGCAGTCTGTGACGGTATCGCAATGGGACATATCGGTATGAAATATTCGCTCGTTACAAGAGATCTGATCGCAGATTCCACAGAATGTATGGCACTGGCACATCAGTTTGATGCCCTTGTCATGGTGCCAAACTGTGATAAAAACGTACCGGGTCTTCTGATGGCTGCTGCCCGTATCAATGTACCGACTGTATTTGTTTCAGGCGGGCCGATGCTTGCAGGTCATGTCAAAGGACAGAAGAGAAGCTTATCTTCCATGTTTGAAGCTGTCGGTGCAAACGCAGCAGGCAAAATGACAGAAGAGGAAGTCAGGGAATTTGAGGAAAAGGTATGTCCGACCTGCGGTTCCTGCTCCGGTATGTATACGGCAAACTCCATGAACTGTCTGACAGAGGCACTTGGTATGGGGCTTCGCGGAAACGGAACGATCCCTGCTGTTTATTCCGAAAGAATCAAGCTTGCAAAGCATGCAGGTATGGCAGTTATGGAAATGCTCAAAAAAGATATCAGACCGAGAGATATCATGACAAAGGATGCAATCTTAAACGCACTGACAGTCGATATGGCGCTCGGATGTTCCACAAACTCCATGCTGCATCTGCCGGCGATCGCACATGAGATCGGTTTTGATTTTGATATTTCCTTTGCAAACCCGATCAGTGAAAAGACACCGAACCTCTGCCACCTTGCACCGGCAGGTCCTACTTACATGGAAGATCTGAATGAAGCAGGCGGTGTTTATGCGGTTATGAAAGAACTGGCTGATATCGGCCTTTTAAATCTTGACTGTATGACAGTTACAGGAAAAACGGTCGGCGAAAACATCAAGGATGCAGTCAATAAAAATGAAGAAGTCATCAGACCTGTTTCCAATCCATACAGTAAAACAGGCGGTCTTGCAGTCCTGAAGGGGAATCTGGCTCCGGACGGCAGTGTTGTAAAACGTTCCGCTGTAGTAGATGAAATGATGGTACATGAAGGCCCGGCGCGTGTCTTTGACTGTGAGGAAGATGCCATTGATGCGATCAAGAGCGGTAAGATCGTGAAGGGTGATGTGGTTGTGATCCGTTACGAAGGCCCGAAGGGCGGCCCGGGCATGAGAGAGATGCTGAATCCGACTTCTGCCATTGCAGGCATGGGACTTGGTTCCAGCGTTGCACTGATCACAGACGGACGATTCTCAGGTGCTTCCAGAGGTGCTTCCATCGGTCATGTTTCACCGGAAGCTGCTGTAGGAGGTCCTATCGCACTTGTCAAAGAGGGCGATATCATCAGGATCAACATTCCTGCCATGACGTTGGACGTGGATGTGTCCGATGAAGAAATGGAACAGAGAAGAAAAGAATGGGTTCCGAGAGAACCAAAGGTTACTACAGGCTATCTTTCCAGATACAGAGAGCTGGTAACAAGCGGTAACAGAGGCGCGATCTTAGAGGTACCAAAGAATAAATAAGCTACACTTGGAGGTATGATGATGCAGTTAACAGGGGCTGAAATCGTAATTGAATGTTTGAAGGAACAGGGGGTTGATACTGTCTTTGGTTATCCGGGCGGTACGATCTTAAATGTATATGATGCACTTTATAAACACGCGGATGAAATTACGCATATCCTGACATCACATGAGCAGGGAGCTGCGCATGCGGCAGACGGTTATGCACGGGCAACCGGCAAGGTCGGTGTCTGCATGGCAACAAGCGGTCCTGGTGCGACCAATCTGGTTACCGGTATTGCAACTGCATATATGGACAGTATTCCGATCGTGGCGATCACCGCAAATGTAAACTTACCGGCGCTTGGAAAGGATTCCTTCCAGGAGGTGGATATTGCCGGTGTGACAATGCCTATTACAAAGCACGGTTATATTGTAAAGGATATCAGGGTGCTGGCAGATACGATCCGCAAGGCGTTCCAGATCGCGCAGAGTGGCAGACCGGGGCCTGTTCTTGTTGATATCACAAAAGATGTTACGGCAAATACCTGCGAATATACATACCAGCCGGCAGTAAAACCGGTTTATGAGAATAAATACACAGAAGAAGAGCTGGATGAAGTTGTAAAGCTGATGGAGCAGGCAGAAAAACCATATATGTATATCGGTGGCGGCGTGATCCTGTCCGGTGCCAGTGAGCAGGTCAGAGAGCTGGCAAAGAAGCTGGACTGCCCGGTATGTGATACATTGATGGGTAAAGGCGCATTTGACGGCTATGATGATATGTATACGGGTATGATCGGTATGCACGGTACAAAGACATCCAATCTCGGTGTTTCCGAGTGTGATCTGCTGGTAGCGCTTGGTGCCCGTTTCTCCGACCGAGTGATCGGTGATCCGAAGACGTTCGCATCCAATGCAAAGATCATACATATTGATATCGATGCAGCAGAAGTCAATAAAAATATCCGGACAGATGCTTCCCTTGTCGGTGACCTCAAAGATGTGCTGGCAGAAGTAAACCAGAAGCTTTCCCAGAAGTCTCATCCGGAGTGGAAAGCGCATATACTGGATCTGAAGAAGAAATATCCGCTGGATTACAATCATGATGTGCTGACCTGCCCTTATGTGATCGAGCAGATCGACCGGGCAACAAAGGGAGAGGCGATCATTTCCACGGATGTCGGACAGCATCAGATGTGGGCTGCCCAGTATTATCATTATACAAAGCCGCGTACTTTCTTAAGTTCCGGCGGACTCGGAACAATGGGATATGGCCTGGGAGCCTGTATCGGAGCCAAAGTCGGATGCCCGGATAAGATCTGCATCAATATTGCGGGTGATGGCTGTTTCCGTATGAACATGAACGAACTGGCAACAGCAAGCCGTTATAATATCCCGATCATTCAGGTTGTGATCAATAATGCCGTACTCGGTATGGTACGTCAGTGGCAGACCTTGTTCTACGGTCAGCGGTATTCCCAGACCGTTCTGAAGGATAAAGTGGATTACTGCAAGGTGGCTGAGGCACTTGGCTGTCAGGCATATCGTGTAACCAAGAAAGAAGAAGTACTTCCTACGATCGAAAAGGCGATCGCAGCAAATGCACCGGTTCTGATCGAGTGCGTGATCGATCCGGACGATAAAGTATTCCCAATGGTTCCGGCGGGAAAACCGATTGATGAAGTATTCGACGAAAAGGATATGGAAAAATAAATTCTATGAAAAGAATTCTTATGATCTTATTTGTCATTCTGATCGTATTGCCTGCGGCGATCATAGGCGGCTGTTATGGTGCGATCCGCTTTCAGTACCGGGAGACATTTATGCCCGGTCTGTTTGTGAACGGTATTTATGCAGCAGATATGACCCCGCAGCAGATGAATGACAAGCTGAAAGAGAATGCGCTGCTTCCGACCTGCATCATTACGGATGCAGAGGGAGAAGAGCATTCTTTTTCGATGGAGGAGGCAGACTTTCGGGAAGATTATCTGGAAGAACTGCAAAATTTGCACAAAACCCAGTCTGTACTGAAATTTGTAAACTGGTTTCTGGAAAGCGGCAATGTTTCTTATCAGGAAAAACAGCTTCTGCCGGTTGTATCTTACGACCATAAAAAGCTGACGGCCTATCTGGACGGTTGCAGTTATCTGAAAGACAATTCAGAGGGCAAAAACAGAGTGATCGAGATCCGCAGGGATGCGGACGGCTATTATCTGTATGACGAGACGCAGAACCTGCTCAATCATGAGAAAGCGGTAAAAGCGATCGAAACGGCACTGGATGATCAGGAATATGAGATCGATCTGACAAAAGCGGACTGTTATGAGACTTTTGCCTATACGAGCCAGATGAAACAGACGCTTGCGCTCTGGGATGCACTGTCGCCATATATGAATGCGGAAATCACTTATAAGAGCAGTCAGGGAGATTATGTGATCGACCGGAAAAAAGTAAGTGATCTGCTGGCACAGGAAGACGGAGAGCTGCTTTTGGATGAAGCGGGAAAACCGTATCTGGATGAAAAACGGATGCAGGAGACGGTAAAAGAACTTGCAGAACATTTAAATACAGTCGGCAAGCCCAGATCCTTCCGGGCAACGCGCGGCGTGACCGTTACGGTCGAAACAGGCACATACGGCTGCAGGATCGATGAAGAGGAAGAGCTTGCACATCTTTATGCTGCAGTGCCAAGCGGCAGAGTCGAGACAAGAACGCCGGTTTACAAGCAGATGAGCTATACGGGGATCGATGGACTGGACGACATCGGTTCCACCTACATAGAAGTCGATATGACAGATCAGATGATGTATTATTACGTAAATGGCAGGCAGGAGCTTTCCACGCCTGTTGTAACGGGAAATACAAGTCTGGGACGCGGAACACCGCAGAAGGTCTGCTATATTTATTTTAAACAGAGAAACCGTGTGCTGCGCGGAGAAGACTATGCAACACCGGTCAGCTACTGGATGGCGGTTTATGGCAATATCGGTATTCATGATGCAACCTGGCGGCGCAGATTCGGTGGCACTATTTATAAAACAGGCGGCTCTCACGGCTGTATCAATACACCGTTTGATGAGGTCAGTAAGCTGTACGATATGGCGGAGGTCGGAACCCCGGTCATTATTTTCTATTGACGCGGTGAAGTGAAAAAGGTAGAATAATTAAGATGTTTATAAAATAATCTGCCATATTTGGCAGAAACAGGAGGAGAAAAAAGTGTCTAGAGTTTATAACTTTTCGGCAGGTCCGGCAGTTTTACCTGAAGAAGTATTAAAAGAAGCTGCAGATGAAATGTTAGATTACAGAGGAACCGGTATGTCGGTTATGGAGATGAGCCACAGATCCAAAGCCTTCGATACCATTATCAAGGAAGCCGAATCGGATCTGAGAGAGCTTATGAACATTCCTGACAACTATAAAGTATTATTCCTGCAGGGTGGTGCAAGCCAGCAGTTTGCCATGATTCCGATGAACCTGATGAAAAACAGAAAAGCAGGTTATATCGTAACAGGCCAGTGGGCAAAGAAAGCTTATCAGGAAGCTAAGATCTACGGTGAAGCAATCGAGCTTGCTTCTTCCGCAGATAAGACATTCTCTTACATACCGGACTGCTCCGATCTGGATATTCCGGAAGATCTTGATTACGTCTATATTTGTGAAAATAATACCATTTATGGTACAAAATACAAAAAGCTCCCGAACACAAAGGGACATACACTCGTAGCGGATGTTTCATCCTGCTTCTTATCAGAGCCTGTTGATGTGACAAAATATGGCGTGATCTATGGCGGCGTACAGAAAAATATCGGCCCTGCAGGTGTTGTTATCGTGATCATCAGAGAAGATCTGATCACAGAAGATGTCCTGCCTGGTACACCAACCATGTTAAGATATAAGATCCATGCAGACGCACAGTCTCTGTACAATACACCACCGGCTTACGGTATTTATATCTGCGGTAAGGTATTTAAATGGCTCAAGAAGATGGGCGGTCTGGAAGTCATGAAGGAACGCAACGAAAAGAAGGCAAAAGTGCTGTATGATTTCCTTGACGAGAGCAAGTTGTTCAAAGGAACTGTTGTAAAGGAAGACAGATCCCTGATGAACGTACCGTTCGTAACAGGTGATGCAGATCTGGATGCTAAATTTGTAAAAGAAGCAAAAGAAGCCGGCTTTGAAAACCTGAAGGGTCACAGAACAGTCGGTGGTATGCGTGCATCCATCTACAATGCAATGCCATATGAAGGTGTTGTAAAACTGGTAGAGTTTATGAAGAAATTCGAGGCAGAGAACTTAAAATAAAACGAGCAGAAAAGAGGAATTTTTATGTTTCAGTATTATTGCTTAAATCCGATCGCGCAGGTTGGACTGGACGGTTTCGGTGCAGATTATAAAAAAACAGAAGATATCAATGAAGCGGATGGTGTTTTAGTCAGAAGTGCAGCCATGCATGATATGGAGCTGCCTGAAAAGCTGCTTGCTGTCGCAAGAGCAGGTGCAGGTGTCAATAATATCCCACTTGATAAATGTGCGGAAAAAGGTATTGTCGTGTTCAATACACCGGGTGCAAATGCAAATGGTGTAAAGGAACTTGTACTGGCAGGTATGCTGCTTGCAAGCCGTGATATCGTCGGTGGTATCGAATGGGTAAAATCTGATAAAGACGATGAAGGTATTGCAAAAGCACAGGAAAAAGAAAAGAAGAAATTTGCAGGTACTGAGATCGCGGGCAAAAAGCTTGGTGTGATCGGTCTTGGCGCAATCGGTGTCAAGGTTGCAAATGCTGCCATCCACTTAGGCATGGAAGTATATGGCTATGATCCGTATTTATCCGTAAATGCAGCGTGGAATCTGAACCGCAGTGTAAAGCATGTGTTAAATGTAGAAGAGATTTATGCGGAATGTGATTTCATCACGATCCATGTACCGCTTCTGGATTCCACAAAGGGTATGATCAATGCAGAAGCTATTTCCATGATGAAGGATGGCGTAGTGATCCTGAACTATGCGAGAGACGTTTTAGTGGATGAGTCTGCTGTATTAAAGGCAATCGAGTCCGGTAAGGTAAAGAAATATATGACAGACTTTGCAAATCCGACTGTTGCAGGTCAGCCGGGCTGTATCGTAACACCACATCTTGGAGCTTCTACAGAAGAGTCCGAAGATAACTGTGCAGTCATGGCTGTTGCAGAGCTTTCCGATTATCTCGAAAACGGTAATATCAAAAACAGCGTCAACTATCCGGCTCTTGACATGGGTGTCTGCGCACAGGCAAGCCGTGTAGCGATCTTCCATAAGAATGTTGCAAACATGATCACAAAGTTTACAGCAACATTTGGAGATCAGGGCATGAACATCACCGATATGATGAACAAATCCAGAGGTGAAGTTGCCTACACAATGATGGATTTAGAGCAGCCTGTTACAGAAGATATGGTTGAGAAGCTGAAGAGCATCGAAGGCGTATTCCGTGTTCGTGTGGTAAAATAGATGCTCTTATAAATTAATAAAAATAATACGCAGGAAGCCTTATATAAACGCAATCACGTTTGCCTATCCTGCGATTTATCTCGTTCCCATTTTACCGGGCTCCCGTCACGGGAACCACCGAGCATGCAAAATCGGTTTCACCGATGCTCGGTGGCTACATAATGGATTTGACAAGCAAATCCATTACATTTCATTAATACTCCGTGATCGCTCGCTCCGGTAAAGGGAACGATAAATCTCGGTCGGCTACACTATCGATTGCTTTTATATAAGGCTTCCTGCTTTATTGTTCTATAAATATTGCCAGTCATTTATATTTTTTACTTTTTTTACATAGTTAAATGTATACAGAAAATGGGTATTTCCTATAATGAGCAATCGATAGCGTAGACGACCGAGATTTGCAAAGCATTTGCCGTGCGTAGAGATCACCACGCTTTTTGGTGGCTGGAGCACGTGCAATATATGCTTTGACAAATCGCAGGGTAGTCAAGCGTGATTGCGGTTATAGGAAATACCCATTTGTGATATATGATATCATGTTTTAAACCCTACATTTTGAGCAGCGAGCCAAGATCTACGGTGTCCGCCTGCTCCTTGGCAGCTTTCTCTGCAGCAGCCTGCGAGGAAAGATCCATATAACGGACGAGCACGTCGGAAATTTCACATCCGTCTTCTTTGGCGATCTTCATAAATATCGGTTTCAATTTATCAATCTGCTGCGAAGTAGTGGCAGTCGCACGCTGATTCGGATCACTGTTGATCGATTTTTTGTTGATATAGGCAGTGATGCGATCTAAAAATGCCTGTTCTTCTTTTGTCATAACAAACCATCCTTTCTTTGTGAAACACATCTTATCATTTTTCACATGCACTGTCAAAAAAGTTTACTTACCATACCAAATTTGCTATACTATACATGTTATATAAATTTATTACTTACAGGAGAACATGCATGGCAGACATCAAACCATTTTGCAGTATCAGACCGGGAAAGGGATTGGAAGCGAAGGTAGCAGCACTTCCGTATGACGTCTATAACAGACAGGAAGCCAAAGAAGCTGTGAAAGGCAATCCACTTTCCTTTTTAAATATTGACAGAGCTGAAACGGGGCTTGCAGACGAGGTGGATACCTATGATCCACAGGTATACGAGCGGGCGCAGCAGCTTTTAAACAGCCAGATCGCAGACGGAACTTATATCCGGGATGAAGAGCCGTG
>ERZ808240.5088-NODE-5088-length-10990-cov-8.833836_pt1 | contig 10990 bp, 7 predicted proteins | sample MGYA00521084_ERZ808240 | MGnify/ENA primary metagenome ERZ808240 (study PRJEB31516, sample SAMN03275571) | gut metagenome | biome: mammalia-associated habitat; material: feces | host: Papio cynocephalus | place: Kenya | collected 2012-08-06 ... | reverse complement strand
GTTGTTTCCCTTGATACATTCCGCTTTATAAGGACAGCCGGTACAGTCTGCGCTTGCAGTTTTTGCAACAACTTTAGAAGTTTCCTTCACAACCGTTTTTGCCGATTCCTTTGCAACCTTCTTACTGCTCTCCTTTGCCACCTTTTGGGCTGTGCCCTTTACACCCTTCTTGGCGATCTTCTTTCCTGCATCCACCTTCTTAATCTTAAGCTTCTGTCTGTTAATGACCTGCTGCCTGAATAACTCAGCTCCTCTTGATGCAGTTCCGGTCACAGGCTTAGAGGCTTCATACATAATCATTGCTGACTGCTGTATTTCCTGTCCGCCTTCTATCTGGTCAGTCATTACCTTACCACCTACCATACCGGCATTACGAAGGGAAGTGTTCTTGACCTTGACAGACTGGTTCGCCTGCTGCACCTGCTTTCTGTACTTGGAAAACATACCTTCCTTTTGTACCTGATGAACCGTACTCTTACGATACTTAGTATGCTCAGCCGACTTCTTGGTCGGGTCTCTTTCTACGGTATAGATGTTACTCCCCTTGATAGCTGCCTGCTTTGGTTCATGAGTATGAAGCTTTGCTTTCTGCTTGGTATGAATCACCATCGGCTTGTCATCCACTTTTTTGATTTTCAATTTCGTTCACCTCCTCTCTTGGCAAAAAATAAGCCGTTAGGGAGCAATACACTCCTTAACGGCTATGTAAAATCGTTCAAAAATCAATTGTCATTTTAAATATTTTCCGTATTTTTTACTTTTTTACGGATTTTATAAAAATTTATTCAGGTATTTCACTATACCATCAAATACCTCGTCAATCTCAGTATCCAGCCATCTCTTATCGCTTTTATCGACTCTGTCCTTATATACCTTATCACGAAATACAAATTTTAATCTTTTAAGAATAGCTGACATATCGTTTTCACGCATTCCCGAATCATCAAAAATGAATGTATGCAAACAAGCAATCAGCTTTTGTTCATTCATCCTGCCACACTGGTAGTACATATCATAAACATCTTTATAGCGAGTGCTAAATGTACCAAACTTCAGGAGTGAACGTAGCTTCTCTGCAAACATCTGCTCTCTGGTATTTATAAGAAGTGACGCACCCTCATCATCAAAAGCAATGTCAAAACAATACTCTTCCTGCTCAATTTCCATGTGCTTATGTACACCCAGATCAATCTTACTTACTATCAGATTTCCATGGGTATCTTTAATATGCACATTTACTCGTTTTCCTTTATAATCCTGTTGGCTTAACTCTTCGATTCTTCCAACCCTTGTTATTGTTATACCATCAATGCAATTCAGTTTTGCAATAAAATTATCGACCGACTCATCTGAGAGGGAATATCGGATAAAGTCTATATCCATATCCTGTGTTGCCCTACGAATATTATTCGTTATGCTTCTCATAACGACTCCACCCTTAATCGTTACATTTCTGGATAAAGTACTTTTAGATATCGCCTTCAAAACAATATCCTGACATACTCTCGCCTGAGCATCATCCGCTTCATACCCTAATTCCTGCATTTTTCTAACCATATCAGATAAATTCATCTAAAACACCTCCATCTGTAGCGTATCTAAAACAAGCCTTGTTTTCGGAAGCTGACATGCATATTCCTGAACTGCCTGTATATCCAACTCATAAATCAGTTTTCTGTAATTAGCTATAATCTCCTTGTAATAATCAAACGAAAACTTACTTTTATTGCGAATCAACTCAACCATCATACGTTCCCGGTTAAAAATACGGATTTCCGTACCATTATAAACTTTTGTCTCTACACCTATTTCAAGACTGTCGTTATTATCAAAGAACTGGGTGATTCTCTTGTCTTTAATTTTGGTATAATTCTTATCCGTAAGCAGATAATAAGTTCTTGGAATTGTATCTGTAAGCCCATGATAATAAAAGGCACTATTTAGTGTAAACACAGCTTCCGGATGTGCTTTACTTATTATCGCCAGCTCCGCTTCATGGTCATTGTCAGAATATACGCCCCTGCGAACTCTTACTAAAGAACCATTGGCAAGATGTTTCCTGATTTCATAATTCGTTTTGTATTTTTCAATACATTCTTTGTATGTGTATATCATACAATCACCTCTTTTAATTAAAATCCGTATTTTTATATTTTTTACGGATTTTAATTAAATTATACCACAAAACACGAATGCGTCAATCCTAATTATCAGTCTGCGAAATTTTCTTTTTTCTCACAATCCTTCTATGAGGTCGCAATCTGCGACCTCATAGAAATTTTAAGTCACAGATTTATCCATGTCAAATGCATTATCCTAATGACTGCTTCTTTTTTCTTTCCTCGATTAGTTCGTGTATATTTGTGTTATACAGCTTATAAAGGTCTGTATCCTTGCTGATCTGGTTATCAAAAGGAATAACCACAGAACCGCACTTGATAAGTCCCATACCGGATGCAGTATTGGTTACAAATCGAAGCTGCGCCTCGGATACCCCGATTACCTCCGCCATCTTAGAACTGTCAGTATTCGCCTGCTTCAGGAGTGCCACAAACTCGGAGTTTGCCAGCATGGTTGTTGCAGTGTAGTTCTGTAATAGATCGACCACGTTCTGGGTAATACCCGTACATAATCCACCCTGCTTACGAACCTTTTTCCAAAGCTGCTGCAAATACTTCGCTGAATACTCTGAATTTAACAACACATGGAACTCATCAATATAGAGCCATGTTGCCTTGCCACGCTTACCATTCTCCACGATTCTCTGCTGGATAGACTCCATCATTACAAGCATGGTAATCGGGCTAAGCTCAGCGCCAAGGTCTCTGATACCATACACAGTAAATCGGTTATCCACATCCACATTTGTCTGATGGTTAAAGATGTTAAGGGAACCACTTACAAAAAGCTCAAGGGATAATGCAATATCCTTAGCTTCCTCCTCCGGCTGTCCTAACAGTAAATCGTAAAAGTCACTCATAACCGGAATATACTTCTCCCTGCTTCTTGCGATGTCGATATAGAGCTTTCTCACACATCGGTCAATAATAGACTTCTGACGGGAATTTAAGCCGTCCCCGATACACTGCTCACAAAGACCAAGCATGAACTCACCCTTTTCTCTTACCCAGCCCTTTGTATCATTCTGGTCGAGATTCCACACATCCATAGCAAGCGGATTCACATAGTTATCCGTATAGGTGGACATATTTACCACCGTTCCGCCATAAGTATGGGCAATGTCAAAGTATTCGTTCATTGGGTCGATTACGATTATTTCATCATCCCCGGACAAAAATACACTACCCATTTCCATTTTACAGAAGAAGGATTTACCGGAACCCGGCACACCGAATACGAATCCGTTACCATTGATAAGCTTCTTACGATTACCCACATTGATGTTCTTACTAATCTGGTTGATACCATAATAGTTACCGCCGCTGTCATTGAGTTCCTGCACATTAAAAGGCATCAGTACCGCAAGGGACTGGGTAAGCATGGTTCTCATGGTTTCCACCTGTCTTACACCAATCGGAAGTGCAGTATTGAGTGCCTCCCTCTGTTTCAGGAAATGCGTATCAATGGTACAACTGTTACGCTTTCCAATGGTTTTGATTGTCTCACAGATACTGTCAAGCTCCTTCTTGCTTTCTGCCATAACGATAATCGTCACGCCCACATAGAATAAGCACTGGTCGTTTTCCCTGACATCATCCATAATCGCCTCAATCTCCCTTTTCTCCGTTCTCTTGGCATAAGAGATTTCTGTAGAAAAGTCATTGTTCTTATTACGGACTCTCTGCTGCTTGATAATATCCGATTCAATACCCAGATATTTCTTCTGCAAAGTCTTAGTAGTCAGGTCCTTCGGTACGGGAACAACATCAATGCTTGTAATGGAGTGAACCGGCAGTGAAGTAATTTCATTGATGAAGCGGTCTGACAAACTGCTCGGATACTTCTTAATGAATAACGCTCTGCAAAACTTACTCTCGTCTTCAAAATGATCCGGGAAGAACTTAATCATTCCATTGCACAAATCATTCTTGAAATCTGCCCCTACCTTCTTTGCTTCCTTCAGACTGAAATTGAAGCTGTTTTCATCTCCCAGATGATAATAGTCATAAAGCACCTTGATTCTTTCGTCTCCCGAAAGTGGTATAATCTCCGCACCAAGCTCAATAAATGCCTTATGAATGGTTGCCTCTAAAGTGGCAAATTGTGCCTTGTTGGTCTCATAATCGGAAAAAATATCAACATAGCTCATCAGGTCAATCGCACCTTCAAAGACAATAACACCTGTATGTCAGATATGCACTAACGGTTCCATCTGAATATTTACTTCCAGTCCTTCGCATAGGAAATTACTTTCCGAATACATAATGTTGTCGCCAAAAGGTGGATCAACAAATATATAATCAATAGAATCTGTGCTAATATTCTCCAAATCATCGCTGCTCTGATTTGTTACAAGTGCTCCATCGTTTCCAAATTCGGAATTACAATAGAATCTCTTGATATCATCCACTTTATTCTGAAAGCCGTTAAATACATTCAATTCCGGATACAATGACGGTATGTAGAGCATCCCACTAATAGGACCCGGTGCCATTTTCAGCGATGGAAGCCATTTGTTGGTTCGATTCAGTCGAGACATACATCCTGTGAGTGCAAATAGAAGCATATGCCGCAACCGCATTCTTTCATACTTTCATCAAGGACACGCTTTGCCTCGCGTTCAAATCCAGATATATCAAACCCCTGATTATAATTGGCCGAAATATATGCTGCGGCAGCTGCCAAATCGCAAAGAATGGCCTTTCTTTCTCCCCATTTGACATTTTCCTGAGTTGATTCAATTTGCAACATAAAATCCCTATCAGGATTCTTGCATTTTTGAGCTGCAACGCCCGTCATTCCTGTCCCCGCGAATCCATCAAAAACAATATCTCCCGGTTCAGTATAATGCAAAATATAACGCATAATTGCTTTATAAGGCACTTTTGTATGATAGGAATGAGCATTATAAATTGGATCATTCTTACCTTCACTCACATCCGCCGCAAACGGTTCCCTGTGATAATCGTCCGTTGCTTCATCATAAGAAATGCCGTACTCCTTGATGAAGTCCTTGATGAAGGGATTCGGGCAAGCAGTATAAAACGGCGCATCCGAAAGCGCAATGATATTCTCATCCGTGCCGATTGGAAAGTCTTCGATGTTGCGCACTTTATCTATGTCTTCTTTGGTCAGCTTTCTGCGTTCCATAACTGTTTCCTCACTTTCGTTTTCTAAATTGTGCAAGCGGCACTTGCACAATTTTATTTGATCCGTTTCTGAATATCCTCAACAGACGGCAACTGCTTTTCCAGATCATCCGGCAGGCTACTGGTAACTTTGTATTCGCTCACACCAATCGGCTTGGAAATGTCCTTGAGAGAGTATTCCGCCACCACATTGTTCTTGATCTTGCACAAGAGCAGACCAATGGACGGATTATCCTGCTCTTTCTTTAAGATACCATCCACCGCTGACAGGTAGAAATTCAGCTGTCCGGCGTATTCTGGCTTGAATTCTCCGGTTTTCAGTTCGATAACCACATAGCAGCGCAGATTCAGATTATAGAACAACAGGTCAATATAAAAATCATCACCGCCCACGTTCAGATGGTACTGATTTCCCAAAAACGCGAAGCCTGTTCCAAGTTCCAGGAGTAGCTTGGTCACATCCCGAACTAACGCCTGCTCAATGTCTCGTTCCAGCATATCTTCCCGAAACGGAATAAAATCAAAGACATATGGGGCTTTCATGGTTTGTGCGGCAAGTTCGCTCTGTGGAGATGGCAACCGGCGCTCAAAATTTGTAACCTTATCCGCTAAAACCTGCCGCTGAAATAAGCCGCTTTCGATCTGATGGACGAGAACGTTATGTGACCACCCATTTTCTGCTGTCTTTTGAATGTACCATACACGTTGCTCCGGATCTTTAACCTTTTCCAGAATCGCAATGTTGTGAGACCACGGAATTTGTGCAGACACCGTCTGCACAAATTCACGATCCGGATAAGTCTCAGCGAATTTTGCCATGTACTTCAGATTGCGAACGGAATATCCCTTGTTTTCTGGAAAAGCAATCCGAATATCCTTGGCCAGGTTATCTACAAATTTATTGCCCCATGCTTTATGCTCGTTGATCACACAACCAATGTCGTGGTAGAGAAGTCCATCATCATATCACGAATTCCAAATATCCCTTCACTGCCTCAACACTGACTGGGAAAATGCCACCATCTGGCATTCTGGGATTTAATGCGGTATGCAAACTTGGATCTATTGGTCCCAGAGTGGCCTGCTTTGTCATAACAATTTCATTAGCACCTAAGCTTATAATTGTTCCTGAACTATGTGCTTTATGCGGTACAATTAGTATTTCCCCTTTCTACACTCCTTACGCTACCGCATTGGCATTTATCGCCTCTATAACTTTTCTTATCCCCATCCATACGTTCATGTCAGTAAACAATTCCACAACACTACCTTGGTCGGTAAACGGTGACTCCTGAAGTACAGAAAAGTCTTTCAACATTCCATTATGGACAATGTACTCCACTATCTGATTGACAAAATAGATTTGTCTGCTGTCGAGATTGGCATCGTTCAGGTATTCAGAAAAAGCTTTCTTAGCTGCATTCATATCAAGGCCCACTATTTCACGAACAAATTCTCCCAGTGGCTTCGCTCCAATTTCCTGTTCATAATCCTGCCTGGTTCCTACTTCCTGCCACAAAATTTGCTCCAGAGTCTTGACATCCGTGGATGTTAATGGCTGATTTGTTTTCAGTTTTGCAATAGCAATATTGTCCTGATGCTGCCTGATATAATATTCTGCCTTTGCCTTATAGTTCTTTAGGTCTTCGTTATCAAGCTCTGACTCATTCCATTCTGTTGACAACAATTCATCTGTGAAATTTGTATCGTATTTAATCACCGTTCTGGGAATGTACTTCATTAAATCCCGCAGTTTTTCACGAATTTCCTCAAATTCATTAATCCCTGCATTGTCTACATAATCTGTTTTTAGAATCTTGTTTATCAAATCGGACTGAGCCTGTATTTCCGGAATATTGGCTACACTCGCAATACCCGAAACCTTTTTATATAAATCACTACGTGCCCGTCCATGTTTCTTACCTATCAAATAGGCAAGTTCTATCCCATACATAAGAGCATCAAAACGAACTGCACTGGGTTCATCTCCATCTGGCAGAATAAGCGGTGCAACCTCTTCACGCACAATCAGAGTATCCTCATAAGTAAGAGCCTGATAGTTGGCTTGCACTGAGTATAGGTCAACATATTTCAGGTGTTGTCTTACTGTAAAGTTATCTCGGGGTAATTCTTTTACCTGTTCACTCATTTGTTGAACCAATGCTTTTCGATAAGCAATCAATCTGTCTACCTGATATTCTATATCCTGCAATTTATAGGAAATTTCAAATTTCAGATTAAAAATTGCACCCTGAACAGCTATCATATTGGCAGTCGCTCTTCCATTGTTCATGCGGAAAAACTCAAAATTACCACAGAAATCAAAGATATAGAACTTCTTCTTATCTTCTCCATCCAGTAATCCCGGACAAAGTCTCGTTCCTCGTCCAATCATCTGCCAGAATTTTGCCTTACTCATAACCTTTTTGAAAAAGACAAGATTCAACACTTCCGGTACATCAATTCCCGTATCAAGCATATCAACCGAAATAGCAATCTGTGGCATTTTCTTGGCATCTGAAAACTCATCTATAGCACTCTGCGCATAGGTCATGTAGTTATCAATTACCTTTGCATAGTCCGGAAGATGCGGATATTCCTTATGAAATACATCTAATATCTTTTCTGCATGGTCGTGGTTCTTTGCAAAAATAATCGTTTTTCCGAGTTTTTGTCCGTAATCGATTTTAATGCCATCTGTCATCAAAATGCTAAGAACCTGCTTGATGGTATCTTCATTAAAAATCCAAGTATTTAATGCCGAAGAACCTATAGCCTCCGGTAGCTCCCCATTTTCATCTTCAAAAGTTTCTTCATAAGCTTCCTTATCCTCGTCCGATAGTTCATCGTACACAATCCCCTGTTCTATGAACTTCAGCTTGGATTCCACAGAAACGTAATCAACAAGATATTCGTCCTTTACCGCCTGGGCCAAATCATAGCCATAGGTAGGTACCCCATTTTCCAATTCAAAAATTTCATATGTATTTTTATCGATTTCATCTTTCGGAGTTGCAGTAAGACCTACCAGCGGTGCATCAAAATAGGTAAAAATATCCTTATATTTATTGTAAATGGATCTGTGCGCTTCGTCACATATTACAAGGTCAAAATGCCCACAAGTAAACAGCTTACCTTCCGAATCATTCACTGTGTCAATACAGTGAATCATTGTCTGATAAGTGGAGAACACACAGTGTGCAGTATAATTATCCTTTTCCTCCACAAGATTTGTACATGACAGACTGGGGAGTAAATTGACAAAGCTCCTTTTCGCCTGTGTTACAAGCGAATTACGGTCTGCAAGAAACAGAATATTCTTTGCCCATCCGTTTTCCAACAGTATCTTGCATAACGCAATCACCGTTCTCGTCTTTCCCGAACCGGTCGCCATGACCAATAATGCTTTTCTTCGATTCTTCTCATCAAAACTATTGCATACCGCCTTAATGGCTGCCTCCTGATAATAACGACCTGCAATCGTTTTATCTACCGAAAAATGCTTAAGGCTCGTCCGCATGGTCAATAAATTAAACCATTTTTCTAAATCTCTTTTGGAGTATATAGCAGAGCACTTTCTTTCAGGATATTGACCATCTATAATGTGTGTATCAAATCCATTCGTAAGAAAAATGACCGGTCTTCTCTTATATTTCTGTTCCAATAAATCAGCATATAATCTGGCCTGCTGCCTGCCCTTAGAAACATCCACACAAGTCCGCTTAGCCTCAATGACCGCCAGTGGACGATGCATATCATCATAAAGAACATAATCCGCATAACCAACCTCCGATTTATTAGGCATTCCCGGAAGTTCCACTTCATTCATCCAGTTTATACCTTCTGCCCATCCTGCATCTCTGAGCATGGCATCAATATAAAGTTTACGGGTTTTATATTCAGATAAATCCAGCGGCTTAGGTACATATGTCGGCTGTTGTTCTTGTCTCCGTGCGGATAATTCTTCCTTTAGAGAAGCATTCTCCACAATCAGTTTCTGCAAATCTAACTCCTGTTTTGCGGTTTTCTCCTGTTCCTTAGCTAATTCTGCCTTAGTTGTATTTGCTTCTTCTCTTGAGGCCTTTGCCTTTTCAATTCTGGATAAAATGATTCCCTTATCAAAGAACCGCTCTTCATATTGATCTGAGTAGCAATACGCTATGTAGTCAAGATAAATAAAAAGATTTTCCAGACAAAGCATGGCTTCATCTCTTCCAAGCTTTTTATTGCTATGCGCTACGTTATTTCCGCATTTGCGAATATAATCCATTCTCTTCCAAATATCCGGTCCCACAATTTGCCTATATTCTTCTGCATTCATCAGACTTTGTAAATTGTCCTGATACGGCATTTCCAGTTCCTTGTCAACGGAATACATCCATTTTACGGCAAATTCCATTGCCCGACGGCTGTTGATAATACTCGCTTCCGGGTCCATAAGAATAATCTTTTCAGCAGATATGGCTGCATCTGCAAAATTTGAAAATTTCGATTCATTTTTTAAGTAATCAAAATTAGTAACCATATTTTATCCCCCTGGTGTATTTTTCAGGCAAACATCAAAAATAGTTCTTTATTTCTTTTAATTGTTATATATTTATATAATGTCACTATAATGTATAATTTGAAACGTTTTCTGTAATACAAATTTTGATTTGTCGACTTGGTGAACGAAGTCAGCGAACTGATTTTGAAGTTCAAATGGCGGCAACGTAATCTTATATTTTTCTAAAAACATAGATGGTACTCTTCGTTGCCCCGCACTACCTGTCATATTCGCCGCCGCATCTTTTCTAAATGTATCAAATGAAATCAATGAATACAACCAATACGGATTACTTCTTCCGTTAAGCGGTCTAAGCACATGGAATTCCGTTGATCCAAACCCTATTCCATTGCAGAGTCCTACCGCCACTGCCCCTTTCCCATTTTCCATACACGGTGTGATTTTTGCAAACAGGACATCATTTTCTGCAAAGTATGTAAATCCTACTTTAACTTCATCATAAGTCTTTTTTTCTGCTGTCTTTATTGCACCATTTTCAGAAACCGCTGTCATCGGTACAAAAGACACCTGCATGCCAGATGCTAAACGCTTATCTGACACTTTCTTTGGATTGATCTCACAACATTCTCCGAGCGGTCGTAATCCCCATCCTTTTTCATCAGTCCCTGGAAATCCAAAGAGTTCGACAAATCGGGCTTTAATGAGGTCATCTAATAACTGCAGTTCTTGCTGACGCTGTTCTTTTATCCTAATGATGCGATTCAGTTCATCAACAATATATTTTTGCTCATCCATACTTCTTGAAGGAATCTGCATTTTACGCATAGCTGCTTGGGTTAATTTTTGCCTTGTAGCACCATTAACCATTCCATCAACCTTATAAAACATTAATGAATAGCATAAATAATCAACATCTAACCCATCTTTAGGCTTTAACACATGTGCATGATTATTAACCCAGCATTTCCCAGAAACTCTATATGCGATAGGTCTTTCCTTAGAGCCAAAATTACCACCATCCTCAGCCAATAATACAAGTTCATCATCAAAAATATAATCTGCAACATAGTCTTGAATACCATTTGCTCCATAATAAGGATATTCTCCTTCTTCTCTATCAGATGCTGTAATAGGCACTCGCATAGAATCAAGTATTTGGCAGCAATCTTCTACAAACATCATATCCATATCATCATCCCTACAAACCCGAATT
>ERZ808240.5087-NODE-5087-length-10992-cov-18.383469_pt1 | contig 10992 bp, 11 predicted proteins | sample MGYA00521084_ERZ808240 | MGnify/ENA primary metagenome ERZ808240 (study PRJEB31516, sample SAMN03275571) | gut metagenome | biome: mammalia-associated habitat; material: feces | host: Papio cynocephalus | place: Kenya | collected 2012-08-06 ... | reverse complement strand
TATAGATAAATAAAGAGAAAAACAGGTGGTAGTGAATGAAACTATTCACACTACCATTATTACGAAGAGGATATAAAGTTAATATAGGTAAAACTTCAGATTATGAAGTTGATTTTGTTGCTGAAAACAATTATACAATTAAATATTATCAAGTAACTCAAACGTTAAGTGATGAACAAGTAAAAAATAGAGAATTAAGAAGTTTAGAGAGTATATCTGACAATTATGAAAAAATAATTTTAGCTATGGATAAATCAATAAATAATGATTATAACGGAATTAAAGTTAAAAATATAATAAATTGGTTGTTAGAAACTGAAGATTAGGTTTTATATATTTTAGATTATTATGTTAATGTAACATATAAAAAAATAAAGTAAATCTTTATTAAGTTGATATTATTTTTCCATAGATATTAAATTATATATTTGTTAAAATACTATTAAGAAAGAAGGATAAAGATGTTTATAAATAATCCTGATGAATTAGATCAACATTTTTTAATAGATAAATATGTAATTAATAATTTTATTAAAACTTGTAATTTAAATAAAGATGATATAGTTTTAGAAATTGGTCCAGGTGTGGGAACTTTAACTAAATTAATTGCCCCTAAGGTTAAAAAAATGTATGTAATTGAAAAAGATACTCGTTTAAAACCTTATTTAGATAAAATAAACAATATTGATATTACCTATGGTAGTTGCTTAGATATTCCTTTTCCGATGGTAGATAAAATAATAACATCACTTCCTTATAGTATTATTGAACCATTTATTTATAAAATAATACATGAAAATTTTAAAGAATTATATATGATAATGGGAAAGAATTATTGTGATAATGTAATTAATAATAAAATAACTAATTTAAGTTTGTTAACTAATATTTATTTTGATGCATATAAATATTTTGATATTTATCCTGATAGTTTTAATCCAAAGCCTAGAGTAGTATCTTCTTTAATTAAATTAACTTTTAAAAACAGATTAAATGAAAATGATATGATATTTAGGAATATGTATAGATTAAATGATAAATTAGTTAAAAATGCATTAATGGAATCTTTAATAATAGTTAAAGGATTAACTAAAAGAGAGAGTAAAGAATATATTAATAAATTAAATATAAATTCTGAAATTTTAAATAAGAAATTTTGTATGATATCAAATGAAGAACTAAAAAATTTATATGATAAAATAATATAGTAAATTGATTAGAGAAATAGACTTGATAAGTTTATTTTTTTTGTGGTATAATTTATTAGAATATAGGAGGAATAAAATATGAGTAATATAATGGTAAGTGTTAAAAGATTTATAGGAAATAAAAATACTGTTACAATTATTGGTGTTTTATTAGGAATTGTAGTGCTTTATTTCGGATATAATATAAGAGTTAAACAAGCGGTTGAACCACAAAGTATTCCATATGCTAAAGTTGAAATACCGAGTAATACTTTAATTACCGATAGTATGTTAGGAATGATTAAAGTTAGTAAAAGTTTTGTTGATCAAACACCTAATTTAGTTACAAGTAAATCACAATTGATTGGCAAATATGTGTCTTATGATACAACTATTGCAGAAGGTGGATTATTTTATAAATCAGAAGTTATGACAGAAGAACAAAAACCTAACTACATTACAGTAGATTTAGAAGAATGTCATACTGTTTATAGTTTAGCTGTTAATATGCATACAACCTATGCTAATTCAATAATGCCTGGAGATTATATTGATTTATTTGTTTCTGCAACAAATGATAGTGGTCAAGTTATTGTTACAAAATTTATTGAAAGTATTAAAGTTAGAGATGTTAGAGATAGTGATGGAGTTAGTGTATTCTCATCTGCATCTAAGAGAGGAGAACCTGCTGAATTAATCTTTAGTGTTCCAAATAAGATGTTTATATTATTAACTAAAGCAGATAATATTAGATCAAATTCAATTAAGATTTTCCCTGTGCCAAGAAATCAAGAATATACTGAAAACCATGGAGAAACTAAAATTACAAGTACGGAAATGCAAGAATTTATTGAAAGTAAATCAGATGATACATTTAATACTATAATTAGTGATATAGATCAAAAATGTTATAATGAGTAGGTGATTGGTTTGAATAGTAATTTATTTGATGAATTAGATTTTGGACCCTTGAACGAATTTTTAAAAGATGATAATATTACAGATATTTCATATAGTAATGGTGGACAAGTTTGGCTTAAAACATTAGATAAAGGTGTCTATAGAGTGGATAGACCAAATATCAATAATGCATTAATGGAAAAATTAGCATTCCAATGTTCAAACGTTATGGGTAAAACATTTAATATGGCTCATCCATTCTTAGATGCCGAGTCTGCTGAGTTACGTATGAACTTTATTCATGAATCTATTGCTACTAATGGAATTGCATGTGTTATACGTAAAACACCTGCTAAGATTAGACTTAATAAAAATAAATTAATAGATGAAAAATATTGTACAATTCAAATTCATGATTTTTTAATGAAATGTGTAGAAGGTCATTGTAATATTTTGGTTGCTGGTGAAACTGGTTCTGGTAAAACTGAGTTAGTAAAATATTTAGCATCACACACTAAAGATAATGAAAAGATAATTACAATTGAGGATACATTGGAACTACACTTAGATAAAATTTATCCAAATAGAGATATAGTTGCAATGAAGACCAATAATATTGCTTCTTACTCTGATGTTTTAGTTACATGTATGAGACAAAACCCTAAATGGATTTTACTATCAGAAGTTAGATCTGCTGAAGCAGTTATGGCAGTAAGAAACTCAATATCTTCTGGACATAATATTTTATCAACAATTCACGCGGATAAAGCATCAAGTGTTCCAATGCGTTTATATTCACTTTTAGAAAGTAATCAAGATGTTGCACAGTTCTTATCAACAATTCATAGATATGTACAATTAGCTGTATGTGTTAAGGGTTATATGTCTAAAGAACTTGGACGTTTTCAAAGAGAAATTATGGAGGTTTGTGAATTTTATGTAGATGAAAATAATAATCCTTGTTCTAATGTTATTTATAGAAAAAATATTGGTGGTGGATTTGTTATTAAAAATCCAACTAAATATTTGCTAGAATATCTTGATTTACAAGGTGTTGTTCTTCCAAGAGATACATTTAATTTAGGAAGTGTTAATAATGGTGATTCAAAAGAAAATAGGGTACAAATAGAAGAAAAAAAATAGGAAGGGATAATTATTATGGAATTAGTTATATTAATATTTATTGGTATATTTATAATAACTTATCGTAAAAATGATGGTGAAAAAATTTATGAAACATTTTTAAAAGGTATAACTAGTTTATATGATAAATATGCTCCTTATTCATTTAAAACTGTTAGAGAAAAATCAATCGAATTAGGTGAAGAATATACTGCTAAACAGTATATTACTCAAGTTATTTTATTTGGAGGTTTTGGAGCAGGAGTTGGCTACTTATATTTTTATAGTATAATTTGGGCAATTGTATATGGTGTAGCTGCAATAATGTTTATACCTTATCTAGCCTATTTACGTTGTCAAAGAGTATATAGTGAATTTATATTTGAACAAATTCAAGTTTATACTACTAATGTTATAATGGAATTTAATACAACGCAAAGTTTTGTTAAGGCTTTAGAAGGTGTTAGAGATAGTGGAGTTCTTGAAAATCCTGTTCTTGATGATGTCAAAAAAATGATTAAAATGAGTTATGATAATGGTACTATAGATGAATCTATAAATTATTTTAATCAAAAATATCCTTATTATATGGTAAAAAATATGCATCAATTATTTTTACAAATAACAAAAGAGGGTGCAAGAGATTCAGGAGAAGCTTTAGAAAATATGCTTTTAGATATTGACCAATTAGTTGAAGGTGTTTATAGAGATAAAATGGATCGTGAAAACTTCCATAAGAGATTTTTAACATTTGGTGTTGCCTTATATTTATTAGTTATGCTTACCCAAACACTTCTTGGTAAAGAAAACTATATTGACATGTTAAAACATGGTTATGTACTAGTCATATTGCATTTAATTATAATAGTTAACTCATATTTCCTACTTAATGGCGAAAAATATTATAATGAAGATACAGGAGGCGAGTAGATATGTTAATAGAAGTTTTAATTATAGGTGTCCTTCTTTATGTAATACTTGAATATAATGGCAGTATAAGTACAAATAAATTTTTAAATGATAATAAGGATTTATTTATTAAATTAAAAGAAAAAGATTATGATTTTTTTCTTAAAGCTAAATATGGCGATGCAGTCGATACCCAAACATTGTATAATTCGAGATTAAGAAATGGTTTACTTGTTATGTTTCTTTTATTATTATTTTTTATTGGCGATTTATCATATATTAAGGTTATTATTACAATTATTGCCGGATATGGTATGTTTAAATTACCTTATTTTCAAATAAAAAAATATTATAAATCACATTTAAGTAAAATTGATATGATGCTTCCATATTATTTAAAAAATTTAGAAATTCTTGTTCAACATTATACAGTACCTGTTGCTCTTGGTAAATCAATTACCGAAGCTCCCGAAATATTCAGAAATGGTTTACTTGAATTAATTGAAAAAATAAATGCTGGTGATTCAACTATTAATCCTTATATGGATTTTGCAAAAGAATATCCTGTTAGAGACTCAATGAGAATGATGAGATTATTATATCGTCTAAGTTTGGGTAGCCAAGAAAGAAAACAAGAACAATTATTAACTTTTTCAAGAAATATTTCTAGTTTGCAACAAAAGGCTAGAGAAACAAGATATAAAGCAAGATTAGAAACAATGGAAAGTAAAACAAGAGTTATGTTAGTTGCTACAACTGTTGGCGTAATGATTTTGCTTGTAATTTCAATTATGATGTTATTTACTAGTTCAGTTTAGATTTAAGAGAGGAAAAATGGAAAATATTAAAAAATTATTAGACATATTATATAGTTCTAAAAATGGAATGATTTATTTTTATATAATAACTTCTTTAGTAGCGTTAATTTTTATAGTTTTAATAATATTAACTATAAAAAAAGAAAAGAAAAATATTAAAGTAATAGAAGAAAAAATAATAGATAAAAATAATGATAAAGATATTGATGTTACTATTCCAAATGATAAAACATTAAATGATAATTTATCAAAGGAAGAAAAAGAAAATTTAACTAAAGATAATAAGATAAATGAAGTTATTGAAAAAGAAAAAATAAATAATGAAGAAAAAATGGAATTACCAAAAACAAAACAAGATCAATCTAATTTAAGTATTTCAAGTGAAGAATTTTTAAAAAATTTGAATGAATTAAAAAATAGATAAAAACAGGTGTATCATCTTGTTTTTTTATAAAAAAATATGGTATACTCTTTTTAGAATAAGGTAGGTTGGTAGAAATGCTAGATAAAATTAATGAAATTAATGGAAAATTAAAAGAAATTTTAAATGATTTAACCATTGAAAAAGAAGATTTAGATAATTCATTAAAGATAGTTCAACAAAAAATTGATTCTAAAATAGATGAAGCAAAAGGTTATAAAATTAATGTAGATGATTATAAATCAAATATTACAGGTCTTGAATCAGAAATTGCATCTTTTGAAAAAGATTTAGGAGATTTAAAAGAAAATTATGGAAATAAAGGTTTAGATGCAATTGTTGATGTTGGTACTAAAGAAATAACAACTAAAATTGTTGGAAAACAAAAAGAGATAGCAAAACAGGTTGAAAAAATAAATGAACTTACAGATCGAGCAAGAACAATTAAAGAACTATTAATAAATCTAAAAAAAGATAAAAAGGAAAAGAAAGAAAAGTTTGATTGTGTAAATGTTGCACTCGAATACTATAAAGCAGAATTTGAAAAAATTATTAATTATTCAGAAGAAAATCCTGAATCACTTGTATTTACACCAACTGAGTCAGCAGAAGTAGAAATTGAAGATGCACCAGTTGTTATAGACGAACCAATTGATGATAGTCCTGTTTTTGATGAAATTGAATCTATAGATAAAGAAGAAAATGATGAAAATAACAAGCAGGCGATAATTGAAGATGCTGCTATAGAAATTTCTGATAATGAGCCTGAAGAAAATGATAAAAATGTATCTGAACCAGTTTTATTTGATAAAGAAGAAAAAGAAACTAAAGAAAATGATAATTCCTTTGAATTTGATAATTCATTATTTATGTATGATGATGAAGATAGTAATGAAATATCAGATAGAGATTTTGGAAATATTGATTTAGATGATAGTTATAGTTTTTTAGATGCAAATAATTCAAGTGAAGATAAGGATTTATTAGCAATTGAAGATGATGAAGATAGTCATTTTGATGATACTATAAGTTCATTGTTTGCAACGCAGAAAGACGATAATATTGATTTTAAAACATTAAATGATTCAATAGATAAAGAATATGAAAGCATTTTTGGTAAGAAAATAGAAGAAAAAAGTAATAAAGAAAATATTGAACAAGAAATAAATGTAGATAATAAAGAAAAAAAATCGTTGGATAGTAATGAAGAACATACTGGATTTACTGAGTTAGATATATTTGGTACAAATCGTAAAGAAAATGATTCTAAACTTTCTAATGAAAATACAACTACTGATATTGTAACTAATTTCTTTATTACTAATAAGATTGATTTTGATAAATTTAGTGATGAATACAAAGAATATTTAAGAAAAATATTTAATCCAATAAACTTTACTAAGGTATTAGAGGTATTAAGAAAGAATAATATTGAATTAGATGGTATTTATCAAAATCCAAAAGTATTTGAGATGGATAGTAGTGAACTTGATAGTATGATAACTAAATTATTAATAGCAAATCAATCTATTCATAATATATCATTAGTGCTTAGTAGTTTACCTAATATAACTTTATTAGATTTAAATGAAGTAATATCTAGTTTTGGTACAAACATTAAAGAAGCTAATATAACAGATATTATTATTAAAGCAAAACATTTAAGTGATATGGGAAAGGCTGATAGATAATGGATTATTTAGTAGATTTAGGATTAACAAATGAAGAAATAAATAATATAACTTCTTCTTTAAAAGAGAGTTTAGAATTATTTCCTAATGTTGTTAAAGAAAATTTTAATACTTTAAAAGATTTAGGTTTAACTAATGAACATGAAGTATTTGTAAATCATTTAGGAATGTTTTTAATGAATCCAGATAAATTAAAAGATATATTTAGTAAGTATGATCATGATGATTTAATAAGATGTTTAGAAAAAAATCATAAAGTTATAGAAAAATTATAAGTGTAAAGTAATGTATATTTTAAAAGATAATGCTTAAATGTGTTATCTTTTTTGATATAATTATATAGAAGATGGAGATGTAAAAAGTGAAGTATATTAAGTATTTATTATTATTACTATTATTTTGTTTTATTACATCTGTGAGTGCAGATACTACTTACAAAAGAGGTGTAATTGCTAAAGATGTAACAGGTGTTTATGTTAGAAGTTGTGCAAGTAGTAGTTGTGGTAGAATATTAAGTGATATTGGAGCTAAGATAAGTATTTCTTATCCAAGAGCGTTTGAGATAATTGGGGAAAGTGGTAATTTTTACAAAATTAAATTACAATATAGTGGATTTTGGTATGAAGGATATATTTCTAAAGGTAATAGTTCAGTTTCTTTTGTAGATGTAAATGAGTATACAGTTAGTGATAGTTTAATAACTGAATATATAAATAAAGGATTTCCTGAGTCATATGCTAAAAGTTTAGCAATACTTAAAACGATTCATCCATCATGGGAATTTAATCCTTATTATGTTAATGCTACTTTTGATGATGTTGTAGCTGGAGAGACTAGATATGTTAACTTAAATTTAATAGATAGTTCAAATACAACTTTAAGAAGTACGGAAGATGGAGCATATTCTGATGGAAAGTGGATAACTTTTGAAGGTGGATGGTATGCTGCTAGTAAACAAACGATAAAATTTTATTTAGATCCTCGTAATTTTTTAAATGATGAAAGAGTATTTATGTTTGAAGAACTTGGATATCAAGAAAATATCCATACAGAAGAATTAGTTCAGACAATGCTTAATGGTTCATTTATGGAAGGCAATGCTTTTTATTATAATGATAATGGAGAAAAGATTGAAATAAGTTATGCTAAAACATTTATGGATTCAGCAAAGAAAAATGGAGTAAGTCCCGTTCACTTAGTTGCAAGAACACTTCAAGAACAAGGAAATAAAGGTTCAGCTTTATCTAGTGGGGATAATGCAGAATATCCGGGATATTATAATTTTTTCAATATAAATGCAAGCGGTAAAACAGCTACAGATATCATTAGATCAGGACTTGCATATGCCCAGAAAAAAGGATGGAATAGTCCATATGCAGCTATAGTTAATGGAGGAGATTTGTTTAACAAATATGTTACTAAATATAAACAATCAACCTTATATTTACAAAAGTTTGATTTAGCAGGTAGTACTTATTATAGTACTCAGTACATGCAAAATGTTAGAGCTCCTTATAGTGAGTCATTTGATTATTATGAAGGATATTATGATAATGGATTAATAGATAAAACTTTTTATTTCTCTATACCCGTATTTAAAGGTGAAATGCCTAGTATGACTACATTAGATGTTAATTATAGTGAAGATAATACACTTGCCAGTTTAAGTGTTTTAGGATGTAATTTAATGCCATCATTTATAAGTAGTGCAACAAATTATACATGTTATGTTTCTAAAGATACAAATAAAGTGACAGTAAGTGCAACAACTACTAATTTGAACGCTAAAGTTGATGGAGCGGGAGAAATAAATTTAGATAACGATGATACAAAGATAGAAGTAATTGTTACAAGTGCATCAGGGGATAAAAAAACTTATACAATTTTAGTTCAAAAAAGAGATGAAATATTATATAGTCCTGATGAAGTATTATCTAATTTACAAATAAATATTAAGAATAATTATATAAGTCATTTTGATTATAAATTAGATGCTACTTCATTATTAAGTCAAGTTAATTTAAATTATCCAACTATGATTGCTGAAGTAAGTGAAAATAAAATACTTTCTACTGGTATGACATTAAAATTAAGAGGTAATGGAGAAAAAACATATACTATTGTTATTTATGGAGATAATAATGGAGATGGAAATATTGATATAATTGATTTACTTAAGGTACAAAAGGATATTTTAGGGGTTAATAAATTAAGTGATGCTTATAAGGAAGCTGCAGATGTTAATAAAGATGGTGTGGTTGATATAATTGATTTGCTTAAAATTCAAAAACATATTCTAGATGTTAGTAAAATAGAACAATAGGAGGAAAAATGAAAAAATATATTTTAATGTTTATGATGTTGTTATTGCCACTAAATATTTATGCAGCTACTGGTTCAATTAAAGGAAGTAGTAGTTCTAGTAACGTAACTTTAAATAATACGTTTAAGGTAACAGTTAAGGTATCATCCAGTGGTAAACTAGGATCATGGCAATTTGGAGTTTCTTATGACAAGTCTAAATTATCACTTATTAGTGGTGAGCCAAGTGTTGTACAATATGGAGACGGAGCTAGTTCTTCAAAAACATATACATATAAATTTAAGGCAATAGCTGTCGGAACAGCAACTATTAATGTGGAGAACACTAAATTAGTTGATTGGGATAGTGAAAGTGTTATTCCAACTAGTTCTTCTACTATAAAGATAAATATTAAAGAGCCAGTAATAATTAATTATTCATCAGATAATAATTTAAAGTCTTTAAGTGTTGAAGGATTTGAAATAAGTCCGGCTTTTGATAAAAAAACTTTAGAATATACAAGTATAGTTACTGCTACTACAACTAAGATTAAAATAAATGGCGAAGTAAATGATAAAACAGCAAAAGTTAGTGGTTTAGGTGAGGTAGATGTTAAAGAAGGATTAAATGAGTTTAATATAGTTGTTACTGCTGAAAATGGGACAACTAAAACTTATGTATTAAAAGTAACTGTACCAGAAAAGGATCCTATAATGTATACATTTAAAACTGGAGAATTTAATATTTTAAGAAAATTACCTGAAGAGTTACCAACTAATTTTGTATCTTCAACTATTAAATTTAATGATGAAGATATAACTTGTTTAAAAAACGAGAACTTAGATTTAACTTTGCTTTATTTAAGAGATGGAAATAATAAAGATGGCTTTTATATTTATGATGAAGTTAATAATGAGGTTACATATTATAATGAACTTGGTTCAAATGATTTTAAAATATATTTAACTAACAAGGAAATTATAATTAAAAATTTAGAAAAGAAAGAAATAACTATTAATGATGTTAAAGTTACAGGTTATAGATTAACCAAAGATAGTAATAATTATGTTATAGCAGGAAGAAATATTTCTACTGGTAAAGATGGTATATATCTATATGATAGTGTTAATAAGACTATATCTTTATTTAATCAAAGTGATTATGATAATTTAATTAACACAAATAAGTTGTATATTTATGTATCTATTGGACTTGGAGTATGTGTTTTAATTCTTTTATTTGCTTTAATTCTTGTTAATAATAGTAAAAATAAACTTTCTAAAGTATTTATGGCTAAACAAGAGGAAATGGTTAATCAAATAAATAAAGATAGAGAAAATAGTATTAATAAAAAGAAAACGAGTAAAAATAAGAAATCTAAAAATAATGATACTTTAGATAATGATCAAAACAATAGTGAAGATAATAGAGAAGGGGAAGAAAATATTTTAGAATAAATTTTTCCTTTTTTCGATGTATAAAAAATGTATAAAATAATTTGCAAAAAACGATGTATATTAATTTAAAATTTATAGCGAATGTAAATCAAATGTAAATTGACAGGGGGGGCATTTTAGATATAATGTCACTAGGATAAGGTGATTTACATGTATAGTAAGGAAGAAAAAATAAAAGTATATGT
>ERZ808240.5086-NODE-5086-length-10993-cov-35.491955_pt1 | contig 10993 bp, 11 predicted proteins | sample MGYA00521084_ERZ808240 | MGnify/ENA primary metagenome ERZ808240 (study PRJEB31516, sample SAMN03275571) | gut metagenome | biome: mammalia-associated habitat; material: feces | host: Papio cynocephalus | place: Kenya | collected 2012-08-06 ... | reverse complement strand
CCCGATGTTCATCAAGGAGCCTTTTATCAACATGACTTATCAGATGCCCCATGCTTTCTATGTACCTATCAATCCACTGCATGCCATCATTCCAGATGAAATCAAGCAGAAAAGTATGGCTGTTGAAGCAGATATTGCCGTAACGCTGAAGACATTATTGGGGAAGTCAACCTCGCAGCTGAACGAAGGTGGAGACAAAGACATATTTAATCCGGGCAGAATATATTGAGATGAGAGATATGGAAATGAATATAGGAAAAGCCAAATGTGCTATTCAGCAGTCTGATGCCATATTAGTGGGTGCCAGCAATGGGTTGTCTATAGCTGAAGGTTATCATATCTTCGCCGACAATGATATGTTTAGGTCCATGTTCGGGAGTTTTCGCTCTAAATTCGGGATACATAGTGTGATAGAGGGATGCTTCTATCGTTACCCATCAGAAAATGATAGAAAGGATTTTTTGAGTCTCTTGATTGAAAAATGGATAAAGTGCTATCAACCTACCCAAGTGATGCGAGACTTGAAAGCGATAATAGGAGAGAAACCATACTTTATCTTGACCACAAATGCTGATACGCATCTCGAATTGTCGGGATTTTCTCCCGATAATGTGTGGGAGATAGAGGGTACATTCTTTCATCTATTGCAAGGTAAGCGACCTGAATACAAACAGATGGACTTGGACAATTTCCTTGCTCGATATTCAGGTAAACGTCTTGTGATATTGGAGTTAGGAATTGGCAGCAGAAATACACTTATCAAACAGCCTTTGATGCAACTTGCCGCTAACGAACTTGATGCTACTTATATCACTCTCAATTTGCCTCAAGAATTGTATGTTCCTGTCGCAATAGAGGAAAAGGCAATAAAACTACCGGGCGACATTGCCGTTACATTGAGTAAATTGCGGAAATAAGTCGTCTTTATAAAATGATACGAATATGATTGGAAAAGAAAATTTGCGAAAGAATCTGACGGGCAATATGGCTTTTTATTCATATTTACCTTGCAAAATGCAAGAATATGATGTCATCGTAGATGATTTGATGAAAAAGCAGATGGAACGTCTCCATGGATTGTTTGGAGAATTGAACAAGCGATTGACGGAAACTGGTGATGAAGTCCTTGAGGGTTTGATGGATTCGGAGGCTCATGCTTCCTGGATATTGGCATCGGGAAAACGACCTTCTCCATTTATGATACAGACCAGTGGGGTGGCTGATGAATTGGCTAAAGAGAATGTGAATAACATTAAGCGAGCTTATCGTTATGCAAGGGAAGCTTTGAAGAAATATCCGTTGTGTTCGCGTCTGTTTTGCAACATACATTATATCGTGTGTGAGTCGGTCGCTTACGACAAGAAATATCGAGGAGAGTATAGAAACTCTCCCGTATGGATAGGCAAGGAAGGAAGCTCCATAAGGGAAGCGTCGTTTGTGCCTCCTGTGGATAGTGATATGATAGAAGCCCTTTCAGACTTGGAGACTTTCATCAACTATTCTGACATGGATGTCTTTCTCAAGGCAGCTATGATTCATTACCAATTTGAAATGATACATCCCTTCATTGATGCCAATGGCAGGGTGGGGCGAATCTTGAATGGTCTGTTTCTATGCGAGGCGGGGGTGTTGCCAACACCAGTCTTACTCTTTTCGCAAGCGTTGTTGTCATCGGCAGATGATTACTATCAAAATATTCAATATACAAATCTATCTCAGGACATGAATTCGTGGATTCGCTTTTTCCTCTTGCGATTGGAGTGTGGGGTGAGAGAAACATTGGGGCTTTTTCCTTCCAGCACGATGAAGGAGGGCGATAGTCTTGTTGGGGGAGTTTGAGCTTTCTGAAATAGAAAACTGCTTTTCCCAGCAGATAATGAGCAGAATGATATCATCATCTATTGTTCCAAGGACGGCAAGGTAAATGGCGCCCTGACGACTCGAGGTGGGATTCTCGCCATCGGTTATCGTGTTCGAGGCGTAAGAGGTATGCAGTTCCGCCAATGGGCTACGTAACATCTTTCCGAGTATCTTGTGAAAGGCTTCACGATGGATGACGAGCGACTGAAAAATCCAGATGGTCGTCCGGACTATTCACCAAGGTCTCGCGTCTCTGTTAGAGTATAGCTTATAATACAGAAAGATGTGCAGGGTTATCTTTTCTACGATGAGGGAATGATGGATATTTTGCGAAGATTGCTACTTGTAAAGCATCACGATGCTGCCGACGGTGATGAGGCAGGCACCGAGAATGGTCTTCATGTTTACAGGCTCCTTCAGGAAAATGAAAGTGAGGCAAATGGTTATCACTACGCTGAGTTTGTCGATAGGAGCCACACGGCTCACGTCGCCCAGTTGGATGGCCTTGAAATAGAAGAGCCATGACAAGCCAGTGGCGCAACCCGAGAGAATGAGGAATATCCAGGTATGGTTCGGGATAGACTTAATGCCCGTTTGCAGGTTGCCCATGAACACGATGCCCCAGGTGATGAGCAGGATGACGGTGGTGCGGATGGCTGTAGCCAAGTCTGAGTTTATGTCTTTCACGCCGATTTTGGCGAAGATTGCCGTGAGAGCGGCAAAGAATGCAGAAAGTAATGCATAATACTTCCACATGATGCTATTTGTATGTTATTTATGATTTATCAATACGGTTTTCTTTCTTATTTCATTAACACCTGCCATGTTCCATGCTTTCTTCCACCCACATATTTAGAGCCATTGTATCCAATTGTCGGGAGTAACAATGGCTTGTTCTTTTAATGTCTTTGAGTGAAACTTGGTGCAAAGATAATGCAAAGATACCCAAAATATCTCTAATCCCAAAAATAATGCTGATTTTTGGGATTAGACTAAGAATATTACAGTTTTATTCGTATTTCCTTATATCCTTATGCCCCATGGAAGAGGTATTCTTCTTGTATCTTCTCCGCCAACAGGGTGAAGAGCTTGTTGACCAACTCGTCTGCCACTTCGATGGCGTGCATCAATAGCTTGTCTGAGAAATCTTGCAAGAGGTCGGTGGCTTTCATCGGGAAGTCTTGGTAGAGCTTCAGGTATTCTGCCTCCATCTCCTTCTGGCGCTGGCCGTTCTCTGCCTCCAACTTGGCGTAGGTCTCTTTGATGATAGGGGCGAAGTCGTTGTAGTGTGTCATGCCGAGCGTCATCACCTTGCGGAAACGCCAGTAGGCGGTGTCATCGTGACATTCGCCATTGCCGATGTGGGTGTAAAGCTCAGGGAACTTCTTCACTCCTTGGTAGAATGGGAGGAAGATGCTGAGGTCGCCCATGCCGAGAGCCACGTAGGTGATGCAACCGATGGCTTGCGGCAGCTCCTTGCGTATCTGGATGATGTGGGTCTGGGTGGTGCGGTAGATGCTGACCGGACGATAAGGCTCCTTGCCATTCTCATGCAGATATGGGTCGTGCTCGGTATTGTCGTAGTGATAGCGGAATGCCGTGCGAAGGTCGGTGAGCGAAATCTTGTGGGCAGCCTGAGCGAAGACGGGGAAGGTGTTCTGGGTGACATCGTTCTTGATGGCTGGCGAGAACATCTGCTGCAAGCCCCATACTCGTGGATAATTATAGGTGGTGTCGAGTTTTTCGTCACGAGAGTATGCCTTGTGGAAATCGAATTTCACCTTTCCGTCCTTGCCTTTCTCTGATTCAGAATCCTCTGGATTGTAAAGGCCATGCTCTGTTGCAAATTCGATGAGGTCGGAAGATGCCAAGAAGTTCTCCTTATCGTTCGGGTCGTAGTCACGGAAACGACTCTGGTTGCCAGTCACGAAGTACTGGTCCTTTGGCATACGGCAAGCCAGCCAACGATGACCGCAGGCATTCTCTAAATACCAAGTCTCCTTGTCGTCGATGAAACCGATGCCGAATCCTTCGGCAGAGCCGTATTTCTCGATGAGCATGCCCAATCGCTCCACGCCTTCACGAGCGGTGTGGATGTAAGGCAATACGATATTGTAAGTGCAGTTTTCGGCGAGTCCATTCTCCACGTATGGGTCGAAGCTCAATGCTTTCTCGGAGGAAAAAATGGTCTCGGTGCTGCTCATGCCCACACCTGCCGTATTGAAACCTGCGCTTCCCCATTCGCCTGGGTAGCGGTAGTCGGGCAGGGCGGTATAGCCCAATGATTCCTCTGGCAAAGGACAGCGGAACTTGCTATCTTTGGCCACGAATTCCTTCGGTCCATGCTTGGTATCTTCGTGCACCTCCACATTGGTGGTGAGCATGGCATCGAAATCACTGGAGCGGCAGAGGTATTTGGCACCGTCTGCACTCTGTTCTTCGCCTACGATAATCGTAGTGCATTCTGATGGCAACTTGGTCATCTTCTTATTTTCCTTTTCCATCATACTCATTGTCTTTGAAATTAACACTTCTGCAAAATTACAAAAAATATTCATATTCGCAAATGTTAGCTTGGTTATTTCGTGGAAAATGTGTATTTTTGTAAATGGACTTTAAAGAAAGAGAACATTATGAGTGAACAGATAAAATTGTTTCCTGATTTGGAGGCTCGTGTACACCAAGCAGTGGAGAACTTTATGCAGGGCTATGGTTGCTGCCAGTCGGTGGTGGCAGCTTTTGCCGATTTGTATGGATTGAGCGACGAGATGGCGAAGCGCATCGGGGCTGGCTTCGGAGGAGGAGTGGGCAGGATGAGAATGATGTGTGGTGCCGTTTCGGGTATCGTGATATTGGTGGGCTTGGACTGTGGACAGACTGAGGGCGATGACCGTGAGGGCAAGTCGGCTTGCTATAAGGTGGTGCAGCAGTTGCTTGCCAAGTCGAAGGAGGAGAACGGGAGCATCATCTGCGCTGAGATTCTTGGCTTGAAAGGATATGAGAAAGCCAAGTCGAGCTATGTGGCTTCGGCTCGCACTGCGGAATATTACAAGACTCGTCCTTGTGCGGCAAAGGTGGAGAGTGCGGCGAGAATATTCGCGGAATATTTGCAAGCAAAAAATAAAATTTAGTTTTGTGCCGCCCTGGTGCAAACAGATATATTGGTATGAAATATCAAGACAACAAGGACTTGGCTGAGGCTCAGTATTATCTGAAGATGCTGGACGATTTCTGCAAGACGGGACAGGTGGTGGTTCCTGAATCGTCTCAGGATGCCATGCCTTGGAATACGAGGGAAGACCCGTTGAAGGATTACCTCATCCATCTCTTTCATTCGGATTTTAATACGAAGACCATGCCATTTACGGGCGAGGAAGTGCCCAAGTTTCCTTTGCAAGTGAAGAACAGCAAGATAAAGTCCAAGATATTTTATGAGAGTGTGGGCAAGTTTATTGTGGAGTGTGTGCATCACATTCGATTCCAACGGCAACGTGCCTGGTCGGAGAACCATCGTGCTGAAGATGTCTTGGAGTGGACTTCCTTCAAACGCATGGACGAACAGATTTGGCATCCTCTGCTCGACCAACTGGAGCGGGAACATGGAGAGGAAGGTTTCGACAAACGTTTTTTCCTACGTCTCTTTTCTGGCGATGGCGCATCGAAGAACGAGAACTGGGAAAGATTGGTACAGGATTGGAAAACTTGCATAGAACGCCAGACGCTCAATAAATTAAAAGAGTATATTTCTGTCCGACAAAGTAATTTTGAGGCTGGGGTGATTAGCAAGATGGATCAGATGAACAAGATGATGAAATCTGATAAAATCAGCGAGGCTCGTGCCGTACAGGCTTGGGAATTGATGAAGGATGCTTGGACGGAAACCGAGTTTGAACGCCGGTTGAACCAAGTGAAGATTCAAGATAAATATCCCGAAATCAAGGAAATCGTGGCCAAGATGGGACGTGTGGCTGATGCCAATGGCAAGGACCGTCTCACCATCGCCTCGGGCATCGACATGAAGATGGAGCATTCCGCAGGAAGTGACATTGAGGGCATCACCGTGGGCGATGACCTCAACTCGCTCCTTCCCCTCGAACTCGCTCAATATAGCGACGAGGATATGGAGGGACTCTTTATATATAAGTATCGCACGCGAAAGCTCCAGACTTTCCGCTATAAGAGCGAGATGTCTAAACCTTCTCGTAAGCTTGGCTTCACCCATGCCTCCCGTAAGGGGCCGATGATCGTGTGTCTCGATACTTCGGCGAGTATGTATGGAACGCCCGAGCGAATATCGTCCACCCTCATCTCTCTTCTCGAAGAAACGGCGGAGGACTTGGAGCGGGATTGCTATCTGATAGATTTCTCAGTGAGTATCCATGCCATCGACCTGATGGCGAAGCGAAAGGCGCAGCGGTTGAGAAAGATAGGAATCACTGTTGGGGATGACTTCAGAATGGATTCGCCTGATTATGCTCCGCAAGGAATGGCGCATACGGGGCGTTCGGTTCGTCGTCAAGCATCTACAACTCATCTTCCTTTCATTGGTGGAGGTACTTCCGCCAAGAAGATGATGAAGCAGATGTTCAATTTGCTCGATAATGACAGCTTGCATTATGTGAATGCCGACGTATTGTGGATAACTGATTTCTTGATTCCTAATCCGTCGCAGTCATTGTTGTCGAGATTCGAGGAATACAAGGAAACAGGCACTCGCTTTTATGGAATCCGCATTGTTCGGGACGATGACAAGGAACCGAACGAGTGGAAGGAATATTTCAACCAGATTTATACCATCAAGTATCGTCAGTTGAGGCGATATTAAACAAGCGATAGAAACAAAAAGGCAAGTCTCTTTATCAGAAACTTGCCTTTTCCTTATGAAAAAATAGATTTATTATTTTATCTCAATGTTCTTGGTTGTCTTTGCCTCTTCTCTTGGAGTCAATTTTGGTATTTGGACTTCGAGTACACCATCGGCAACTTTTGCTGAAATGTGCTCATGGTCGGCATCTTCAGGCAAAGTGTAACATTGCTGGTAGTTGCCGTATGAAAATTCGCGACGCAAATAGTGCTCATGTTTGTCTTCATTCTTGTGCTCCATCTTGTTCTCAATGGCGATACAAAGATTACCATCATTGTCAAGATTGACACGAACCCATTCTTTCTTCAATCCAGGGGCTGCTACTTCCATTGTGTAAGTTTTGTCATCTTCCTTGATATTGGTAGCAGGTGCTGCGACATTCATGCGAGGTGCCACGTCTGTATCAAGAAAATTGTCCTCAAACCAATTTGTCAACCAATCTGAATTATTATTTCTACGTACTAATAACATAATTTAAACCTCCGATTCTGTTTTACTCGTCCTCTCAGTAGCTTTTGTTTCTGTCGGGACTTCTTGTTTGTTTAACTTTTTTCATGAAGTATTTATGCAAGCTGCGTGCCAGTGAACTTTAAGACTGGGAGGATGAAAAAAATGTCAGATTTGTAAGTAAAAATGTCATGAAAGTATAAATAATTTAAGGCTTACTGACAATTGGTAGAAATTTGCTACAGTTTCCATGAAGACTGTAGCATGCTTTCAACCGTACAAGTCAAGAAAACCGTCTGATAACTTTCAATAAGACTGGTGAAAACAAGGTGGTCACCAGCACAAGCACCCACAGATTGCCCGTCAATGGATTGTAGGCGGCAAGAATTTCCGTGACGTTGCTGCCTTCGGCAATTCCCGCCGCAGACTCGAAGACTACGGTCAATAACGCCCAACAAATGCCTATTGTCAGACAATCTTTCATGCCATAGTCTTTTGTCAAACGGGGAAGCACGAACCATGTTGTCAGAAAGATGAATGCACTCAGCAATATCCCGCTTACGGGCAATGCCGCCTTTTCTCCGACAAGCCTGACCAGTACATATTCACGCAACCCGCCGTTGAATATAGCCACGGGGATGAAGCATATCCAAACGATAAATGATTTCAGTAGCCGCATAATTTTCCAGCGCAAATTGCCAGCATCCATACGCAAGGATTTTTTAATTACTGATATTCAGTGCAGTTATATATAAGTAAACCGATGAGGGGAAGTGATTCCTATCCTCATCGGATAAGAAGCTATGAAAGAGACATTAGTCTTTCAGCGAATACGTGACCGTGGTCACTACCCTAACCTTTTTGATATAAGGTGTATTGGAATCCCTGTCCTCTATTGAGAACTGACCTTGGTCGGCATTCATAATCTTATCTATCTTGCTCTTGCTATTCTTGGCGAATTGGGTGGCTGTCTGCTCCGCATTCTCTATCGCCTCCTGCATCATCTTCGGTTTCATCTTGCGGAAAGCTACATACTCGTACTTCACAGGATTGTCGTAACCACCATCAACAATGGCGATGCCCTTCTCCAATAATTCTCCCTGACGAGCGATGATGCCACGAACAAGTTTTACGTTGTTGGAAGTCACGGTGATGACCGATGTGATATTATAGCGATAAGGATTCTTGTTGTCCGAATATCGCTCGGCATTGAGGTCAAGGACCACAGGCGCATTGACATTGATCTCACTTGCCTTCACGCCATTTTCCATCAAGAACTGGCGAATGGTATTCGTCGTGGCATTGATTTTTTTGTAGAGCTCAGGCAAGTCGTTGCCTATCTCCTTCGAGACGATAGGCCACGTCACCTTGTCGGCCTCCACCTCCTTCTCAGCCAAGCCCTTCACTACGACCTTCCGGTCTTTGCCTGCCAAACTCATCAATCCTGTTTCCACACAATATCCAAGCACGATGATGCCCAAGGCTAAAATCAATGCTTGCTTAACACCTGTACTCACGTTCATAACGAGTCCTCCGTAATTTTAAGATAGTTAATTAATTAGTTACTACACTTCATCCAACTTATAGAGCTTCCAACCATCAAACAGCATGATGATGCGATGCAACAGTGACGATAACTATTATTTATTACGATGACAAAGGTAAGATTATTTTTGAAAACCTCCAAAGAATATCGAAGAAAATAGCTAAGAAACTGATGTTTATCATATCAAAAGCCTTCGATGAACATGCTATAGACCTATGGCAATGATGTAAGAACTTGCTTTCTAATGATGCAAGATACAATGTCCTATGATGTATAAGAACCCTTATTTTCGGAAGTTCCACCAATTGCCAGAAAATCTTTTGGCAATTGTCAGAAAATCTTTTGGCAATTGTCAAAACATCATACGACAATTGCCGAAATATCATATTTTAGCTTTTATAGAAGATGGAAAGAGGCTTTTCCATTATCCTGCAACTTCCAGTCTATTCCACTCTCTCTTCCAATCCAATAGACCTTTTCCTTTTTCATCCAGCTCGATTCCTAAACCGATTACCTGGCGTTTATCAGCCTTGAACGGCTCCATGTATTGGCGGTTGAGAATTTGGTCGGTAGCAGCCTCTTTTCCAACATTGTTTCTCAGCTTGAGTTCTATGACATAGATATAGCGAGAAGTCTGAACTATCATGTCGATTCTGCCTGTTGCTATCATCTTTTCTACCTCTACTTTCAAGCCGATGGCGTTGAGGATGGTACTGATGATGAGGCGGTAACGTTCTTCCATATCCATGGAGTCAAGCTTCTTGTTGCTGTAAGGCACATCGGCAATAAGTGCTTTTAGCGACTTCATGGCTTCGTCAACTTGGGCAGTACCTAATTGGACGTACAAATCGGCTTGTAGAGATTGAATGTCGCTTTCCTCTCGTAGAGTTAAGGTTGGAAGAACCATTTCGTAGAGCGCCTGTTTTACTTCTTCATTAGGGAATCCTAAGACGTAGCCGAATTCGTCGTACTCCTTGATGGTCAGGTAGCCAGACTGATATAGAAATAATTCTGCTCCTCCACCACTAACATCTGATAGTTCCAAGGTGTTTCGCATGATGCGACAATGCTCGAAGTTTTTCAGACGAAGTTCCATGTTGTCAACAAACTTAGGTATCAATGAAGTCGCTCCAGAAGCTGCCCAATAATTGCTAAGCTCTTGTGTGCTCAAGGCATTGATGAGACAGTATGGATTGTAGATGTCAATCATATTGCGACGGCTAAAATGGTAACCATCGTAGTAGTCTTTCAACTTGTCATGAGTCTCCTGAGGAGTCCAGTTGTTTACATTGCCCATTTCTTCAAGCTCTGGCTTGAAGTTCTCTTGGATTTCTTCCTCTGTGATGCCACAGATAGGGGCGTATTCTGGCAAAAAACTGATGTTTGTCAGATTGTTGAGCACGGAGAATAGGGAAATTTGGGTAAACTTTGTGATGCCAGTAATAAAGACAAACTTCTCATGTTCATCGCAGGCTTTCAATACTGCGAACACATCGCGATAAACGTCGGTGCAAGCCTTGTGCCTATCCGTCTTCCATGAATGTTGTAGAGGAGAATCGTATTCATCTATAAGAATGGCGACTTTATTACCAGTCTGCTTAACGGCAGTAGTGATGATGCGCTTGAATCTTACGGCAAGAGAGGCTGTTGGTAAAGGGATGATACCATACTTATCCTCATACTCTTGGAAAGCATCATTTAAATAGGACTTGATGGATTGAGGGTCTGATCCTGCCAGACTCATGTCGAAGCGAATGACAGGGTATTGTTTCCATTCTTTTTCCAACTGCATGATTTTCAGTCCCTCGAAGAGTTCTTTCTTTCCTTCGAGATACCTCTGTAGCGTATCGACAAGCACAGACTTGCCGAAACGACGAGGGCGGCTTAGGTAATTATACTTCTTGCCACGATTCGCCAAATACCAAATGATGTCGCTCTTGTCAACATAGAGGTAACCTTCCTCTCTGATTGTTTTGAACGACTGAATGCCTGCTGGTAATTTCCTGTTATTGATGTCTGTCATATTCGATTTTTTGATGTATTGCTAAGATATGAGGAAACGCCAGATTATAATACAGCTGCAACACAGCGGATATGCTTCAGTTTTTCTACCAAGGCAGTGTCTTTCTTGGCAGTGTGCATATTGTATTTTATTTATAATAGTTTTACCTAATTACTTCTTCTTGTAAAAGTAATCAAAGAATTGCGTCTTTGTTATTCCTAGATTTCTCAATGTGTTCTTTACAATGAATTCTGGGACAGGCGAAATGTGGGTC
>ERZ808240.5084-NODE-5084-length-10996-cov-6.003382_pt1 | contig 10996 bp, 8 predicted proteins | sample MGYA00521084_ERZ808240 | MGnify/ENA primary metagenome ERZ808240 (study PRJEB31516, sample SAMN03275571) | gut metagenome | biome: mammalia-associated habitat; material: feces | host: Papio cynocephalus | place: Kenya | collected 2012-08-06 ... | reverse complement strand
CAAACGCCGGAGAGCTTTCGCGGCGGCGAGATATGGACGGTCATTGTCAGCATCCACAACGCACTGGTAGGCTTCGGCTATGGCCTGCTGGTGTTATTTTTTGCAATGGGCGTGTTCCGCTCGGCGGCCAGCTTCCGCGAATTGCAGCGCCCGGAATTTGCCCTGCGGCATTTTATCCGGTTCCTGCTGGCAAAAGTGGCGGTCGGCTCGTCGCTGGAGCTGATAACCGCGATTTATAAAATCTGCGGCGGCGTGGTCAGTACCGTCATGGGCGGCATTGGTTCTGCAATTTCTACGACGGCGACGCTGCCAGACAAGATTGTTGAGGCCATTGAAGATGTCAGTTTTCTGGAATCCATACCGCTCTGGCTGGTGTCGCTGCTCGGCAGCCTGCTGATTACGATTTTGTCCTATGTGCTGATTTTGACCGTCTATGGCCGTTTTTTCAAAATCTTCATTTACACTGCCATTGCGCCCCTGCCGCTGGCATCGTTTGCCGGAGAAGCAACCGCGCGCACCGGGCAAACGTTCCTAAAAAGCTACGTCGGCGTGTGCATGGAGGGCGCGGTCATTGTGCTGTCCTGTGTGATTTACTCGGCGTTCCTGTCCGGCGGCAGTACGGCGCTGGATGAATCGCTGCCCGCTGTCACGATGGTCTGGCAATACATCGGACAGCTTATGTTCAATATGCTGGTGCTGACCGGCTTGGTGAAAGGCTCTGACCGGCTGGTGCGGGAGATGATGGGATGATAGAAACACCGATCATTGACCGTTTTTGGGCGATGCCAAGCAAGAACACGTTCTCCATTCCGCCATTCCATAATCTGATCGAGCAGTATCGTAAAGATGGCATCAGCATTGACCCGTTTGCAAATGCGGCGCGGCTGGCCAATATCACAAATGACCTTGATCCCAGCTATGATACGGACTATCACATGGACGCGACGGACTTTCTTGCTATGTTTCCGGCGCAGAGCGTGGATTTTGTGTTATACGACCCGCCGTTTTCCAGCCGTCAGGTCAGCGAATGTTATCGGCGCTTGGGGCACACGGTCAACATGGAAACGACGCAAAACAGCTATTGGCGGCGGCACAAGGAGCAGATCAGCCGCATTGTCAAGCCGGAGGGCATTGTCATTTCATTCGGCTGGTGCAGCGGCGGTATCGGCCTGAAGTACGGATTTGAAAAGCTGCATATCCGGCTTGTCTGCCACGGAGGGCATCACAACGATACGATTGCCGTTGTGGAGCGAAAACGGGCATAGGAAAAGCGCCCCGCGCGGGCGCTTTTCTCTTTTCCAGTTATAAGAACTCAAGCGTTCTGGATTCTCCCGGCTGCAAGTCTTTTGCATAGTGGTGGATCACGTCTGCAAAGATTTTCTCCTCGCGCTTTTTGCGAACGAAATGGACGATGCGCGACTACGCATCGTTTATCAGCGACGAAATGATAAAAGACCTGTCCGACTTTTCCCGAAACCTGCTGCTGTCCATTGACATTCTGCCTATTCCAACAGAAGAAGCCGTTCGGGAGGTTCAAAGCCGAATCCTCGGCGTGGAAACGGACATTACGCGCTGGCAGCAACGGCAGAACCGGCAGAACAATTTCACCGCGACCGTGCCGTATGACTTGGAGCAAATGCGTACCGAGTCAAAAGACCTGTTGGAAGATCTCACCGCCCGTGACCAGCGACTTATGTTCGCCTGTGTGACGCTTGTTCACATCGCGGACAGCTTGGAGCAGCTTGACGCAGACACGCAGACCTTACAATCTATCGCGCAGGAAAAGCTATGCGGTTTTTCTGTTCTCCGCTACCAACAGGAGGACGGTTTGAACACTGTCCTCCCGTATGGCCTGCGGCGGATTCACGCGCTGCGAACGCTCACCACGGAGAGCTGTGCCGTCCTCATGCCGTTCCGGGCACAGGAAATTCAAGACCCCGGCGGTCTGTATTACGGTGTCAACGCCATCTCTAAAAATCTTCTGATCTGTGACCGCAAGCGGTTGATCTCGCCCCATGCGTTCTATCTTGGCGTGTCCGGTTCTGGCAAATCCGTAGCGATGAAGAATACGATTGCAAACGTCGCGCTGTCCACGAACGACGACATTATCATCATTGATGCCGAGCGCGAGTATGCACCCATCGCGCGGGCACTGGGTGGCGAGGTCATTGAAATCTCCCCGAACAGCCAGCACCATATCAATCCATTGGATTTACAAGACGGCTATGAGGACGGCGAAAACCCGATTGCCATGAAATCTGAACTGATTACGAGTATCTTGGAGCAGCAAATGGGCGCTGGGTTATTGTCCGGCAGCCAGAAATCCATCATTGACAGGTGTACAGCAAGCGTCTACCAGAACTATTTCCATGCAAAAGGTGAGTTGCCTATGCCGCTCCTGTCCGACTGGCGCGCGGAGGTGCTAAAGCAGCCAGACCCCGAAGCACGGGAAATCGCCCTCGCCGCCGAACTTATTACGGAGGGCAGCTTGAATGTCTTTGCCCACCCGACGAACGTGGATATAAACAACCGGATCGTTGTCCTTGACCTTTATGAGATGGGAGAGCAGCTACGCGCGACCGCGCTCGTTGTTGCGCTCGAAGCCATTCAGAACCGCGTCATGGAAAACCGCAAGCGCGGCAAGTACACATGGGTATTCCTCGACGAAGTGTACTTGTATTTCAAGTACAAGTATTCTGGTGAGATTTTATATCGTGCGTGGAAAAGATTCCGCAAATATGGCGCGGCGCTGACGGCGGCAAGCCAAAACGTAGAAGAATGTCTGAAATCCGAAACGGCGCGTCTGATGTTTGCCAACTCAGAATTTCTGCTGCTGTTCAATCAGGCTGCGACGGACCGCGCGGAGCTATCGAAACTGCTTCGCATTTCCGATACGCAGCTCAGTTATATCACAAACGCCGAAGCCGGTCATGGCCTGCTGCGCATGGGCGGCTCCATCGTACCTTTCATCAACACCATTCCGAGGGACACCGAGCTATATAAGCTAATGACAACCACACCGGGGGAAAACCTGATATGACAATTACGCTTGGGAGTTTGTTTGACGGGAACGGTGTGTTCCCGCTGGCGGCAAGCAGAAATGGCATCACGCCGATCTGGGCGAGTGAGATCGTGCCGGACGCTATCTCCATCACAAAGCGCCACTTCCCGGAGATGGCGCATCTGGGTGATATAACAAAGCTGGACGACAGGAAAATTCCTGCCGTCCATGTCATTACGTTTGGCTCTCCTTGCCAAAATTTATCATCCATCGGCCCGCGCGATGGCTTGACGGGCGCTAAATCCAGCCTGTTTTATCAGGCAATTCGTATTATTGAAGAAATGAGGGATGCCAGTGGAGGGCTATATCCAGCTATCGTTGTTTGGGAAAACGTCATTGGAGCTATGCAGCAAAATCTTAAAAATGACTATCTTGCTGTACTCAAATCCTTTGCGGGCACCGAGGTTTCAATGCCTAATTCTGGGCACTGGGCAGATGCCGGAGTGGTGCGAGGGCGACGGTGTGATCTGGCATGGCGTGTCATGGACGCGCAGTATTGGGCGCGGCCCCGGCTGGCCCGTCGGGAAAGAGTCTTTGTTGTGGCAGATTTTACGGGACAGCGTGCCGCAGAAATACTTTTTAACACCCGGCCAATGCACGCGGATTCTCGGATTTGCAGCGCGGGCGGGCTGCCCGCCGCCGAAGATCATAGAGGCGCTTCTCTTGAAGCAGGGCGGCAAATACCCGTTATCCTGCCATTTTACGGCTTCAAAATGCGCGGAGCCGCCGCAAACTGCGACCGGCGGCAATTCCTTCGGAGTTTTGGAAAACGCACAAGTGTCTTTCCCACTCTATTAGCGTCCGAGCAGACCGCATTTGCGTATTACTACGAGGATGATCCGCTTGCCGGCTGCATCCGCCATCCGACCGAGGCGGAAAGTGAACGCCTGATGGGTTTGCCCGCAGACTGGACAAAGTACGGCGCGGATGGTGCAGAAATCCGAAGCTCCAGCCGCTATGCTGCGATTGGAAATTCCGTCGCGCTGCCCTGTGCGGAATACATCATGGCGGGAATTGCGGCAGCTTTACAGAAATAGGTCTCACGGTGAGACGTATTTCCGTAATGTCTGCTTTTACAAAGTCAATCCAAAATTCAACATTAAATGCGTCTCACCGTGAGACGCATTTCGGAGGTGAACACCATTCCAGATATTCGAGAACGAAATGACCGCCCGAAAGACAAGCAGCCGAAACATCAAGCTGCATCCGCCGTCCAGCGCCAGATGGTACAGAAATTTGTAAAAGAGCTGAATGACAGTACAAAGCCGTCCGACCGTTCGGACGGCGCGGAAACAACAGCGACCGAACAGGTCGAAACGACTGCACGCGAAATTGTCCATGAAGCGGTCCAACTGCCGCGTCGTGCGATCCAGCACCCAGCCCATAGAGAATCCGCGGATTCTTTCGCCGGTGCTCCACCGAAGCAATCCGACCAGCCGCACCATGCGCCGGAATCACCGCGAGAACGAACAGGCGCACCGCGTACCCGACCAGATGCAACGCCGCCGCAGAGCGCACCGACACCAGCGCCGCAGGAGCAGGCCCGACGTGCCTATGTCCAGCAAACCGCAAGAGAAGCCGCGCCAGCGCCGCCGATCAAGTCGGAGCAGCCGCGGCCGCAGCATACCACAATGACCGCGCCATCGGTGGAAAATACGCCGCGCCAGCGCACGGAAGATCTTCGCACCCGTTCAGACGCACGCGCACCGCAACGCACACCAGCACCAACGCCGCAGGAGCAAGGACGACATGCCTGCATTCAGCAAGCAGCGAAAGCAGCACAGCCGACACTTGCACCGGAACAGCCGCAGAATTATCACGCTGCGCCAGAGGTTCCGCAGCAGGAAAATGTACCGCGCCAGACTCTGCAATCTCCACGCCAGCGCACGGAAGATCTTCGTACCCGTCCAGAATCACGCGCGTCGCAAAGCACGCCAGCGCCCACACCGCAGGAACAAGGACAACGTGCGTTCGCTCAAAAAGCAGTAAAAGATAACGCAAAATCGACCGTTCGGGGGTCGCTGCCAGAGCATCCGCTCATATCCGATGCACCGCCATCGGAAAGAGCACCGCGTGTGCGCACAGAGGACGTGCGCACACGGTCGGATATGCAGAAGCCGCAAAACGCCTCCGCGCCAACAGCGCAGGAACAAGGCCGTCGCGCGTATGTGCGGCAGGCAAAGAAATCACGCGCAGAAAAATCGGAAATTCGCCTTGCAAAAGATCTTCCCGAATATGAGCCGCCGCGCATCCGTGAAAAGCCAACGATCACGGAGTTGCGCGGAGAGATACCGATTGAGCCGACGCCAGAGAAAGCGCCGAACGTTCAGCATATCAAGCAGACCGGTACATGGACGCCGCGTGCCGCTGAACCTTCTAACCGCGGCGAAGAACTGTCTATCCGAGAACGCACAGCGGATACGCCGACGCATGATCTACCATCCATACCGCAGGTGCAAGCCCGGCAAATCTTTGCGAAAAAGCAAGCGCAGCTCTCTCAAAATCCATCCATCAAACCTATCTATCCATCCGAACCGACTGTCCCTATTCCGCCGCAGCCGCCTGTTTCGGACGCACCTGCGACCACGCCAAAGCGCCAGCCGGTCACGGCTGGCAGCGCCAACCCCGCATCGCCTACGCCGCAAACAGCCCATCCACCGATACCGGCACACGCTCCACAAGCCGAGCAGCTGCCCGCCATCCGTGAAAAACCGAAACCAAACGCCGCACCGAGAGAAAAATCCCGGCGCGGCGTTTCTATTCGGACAAGAGATGCAGAGCAGACCAGCACGCCAAAGATGCCGCCAAAAACGTCTGTATCAAAAATTGATACAAAGCGTGCGCGGAAAGCGGTCACGCAGGACGCACAACGGAAGATGCTCAAAAAGAGCAATAACCGCGCGGTCAGAGCGACCGCCGCAGCCGCGAAAAAGCTGGCCGAAGCCGCAGCAAAAGCGGCGAAAGAGCTGATAGACGCGCTTATCGCGCTGGGCGGCGGCATGGCGCTTTTCGTCGTGTTTTCCATCGTCATTGTCGCGGGCGCGTTCCTGGCTTCTCCGCTCGGTATCCTCTTTGCGGATGAACAGGAAAGCGACGATACCGTTCCGCTGGCAACTGCCATTGCGGAAATTCAAGGCGAGTATCACGCGGAACTGGAGGAATTGCAGAACGGCGATTTTGCATCCATCCAAATTGTCGGACAGGCTCCAGACTGGCGCGAGGTTGTAACCGTTTTTGCGTCCAAAGTGGCAGGTGCGGAGGACGGCATGGACGTTTTCACGCTCGACGAAGAACGTGTGGAGCTGCTGCGGCAAGTTTTCTGGGATATGTGCGAGATCACAACAGAGACGCAGGACGTTGACGTTCCGGACAGCGATCCGGACGACGATGTGGACGACAGCCACACGGAAACGTCGTTGACGATCACGATTACCGCCAAAACAGCTGAGCAAATGCGGCTGGAATACAGCTTTACCAAATACCAGAACGACGCACTGGACATTCTGCTTGAAAACCTAGGCAGTCTGAACGTGCCGATGGGCTCTTTGAACATTTCGCAGGAGGATGCAATCGAGCTGCTTGAAAACCTACCGGATGATCTGGACCCCGAACGCAAAGCCGTCGTAGAAACGGCGGTGCAGCTCGTCGGGCGCGTGTCGTACTTTTGGGGCGGAAAATCTTTGACCCTCGGTTGGGATGATCGTTGGGGAACGCCGATGGAAGTCACAGCCGCAGGCAGCGGCTCCACCGGCACGATACGTCCGTTCGGGTTAGATTGCAGCGGTTTCGTCGATTGGACATTCTACAATGCAACGGATGGCAGCTACTATCCGGGGCGCGGCGGTGGCGCTGCCACGCAGCACAGCTATTGCACGAATATCTCATGGAGCGATGCACAGCCGGGCGACCTGGTGTTCTATCCGGACAATTCCCACGTCGGCATCGTCGGCGGCAAGGACGCAGACGGCAACCTGTTAATCGTCCATTGCAGCGGCGGCGCGAACGGCGTAGTTATTACCGGCTCGGCAGGCTTCACAGTTGTTGCCAGACCGGATTGCTTTACTGACTAATTGAAATGGAGGAATATTGAACTTGAAAGAAATCAAACACTTATGCTTGACGCTGGTACTGTCCCTTTTGTTGACAGTACCGGCGTTTGCTTCTCAGCCGCAGTTTTCCGATGTGTCCGACCGTGCCGTTTATGCGGACGCTGTTACATACCTCGCAGAGAGCGAGATCGTCAACGGCACGGGAAACAGCCGTTTCCAGCCAAACGCGAAGATCACCACGAGCCAGTGGGCGGCTATGCTATGCCGCGCGTTCGGAACAGTAGAGGCAGGCAGCACATGGGCAGAGCGGAGCATCCAGCAAGCCTGTCACGCCGGTTGGCTGAACGTGACTGCGCTGCAAACGCCGAATGACAAGGTATGCCGTGCGGTACTGTATGAATCTGCCTTTGCCGCCGCAATGATTCCTGTTTACGATTCTGTACTCTACGACGGCGTGATACTCATGCCGTATGAAAACATTCTGCGCGTCGGCGCGGAGCTTGGCCTGTGTTCGGCAAACGCTTCTGCTCTGGAGCTTGTGACCCGCGCAGAAGCTGCGCGGCTTCTCTATGCGCTTTTGACGCAGACGCTTACCGTCACCGAGCCGCCGATCCCGATTACCTTGCAGAATCTCATGGGCGTCAATATGAACGCCTATCTGCTGGAGCTTCGCCGTGTCCCGGCGTCGATTCTCGAAGCGTTCAGCGCAGAGGGCTGGACGCTTTTGCTTGATACGGAATATCTGGCAGAGCTGAGCCGGGAGCTGAATGTGAACTGCATCGGCGCGACGTGCTGCGGAGATCAAAAAATCTATGTCTCCGAAGCCAGTGCCGTCACACATGAGTTTGGACACTTTCTGGATGATATGCTGGGATTCCCGGAAGAGCATGACAGACTCTATGAACTGGAAGCCGACAACGCGCCAATGCGCGCACATGGTAAATCCGACAGCAAGGAATACTTTGCAGAGTTTTTCTCTGCGTGGCTCTCTGGCGGCGAAACGCTGCGCCAGCTCAAGGAGACCGCACCGCAGACCTACGCATATTTTGAAATGCTGGCTGACAGCGGATGGCTGGCAGAATAAAGAATTTGAAATACGTCTCACGGTGAGTAATGCCATTAAGTTAATCAAAAATTCTCTTAAAGAAAAAAGCTGGGCTGTTTTTCAGGTAAGCAAATGCCGCGGTTTTGAAAAAAAGTGCATGCCAAACAGGCGGAGAGGCTCCGCCTGAAAATTTATGGAGACGTTACCGGGCCGAAACGTACATCGCGGAGAGACGGTTATCAGCGATTTTGGGACGCGGATAAAAGCGCCCTGGCCTGCATGGCTGCAACGTCCGCTCCAGAAGACCGATGACTTCTCCGGTTCGGCCACGCAAGGCTTCGCAGCACAGATAGACCGCATGGGCGAAGTTCACGCGGCGCTTGTATTTTGAACTGCCGCAGCTTTCATTTGCGTTCCATGCAGCGGCTCGGGTAAAATTGAAAACCGTAAATGCAGCAAATATTTCCTGAAGCACCAGATCTGACTTTCTGGAATGCAGATGAATGAGGCCGACCGTGTATTTGAGTTCGCGGAACGATGTTTCAATGCCCCAGCGCCGGGTGTAAAGCTCTCGCAGCGCCGAAAGTGGAAACTGCTCAGCGTCCAGATCGGTGATCAGCAGCTGCGCTCTTCCGTCTTTCAGCATCAAGCGTACAATTCTTGCCGAAAATTCATAAAAATCCGTGCTTTCTGCATCCAGATAGTCAAACGGAATACTGTTTGGAAGCCGGTAATAGTACTCTGGAACAGGAATGTCGTGCTGCCTGAGCTGCTGCGGCGTCAGCCGTCCCAGCGTCATGCGAACCGGCAGATCGAATTCGGGCTCGTCGGGCAGCTTCACGCCGTAAGCGTTTTTCCGGTCACGATCTTTGATGCGGATCAGATACTTCCAGCCGCGTTTTTCCAGACAGGCAAAGTTGTTGTACGCCTCATAATTGCGGTCGGCCAGCAGGATCACAGGGGCGGCGATCGCGGAGCGCTCCGCCATCTCACGCAGTGCCATGGATTCGTGCTTTGTGTGCTCTTTTTGCACAATTACATCGGTATAAATTCCATTTTCGATGTCAAAAAGTGCGTTGATATGGAACAAATTCCAGCCGTGCTGACGTTCCGTTCCGGGCCGATAGGCGTCCTTATCCGCGGAATACGCCCCGGATTTCAACGACGAACCGTCCGCAGCCAGCAGGCGGTAACCGCGGAATTTCTTTTGTGGACGCAGGTGATCTGAGAACCGGTGAAACAGGTCTTCGAGCGCCGATGGAAGCAGCTTCTGCCGCTGCTGGACGAAAGCCGACGCCGACGGCGTGTCGATTCGCCTGCGGAAATGCCTGAGCAGCCCCTTCCAGACGCTTTTTTCGTCCATTGTGACGATGAGTTGGATCAGCACAGCGGGCGTCAGCGTCCGTTTCCGGGTAAAATCCCGGTTCGGATTCCGGGCGTACCGCGCCGGCTCCTCACCGAGCCTTCGGATGATGGAGAACAGCCTCTCCCGCAGCGTCAATACCGTGTTTTTCATGCGCAGCCTCCCTGAAAATCATTTCGTTTTCAGGCCTTGGCTGCACATTTTTTGCCCCTTGTCAAGGCGTTTTTCGATTTCTTGCTTCTTTTTGTTAACTTAATGGCATTACTCACGGTGAGACGTATTTCGACAAAGACCGGGCTGGGGGTGATCCTCCAGTCCGGCTTTTTTGATACATATTATAATGTAGAATCCTGACGAAATGCGTCTCACCGTGAGACGCATTATTTCTGTTTGAAAATCCGGTCCGGGAAAACCGAAGCGTCGATCAGATCGGCAGGTGCAATATCAAGCGCATCGGCAAGGTTGAAAAACACATCCAGTGAAAAGCTCTTTGCCAAACCCGGCGCTTCAATGGCACTGATAAGGGAACGGCTGATCCCTGCTTTTTCTGCTAACTGCTCCTGTGACATTCCACGCATTTTGCGAAGCGCAGCGATGGCAATGCCTAGCTGGATAAAACGGTCGTGATTCTTGAATGGAATATCTTTGGCCATACACTGACACCTCCTGCATATAAGCAAATTATACGAGGTTTAAGAAATACTTTCTGTCTGAAACGGTAACGTATTGATTTAATCTGTGAGCAATACTATAATAAGCAAAAGCGAATTTACTCATACAAGCATATTTGCACACAAGTTACAGAGAGACAGAAAGCAGGTGTTGGAATGGCTGCGCCCAAAAGCTGCGCGATCCTTGGACACAATCCCATGCGATTTGCGTGGGGATTTGATGAAGAAGCTGTGGAGTGTCACGACATGAAGATGGAGCTGGCCCAGCAGATCATGGTGCTGCGCCAGCAAGGGGTGACACACTTTTCCGTGGCCTGTGACTACGGCGTGGGGCTTTATGCCGCAGAGATCATTAACGCGCTGCGGAATGACGATCCGGAGCTGATGCTGTTCTGCGTGACACCATACGAGGAACAGGCGACGAAATGGACACCGGCGCTGCGCGAACGCTATTTCGATATGCTGATAAAATGCACAAACATGACGGCTGTTGGTATCCATAAACAGCCGGATGCACAGCTTGAAGCCTACCGCACAATCATCCGACAGTCCGACATGGTGCTGGCTGTCTATGACCCGGCATCGGCACGAGGGGATGATGCAGATAAGGCGATCGCCTACGCGCGGGAGCTTGGCAAACCGATGCTGATGATCCACCCGGATACGCTGAAAATTGAATACGTCTGCATCGAAGTTTGATATGCTGTTTTTCCCGGTTTCAATATAATAGAAATAGAAAAAACTTCGTAAATTTCTGCAAATTTACGACGATACACAAGATTCTCCTTGCAATCATCGCCCTTTCCG
>ERZ808240.5083-NODE-5083-length-11001-cov-3.168098_pt1 | contig 11001 bp, 12 predicted proteins | sample MGYA00521084_ERZ808240 | MGnify/ENA primary metagenome ERZ808240 (study PRJEB31516, sample SAMN03275571) | gut metagenome | biome: mammalia-associated habitat; material: feces | host: Papio cynocephalus | place: Kenya | collected 2012-08-06 ... | reverse complement strand
GCCGTTTCCAAGTGGCAGGGCTTTGTCCCAATCGTCTGCGGGGTTTTTATACCAAAGAAGTGCGGAAGTATCCATAACTTTTCCTTTCGTTATCTGTATATATCTGTATTTTAATATGGTTGTAGGTTACAATCCCTTATATTATAGCATATTTTGTTTGGGTTGACAAGGGGGAGGGGTGGTGCTTGTGAGATGTGAGAAATAACAAAACCAGTGTAAGTCTACAGCAGGCTTTCACTGGTTTTGTTGATCGTTTATAAAAAGTTTAACAATATTTTATCCGCTGTTTTTATGTGCGAATTTTTTCTGCAATGCTTTGAAAAGCGTCATAGATCTCTTCTCCCGAACGTCCCAAGGCTCTTATGGCTATGCCACGTTCTGTGTGGGTAGCGCAAAGCTGTACGCCGTCAGGGTCGCCTGTGTAGTCGGCTTGGTAAATGCTTTCCAGCATTGTCTTGTCAGGGGTGTAGATATACATAAATCCTGTGTGGGTGAAACCTTCGAAAAAGCCTTTTTGCCGTATGGGCAGTGCGTCGGGGTCGATAAGAGTGTTGTCGATAAAATCCGCTCTGCCGTCAATTGCTATCTCAGTGCGTGAGCGAAATCGCTTTAAGCCGAACTCCTCGCCCATTGCAGTTCTGCCGCAGCAGTATATCTCAGAGAAAATAAGCTCAGAGCTTTCTGTGATGTTCACCTTGCCTGTGGAGATATGCTCACAGCCTGTGAAAGTCATTATAGGGTGTGGCATATAGCAAAGTCTTGCGTTTTTGCGCACAACAAGCTTTATGCTCTGTTTTGATACGCCGCCGTTTGTGTTGAAAAGCTTTTGATAGCCCTGATCTGTGAAAATGACCTTGCAGTTTTCGCCCACAAAAAGCTTTATCTCGTTTTCGTCACCTGCCAATACTCCTGCCGAGCCGCACATTGAGATATATTTCGCCCACCACTTATCATCATAAAATGGGGAATAAACCTTGAAAGGGGGAGCAAAATATAAGTCCTCAGTAACGGTCTTTTGTCCGTCAAAGGCTGTTGACAGGCTTAGTTTGCCGTTCATTTCAGATCCTCAAACAGCACTGATTTCTTTATCCAGTCTATGACCTGAGAAACGCCCTCACGGCTCATGAGGTTTGTGAAAAGGAATGGTCTGTCCCCTCTCATGCGCTTTGAGTCGGAAGCCATTACTTCAAGGGAAGCTCCAACAAGGGGCGCAAGGTCTGTTTTGTTGATAACGAGCAGGTCGGAACGTGTCACGCCAGGACCGCCTTTTCTCGGTATCTTTTCACCCTGTGCAACGTCGATAACATAGATAGAAGCGTCTGCAAGGTCAGGGGAGAACGTGGCGGAAAGATTGTCGCCGCCGCTTTCAATGAAAACTATCTGGGTGTCAGGGTGCTTTTTCACCATTTCGTCAACGGCTTCCAAATTCATTGAGCAGTCTTCTCTTATGGCAGTGTGAGGACAGCCGCCTGTTTCAACGCCAACTATCCTGTCAGCAGGCAGGCAGGAGTTTTTGGTAAGAAACTCTGCGTCCTCTTTGGTGTAGATATCGTTTGTTACAACGCATATGGAATATTCTTTTGACATTTCTCTTGTAAGGCGTTCGATAAGTGCGGTCTTGCCCGATCCCACCGGTCCGCCTACGCCTATTTTTACATAGCTCATTTTCGGTACTCCTTATATAATAGTATAAAAATAAATCATAGCTTATGACATATACTGTCTTGAATACAGCCGTTCGTGCTGCATTGCACGCAGGTCAAAGCCTGCGCCGCTTATACCGATATCGTTTATATCAGTGGAAAGGGCTTTTTCTGCGGCGGAGGATATAAGCTCAAAACTCTCCCCGAGGATCTTCTGCCCTGCAAGCTGGCTAAGAGGCACAAGCTTCACGCAGTTTGTGACTATGGCAGAGCATATGGAATAGCCGTATACTGCAAGCCCCTCTGAAAGCTCTATGCCGTTGTCACGCATATAAAGCCCATAGGCAATGCACTGATGACCCTTGCATTTGCCCTGCTCTGTCAGCTTTTTATAAAGCCCTGTGAAGCTATCCTGACCTTTGTCGCATATCTTGAAAAAACGCCTTGTGACCTTTTCTGAGCCGCTTCGTATCTCAAAGGGCGCTTTTACCGCAGAGTATATCTCATCAAGGCGGCATAGCTCCTTTTCGTCAGCATTGTATGCCGCTGCCGCCGCACCAAGTTCATTGTAGGGCAGCACTGAGATATAGGAATGGAGATATTCTTCAAGCCCCCGTGGAGAGGTTATTATATCCCTTTGGACGTAGGTTTCAAGCCCGTTTGAAAGCGTGAACGCACCCACAGGGAAAAGGCTGTCGCATATTTGCAGAATGTGCATAAGTCCTGCGGTATCGGTCATTTTTATCAGCTCCGTTTAGTGTGAATGTTCATGTTCGTGATGATGCTCCCCATGCTCGTGGGAGAGGCTGTGTGAGTGTCCGTGGGCTTTGCAGACGATAAAATCGTCAAATCTGCCTATGATGTTCTCACACTCAAAGCCGAGATTTTTCAGATGCTTTTCTGTAGGCTCGTCATGTGGGATAAGCACGTTGTCGTCGGATATTTTCAGCGACAAATGCCTGTTGCCTATCTCAAAGCAAAGTCTGCCCATTTCCTGCATGGTGTGAACGTTTATCTTGATAAGAGGACAGCTTGTAAGCTTCACCGCTACGCAAAGCTTATCGTCAAGATAGATGATATCCCCGTCCTTTAGGTTTGCGTCAATGGCAATGCCTATGTCACGTCCTCCTGTAGTGGTCTTTCTTATGCGCTTTTTCTCGGCTTCAAACCAATCAAGCTCAACTGTGTCTACCTCTACAGAGGGGGCAGTTTCAGAGAGATTGCCTAATATTTTTTCTGCTATCATTTTTGTTTCCTCGCTTTAGAACATAAAGTAACGCTGTGCCAATGCAAGCTCGTCAAAAGGTTCACAAGTTATAACTTCGCCGTCAACTGTGACAGTGTAGGTCTCAGGGTCAACTTTTATATCGCCGCAGACGTTGTTGTATACCATATCAGCCTTTGAGATGTTTCGGCAGTTCTTCACAGGAAGTACCTGCCTTTTAAGTCCGAGCTTCTCTTTTATGCCGTCCTCGTAAGCGTATTTTGATACGAACGTGATACAGGTGCTTGAAAGGGCAAGTCCGTGACCGCCGAACATTTCGGTGTAGCACACAGGCTGAGGGGTAGGGATAGAAGCGTTTGCGTCGCCCATTTTTGATGCGAAAATAAAGCCGCCTTTTATTATCATGTCGGGTTTTGCACCGAAAAATGCAGGATTCCAAAGCACAAGGTCTGCCACCTTGCCAACTTCCACTGAACCTACATACTCTGAAACGCCGTGGGTTATGGCAGGGTTGATAGTGTATTTTGAAATGTAGCGCTTTATTCTGAAATTATCGTTTCGCTCGCTGTCCTCTGGGAGTGCGCCACGCTGTTTCTTCATTTTGTCAGCGGTCTGCCATGTTCTTGTGATGACCTCGCCCACACGTCCCATTGCCTGAGAGTCGGAACTCATCATCGAGAATATTCCCATATCGTGCAAAACGTCCTCTGCGGCAATAGTTTCAGGACGAATCCTCGAATCTGCAAAAGCAATGTCCTCCGGTACGTTCTTGTCAAGGTGATGACACACCATGAGCATATCAAGATGTTCGTCAAGAGTGTTTGCGGTGTAAGGCATTGTAGGGTTCGTGGAGGAAGGAAGAACATTCGGGAACGCCGCCGCTCTGATAATGTCAGGAGCGTGTCCGCCGCCTGCGCCCTCGGTGTGATAAGTGTGGATAGTTCTGCCCTTGAAAGCGTTTATGGTATCCTCCACAAAGCCGCCCTCGTTAAGGGTATCAGTGTGGATAGCCGCCTGAACGTCATACATATCCGCAACAGTAAGTGCGTGGTCGATAACGTCAGGGGTAGAGCCCCAGTCCTCGTGTATCTTCAAGCCTATACAGCCTGCCTTTATCTGCTCCTCAAGGGTGGTGATGTCGCTTGAATTGCCCTTGCAGAGATAGCCGAAATTCATTGGCAGATCTTCGGAAGCTTCCAACATTCTGTGGATATTGAACTCGCCCGGTGTACAAGTGGTTGCATTCGTGCCGTCAGCAGGACCTGTTCCGCCGCCTATCATGGTGGTAATTCCGCTGTAAAGGGCTGTTCTCACCTGAGTTGGGGAGATAAAATGAATGTGCGTGTCAAGTCCGCCTGCGGTGAGGATAAGACCCTCTCCTGCGATAGCTTCAGTGGAAGCGCCTATTATCATGTTCTTGTCAACGCCGTTCATGATGTCAGGGTTGCCCGCCTTGCCTATTCCTGCTATCCTGCCGTCTTTTATGCCAACGTCAGCCTTTATAATGCCTGTGCTGTCAATGATAAGAGCGTTTGTGATAACAGTGTCAAGGCACTCCTTGTCTGTGGCTTTGCAGGACTGCCCCATGCCGTCACGGAGAGATTTTCCTCCGCCGAACTTTGCTTCATCGCCGTGAACAGTCAGGTCTTTTTCAACTTCTGCAATAAGAGAAGTGTCGCCTAAGCGCACCCTGTCGCCCACTGTCGGGCCATACATATCACAGTAAGCTTTTCTCGATATCTCTATCATTTCCTACACCCCCTTGAAGCCAAGCTTTTTAGCCTTTTCAAAGGCTGCCTGCTTGATGTTCTCATCGTCCATTTTTCCGTTTACAAGACCATTCAGACCATAGCCTATGCGGTCGCCGCCTATTGGTATAAGGCGGACGGCCTTTTTCTCGCCAGGCTCAAATCTTACCGCCGTGCCTGCGGGGATATCAAGGCGCATACCATAAGCCGCCTTGCGGTCAAATTCCAACGCCTTGTTTACCTCAAAAAAGTGAAAGTGCGAGCCTGTCTGGATAGGTCTGTCCCCTGTGTTTGAAACTGTAAGCTCAATGCTTTCTGTTCCCTCGTTGAGCTTGATAGTGCCCTCCTCAACGATAAATTCCCCTGGGTGAAGCTTGCTTGCGCCCTTGATAGGGTCATGCACTGTCACAAGCTTTGTGCCGTCGGGCATTGTTGACTCTATCTGTATTTCGTGTATCATCTCAGGAACGCCGTCCATAACGTCATCGGCGGTAAGAAGCTTCGTGCCGTATTGCATAAGCTCTGCGGCTGACGCTCCTGCTCTTGCTTTTTCCATTACTTCCATGCTTATGTATGCCACAGCTTCAGGATAGTTGAGCTTTAATCCCTGTGCCTTGCGGTCACGGGCAAGCACGCCTGCATAGTGGAGCATAAGCTTATCCTGCTCTCTTGGAACAAGTCGCATTATTATTCCTCCTATTATATATAGTGTAAAATTTTTTGTAAGTTTGTTGCATTATTAAAGTGAACAACATTTTTGAACATACGCATATTTAAATGTAGGGACGACGTCCCGCCCGTTTGCCTCTTTTGCAATAAGGTGATGTAAATATTATCTTTTCTGCGTAAGTGCGTCCTTTATAACGCCATTTGGGTCGCTTATAAGCATAGCGCCGAGCCATACGATTGCGCCAAGGGCTACTGCGCAAAGACCTAAAAAGCTGTCGTTTATCATATCAGCGGCGGCAGGGGTGAAATATCCTGCACCCTGCTCTTTATATTCAAAAAGTGCGTCAACGAGCCACATTATCGATGCGCCCCAATACATATAGCACATCAGCCCCACTTTAAGTTTTCTAGCTTTAGGCGATGTGTACCATACTATGGTAATAATAACGGCTGCTATGAGGGTGATAAGAAGCGTCATACGGCGTCACCTTCCAGCTTTGCAGTCTCTTTTGGCTTACGTTTTAGTATCTTGTCAGACACCACAGTCAGCACAGCCCACACCGCTGTCACAGCCACAGCCATTGTTGTTCCCGTGGTAGCCATTTCGTGGAATGCCGCCGCTATTTCCGAGGGGTCGTTCGCCGCCGTCAGAAATGGGAAGAATGGAGATATCTCACCATGCCACAGATGTTCAAACGCCAAAAGTCCTGAACCGCCCCACAGAAATCCTGAGAGCCTTGTTATCTTTTTAGAAAGAGGAAGCTTGTCCTCTCCGAGAGCCTTGAACTTTGTCTGCTCCTCTGCCTTTGCCTCGTGAGACTTTACTGCCTTTGCCACGATAGTTGTAACGATAGCTTCTGTTGCTGGTACTAAAAAACAAGCCATAATAAAACTTCCTTTCAAAATTGTTTTCTAAATTAAAGTTATAAAAAAACAACGCCCTTATAAACCGACAGGCATTGCCTTATCGGTTATAAGAGCGTCATTGCTTTGATTATCAGTATAGCACAGAGCTTTTTATTTGGCAATAGTGTTAATGAAAAATTCTTATTTTATTCAGTTTTGAATAAAAAATAGATGTGAACAAAATGAAAGTTCTATGTCTGAATATTGCATAATCGTTATTTGTGGATTTGCACAAAGAAACTATTCAAAAATGAATAGTTGCAATCTTAACATGAGCTAAACAACGCAAATACGCCGTATTGACAATAACAAAGCTTATTCCAAAGTGAATAATTTTTGAGAAAATTGAAAATAAGCCCTTGACAACTTGCAGGAATGGTGATATAATTCTGCACATAGAGCAATTCAGAAATGACTTGAACGGTCATGCGGATATGTTTCTCAATGATTTTTGAAAGGAAAGTGACCTCAAATGATCAACAACAATTGTCAGCCACCGAGTGCCTCAGGCTCTCCTCGTTTTTGTAATATGGGTAATTTCATGAGGCTTCCTCACGCAACCTCAGCAGAGGGATTGGATTTCGCTATCGTTGGTATCCCGTTCGATACCGCCGCTTCTTTCAGGGCAGGCGCAAGATTTGGTCCTAACGGCGTAAGAAACATTTCGGCAATGATAAAGCCTAACAATGTTGCAATGGGCGTCAACATCATGGATTCACTTAAGGGCGCAGACCTTGGCGACGTTCCAGTAATTCCTGACTATATCCATGAAACATATGCGGCTATCGAGCAGACTTTGGACGGCGTTCTTGAATGTGGTGCAGTTCCAATAAGCATTGGCGGCGACCACGCTATCACCCTTGGCGAACTTAGAGCTATCGCAAAGAAGCATGGAAAGGTAAGCCTTGTGCATTTCGATTCACACCTAGACTTGTGCGACACAGTTTTCGGTCAGAAATACAACCACGGCACACCGTTCAGACGAGCAATGGAAGAAGGTCTTATTGATCCTCATAAGTCAGTTCAAATAGGCATGAGAGGTTCTCTTTACGACCCTGATGACTTCAAGATCGCCGCAGACCTTGGCTTCACTGTTATCCCGGGCGACAAGCTCCATACATACTCTCCTGAGGATCTTCTCAAGGTCATAAAGGAAAAGGTCGGCGACAACAAGGTGTTCCTTACATTCGATATCGACTTTGTTGATCCGGCTTATGCACCTGGTACAGGTACTCCTGAGGTCGGCGGATTTACTTCGTTCGAGACGCTCCAGTATATCAGAGCACTGAAAGACCTGAACTTCACAGGCTTTGACGTAGTAGAAGTTGCTCCACCATATGACCATTCAGAGATAACAGCTTATATGGGCGCAAATATCATCTTTGAGTTTATGTCTATTCTTGCTTATCAGAAGAAGATCGGCAAGAGAAAGTAAAAAACAGAAATAAAAACAATATTTTATCCTCCAATTAATAAAATATCCAAACGCAACGGAGCGTTGACGGCGGCACTAAGGTGTCGGGCTTGTCAGCGCTCCGATTTATTTTGAAAAGTAAGTGAAAGGTTGGAATCAGTTATGAAAAGCGGAAGAAGATTTGGAATGTTAAGAAAAGTTTGTGCAGTGGCAGTGGCTTCAGTGCTTGCGGCAGGATGTCTTACAGCCTGCGGAAGCAGCAAGAACACAGGTCCGCTCACACTTGATCAGATCAAGGAAAATGGTAAGCTCACGGTTGCGACGGAAGCCGCTTATGAGCCTTTTGAATACATGGACGGCGACAAGATCGTAGGCTACAATGCAGACCTGTTCGCTAAGATCTGCGACGATCTGGGCGTAGAGCTTGATTATATCGACCTGCCGTTCCAAGGAATACTTGCAGGACTTGAAGCAAAGAAATATGACGTTGTTGGAGCTACCCTCGGCGTGACGGCTGAACGTGCAAGCAAGTATACGATGACTTATCCTATCCAGAACGGAACTACAGTTTTCGTAAAGAGAAAGGGCGACGACAGCATCAAGTCTATCGAGGATATGTCGGGCAAAAAGGTCGGCACACAGACTTCATGCTACAATGAGGACGATACAAAGAAATTTAACGAGAAGCTTAAGTCAGAGGGCAAGGACGGCTATGCTGAACTGCTCACATACGATTCATTCCCTGAGGCTTTTGCAGAGCTTAAGAACGGTAAGATCGACCTTGTTGCTCAGAACTATGCAAGCTGCGCCGCAGTTGTAATGAAAAACCCTGACGATTATGAGATAGTTGCTGACGATTCAGGCAAGGCTGAAATGGTCGGCACAGACACTTGGGTATCATGGGCTGTTCGTAAGGAAGACACAGAGCTTTCTGATTACATCGACTCTGAGATACACAAGTTCAAAGAGGACGGAACTCTTGCAGAACTCCAGAAGAAGTGGTTTGGCGAAGCCGTTGACCTGCCTGAGAGTGATTATATCCCTGCCGAGTAAAAAGCACCTTTGAAAGGAGGAAATGCTCCGTCACAAACGGCGGAGCATTATATATCAATGGAGAATTTCAACATAGTATGGCATTATAAAGACCTGCTGCTGAAAGGTCTTGGCTATACAGTATTCGTATCCGTTGCGGCGATACTTATAGCGCTTTGCGTTGGTATGCTGCTTTCGGTCATGAGAATGGGCGGCGACTCGCTTCCCTCAAGAATACTGAAAAAGATAGTCGCAGTTTATATAAGCTTTGTTCGTGGCACTCCTGTACTGGTGCAGATATACATTATATATCAGGCGCTTGCAGTAATGGGTCTAAACCTTTCAAACTTGGCGTCGGGCATAATCGCCCTGAGCCTTAACAGCGGCGGTTTTATCGCAGAGATAATCCGTGGCGGACTTACGGCTATACCAAAGGGTCAGACGGAGGCGGCGAGAGCCTTGGGCATGAGCGAGCCAAAGATACTCATGAGGATAGTTTTCCCACAGGTGTTCAAGGTAGCTTTGCCGCAGCTCACAAGCGAGTTCATAAACGTTATAAAGGTATCGCCAATGCTTTCCGTATTGGCTATCGTAGAGCTTACAAGAACGGCTCAGCGTCTTGTTGCGCAGACATACATAAACCTGCCTTTCTATATTGCGATAGCAGTTATGTATTTTGTTATCTGCGCAGGACTTGAAGAGCTTGTAAAGCTTCAGAAGAAAAGACTTGAAAGAAGATAAGGAGGCGCAGATATATGAATGAATTTATACACGTTGCAAAAATAGCGCTTCCGCTGCTTTTGCAGGGTCTTGGAACAACGGCGGCAATATCGGTGCTTTCTATTCTTATTGCAATGGTATTAGGCTCGGTGGTTGGCTATATGTGCCTTTCAAAAAACAAGGCTGTTGAGCTTATCGCAAGGGCGTTTATAAAGATATTTAGATGCACCCCTTTCATGGTGCAGGTATACCTTGCATATTATGGACTTCCTGCTCTTGGTCTGAACGTTTCGGCGTTCTCAACAGGCGTTATCATTCTTGGAATGTACACGGCGGCTTACACCGCAGTTATCCTTGAAAGCGGCGTCAGCGCTATCCCAAAGGGACAGTTTGAAGCTTCATATGCAATGGGAATGTCAAGATTTAAAACAATGGTGAGAATAATTTTCCCACAGACTTTGAAAATAATCGTTCCGTCACTGACAGGACAGTTTGTTCAGACTGTTAAGGACTCATCTATCCTTTCTATCATCACAGTTGCAGAGATGACAATGATGACAAAAGAAGCTATCGGTATAACGTTCAGCCCTCTGATAGTTTATATCTGCGCAGGCGTTCTTTACTGGGCATTGAATCTTGTTATCGAGTTCGCATCAAGATGTATAGAAAAGCACAACAATCGTGTTGCTATCTGACGAAAAAGGAGTGTAAAATACAATGGCTGAAAGCAGAAAGCCTGTTATATCGGTTCACGATCTGGCGAAGAATTACGGGGAGCTTAAGGTCCTCAGAAAAATAGATATGGATATTTACAAGGGCGAGGTGGTAAGCGTTATCGGTCCTAGCGGCTCAGGCAAAAGCACTTTTCTCAGATGTTTGAACTATCTCGAGGAGCTGACCTCAGGCGAGATAGATATAGGCGGAGTTTCCCTTAAGGGCATTGATGAGGACAAGCACAATAAAAAGCTCAACGAAAAGGCTGCAAAGGTCATAAGAAAGAACGTTGGAATGGTGTTCCAGCAGTTTAACCTGTGGCCGCACAAGACGGTGCTTGAAAACGTCATGGAATGTCCTGTTCAGGTGAAGAAGGCTAACAAGGAAGAAACTAAAAAGAAAGCCATGGAGCTTCTTGCAAGAGTTGGAATGGACGGCAAGGCAGACGCTTATCCTACTCAGCTTTCAGGCGGTCAGCAGCAGAGAGTTGCTATTGCGAGAACACTTGCTATGGAGCCTGAGGTCATACTCTTTGACGAGCCGACTTCCGCTCTTGACCCTGAGTTCGTAGGCGAAGTTTTGAACGTTATGAAAGACTTGGCGCAGGCAGGAATGACAATGATAGTTGTCACACACGAAATGGGCTTTGCGGCAGAGGTAGCAAACAGAGTTTGCTTTATGGACGGCGGCTATGTTATCGAGGACGGCACGCCTGAGGAAGTGTTCAAGCACCCTAAGAGCGAACGTGCAAAGCAGTTCTTCTCAAAGATACTTAATGTGTAAGATGTAGGAGACGACGTCCCATTTGATATATGCAGTTATAACAAAACTGCCGCAGAAAGGAGCGCAGACAAATGGATTATGAACAGCTTGGACACATTCTTGAAAGTATCCACCCGGGAGTGACTATTGCCGACAGCAGCGGAGTGT
>ERZ808240.5082-NODE-5082-length-11002-cov-5.234219_pt1 | contig 11002 bp, 8 predicted proteins | sample MGYA00521084_ERZ808240 | MGnify/ENA primary metagenome ERZ808240 (study PRJEB31516, sample SAMN03275571) | gut metagenome | biome: mammalia-associated habitat; material: feces | host: Papio cynocephalus | place: Kenya | collected 2012-08-06 ... | reverse complement strand
TCGCGTCACCGCTGCCGTCCACCTTGTATCCACCCGTCCCGAACGTCACGCCCTGGTTCAGCTTGGCCAGCCCGTCAGCCACCATCCCCTTGACGAAGGTATATATCTCTCGTATGTATTCCTCGCGATACTTATTCGCATAGTTCTGGTCTACCCTTCTTGCCGAATATACGTTACTATCTGTTGCAGGGGTAGAATCATTCAGCCCAATGACATAAACACCGCCCCCTCCAGAGCCTGTGCTACCTATCTGAATACCATTGACTGTGATAGACGTTACCTTATCCTCCAACTTACTCAGTCTGCTTGAAGCTGCTTGCTCTCCAACAATGTAGGTCGGCTCATCATAAGGTATGTCAAGTTTAATATCCATACCTATAATGCGAGAGCTGCGGTAATGCTTACCATTGGCATCTACATCCGAGAACATGTAGTTTATCAACTTGACCTGCTCACCAAGAGGATGATAGTTATACACTCCACGGTTGTAGAACTTCTCAGCATCCAAGACACAAGTGAAGTTGGAGTTGTCTATCATAGACTTCAAATAGTAAGCCTTCGCACGCTCATAGAGAGATTCCTGTGCCTCCTGTATGAGGTTTGTTTCTGTTATCTTAGTTGCGTCCCAGTTATACAGGAAGAACGTATCGCCTTCCTTCGGACACATCACGCCATCAGGGAGACTTCTGCCATACGTATCGTTAGCGACTATCTCGAAGTAATTAACCTGCTCAATAATCTTGTATTCAACATCAAACTCCATACCCATAAGAGCACCACTGGTGAATTTAATCATCAACGTGAGATTCCTCTTAATCCATGACTTTGTGAAGTTGGTAGCGAATGAATCCTTTGAGGTGACTTGCCAAAACATCTGTGTCTTCTTCTCGCCATTCTCCTCCACGGTACTGTCATAGGTCTTGATGCCGCTAACCGTGCATTCCACCTTTGGATATTCGTCATCAAACATCACTACACCCTCAATGGCTTGCTTCTCGTTCTTCACCACATTAGTATTCTCCAGATAGCCATTCTTTGAATAGAAGCCATCTGAATCAACATCCTTGTTGGGCAGCATGAGGTAATCGGTTGCTATACCGTCTGTGGTAACGTCCGCATCCGACCCAGTGAAATATCCAGTTGGGATATTCTTATCTGAGCCGAATGCGTACAGTCGAGTGATATAAGATGACTTGGATTCGGAGTATGACATGGAGAGCATATTAACACCCTGCTCGAACGTAACTTGTCCTGTTATCTCACAATATCCAAGGTATATAATGTTACCATCCACCCACCACTCGCAATCGAGGGCGTTTTCATCGCAGATGGCGTTTAGAGCATCTAATATGCTGATAGAGCCGTATTCAATATAGAAACGCTTGTCTACATCGAATGCCCCTTTGTTGTATGTCGTGTAGTCAACGGCGAAATCAAGGCCATTGTACTTGTAGCCCAAAGCCTTGAGGTTGTTGAGGATGACATTAAGATGCACGCCTACTGTCGTGGTGAGCTTGAAAGAAGTCTCATTCGCGCCATGCTGAGGACGGTACTTGCAGATTTTATTCTTCCAAGCCATATAATAGGCATCCATCTGTAACTCGTAGTCGTAGCCGTCAGTGCTGTCATTATATTTCGGGAAGTAAGCTGACGTTAGCTCGAAATAGCCAAAGTCAGGTATCTCCACAGAATCACCTATCTCAAAGTACACAGGCTCCTCCGTGGAAAACTTCAAGATGACATAGTGATGGTCCATCAACTGCCGAGACAGCTTTGAACCTTCACACACGTCCTCTATCGTATAGAAGACTTCGTTATTCCGCTTTATCTGTATCATCCTTATCGTATTTACTTGTTTCTCCCCTGTCGCTTGGGTCTGGCTCGTTAAGCTTTAGACTGAACTTCGCTAACTCACGCATGAACTCACTGAATTGCGTGCACGAAAGGTAGGTGCAGTGATACCACACCTTAGGCTGGAATGAGGTGTGAATTGTCACTTGGCCTGTCGCAAGGACTTCCTCACAGAACTTGCCATAGTTGGCAAGAAAGGTCTCTGGTGTCTTCGCAGACATGTTGAAACTAACCGTTATCTCCCTCTCGTCAAGACGAGGATTGTGCATTATGACCGACTTACCGTCCTTTGAACGATACTTGTTGCTAATGAACTCCTTGTTTGGAGCAGGTGTCATCAGCGTACTGAGGGCAGTGTCGTCCATGAATATGCCATATTCCGTGTAGGCATCCTTACCGTTGATTAATAATTGTCCTTTAAGCATACGTCAAATGTTCTTTAGCCTTGCGTTCATGTCATCCAACTTACTTCCGAAGTCATTGTAGGTAAGTTTAGCGTACTTCACTACATCTTCCAAGTAGCTGTTGGTCATTATCATCATGTTGCGTATCTCTAATACCGCTCCATTGGTAGACATCCCAATCGTTACGAGAGTTTCCATCATCGCAATTGTCGCCTCCATGTCTTGCGCTATTGTCTCCCCTGCTATTTGCAACGCAGTGAAGCGTCCGTTAAGCTCGTCTGCCGTCTCCTGCCCCATTGATGACCAGCCCCCACTCGTTGCAGATTGAGAGGAAGAGCCTGTATAGCCTGTTATCTTCGAGGCTTCATCTCTAAGCTCCAACCCTTTTTGGACTATCTCATTATACTCCTTGTTGAGGGTGTCTATCTCGGATTGTGTAAGGCCGTCCTTCGCCAGCTCTGCCCACTTGTCGTAGAACGTCTGCAAGTCTTTGTCAAGCAAGTCACCTACCTTGGCTTTGAGCACCGCCTTCATAAGGTACTTGGAAAAGTCATCCGTGAAGTCTTCAGCATCCTTATCCATATCCATGAGGGTATCGAAGAAGTTACTCTCCAAGTCATCGAACGAGGTCTGTGTAATTTTCTCGCTCAGTTGGTCATTGAGGTCATTGATAGCTTCAGCGTACTTGTCTATATAGTCCTGTATCATGCTTGGCAACTGGTCAGAACGTCCGCCCTTGCCTCCTTCCTTGCGGTATTCATTGAGGATGGCGATAAACAAGTCCTTGTCAGTATCACGTATTTTCTTCATGTCCTCCGCTGACAGCGAGAGGAAGTCCTTGCTCGACCTCACCGTTTTGCCGAGGATGCTTGACACTTGCTCCATGGATTGCTTCCATATCTTGTTGTCATCCACCGATGAGTTCAGCGAAGACCGCCATGTGCCGTGTTTCTGCGCTTCAGCTATCATTGCCGATGAAGCATTCTTTTCTTCCGCCTTTATAAGCTCCTTCGACTGCTGGTAAGCGTCATTCACACCTGCCAGGCTGTTAGTCTTCTGCATCGTGGTGTTCAGCTCTTCAAGACATTTGGCCAGCACAGTGTTCTTCTCGTTAAGCTCGTCTATTTTGTCTTGCATCTTCGCGGTGTTGTCGCCGCCTATACCAAGAACAGAGGTAAAGCTTTGCAAGGATGACACTCCCTTGCTTAATGCTCCTATGAAGTTACCATTAGCGAAGTCTGCCGCAGCTCCTGCCGCGTCATTGAACGCCGACAAGCCTTGTGAGGCTTTACCTGCTATGCCGTCCATGCCAAGCTTAGAGAACAGGTCGGGAAGTTGGTCTATGCCATTCTTCGTGATGTACTCCTGTGCATCAGCAAACCAGTTTGCTATTGCGTCCTTGGTCGTCACCTTGGCAGCGTCCTCCTTGCTCTTGGCTTCAGCAGTAGCCTTGGCCGTCTCCCTGCGTGCCTTGGCGAGCTTCCCTTCGAGCACGGCAAGTTGGGCAAGGAGCGTAGCCATCTCTTGGTACTCCTTGGTCGACTTGTCTATGCCGTACTTGTCAAGGTTGGATTGTATTCCTGCCGTGTCACCTCCGAGGTCGCTTACGCCAAGGTCCATGGCCTTGTCGTTGGCTTGACCCAATGCTTGCTCATACTGTTTGGCTATGTCGGCCTCTTTCTCTTTCGCCTCATTAAGAGAGAGCTGTGCATCTTTCGCCTCGTTGATGCGGCGTATCTGCTCTTGCTGCTTGGTACCGATGAAGTCGAAGATACCGCCCTGTTTGCTTATCTCCGCGTTGATGTCGTTGACCTTCTCCTGCACCTTGGATATGTCTGTCACATCTGTCAGCTTGCCGCTCTTTAGCAGTGCCTGTAACTGGTTGCGAAGGGATACGAGATATTCCTTAGTGTGTGAGGTGAGGTCTGAGAAGACGTTCTCCCAGTCTATCTTCTCGAATATATCACTTGCGTCGAGCTTCTTCAACTCATTGTCACGTTGGTTGGCGAGTGACGCTTTCTGGTAGGCGTTCTCCGCCTTGGCTATCTTCTCCGCATATTCCTGCGTGATGGCAAGTTTCTGCTGCTGTATGTCACCATACTCTTTCAAGTATTCATAGAGGTCGCTTCGTTCTTGCTCAAGAAGCTCTTTACTAACTTCTGCGGTCTTCCGTTTCTTGTCTCTATTAGCGAGGTCTCTTGCCTTTGATAGTGCATCGGACTGAGCCTTCGTGAGGGATGATGATTTGCCAGCCTCCTTGTTTTTCTTCTTGAACTCGGTTTCCTGCTTGTCTATCTCGGCTTTGCGCTTGGCGTAGTCGTTCTTGATTTCGGCAAGTTTCTTCTCAGTGCCTTCACGCATTTGAGATATATCATCGTCAATGTTCTGCTGACGGAGTTGCTTCAACGACTCGTTTAGTTCTTCTTGGGCTTTACGTTGGTCTTCTGCTTTCTTCTTAGCATCAGAGACAGCTTTATTAGCCTTACTGCTTGCACCAGAGATACTGCCCCAATACTTTTCGTATTCTTTCTTCTTGTTGTCGAGATCTTCCTTGGATTTCTCCCACTCCTTGTTAGAACCTTTCCTTGCCTCTTTCTCAGCCTTGACTGCAGCTTGATAGGCTATCTTAGCCTTCTTCTTTGCAGTGGCATAGGATTCATCTTTGTTAACTTCCTCGTACTTACCTGTTAAGTAGTTGAAACGTTTCTTTGCTTTATTCGTCTCTTCCTGTAGCTGCTTCATCCTAAACTGAATCTCTACAGGTATGGTGAACGTTCCTTGCTTCCAAGCTGAGTTCTTCCACCTTTTGATGTCTGCAAGTAGCTCTTGATATTTATCCAAAGCCTTCTGCTTGTCAGCTGTGAACTGAATCGGATTCTTTATTTGCTCCTGTTTGAGATTATCAGCTTTCTTTTCCAGCTCGGCAATAACATGGTCTGCCTCACCACCATCAAACGGTATTTCGGTAGGGTTGCGCTCAATATCGTTTTTCATTGCCAAAGCGAACTTAGAAAGGTAGTCAAGTTGTTCCTTGCTTTGCTCGTATTTATCTTTGGCTAACTCGACATCTATCTTTGTAGGCACAGCTATCTTCTCCTTAGCTTTCTCGATTTCTGATAGCTGTTTTAGTAGGCCATTTCTTAAATCTATAGTTGCCTCTTGCCAATCTTTCCAACCTGAAGTCCAACTCAAATCAAGCCCGTATTTTTCTTTAAGCAAGCCTTTTTGCGAGATAGCTACACCGCTAAGAATTTCATTTAACTCATCTACCTGTTTTCTCAGTGTTTCCTCTCGCTTCTCATCAGACAGTTCATTGAGCTGCTGGTTTACCTGAGAGAGGTCTGCTTTGGCAAGTTTCTCTACGCTATTATATACTTCCGTAATGGATGGGACTATCTTAGACAACTCATCAAAGGCAAGTTGCTTCTGTAAGTCAGTAGAATCTGCACTTTGGATTATTCTGATTAAGTCCTGTAATTTCTGGTTGCGCTCATCCAACTTTGAATTCGTGTCGTCCAAAGACTTTGCTAAAGCATTCTCGGCTGCTTCCGCAGACGAAATTCTTGTAACATATGAGTAAATAGCCACCACAACGCTCGTGATAGCCGCTGCAAGGAGAACGTAAGGATTTTGCAATGTTGCTTTTGCCGTCTCTTTCAATGCTGTGGTCAAACCTTTCTGTGCTACAGTGAGTAGCTTGGTCTTTGCAGCCGCTATGGCATCAGCGTTAGACATGGCTATACCTGCCGCTGCTGACGCACTCTTCTCGACAACAGCCAATCTCAGAACCTTCATATTAAGGATTTGCAGAGCATTTACAGTCATCAGCGCTGCCTTATAGCTTCCATAGGCTGTGGCTGCAACCATTATCGCCTTACCGACGGACTCCCAGTTCTCTGCCAAATAAGAGACTACTCCCAGCCCAGCATTAATTATGCCCTCCTGTGACTTGCCAAGTTCGTTAAACATCTGCTCAATTGCGTCCTCGATGTTGCTTATCTGTCCTGTGATTGTCTTGGACTGAGCTTCCATCAAACCTCCAAACTTACTACCCTCCGAGGTCATGCTTTGCATAGCCTGAATGAACACGTCACTCGTGACCTTACCTGCCTTAATCTGCTTAGAAACCTCTGCAATGGCATTGTTAACGTCTAATCCCATAACCTTGGCTAACTCATCTGCGATAGGAATACCACGATTAAGGAACTGGTACAAGTCCATAGTGTCCATCTTTCCCTTGGCTATGGTCGTACCATAGAGCATTACCATATCCTGAAGATTCAATCCCATGCCTGCTGCAACGTCACCTAAGCCTATCAAGGTCTTGTTTACATCCTCAGCAGCCACATTAAAAGCAAGTAACTGTTTAGCACCATTTGTAACGTCTTCTACACCAAAAGGAGTAATGGCGGCTGTATGTATCATCTCCTTCATCAAGTCTTTGGCTTTCTCTTCTGACTGCAGCATAGTCTTGAAAGCCATCTCCGTCTGTTGAAACTGACCTCTGACTTGCATCATCTGATTGACGAACTTACCTACACTCCAGCCGCCAATAGCAATATTGAAGCCATTCTGTATGTTTGAGATAACATCATCGATGGACTTGCCATCCTCTTCGGCCTTTTCTGCGGTCTGATGGATAGCATTCTGAATGTCTCGGAATCCCGAAACGACCTTGGCGGTCTCTATGATTGCGTCAAACTTGATGCTTGGCATATTGTTCTATTCTTCCTTAAATTTATAGTAACTTATAAAGAATCCTCGGCGAAATACCTTCCAAGATTGTTCTTTCTATTACATCACCTTATACATACGCTTTTTTAAGTGTCAACTCTGTAAACCAGCACCTAAACTACTTACAGGTTAATATTCTCGCACACGCGCGTGAGAGGGCGGTTAAAACTCCATTTCGGACTCTCTCACTGCTTTCATTACGGCCTCTTTGTTGTTGCCGTCTATGAATTCTTCGTCTGCAGACGGTAGATGTGCTCGCTTCCTCTCATCATCAGACAAGTATATTGAGGTTATCTTGTCTTTGAGCATGAGCGTGAGGTTGTTATATGATATTCCCCAAACAACATAATCAAACGACCATCCGTATCGCTCACAGGCAGCATCTATCAAAGAACCCCATATTGTCTTCCCCCCAAAGATGAATTGCCCTGACGTGCTCTTCGCCGCATTCACCTTTGACATCCTCTTTGATTCCTTGTCAATGCCAGTTCCTTCTACTATAGCTTGATAGGAGTTGTTCTTAAGAATACAGATGAGCAAGGTAGCTATGTCTTGGTTGGAGAACTTAGATATTAGCTTCTGTTGAGCATCCACGATACGGTTGTTCAAAAGCTCTTCTTTGGTCTTTATGGTATGGTAGGCAATAAGTCTGCAAGATTCCTCTCGTTTGGTATTGATGATACGCAGAGCCTCCACAAAAGGGTCTATCATCAAGTCCTCCCTATTCACCTCCATGCTCTCAATGAGCTGTGAGGTCAGATACATCTTGCCCAATGTCATGGGGTATATGTCAAAATGGGAGCTACCAAACTCAAAACCGATGGGAATATCGGTAAGAACGTTTGCTATGATATTGCCTAAATCTTTCATACCACCTGTATTTTTTAAGCACCCAAGGCAGGACTCGAACCTGCGTCTCTCAACCACCTTTTAAAGGCCTGTGGATTTCTATGGCTGGACGGTTTATTTGACCTCGCTCTGACCAACTGAGCTACTTGGGTGAATGCCATTATGGATTTTTACGAGCCAGTATATGTCTCCGTTATATCCCCAGTCCCTTCTGTAGAGCCTTCTGGGTATTTGAACGTGAGGGCATATTTTCCACCTGATTGTTTTACCGCCGTGATGATGCGCCAACGGTATGCACAATAGACATCATCATTTTTGCCATCAACCGTCTTGGCTACTGGGTCACCATCTGGAATGAGCGCGGAGTGAGTGTAAGTAATCAACGCACCATCTGCCGTTGTGTATGCTTCCTCAGCGCCAACTGTGGTGTTCCCCATGTAGACACCAGGCAACTCTGGGTCTTCTGGCTGGATTGCCAATCGGTAGTTGCCTTCTACCACGCCGTCAATCGTTTGAAACGGTTGCGCCACTCCCTTCTTGTAGAAGAGCTGGTATGCGGCCTCATAGGTAGACTTCTTTGTCTTCCTGTCAACGGTGCCGCCACCTTCCTCGGTCTGTGTCATCGTGTCGCCTTTGGTGGGAGTTATCTGCGTTGAATCCTCTTTCGGAGTGTCAAGTTTATCCCACTCATTCTTTTTTGAGCCAACCTTCTGAACGAAGATTGAGCATTTTCCCCATGATGTTACTGACATAATATTTAATCGTTAATAAGTTTATATTCTACTTGATTATTTATTACATGTTCTCCTGAATCTGTAGCATAAACCCTTTGCTCAATGGCATGGGCATTGTACTCATCAGTATTGAACTTTTCCAAGAGTTCCCAAGCCTTTCCGCATATTTCGTCAAGTCTAATAGTGTTCTCCTCAAACTGACCTTCCACGTCTAAGTCTTGCGTATAAATATTCACATTTAGTACTGCTGTCTGGAGCTGCGTTCCCTCATTAGCCAATATTGAAACAACCACGTCCTCAGCATGGGAGTTGTGAGGTCTTTTCGTCTTTGACAACGTTCCATTGACAAACTTCATGAACCCACTTTGCTTGATGTATCTATACACATCCGTCTTGATTGCTCCATCTGACTTCATAGTTTCCAATTATTGATTTCATTAATCGCTGCGTCCATGGCTGTCTTGATTCGTTGCTCAACTACCGAAGTAGCCCAAATTTTCGTCGAAGCGAGCACATCCTTGCTTTTAAGTGCTTCTACCTCACCAGCGTATTCCATGCCTGCTACGACAACCAAGGCATAAACCTTAGAGTATTCCTTCGCCAAGTCATTAATCATCTTCTTTCCTTTTGTAGAGCCATCAGAACCGCTTAATACTTGTGCGAAAGCAGACTCCATGAACTTGACACCTTGCTCATACACAGCGAATCCTATAGAGCTTCTAAGGTTGCCTGTATGGTCTATCCAACTCTCATCAGCAGACCTATTGCGAACCCTCGCCACGGATTCGTCGCCAAGCTTGCTTAATGCCTTCAAGACGTTCTCTTGCAGCTTTCTTGCAGCCTTATCGAGAAAACCGGCAAGAGCCTTGGTACTTGTTGTCATTCTTATGCCCATAGCTTGCACTGAAGTTGGTAACGATGAAATCCCTTAACCTTGATGGTCACTTCCTCGCCATCTAAAAGGACTAACTTTATGAAGTCTCCATACTCGAACTTCTTAATGCCTACTGGCAAGTTATACACAGTATAAGAGTAGTAATCTATGGAGCCATCTGGTATGACTATTTTATTCGCCTCACCAGCAGGAACGACATCGCAATCACAACAGAACTCCCACTTTGATTTACCTGGCCGATAGTTACCGTCGTCATCTACGAATCCGTCAACCTTGATTTGGCGATATAGCTTAGAAGCATGGAAACTCAATAAACTCATCAGCAGTTAATGTAAACCGTCGGCCGAGGCGTGAGTGTAACCTCTTCCTCGCCGATGGCATTATACAATCTATTCACCTGAACCAATATAGCCTTTCGCTGGTCTTCAGAAAGTGAGCCAATGGATTTATCCGACTCGGAGAAGCTAACAGCTTGTATAAGAGAAAGCAGACAATCGGCAAGAGCACCTTTGAAAGAGTCACTCTTGGCTATAGTGCTATCGAATGTTTCATCCATGCTTATTTCTCGCTTGATGCATGCATTCTCGATAAATCCATAAGGAATGGGGATATGGATTTCATCCACCAAAGCTTGTCCGATTGTCTTCATGTCTTATTCTGCTTTCGTTGCACTTTCTATGAACTGCTTTTTCTTCGAAGGAGGAAGAGCGTTATACGCATCTATCACGTCCTTGTCTGAGGCATCACTTGCGAGCGTAGAACCAAGACCGTTCAATGTCTTGATTGCTTCTGGCTTCTTATAAGCCTGACCTGAGATTGTGACCTTTACGTCTGTTGTGTCAGCGGCTTCCGCGCTCTTGTCTACCTCTACTTTTGGATCTGCCAATGTAGTATCTATCTGGTAGATGGTATCTACGTCCTCTATCACTGGCAAGCAGTAGGCTTGTACCGCGGTTGTCTCCTTCAAGGGGTCAGTGGTCGAGAACTGAGAGATAAGCTTGTAGTCTATCTGTTGATAGGTAACACCAGAAACACGGTTCGTCGCTTCCGCAACCTGACCATAGACGAGTGCGCCAATCATCTCAGAGCACACACCGATAACCATGTTATTATTCCATGGCTTTACGCTCTTCTTGTCTCCATCATGCTCCAAGCGTACCGTCCTATTGATGATTCGGAAGGACGCGCCAGTCTCATCAAGAAATGCCTCCTGGAACGCACTTGCCGTTGGAATCGGCAGTTTTGTTTGAGAGTCGTATGTCTGACCACGATAGTTAGCAACTAATTCTCGTGCGTCTTGTGCTTTTTTCAGAGCGTCAAACTTAGACTTGCCAATCCAAAACTTGATGATTGTGTTACCATCGTTAGCAGCACGCTCAATACAGTTCTTTAAGTCTGCTACCGTAAGGCCCTCGTCTTTGTCCGCTACCCCAAGTATGTTGTCGGGCAAGTACTGATACTTGATACGAAGGAGTTCCTTCGGGTTGTCATCGTCTCTTACGGCTACATAGCCGTTTGACAATCCATAAAGAAGA
>ERZ808240.5080-NODE-5080-length-11003-cov-4.524205_pt1 | contig 11003 bp, 9 predicted proteins | sample MGYA00521084_ERZ808240 | MGnify/ENA primary metagenome ERZ808240 (study PRJEB31516, sample SAMN03275571) | gut metagenome | biome: mammalia-associated habitat; material: feces | host: Papio cynocephalus | place: Kenya | collected 2012-08-06 ... | reverse complement strand
GGGGCGCTGTTGCCGCAGCCGGCCAGCGCCGTTACAAGCAGACAAAGAGTAAGCGCGACGGTAAGAATCTTTTTCATGGTGGTTCTCTCCTGTGGCCGATTTATTATGGTAGTATATTAGCACGCTACCACGCTAAAGTAAATGCACAGAAAAAACAAAAAGAGAAGGCGAAAAGCCCTCCCTTTTGCTACTTTGCGATAAATCCGCCGCCAAGGAGACGGTCGCCGTCGTAAAATGCGGCGGTCTGACCGGGGGTCGGAGCGCGCACCGGCGCGTGGAAGCGGACGATCGCTCCGTCTCCGTCCGGCGTCACGGTTCCGACGGGCAGCTCGCGGCGCGAATGGCGGATGCGAACGCCGCATACGATCTCACCCTCCGGCGCTGCGAGCCAGTTTACGTCGTGCACGCAAAAGCACTCGCGCCATATGGCGGCGTCGTCGGAAGAGAGACGTACCTCGTTCGTTTCCGGACAGATATCGGAAACGTATACGCGTTTCCCGAAACCGACGCCGAAGTGACGGCGCTGGCCGACGGTATAGTGATGGATGCCGCGGTGCTTGCCGACGGCTTTCCCGTCCAGAACGAAATCCCCCGGCGGGGGCGTGACGCCGCGGCGTTCGATCCAAGCGGCATAATCGCCGTCCGGGATGAAGCAGATGTCCATGCTGTCCGGTTTGTGCGCGACCGGGAGGCCGAGCTCTTCGGCCAGCGAGCGCACCTCGGTTTTTTTATAGGGCGCAAGCGGCAGCAGAAGGGCGTTCACTTCGTCCGGCGTCAGACGGCAGAGCATATAGCTCTGGTCATTTTCCGGCTTCCCGCGGTAAATGGTGCCGTTTTCCGTTCTGGCGTAATGCCCGGTGGCAATATACTTTGCCCCGATGCGCCGTGCTTCGTCCAGCAGAGCACGGAACTTGACCGCCGGGTTGCAGAGAATGCAGGGATTCGGCGTCTCGCCGCGGAGATATGCTTCGGCAAACGGTGCGCAGACGTATTTCTCCATCGTTTCGCGGCTGTCACAGACCGTGAGCGGAACGGAGAGGGAAGCGGCGGCCTCGCGCGCGGCGTCCGCGCCGGGGAGACCGTTATCAAGATACAGCCCATGGACTTCCAGCCCGGATTCGCGCAGCAGATACGCGGCCACGGCGGAATCCACGCCGCCGGAGAGACCGAGAACGACCTTATCCATGGCAGCGCTCCTTTCCGCTCTCGGTGCAGATCATAAGCGCGGTCATATCCGCCGGAGATACGCCGGAAATGCGCGATGCCTGCCCGAAGCTCACGGGGCGTATGGCGGCGAGTTTCTGCCGCGCCTCGGTGCGAAGTCCCGGAACGGCAGCATAGTCGATATCCTCCGGCAGAGGGCGATCCTCCATCCGCCGGAAATCCTCCACCTGTTTGAGCTGGCGGCGGATATAGCCTTCATACTTGAGTGTGATGGAGACCTCCTCGCCGATAGCGCGCGGCAGCGCCGGGCGCTCCGGATCAAACGGCAGAAGGTCAGTGTATTCGATCTGTGGGCGGCGCAGAAGATCGGCGAGCGACGCGCCGGAGACGATCTCTGCCGTGCCCTTTTCGCGCAGCAGCGCGTTGATCGCCTCGCCGGGGGCGAGATGCGTATGTTCGAGCCGCTGCCGCTCCCTGGCGACGGCAGTGTATTTTTCCTGCACGGCGGCGAGCCGCTCGTCGGAAATGAGTCCGATCCGGTGGCCGATGTGCGTCAGACGCTCGTCGGCGTTGTCCTGCCGGTGGAGCAGGCGGTATTCGCTGCGCGACGTCATAATACGGTACGGTTCCTCGGTGCCCTTGGTGACGAGATCGTCGATGAGCGTGCCGATGTAGCCGTCCGAACGCCGGAGGATCAAAGGCTCCTCGCCGCGGAGCTTGAGCGCGGCGTTCACGCCCGCAACGAAACCCTGCACGGCGGCTTCCTCGTAGCCGGAGGATCCGTTGAACTGCCCCGCACCGTACAGCCCGGGGATCTTTTTGCTCTCGAGCGTGGCGCGCAGCTCCGTGGGATCGACGCAGTCGTACTCGATGGCATAGGCGCAGCGCTGCATTTCGGCGTTTTCCAGCCCCGGGATCGAGCGGACAACGTCGATCTGCACATCCTCCGGCAGGGAGGAGGAGAGACCTTGAATGTACAGCTCCTGTGTATGCAGGCCCATCGGTTCAATGAAGAGCTGATGGCGCTCCTTGTCCGGGAACGTGACGATCTTCGTCTCGATCGAGGGGCAGTAGCGCGGGCCGGTGCTTTCAATGGTGCCGTTGAAGAGCGGGCTGCGGTCAAGGTTGGCGCGTATGATCTCGTGCGTGCGCGGATTGGTGTAGGTAAGCCAGCACACGGCGCGGTTTTGCAGCGCCGCAGCGTCGGTGGAATAGGAAAACGGCTCGATCTCCTCGTCGCCGGGCTGGAGCTGCATTTCGTCAAAGCGGACGCTGCGCGCATTCACGCGCGGCGGCGTGCCGGTCTTGAACCGGCGGAGACGAAGCCCCATATCGGCCAGGCTTTTTGTAAGCTCCGTCGCCGCGGCGAGCCCGTCCGGACCGGAGGTGCGCACAACGTTGCCGACGATCGTCCGTCCGCCGAGATAGGTCCCTGTCGCAACGACGACAGCGCGCACCGCGTATACGGCGCCCGTGTGCGTCGTGACGGAGGAAACATGGCCGTCCGTAAGGCCGATGGAGACGATCTCCGCCTGATGCAGAATGAGATTTTCCTGCCGCTCCAGCGTATCCTTCATGATCTCCTGATAGCGCCGCCGGTCGGCCTGCACGCGCAGGGAATAGACGGCGGGGCCTTTGCCGCGGTTGAGCATCCGGAACTGGATGCCCGCGGCGTCCGCCGCCTTACCCATCTCGCCGCCGAGCGCGTCGAGCTCGCGGACGAGGTGGCCCTTGCCCGTGCCGCCGATGGCGGGGTTGCACGGCATGTTGCCGACGCTGTCGAGATTCACCGTGAAGCACACGGTGCGCAGCCCGAGCCGCGCCGCGGCGAGCGCGGCTTCAATGCCCGCGTGACCGGCGCCGATGACGGCAATATCAAATTTTCCGGCGTCGTAGGTCTTCATGCCTTCTTGTCAGCGATCTCCTTCAAAATGGCGCGGATGAGCGTGTCGCAGCCGTACACGGTATCGAGCATGAGCGTCTCGCGCGTGGAATGGATATCCAGAATGTCGGGGCCGATGGAAATGATGTCAAGCGCGGGGTTGGCGGAGGAGAAGCTGCCGCACTCCAGACCGGCGTGCACCGGCTCCACGGACATGTCGCGTCCGTTCTGCTCCTTGAAAATCCGCTCGCAGATGCCGACAAGCTCGCTTCCGGGCTTGAGCGGCCATGCGGGGGAGGAGCTGAGCAGCGTCATCGTAAAGCCGTGCTCGGATGCCTGACGCTCGTATTCTTTCTTCATTTCCGCGGTGATGGCCGGCTCGCTGCTGCGCTGATGGACGGTGAATTCGACTTCGTCCTCGCCGACGGCGGCAAGACCGGTGTTCGCCGAACTCTCCACGAGCGACGGGATGGACGGCGACATGGTGTGCACGCCGTCAAACACCTCGGTGAGCAGCGTAAGATAGCCGCGCGAAAGCTCACCCTTGAGCGCCTTTTCGGGGAGTTCCGCAGCCGTTACGATGACCTTCGCCTCCGGATCCGTTGCGGCGCAGGCGACTGCCTCCGTAAGAGCGTGGGCATTGAGCGCTTCGAGGACCTTTTCGGCATCCTTTTCCGGCACGGTGATTACGGCAGTGCAAGAAGAGGGAATGGCGTTGTGGGCGCTGCCGCCGCGAAAGGCGGCGAGACGCGCGCCGGGGCACATGTCGAGCGCGGCCTTTGCCGTGCGCGCGGCCATGCGGATGGCGTTGGCGAGCTTCAGATGGATGGAAGCGCCGGAGTGACCGCCGACGAGACCGGAAACAGAGATCTTGTACGCCTTGCCGGAAGCGGCTTCCCACTCGGCGGCGCGGTGCAGGCGGTACATATCGCTGCCCGCGCTCGAATTGCAGAGAGAGCCGAACTCTTCCCAGTCAAGATTGATGAGATATTTGGCGTCCAGATGCTTCGGATCAAGATTGTCCGCGCCGGACATGCCGTCTTCCTCGTCCACGGTGAAGATCGCGCGGATCGGCCCGTGTACGGCGGTCTCATCCTCGAGAATAGACATCGCAAGCGCGACACCCGCGCCGTCGTCGCCGCCGAGGGACGTGCCTTTCGCCTTGAGCGTTTTGCCGTCGTTGATAACGGTGATGGTGTCGTTGAGCGGATCAAAATCCATGCCGTCCTCCCAGACGACGACCATATCCATGTGCGCCTGCAGGATGGTGCGCGGCGCGTCCTCGTGCCCGGCGGAACCGGGCTTATCGATAATGACGTTGCCTTCCCCGTCGCGCACGGCGGCGAGGCCCTTTTTCACGGCCCAGTCGTAGAGAAACCGGCTGATCTTCTCTTCATGGTGGGACTTGTGCGGGATCGCGCAGAGAGAAAGAAAGTTTTCAATGATCTTTTCGTTCATGGTTATATCCCTTTCTGTATCAGTAAACATCGTTAACGTCCATGAGCTTCACGGTAACGTCCCGCGTTTCACCTTCGTGCCATACGGTGAGCGTGATCTCATCGCCGACGCCGAGACCGGCGATGATGCCGGTGAGATCTTCGTTGACGGAAAGCTCCACGCCGTTCGCGGCAAGGAGCACATCCCCGGTCACAATGCCTTTGGCGGCGCAGTCCGAACCCTCGGAAACGGCGCTCACGTAGAGCCCGGCGGGAAGATCGTATTCCTCCATCGCCGCCTGCGGCACCTTACCGACGGTGACGCCGAGCGCCGGGCGGCCGCGGACCTCGCCGGATTCAAGCAGACTGTCCGCGATCGTCTTGACGGTGTCCGACGGAATGGCAAACGCCACGCCCTCGATGGATACCGAGCCGATATACCGGCTGCTCATTTTCATGTTGGTGATGCCGATGACCTGCCCGTAAACGTTGATGAGCGCGCCGCCGGAGTTGCCCTCGTTGATCGGCGCGGAGGTCTGAAGCAGGCTGTTTGTCACGCCGTTGTAGGAAATGTCGCGGTTGATGCCGGAGATGATGCCCTCGGTCATCGTGCTGCGGAATTCCTTGCCGAGCGGGTTGCCGATGGCATATACGGCGTCGCCGACGAGCAGCGAATCGGTCGAGACGAACGCCGCAGCGGTGAGACCGTGCGCGTCGATCTTCAGCACGGCAACATCGGTGCGGGGATCGTAGCCGACGAGCAGCGCGTCATACTCCGAATCGTCCCAGAGCGTGATGCGCGCGCGGCAGGTACCCTCCACAACGTGCGAGTTCGTGAGGATATACCCGTCCTCGGTGAGAATGACGCCGGAGCCCCAGTAATAGCTGTCGTCCGACGTTTCATCCGGGAATGCGGAGACCGCGACGATCGATGGAGCGCAGCGCTCATAGATCTCCTGCGCGGTGAGCGGCGCTTCTCCGGCGGGGGAGAGCGTGAGCGTTATGCGCTCCGTGGTCTGCACCGTCGGGATGGTGCACTCCTTCGTCTCATCATTCGCGGTGAAGTAGTTTTCGAAAAACGATTTGTAATCGCCGGGCAGCTCATCGGCTGCGCCGGGGGCCGACGGGTCGAGAGCCGTGCCGCCGTGAAAGAGCAGACACGAGCCGATGATGAGCGCCGCCGCACAAACGATGATCAGCGCGATGCCCCAGGCGGGCATTTTCCGCTTCGGCTTCCGGGCGGGGGCGCAGGCCGGGGCTGCGGGCTGCGCCGTGTCGCCGGAGCAGGTGTACCACATAGATTCCTGATTTTCCATAAAACTCCTTTCCGCCTTTTAGGGTTTGAGCGCGAGCGTGAACACAAAGTCGGTCACACCCTGGCGGCTTGTCACGGCGATGTCCTCGCCGTGGTTATTCAAAATGGTTTTGACGATATAAAGCCCCAGACCGACGCCGTCGCGGTCCTGGCTGCGGCTGCGGTCGGACTTGTGAAAGCGATCAAAGAGGAGCGGGATCTCCGCCTCCGGAATGGTGCTGCCGCAGTTCCGGACGGAGACATACGCCTTTTTGCTGTCCTTCCAGAGCGAAATGGTGAGCGGCGAATTTTCGCGGGAGAATTTAATGGCGTTATCCAGCAGATTGTAGATGACCTGCGTGATGGCGTCCACATCGCCGAGAACGTTGATCGCCTCCTCGGGAACGTTGAACTCCACGTCCAGATGCTTCTGGTCGATCTTGTCGGCAAACGTGATGAGCGTGAGCCGGAGCTGCTCGGAGATATCAAAGCTGCTTTTCAGGAGCGTTGCGCGGTCCTTTGCCTGCAGACGCGAAAGCTCCAGCATGCTGCGCACGAGCCGCGCCAGCCGTTTCGTCTCCGAGGAAATGATCTGGAGATATTTCTTTTCCGACTCCGGCGGGATCGTCCCGTCGAGAATGCCGTCGGCAAAGCCGGAGATCGTCGTCATCGGCGTTTTGAGCTCGTGCGACACGTTGGCGATAAACTCGCGCCGTTTCGTTTCCGACTGCTCGAGCGAGTCCGCCATGGAGTTGAAGGCTTCCGTCAGCTCGCCGATCTCGTCGGTGCTGTCGGTAGGCTCCACGCGCACGTCCAGCTCGCCGCGTCCGAAGCGCCGCGCCGCGTCCGCCATGTCGCGCAGCGGCTTGGCGAAGTACTTGGAGCTCGCATAGCTGAAGATGAGTGCGAGACAGAGCACGATAAGACTGATAAAGAAGAACAGCGGCACGATCGTTTCCCAAATGGAGAGAGCTGTGCTCGTATCCTTTGAGACAAAGAGATGCCCCAGAAGCTTGCCGTCGTCGGTGAGCGCGGATATAACGGTATAGTGTTCATTCGGATAAAATCCGCCCAGCGTGCCGAGCGACGTGACCGTACCGGACTCCGGCAGGATCGCCGATACGCTCTCGTCGAGCCGTTTCCCGATGTGCTCACAGAAAACGGCGGAGTCTGAGCAGGTGATGATATACCCTGAGGGATTGACGATGAAAATGTGCTGATTCGTGCTCGCGCCGATGGTGCTGAGCGTCATGCGCAGCTCGAGCGAGCGGAGATCGCCCTCGGCGGCGTAGGCGACTGCCATGCGCGATATCTCGCGCGAGTTCGTCATCATGCTCTCGCGCGCTTCGGACACGAACACCTGCCGGCTCGCAAAGCTGAACGCCGCGCCGATGAGAAGAAAGCTCACAAGGACCATCGCCGCGGTCGTGGTGAAAGTCCGGAAATACGTTCTGTGCATCGCTTATTCGACCGACTCGAACTTGTACCCGACGCCCCAGACTGTTTTGAGCGACCACTTGTCCGAAACGCCCTCCAGCTTTTCGCGCAGACGCTTGATGTGGACGTCCACGGTGCGGGAGTCGCCGAAATAATCAAAGCCCCACACTTCGTCCAGAAGCTGGTTGCGGGTGAAAACACGGTTGGGGGAAGAGGCAAGGTGGTACAGAAGCTCCATCTCCTTGGGGGGAGCTTCCACCCGCTTACCGTCTACGATGAGCTCATAGGAATCGAGATCGATCACGAGCTTATCGAATACAAGACGCTTTTCCGCCGCGTGCGGCGCGGCTTCCGGCTCACTGCGGCGCATAACGGCGTGGATGCGCGCCATTAGCTCCTTGACCTCGAACGGCTTTGTGACGTAATCGTCCGCGCCCATTTCGAGACCGGAGATCTTGTCGAACGTTTCGCCCTTCGCGGTCAGCATGATGATCGGCACTTTGGAGGTCTTCCGGACCTCGGAGCATACGACCCAGCCGTCCACGACCGGCAGCATGATGTCGAGCAGGATGAGATCCGGCTGCAGCTCCTGCGCGCGGCGGATGCCCTCTCCGCCGTCGGCGGCGAGAAACACGTCGAACCCGTCCTTTTCCAGATACAGGCGCAGCAGCTCCGCAATGTTGCTGTCATCCTCAACTACCAGTACTTTTTTTGCCATATTCGCAACCTCCCTGTATGTACGGCAAGAATTGCCCAATTCTCTAAAATATTATTATATACCAATATAAGCAAATTTGGAACACCGTGTGCGAACAAAATGTAAAAAAACGGGAGAAAGCCGGAAATGTTGCATTCAGGAAACAAATACGGTAAAATGCAGAAAAGAAATGGGGTGCGCTCTTATGAGGATAAACGAAAAGGGCTATGCCAAGCTGAACTACTCCCTTGACGTCCACGCCAGACGTCCGGATGGCTACCACGATCTCACCATGGTCATGGGCAGCGTTTCGCTCTGGGACGATGTTGAGGTCTCCCTCCGCAGCGATGGGAAGATCGAGGCGATGTGTTCGCTCCCCTGGCTGCCGCGGGATGAGCGGAATCTTGCCGTTCGCGCGGCGCGCGTGTTTTTTGACGCCGCCGGTGACGGCACGCCTGGCGCGGACATCCGCATAAAAAAACGCGTGCCGGTCGGCGCTGGCATGGCGGGCGGCAGCACGGACGCCGCGGCGGTGCTCCGTGCGCTCAATGTGCTCACCGGGGCGAACTTCCCGGCGGAGCGGCTGCGCGATCTCGCGCTCGCCGTCGGTTCGGATGTGCCGTACTGCGTCACCGGCGGCATGATGCTCGCTGAGGGGCGCGGGGAAATCCTCTCGCCGCTGCCTGAGCTTCCGGGCGGATGGATCGTGATATGCAAGCCGCCGTTTTCCGTCTCCACGGCGGAGCTTTTCGGGCGCATCGATAAGCGCCGCATCGCAGCGCACCCGGATACGCAGGGACTGTGCGCCGCACTGCACGCCGGGGATCTTCGCGGCGCTGCGCGGCGGATGTTCAACGTGTTTGAAGAGGCACTGCCGCGCAGCAGCGCGGAGATCGGTTCGATCCGCGGCGCACTGCTCGACGGCGGCGCTCTCGGCGCGGTGATGACCGGCACGGGCAGCGCGGTGTTTGGTGTGTTTGAGGAGCGCGCTGCGGCGGAGACCGCGCATGAACGCCTTTCGCAGACGTACCGCGAGTGTTTCCTTGTGCGTCCCGTGGATATGCTGACACTGTGAAAATCCTAACAAATTCTTTATCCGATCTATGGTAAAATGATTCAGAGGTGATTCTCCGTGCGGAAGAAGGAAAACTGGACGGTGACGTGGAAGAGCGTCGGGATCACGGCGGGCCTCTTTGCTCTGACGACCCTGCTCTGCGTTCTGCTGTAGCGCTTCGGTGTGGACAGCGTCAGCCTCGAGCGAAATGAGGCCTATGTCCCGCTGGTATACGTTTTGTGCGTGCTGCCGGTTTCACTTTTGACGGACGGATATCTCTGCGGCACGATCGTTTCGGTTTTGAGCGTTTTCGCCGTGAACTATGTTTTCACCTATCCGTATATGGATTTCAACTTCTCCCTGTCCGGCTACCCGCTCACCTTTCTCACGATGCTTACTGTCTCGCTCACGGTCAACAGGCTGACGGCAACGCTCAGGCGGCAGGCGCGCATCCGCATGGAGGCGGAGACCGAGCGCATGCGTGCCAATCTCCTGCGGGCGATATCGCACGATCTGCGAACGCCGCTCACGGCGATCTCCGGCTCGGCGGTCACGCTTCTCGAAAATGAAAATCTCCCGGACTGGCAGAAAAAGCAGCTTCTCGGCAGCATCAATGCCGACGCCGAATGGCTCATCCGCATGGTGGAGAATCTTCTCTCCGTCACACGCATCGGTCTGGAGTCAGCGTGTATCGAAAAGCAGGATGAGGTGGCCGAGGAAGTCATTTTCTCCGCCATTTCCAAATTTAAAATGCTTTTTCTGGGGGTCAAGGTCACGCCGCAGCTTCCCGAGTCGGTGCTGCTCGTGCCGATGGACCCGGTGCTCATAGAGCAGGTGCTTACAAACCTGCTGGAAAACTCCGCCCGGCACGGCACCGCCACGGAGATCACGGTGTCGCTGGCCCGAATGGGGAGCGTTGCGGTATTCACCGCAGAGGATAACGGAACGGGCATCGTGCGCGAAAAGCTGCCGCACCTTTTTGAAGGGATCGGCTTTTCGCCGGAGAAAAATGGCGTCGGCGGGCGCAGACAGATGGGGATCGGGCTTTCAGTTTGTATGTCCATCGTAAAGGCGCACGGGGGCAGTATGAGTGCCCGGAATACCGGCGGCGGAACGGCGGTGAGCTTCTCTCTGCCGGTACCGCCGGAGAGCGAGACCGCCGCGGAAACAAGCGATCCTACCATGTAACGTTCTGGAAACCAATCGGCAAAGGAGACAGCCATGGAGACAAAAGATAAGATCCTGATCGTTGAGGATGACGAGACCATCGCCGCGTTTCTTGTAGCGGTGCTCAATGCCAACGGCTTTGACACCATCCGCGCGAGCCTGGGCAGGGAAGCGGTGTCGCTCATCAGCTCCCATTGCCCGAACCTTGTGCTGCTCGATCTCAGTCTGCCGGATATGGATGGCATGGACATCCTCTCAGGTCTTCGTAAGTGGTCCGCGCTGCCGGTGATCGTCGTTTCCGCCCGCGGACGTGAGCGGGACAAGGTCGTTGCGCTCGACATGGGCGCCGATGATTATCTCACGAAGCTGTTCGGCCCAGGCGAGCTTCTCGCGCGCATCCGCGCCGCGCTCCGCCACGTCCGCACTGCTGCGTGCGGCGAGATCGGGCGCACGGGCGTGTACCGCTGCGGCGATCTGGAGGTGGACTGCGTGCGGCGGCGCGTGCGCATCAGTGGGGAGGATATCCATCTGACACAGAGTGAATACCGCATTCTTTCGCTGCTTGCCCGGCACGCCGGAAAGGTGCTCACCTATGACTATATCCTGCGTGAACTGTGGGGCCCGTCCGCGGGCGGCAGCAACCAGATACTGCGCGTCAACGTGGCGAACATTCGGCGCAAGATCGAAAAGAACCCCGCCGAGCCGCAATACATATTCACTGAGATCGGCGTCGGCTACCGCATGACGGACGCCGACGCATCCGATGAGGCAGAACAATAACAGAAAAAGGGCCGCTGCTCCATGAGAGCAGCGGCCCTTTCAGCCTGTCGAAAAACGCGGTGTTTGGCTTAAACCAGCACCGCGTTTCTGCA
>ERZ808240.5079-NODE-5079-length-11004-cov-2.669468_pt1 | contig 11004 bp, 11 predicted proteins | sample MGYA00521084_ERZ808240 | MGnify/ENA primary metagenome ERZ808240 (study PRJEB31516, sample SAMN03275571) | gut metagenome | biome: mammalia-associated habitat; material: feces | host: Papio cynocephalus | place: Kenya | collected 2012-08-06 ... | reverse complement strand
AGCTGCCGCCTGTTTTATGTAAAAACAGTGCAAGGCGAGCGCCATGAGCTTGCTCAAATGGCCGAGCTGCCGCCTGTTTTATGTAAAAACAGTGCAAGGCGAGCGCCATGAGCTTGCTCGGATGGCCGAGTCGCCGCCTGTTTTCTATAAAAGTAGCCGTAGGCGTTACCCCTTACGTAAGCCGTCGGGTGCTTGCCAGGCAGACCGCTGCCCGGCAGTGTCGCCGTGTCCAGAACCGTCGTCCGCGTAACATGCCGGCATCATCCCAGGACAGCTATCAATCGAGAAACAGCCAATGTCTGTTAAATTGAAAGCTATATTTATGCACATAGTAACAATTTGTGTGCAAATACAACAAAAAACTATCATTTTATTTCTTTTTATTATATAAAAGTTTATACCTTTGCATCAATAAAGCAATAACCAATAGATTATTAGTGGCACCCACGGTGGGTGCCGAGGTAAAAAGATAAAGTATGGGAGAAAAGTTGAGAAGTTCGGTATGTACCGTGGGGCGCCGCTTTGCCGGCTCCCGAGCCCTGTGGGTGGCAGCCGGAATGAAGCCCGAGCAGTTTGGCAAGCCCATTATTGCCATTGTCAATTCGTTTACACAGTTTGTACCCGGGCACACCCATCTCCATGAGATAGGGCAGATAGTTAAGCACGAGATAGAGGCCATGGGCTGTTACGCGGCCGAGTTTAACACCATAGCCATAGACGACGGCATCGCCATGGGCCACGACGGTATGCTGTACTCGCTTCCCTCGCGCGACATCATAGCCGACTCGGTAGAGTACATGGTCAACGCCCACAAGGCCGATGCCATGATATGTATATCCAACTGTGACAAGGTTACCCCCGGTATGCTCATGGCCGCCATGAGACTCAATATACCTACGGTGTTCTGCAGCGGAGGCCCCATGGAGGCCGGCCACTGGCAGGGACAGCATGCCGACCTCATTACGGCCATGGTCAAGGGTGCCGACCCTACCGTGAGCGACGAGGACGTGGCCCGTATAGAGCAGTGTGCCTGTCCGGGCTGCGGCAGTTGCTCGGGCATGTTCACGGCCAACTCCATGAACTCGCTCACCGAGGCCATCGGCCTCTCGCTGCCCGGCAATGGCACCATACTGGCCACCCATACCAACCGCGTACAGCTCTTCCGCGACGCCGCAAGGCTCATCGTGAAGAACGCGCTGAAGTACTATGAAGAGGGCGACGCCTCGGTGCTGCCCCGCAGTATTGCCACCCGGCAGGCGTTTCTCAATGCCATGTCGCTCGACATCGCCATGGGCGGCTCTACTAACACCATACTGCACCTGCTGGCCGTGGCCAACGAGGGCGAGGTAGACTTCAAGATGAGCGACATCGACGCGCTGAGCCGCAAGGTGCCCTGCCTGTGCAAGCTGGCCCCCAACACGGCCCGGTACAGCGTACAGGACTGCGGGCGTGCCGGCGGCATCCTGGGCATCCTGGGCGAGCTATACCGCGGCGGCCTGGTAGACGGTTCTACACGGCGGGTAGACGGGCTGACCCTGCAGCAGGCCGTGAGCCAGTACACTATCTGTACCCCAGAGCCTACGGCCGAGGCCCTGCGCATCTACCGCTCGGCCCCTGGCAACCGCTTCTCTACCCAGATGGGTAGCCAGAGCTGCGAGTGGGACACCCTGGACACCGACCGGGCCGAGGGCTGCATACGCGACCTGGCCCACGCCTACACCCGCGATGGCGGCCTGGCTGTGCTCTTTGGCAACCTGGCACCTAAGGGGTGTGTGGTCAAGACGGCAGGCGTAGACGAGGAACTGTGGCACTTCAGCGGGCCGGCTGTAGTGTTCGACTCGCAGGAAGCAGCCTGCGAGGGCATCCTGGGCGGCCGTGTCCATGCCGGCGACTGTGTCGTCATCCTGTACGAAGGCCCCAAGGGCGGCCCTGGCATGCAGGAGATGCTGTACCCCACATCGTACATCAAGAGCATGCACTTAGGCAAGGCGTGTGCCCTCATTACCGATGGCCGCTTCTCGGGCGGCACCAGTGGCCTGAGCATAGGCCACATATCGCCCGAGGCCGCTGCCGGAGGGCCCATAGGCAAGGTGCGCAATGGCGACATCATCGAGATAGACATACCCCACCGCAGTATTAATATAAAGGTGAGCGACGACGAGCTGGCAGCCCGTAGCCCGTTCCCGCTGACCCGCGACCGCCAGGTCAGCAAGGCTCTGCGTCACTACGCCCAGAGCGTCAGTTCGGCCGATATGGGAGGAGTGCGCTTATGAGTGAACGTATTACAGGTGCCGAGGCACTCATGCGCTCGCTGCAGGCAGCGGGCGTAAAGACTATATTTGGCTATCCGGGCGGAGCCATCATGCCGGTGTTCGACGCGCTGTACGACTACACCCGCGGCGCCACCAAGGCGTTCGACCACATACTGGTACGCCATGAGCAGGCGGCGGCCCATGCCGCCGAGGGCTATGCCCGCGTGAGCGGCAAGGTGGGCGTGTGCCTGGTGACCAGCGGCCCCGGAGCCACCAATACCATTACCGGCGTGGCCGATGCCATGATGGACTCTACGCCCATCGTGGTGATAGCCGGCCAGGTGAGCACGGCGGCCCTGGGTACCGATGCCTTTCAGGAGGTAGACCTCGTGGGTATGTCGCAGCCCATTACCAAGTGGAGCTACCAGATACGCTCGGCTGCCGATGTGGCCTGGGCCGTGAGCAAGGCTTTCTACATAGCCCGCAGCGGCAGGCCCGGCCCCGTGGTTCTTGACTTCCCCAAAAACGCGCAGCAAGGGCTCACCGAGTGGCAGCCCGTAGACCATGTGTCGCTGCGGTCGTATCATCCCTATCCTACTATCTCGGTCGAGGCGGTGGCTCAGGCTGCCGAACTCATCAACCATGCCAAGCGTCCGCTGGCCCTGGTGGGCCAGGGAGTGGAGCTGGCTGGCGCCCAGGCCGAGTTGGCTGCCTTCCTGGAGCGTGCCGATATTCCCGCGGCCCGCACCCTGCTGGGACTGTCGGCCCTCAGCACTTTCCATCCCCTCAATATGGGTATGGTGGGTATGCACGGCAACTACGCGCCCAACATGAAGACACAGGAGTGCGACGTGCTGATAGCCGTGGGTATGCGCTTCAGCGACCGGGTAACGGGCAACCTGGCCACGTACGCCCGCCAGGCCAAGGTGATACACCTGGACATAGACGTTACCGAGATAGACAAGAACGTGAAGACCGATGTGGCCGTGCTGGGCGACTGCCGACAGACGCTGGCCGCCATAACCGACCGGCTCGAACCGGCCAAGCATACAGAGTGGATCAGTTCCTTTGGCAAGTATGCCGACATGGAACGGCAGAAGGTTATAGAGCCTGCCATCCATCCCACCACAGGGCCTCTGCTGATGGGCGAGGTTATCAATGAGGTGGCCGAGCAGACGCAGGCCAACGCCATACTGGTCAACGATGTGGGCCAGAACCAGATGATGTCGTGCCGCTACTTCAAGTACCGTCACAGCCGCTCGGTGGTAACCAGCGGCGGACTGGGAACCATGGGTTTCGGTCTGCCCGCGGCCGTGGGTGCCGTGCTGGGTGCCCCACAGCGCCAGGTGTGTCTCTTCATGGGCGACGGTGGCTTCCAGATGAGTATCCAGGAACTGGGCACCATCATGGAGCAGCGCTTGCCGCTCAAGATGATACTCCTTAACAACAACTACCTCGGCAACGTGCGTCAGTGGCAGGACATGTTCTTTCATGGCCGCAAGTCATTCACCCGTATGCTTAACCCCCACTATCAGTCTGTCTGTCAGGGCTACGGCATAGGCTATGGCGTGGCCGTGGGGCGCGACGAGCTCAAGGCCCGGGTGGCCGAGATGCTGTCGGCCGAGGGGCCGTATCTGCTGGAATGTGCGGTCAAGGAAGAAGACAACGTGCTGCCCATGATAACCCCGGGCTCCAGCGTCGACGAGATGATATTGGAGGTAAACCTATAAACAACTACACCCATGATGGAAGACAAACAACTGTACACCCTGCTGGTCTACTCGGAGAATATAGCCGGTGTGCTCAATCAGATAACGGCTGTGTTCACCCGTAGGCAGGTCAACATCGAGAGCCTGAATGTATCGGCATCCAATATGCGCAACGTACACAAGTACACCATTACCGCCTGGAGCACCGAGGACGAGGTTAAGAAGATAACGCAGCAGATAGAGAAGAAGATAGACGTCATCAAGGCAGGCTACTATGTGGATAGCCAGCTGTTCATACACGAGGTGGCCCTGTTCAAGATAACTACCTCGGCCGTGATGGACAACCCCGACGTGTCGCGTACCATACGCCGCTGCGGAGCACGCATCCTGGAGGTAAACCCCACCTACTGTACCGTGCTGCTGTCGGGGGTGCCCGAGGACATAGCCGCCATGCACGCCGAGCTGATGGGCTACGACTGTATGCTACAGTACACACGCTCCGGACGTATCGCCGTGACGCGCAGCAAGGAAGAGGCGCTGGCAGACTTGATCACAGACAACGAATAAATTATGTATAACCAATAGGCCCGCCCCTGCGGGCCAGCAAAACATTTACGATTATGGCAGAAATGAATTTTGGAGGAGTAACCGAGACAGTGGTTACCAGTAAGGAGTTCTCTTTGGAGAAAGCACGTGAAGTACTGAAGGATGAAACCATTGCAGTCATAGGATACGGAATACAGGGCCCTGGCCAGGCATGTAACTTGCGCGACAACGGGTTTAACGTTATCGTCGGACAGCGCCCTGGCAAGACTTACGAGAAGGCTGTGGCCGATGGCTGGGAGCCTGGCAAGACGCTCTTCTCTATCGAGGAGGCTGCCGAGCGGGGCACCATCCTGTGTATGCTGCTCTCTGATGCCGGCCAGATAGCCGTGTGGCCCACCATCAAGGCCCATCTGACAGCCGGAAAGACGCTGTACTACTCACATGGCTTCGCCATCAACTGGAACGACCGCACGGGGGTGGTTCCGCCTAAGGATGTCGATGTAATCATGGTTGCCCCTAAGGGGTCGGGCACCTCGCTGCGCACCATGTTCAAGGAGGGACGCGGACTGAACTGCTCGTACGCTGTATATCAGGACGCCTCGGGCAAGGCAGAGGAAAAGACCATCGCCTTTGGTATCGGTATCGGTGCCGGATACCTCTTTAAGACCACATTCCAGCGCGAGGCTACGTCAGACCTTACCGGTGAGCGCGGCTCGCTGATGGGTGCTATCGAGGGACTGCTCGAGGCGCAGTACGAGGTGCTTCGCGAGAATGGGCACTCACCCTCTGAGGCTTTCAACGAGACCGTAGAGGAGCTTACGCAGAGCTTGGCTCCGCTCTTTGGTGCCAAGGGTATGGACTGGATGTACGCCAACTGCTCGACGACGGCCCAGCGTGGCGCGCTCGACTGGGCCCCGCGTTTCAGAGCGGCCATTAAGCCCGTCATGGAGTGGCTCTACTACTCGGTGAAGACGGGTAACGAGGCACAGATATCCATAGACTCTAACTCGAAGCCCAACTACCGCGAGGAGCTTAACAAGGAGCTTGAGGCCATGCGCAATACGGAGATGTGGCAGGCTGGCATCACAGTCCGCAAGCTGCGTCCGGAGAACGATTAAATACTTGCCGCTACGGGCGGCACCCTCTTATAAGAAAAAACATTCGCACGGCCATCCTGGTCACTGCGAATGTTTTTTTTATGGTTCTTGTAGGAAAGGCTGGAGGTCAGTCTTCCTTCATCAGCTGGTCGAAAAAAGAGTCGAGGTCATCGTCGAGACCCTTCATCAGGTCGTCGCCAATGATGACGGTGTCGTCGTCGGCCATGTATAGGTCGGCTATGGTATTGAGCTCTTCGTCCTCGAGTACAAAGCTGAAAGGCTTCATAATGCCCATGTTGTCTACCGTGTCGCTCATCTTCTTGAGTAGGTTGGTAAGCAGCGTCGTGGCGTGTGCAAAGAAGTCGGCGTCGGTACATTCTATCCACTGTTCGACCACGCAGCGGGTTATCTCCTGGTCATCGTCGTCGAATGTGACCAGTTCGCCGCTTTCTGGCGACACGCGGACATGTATGTCGGTAATGGCAGATGTCTCGTTGTCGGCCGGGAATTTCTCTGCTGTCTTTCTGATGGCACGCTCTATCTGCTGTACCGTCTGTTCTGTTGCTTTCATGAGGTAGACTCTTTTAATGTTTATTGTATCTTTTGCAAAGATAGTGCAAACCGAGCGCCACGAGCTTGCTCGAATGGCCGAGGTGCCGCCTATCTTATGCAAAGATACGCTTTGCGTGCTAAAAAGCAAAGAAAAAACCGATTTTTTTGTCTCCCATGCCCTTAAATAGCGTGTTTTGACTTGGTGCGGTGGCCTAAAAAACTTAAAAGCTGATGGGCGTGCTGATTTTGACCGAAAAAGTGATGCCTAAATCGTTTTTTTTAGCTAATTTTGCAGGCAGTATGCCCACAGGAGATAACCTTAGGAAGTGGGCAGGCAGTGTCGACTGAAACAAGCGTTTTGCCTATGGCCAGAGTGATAACCAAGGAAGGTGTAGTGACAGATATTATAGGGTCGCGGGTACGGGTTCGTGTGCTGCGGGCATCAGCCTGTGGCGGGTGTACCCTGTCGGGTCACTGCAATGCCGCTGAGTGTCGCACGAATATACTCACCGTGACGGCCAAGAGTACCGACGGCCTGTCGGTGGGCGACCATGTGCGCATATCTACCTCGGTATCGGCCATACAGCTGGCCCTGTGGGTGGGCTTTGGGCTGCCGCTTGTCGTACTGGTCGGCCTTTTTGCCACGGCCCGTTATGGCCTCGGGCTGGCCGACTACCTGTCGGCCGGTATAGGGCTTCTCTCCCTTATACCTTATTATATTATAGTGTACCTGTGCCGCCACTGGTTAGGTCAGAGGGTGCATTTCAACATCGAAAGTACAAAACATGAATGATATGAACTACATTTTAGTGGCAGTGATGGTGCTGTGCGGAGTGGCGCTGCTGGCAGCAGTGGTGTTGTACACCGTGTCGCGCAAGTTTGCTGTCAAGGAAGACCCGCGAGTAAAGGATGTGCAGCAGTGTCTGCCCGGCGCCAACTGCGGAGGCTGTGGCTTTGCCGGCTGTGCCGCTATGGCCGAGGCCCTGGTCAAGGGGGCTGATGCCGGAAGCATAGACGGACTGCGCTGTCCCGTGGGTGGCGATGCTGCCATGGCTAAGATAAGTGAGGTGTTAGGCATGGCCTCAGCGGCTGCCGACCCCATGGTAGCCGTGGTACGCTGTAATGGAACCTGTGACAACCGCCCGCAGGTGGCTGTGTATGAGGGGCTGCACACCTGTGCTGCCGTCAACGCCTCTTCGGCTGGCGAGACTGGCTGTGGTTATGGCTGTCTGGGCTGTGGCGACTGCGTGTCGGCCTGCCAGTTTGGCGGCATCGTGCTTAACCCTGAAACGGGGATCCCTGAGGTCAACGAGGACGTGTGCATAGGTTGCGGCGGATGTGTCAAGGCTTGCCCGCGCCACATCATCGAGCTGCGCAAGAAGGGGCCTAAGGGCCGCCGCGTGTATGTACGCTGCGTGAACCACGACCGTGGTTCCGTGGCCCGCAAGGCTTGTCAGGCTGCGTGCATAGGTTGTGGCAAGTGCGAGAAGGTGTGCCCGTTCGGAGCCATAACGGTAACCGGCAATCTCTCATACATAGACTACAACAAGTGCCGGATGTGTACCAAGTGTGTGGCAGAGTGCCCCACGGGTGCCATAGTCAAAGTAAATTTTCCCGTAGTGAAGAAGAAGGAGGCTGAAGCATGAAACTACATACCTTTAAGATAGGCGGCGTACATCCCGCCGAGCACAAGATAGCGGCCGAGGTGGCCACGCGTCCGGCGCCACTGCCCACCCAGGCCATATTTCCCCTTTCGCAGCACATCGGTGCCCCTGCCAAACCTGTAGTGCAGAAGGGCGACACCGTCAAGGTGGGTACCCTGCTGGCCGAGGCCGGCGGCTTTGTGTCGGCCCCCATCTACTCGTCGGTATCGGGTACGGTGGCTAAGATAGATACTGCCATAGACGCTACCGGGTACCGCAAGCCTGCTATCATAGTCAAGGTGGAGGGCGACGAGTGGGAGCCGGGCATAGACCGGACCGACACCCTGGAGACGCTGGCTGCTCACCCGGAACTGACGGCCGAGACTATCATTGAGCAGATTAAGTGGGCTGGCGTAACGGGTATGGGCGGTGCCGGATTTCCTACCTTTATCAAGCTATGTCCGCCTCCTACGGCCAAGGCCGAGTGTGTGATACTTAACGGAGTGGAGTGCGAACCCTACATCACGTCTGACTACAGGCTTATGATGGAACACGCCGATGAGATACTGGTGGGCCTGGACCTGCTGATGAAGGCGGCCCATGTGGAACGTGGCTATATAGGTATCGAGGCCAATAAGCCCAAGGCCATAGCCCTGTTGCAGGAGAAGACGGCCGCCGACCCACGTGTACAGGTGGTTCCGCTGCAGATGAAGTACCCTCAGGGAGGCGAGAAACAGCTGGTTGACGCCGTCATAGGCCGCCAGGTGCCCGCCCCGCCCGCCATTCCAGTCAACGTGGGCGCCATCGTGCAGAACGTGGCCACTGCCTATGCCGTCTATCAGGCCGTGATGAAGCACAAACCCCTCTTTGAGCGTTATACCACCGTGTCGGGACAAGCCCTGAGCCAGTCGGCCAACTACCTGGTACGCATGGGAACTCCCTTTGCCAACTTGGTAGAGCTATGTGGCGGCATGCCCGACGGCGACAGCAAGGTTCTGGCTGGCGGACCCATGATGGGTAAGGCCGTGGTATCTCTGGACGTACCCGTGTGCAAGGGTACCAATGCGGTGACCGTGCTGAGCGGTGCCGATGCCCATCGCGGACAGGTGCAAGCCTGCATACGCTGTGGTAAGTGTGTCGATGCTTGCCCGATGGGCCTGGAACCCTATCTGCTGGCCACCCTGTCGGCCCGGGGCATGTACGACCGGGGGGCGTTCCTGATCCTGCGGGAGCAGATTGTGTCGTGTATAGCCTGCGGCAGCTGCCAGTTTACCTGTCCCTCACATAGGCCCATACTCGACAACATCCTGATAGGCAAGGGCAGGGTCATGGCTAATATCAAATCAAGAAATAGGAAGAAGTAATGAGTAAGTTAATTATATCTCTGTCGCCCCACGCACATGGCGGCGACAGCGTAGAGCGCAACATGTACAACGTGGTGATAGCTCTGGTGCCCGCCCTGCTGGTGTCGCTGTTCTACTTTGGGGTGGGCTCGCTGGTGGTGTGTGCCGTGAGTGTGGCCGCCTGTATGTTTTTCGAGTGGGCCATCAGCCGCTATCTGCTGCACCGGGCTCCTACGCTTACCGATGGCTCGGCCCTTATTACCGGACTGCTCTTGGGCATGAACCTGCCCAGCAATTTTCCCGTCTGGATGGTCATCGTGGGTGCCTTGGTGGCCATAGGCATAGGCAAGATGACCTTTGGCGGTCTGGGCTGCAACCCCTTTAACCCCGCCATCGTGGGCCGCTGTTTCCTCTTGGTGAGTTTTCCGGCAGCCATGACCTCGTGGCCCGTGGTGGGTCAGCACCTGTCGTATATGGACGCTGCCACCGGAGCCACGCCACTGAGCGTGATGAAGGCCGCCATCAAGACGGGCGACGCCTCGCTCCTGGACCGGCTGCCCGACAGCATGGACATGCTCTTAGGTAACGTGGCCAATGGCTATGGTGCCGGCACCATCGGCGAGGTGTGTGCCGCGGCGCTGCTCATAGGCTTTGCCTGGATGCTGTGGCGCAGGGTCATTACCTGGCACATCCCCGTAACCATACTGATGACCGTATTTGTGCTGAGTGGGCTGCTCCACCTGGCCAACCCCGTGTATGCCAACCCTGTAGCCGTGTTGCTCAGTGGCGGACTCATGCTGGGAGCCATCTTTATGGCCACCGACTATGTAACCTCGCCCATGACCCATCGCGGACAGGTCATCTATGCCGTGGGGATAGGCGTGCTCACCGTGGTGATACGCAACTGGGGCAGTTATCCCGAAGGTATGTCGTTCGCCATACTCATTATGAACGCCTTGACGCCCCTCATCAACTTCTATTGCAAACCTAAAAGATTTGGGGAGGTAGCCAAATGAAGAAACTACAATCGTCGCTCACCAATATGGTAGTGGTACTGGTGGGCGTGGCTCTGATAACGGGCTGCTTGCTGGCCTATGTGAACCATATAACCACGGCCCCTAAGGAGGAGCAGAAGGCGCGCACGCTGGCCGACGGCATCAGCGCTGTCATGGGCGGCGGCCGGGTAGAGGTGACGGCCAACGATACCGTGAAGCAGGCCGACAACGGCAAGGAAGTGCTGCTGGTGATACACAGGATAGCCGGTGGCGGTGCCGCCGTGGAGAGCCCGACGATGGGGTTCGGCGGCGAGCTGCGCATACTGGTGGGCTTTACGCCACAGGGAGCCATCTCGGGCTACACGGTGCTGCAGAGCGCTGAGACTCCGGGCCTGGGCGCCAAGGCTGCCACCTGGTTCCAGCAGGGCGCCAAGGGCAATATCATAGGAAAGAACCCGGCCACGCCGCTCAAGGTGAGCAAGGACGGGGGCGATGTAGACGCCATCACGGCGTCGACCATTACATCGAGGGCTTTCCTCAAGGCTGTCAACCAGGCTTATGCGGCTTACGCTGGAGCCAGCGCTGACGGGCATACAGGTGCAACAGCTAAAGCAAAGAAAGGATAGAAGATGAACCATATAGACATTATTAAGAACGGAGTAGTCAAGGAGAACCCCACCTTTGTATTGCTGCTCGGTATGTGTCCCACACTGGCCACCACGACCAGCGCCATGAACGGACTGATGATGGGACTGGCCACCATGGCCGTGCTGATATGTACCAACTTTGTCATATCGTGTATCAAGAACCTTACCCCCGACATGGTGCGCATACCGGTGTTCGTGGTGGTGATAGCCACCTTTGTAA
>ERZ808240.5077-NODE-5077-length-11005-cov-3.848402_pt1 | contig 11005 bp, 9 predicted proteins | sample MGYA00521084_ERZ808240 | MGnify/ENA primary metagenome ERZ808240 (study PRJEB31516, sample SAMN03275571) | gut metagenome | biome: mammalia-associated habitat; material: feces | host: Papio cynocephalus | place: Kenya | collected 2012-08-06 ... | reverse complement strand
TCCCCGATTGGTTCCAGGCTGCGGGCCAACGAGGCCTCCCTCACGACCTCAGCGCCCAGGCAAAGGAAGACTGCTGCACAAGCGACGAGCACGGCGACGGCGATCTTAACCGCGACCGGGGTCTTGATGCCGAGTTCGGCGCGCATGCACTTTCTATCGAACCTGCGCTTGCGGAAGTCAGATATCGGTCCGTTCAGAATCATCTCTCGCTCCCGTTATCCCGCGTCGTCCCCGCACCGGGCCAGCAGTCGGCCGCCTCGAGCGAGTATTCCTTACCGTCGACGTATCTCCTCACCTGGAACCCGCAGCCGGACGAAAGGTAGAACCCGCTGCCGCGGGGGCGCCACCGGTTCGATTCGCAGGTGATCGCGCGCCCGGACCTCGACACCCTGAGCATCCTGCCGCACCGCGGGCAGAGGCCGTACTTCTCGAGGTTGCGCTTCCGTTCCCGATCCTTCGCGCACTCGATAAGGATGGTCGCGTCCCTTTTCGTCAGGTCGTCCAGGTCGAGGGTATCCGCCTCGTCGCCGATGAGCGCTCGGATGAAGTCGGTCTGCGGTTTCGATGCGGGGTCCTCGGCCCATTTGGCCGCTCGCTCGCGGTCCCAAAGGGCGGCGTCCCGGGCGGTCTCGTAATCGGACTCCAGCCATTGCCTGATGTCCTCCTCGGCCTCACTGAGCGAGCGGTACCTCCTGGTATCCGTCTTGCCGTTGCGACTGAGGTCGGCCTCGCAACCGTCGAGAAGGTCTGGCTTGTGGAGCGTTGCCCGCCACCCGTTGCCGGACGCCCCGGGGCCGGCGATGTTGCGGTCGCCGTTGTAGTAGACGACCCAGGCGATGGACTCCGTCGAGGAAAGGACATCGACCTTGCGCGACCTCAGGACCCAACCCGCCGGACAGTCCTCGACCTCCTCGATCCTACGTCCGAGGTCGAGAAGCGAGCCGTCGAGAAGCGAGCCATCCACCTTTTCGGGAAAATCCCTCTCGTTGAGGCCGAAGAGCGTCGGCGGGGTGCAGATGCTCTTGTCGTCCGTCACGCCCATGCAGTCGATGAGGCGGAGGGAGCGCTTCTCACGGCCCGTCTCCGGATCGCGATAGAGTCTCAGGCCCCGCCCCACCATCTGCGTGTAGAGGGAGGCGTTCCTGGTCGGCCTCGCGAGGAGAACCGTCTCGATGAGGGGCATGTCGGTCCCCTCGGTGAAGACGCCGAAGTTGATGAGGCAGGGAATCTCCCGCGCCGTGAAGGCGGCGATGATGTCATGTCGCTCCTGCGCCGGGGTCTTCCCGTCAACGACCACGGCGCCGGGGATGAGCTCGGCCAACGAGCGGGCGTGATGAACGCTCGCGGCGAAGATGAGGGTCTGCCCGACATGGAGCTCCTCGTATGCGGCCGCGACCTGCCGGTTGGTCTCGGGTCGGTCAACCCGTTTCGCGAGGTCGGACGCGCGGAAGTCTCCCATCCCGGTACTCACGCCCTTTGTCGACCAGTCGACGACGATCCTCCGGCAATCGATGTCGCACAGGTACCCGTGCGAGATTCCCCAGCGCAGGTCGCGCGAGAAGACGATGTCATCGAATACGCCGCCGAGACCCCGGTCGTCGCCCCTCCTCGGCGTCGCGGTGAAGCCGATATGGAGGCGCGGCCGCAGGTAGTCGTATACCTTTCGGTAGGACGGAGCGAGGGCATGGTGTGCCTCGTCGGTGATTATCATGTCGAAGTCGCCCGGTCTGAAATCACGCTCGACCCTGTTCGCGAGTGTCTGGACCGATGCGGAGACGACCTCTTCGCCGTTGGAGTGGGTCTCGGCCCTCTCGATGCCGACCGGGCAGTCGTAGTATTTGACCGGCTGGGTCACAAGCTCCTCGCGATGCGAGAGGAGAAGGACCCTTCCCTTCCTCGCAATCCTACTGAAGGTCACGGTCTTGCCGAGACCGGTGGCCATCTGCACGAGATGCGAGCCGCCATCAAGGGAGTCGATGGTGTCCACGCATTCCCTCTGGTAGTCCCTGAGGACGATATCGTCCCGCCCTTCTCCCATCTACTGTCACTCCTCTTCGAACGACGAGGAGAGATAGGAAGCGAGCGCGGCGGCAAGGCCCGCATGCGCATCCGGACCCATGGCGTCAATCTTCCCGATCATCTTCCAGATGTTGTCGAGGTACCATTTCTCGTTCATGAGGCAGGCGTCGTTTGTGAAACCGAGCCGGTCGGGAAGCGTGATCGATAGGCCGCATTCGAAGTCGGAGAGCGGGTCCCTGGTGAGAAGCGCGAGCCCGTGGGACTCCACGAGGAGCGCCCTCGCGAGGTCCGTCGACGCAACCAGGAGCATCCTGTCGCAGAGCTCACGGTACTCGTCGCCGTCCCCGTCGGGCATCTTGTAGCTCCTCTCGAGGTAGATGCCTTTATCGGGATTCGAGATGTCGATGAACTCGCGCTGGAGCGCGACCCCGGACTCGTATGATGGGTCGGGCATATGCACCTCGTCGATGCACCCGGTCTCGTAGTAGATTCGCAACGATGACGTGTTCATGGCTGCACGCCCTTCTTCATATCGACTGTTGATTCATCACGCGCATAGGGAGCGTGCCTGGTCGCCGCTGTCCTTTCGGTGGCCTCGAAGCGCGCCATCTCCTTATTCGCCTCGGCGAGGGCGCGCGTTGACGCCCGGGATTCGGCAAGGGCCATATGCGCTAGAGTTTCCATGGCCGGGAGCCTGCCCGGAATCCTCTTCATTCCCCTGCTCCTCTCGATAAAGATCCCGAGCGAGGGAATCGAGCCGAGGTCGCGAATCGACCGCGGTCCCATGAAACTTCTAAGGGAGGCGATGGCCCCGTCCAGGATCTCGGCCTCCGTTCGAGCGCGATCGAGCGATATCGAGACCTCTCCCAACCTGTCCCTGAGGACGTTGAGGATAGATGAGGCGACTTCGGTGAATTCGCTCTCGTTCTCGACCGAGGACCGTTCCTGCGCCAGCGCGTCCCGGCAAAACTCGATGTCCCCGTCGATGGCCGCCAGGAGCTCGTTCCGCTCCCTACGGGTCGCCGGATTCATGGTTTTAGACTCGAGGGCGGATACTCGCGCACGGGTGACCCCGATTCTGCGCGACCTCGTCAAAACCTCCTCGGCGATGGAGATGGAAGACTCGATCTCATGCACCTCTGACTCGAGCGAGTCCAGCTCCTCCATTTGCGTCCGGAAGGCCGACTCGACTTCATCCGAAGATCGGAAACCCCTTGAGGAGATGAGCGAGAGCGCTCTCATTCCCTTGACGACGGAGTCCGTCCCGCGGAGCCTGGCACCAGATGCGAGACGCGCCCTCAAGGAGGACTCGAACCCCCGCCCCACGTCGAGACCGTTGGCGCCGAGCTTCGTCAAACTGGAGCGACGCCTTCTCTCCGTCCTTGCCGCAGGGGCGCCCAAAACGACATCCACGGGAATGCCTATGCGGGAGCGAATCCCCTCCTCGGAGTAGTTCGACCCCAGTGACGAGGCGAGGACCTTCTTATCGTGCCCCTTGCTCTCGGGGTGCCGGTACCCGATGCCCCTGCGGCTCCACTCAACCGAGAAGCCGTCGTCGTAGAGGCGGTCGACGAACTCGTCCCAGCTGGACGAGGAATCGACGGCCTTGTCTATCTCGTCGCGGATCTCGGCGACCCAGCTCCTCCCTCCTCGGCGACGGAGGGACCTCTCGGCAGCACTCATTCGAACCGACTGCTCCGTAACTCCACGGCGCCCGTCACGAATGGCTTTCCTTCGTTCCTTAAGGTCGGGAAGTACTCCCATCCCATGACTTTCGGCAATCATCTGAGCTGTGTGCGCAAGAGAGTCGCTCATCTCCGGTGAAATCTGCACCTTCAACCCCGTGGACGCGTTGACGGCGTTGAGGATGATGTGGGCATGCATGATGCCGTTGGCGTTGTCGTCGTGAACCGACCAGATCCACTGCCAGCCATCGGTCGGCGGCCATGCGGTCTCGCACCACTCCTGGGCGAGCTGCCCGACCTCCTCGGCAGAGGCACGGTCCCTCGGGTCGGGAGATAGCACCCATTGGTAGTAATTGCGCCATACCAGGTCCGGGTTCTCCTTCCTCTTCCGCTCGAACCATTCGGGCGGCTTGTCCTTCCCGAACCTCTTCCTCGTCGCGTCCATCACCTTGTGCCAGCCGTACGGCGTGTCCGGTAGGTCGGGGGAATGCCCGAAGGCCATCGAGCGGGACGCCGAACGGTCTCCCGCGAGATAGCGCTCCATCCTCTGCTCATGGTCCTCGGTTCCGACATGGCCAAAAGCCAGGTAGTCATCGACTTGACGGCAGCCGCCGGATCCCCCCGAGAGGGTCTTAAGAAACGGCACTGCGCCTCCTCTCGGAGGGATAGCCCGCTTCGATCGCATCGGAGAGTCTTACAAGCGAATCGGTCAGACGGGGCTCGATGTCCCGAACCGAGGAGATTATTGTCGACGACAGGGCCCGCGCCTCCGCGGCCCTCGATATCCCGGCGACTTCGGAGGCTTTCTCGGTCAAAGCGGACAGCTGGACGGAGATGGATTTGAGCTCATCCCAGATACCCCTGAGAAGCTCACCAGATGTCCCACTGGACTCATAGAGTGTCTTATAGAGGATGCATTCAGTAAGGGACATGTCGAGGGCACCGGCCAAAGACTTCATGGCCTCGGCCTCCTCGAAGGAAACCCTCGCCTCGATCCGTGCCCTCTTTTGCTTTCGATCAGGGGCTTTTCCGCTCATCATCAACCGACCACCCGCCCATCTATGGCATAAGGGTAGGCTTGGGAAACGTACCGTGCCGTACAAGTTGGTGCCAGCCGGTGACAACTCGTACGGTCATGTATCGATGTAAGCATGTACAAGCGTTGAAATGTATGCGAGTAAAAATGAAAATCCGCAGAAGTCACTTCATGTATATGAATGCCCCTAATTCTCGCAAAGACGATATTCAAGAGGTTCCGAGGGCACAGGCGTTGAAAAGGATCGTGAGGTGGTTCCGCAACCTCAGCATTGAGTCACGGAAATGCATGGCAAGCCGTTCTGAAAACCTGGAAACCAGCCCCTTCCTCAGAACGACTCATTGTTATCGGTGAATCGTCTCGGTGACGTCGCCCCTATCCTCATTGACGGGGATCGGCGGGACCCATTTCACGACCAGCTCATCGCCATAACGACCGTCTTCGCGGCCTTTGCGCTTGCCCAGCCAGTAGCGGTGCCAGTGGGCGCTGCGGACATGCGGGGCCTTGGTACACCGCCCTTCGGGTTGGCAGACGTCCCGCCGTAAGCGTTCTCGAGGCGGGCTGCTCCGATGGCGCGACCGAGCCTCGCACCGACCGTCTCGACGGTCTCGAGGTTCGTCTTGCGGCCGACCTTCTGGCCGGGCGCGGCTTTCGGCGGAGCGTAGACGACCTCCGCGCCGTTCTCCTTCGAGATCACGAACAGGAGCAGGTTGAGTGACACGGTGACGCACGAGCGGTAGCGCGCCCTCGCGTCACCGCCCCCCGATGGCCTGTAGGCCATGAGGCCGTCGCTCGCGTCGGCGACAACACGGTCGATCTCCTCGACGTGCTCGATGCAGCCGTCGAGCGTCGTGCCGTCCTCGACGATTAGCGAAAGGCGCACGCGGGTGCCGTCCTCCATGAGGTAGACGAGCGCCAGGTCGTCCTCCCCTCTCGGGTCGCGGTCAAGGTAGGCGAAGAAGCCGTGGGCCCAAAGGGTGCCGTCCGGGCCGCTCACCGGCACGCGCGAGTCGATGTAGACGATTGGGTAGGGCATTCGATGAAGCGCGGCGGTCGGGAGATCGCCGTCAAGTTCCTGCGCCGCGAGCTCCCCTGCCACGACGGGGTCGATGCGGTAGACATGGCGGCACGCCTGCCAGCGGGCGATCCAAGGGAGGTCGTCAGGCATGACCCAGCGTCCGTCGTTGAAGGCGGCCGAGAGCGCGACCGCGACGGGCGCGCCGGTCTTGCGGGAGCACGCCTCAAGGACGCCCCAGGCCATGTCGAGGCATTCGGCGTCCCCGTGTTCAGATACGGGTAGGGCTTGGTGAGGCGAGCGACATGCGGGTAGAGGTCGATGAGGCGGTCATACTCTTTAGATGCGCATGAGAGCGGATAGCGTTTGGACATATTGTTACTCCTAACCGTCGAGTTCGATTGACTCGCTCTCAAACGTGAGAGGAAGTCGCCGGACTTAACAACTCCCCATCAACAAATAGAAGGCATCCGCTTTGTGCTCGCCGAGCGAGAACCGACCTAACCTCAGAGTCGTCCAGATCGTCGCGCTTAAACCTGTCAAGGTGCACTGGGTTCGGTCCTTTGGGCACGAGCCAGCCGCTCTGATGGGGCGGTAGACCCGTGCGGCTACGCGCTGACGACCTGCTTGATCGTTGCTGTCAGCCTGTCCCTGTATTTCACCACGCCGGCGATTGCCAGTTTTTCGATGGCACGGATGTAGCGCTCCATGTAGTCATAGTCGATGTCGCCGTTCGACGTAACGGGAAGAGTGACTTCGATAGCTTTCAACTTATTCCAAGTCGCCATGTTGTTGTAGGAAAACAACTTCGGCAAACTTGATAGTGCCCCGACGATATACATCCCGACGAACTTATTCCTGATGACATCGCCAGTCAACGAGAACACATGGTTATGCGTTGCTAATTTGTACTCGAAATCGCGGTAGTAAGCATTTCCCCAGAAGTCGATCGTAATGGTATTTGCTGGAAATGTTCGTGCGGGCTTGTCGGTTCTCCCTTTGATACCGCGATTCTCCACGCCGCTATTTATGAAATACTCGCCTTTACCGTTAATGTCCTTTTTCTGCAAGTCCACATCGCCCGTAGAAGACGCGAACAGCGCACCCAAGGCGAACTTTTTAAATTTCACCTCACCAGCCCCAAAATCGGCCTCAGCAGCGCCTTCCTCGTCAGATACGGGTCTTGGAGATAGGGAAAGTGCCTCCCTGTCTTCGTCGCTTAGCTTGTAGTCGTCGAGGCCTGAGGCAATGAGATAGGCGTCGAGCTCGGCGATGTTCCCCTGCTCGATCTCTGCGATGTACTTCTTTAAGGATCGCCAATCAATATCGTTGACCGAATACTTATGATCGGGCTCGCCCGTATCGATAACAGGGAGTGATATAACGGTCTCACTAACTTTGTCCTTGAAGTGTCTAACAAGGTAGCTCTGATAATGCGCACTGTGCTTATTTAGAACCGCGATGAAATACAGAGCAATCCTTTCGTCAAACTCCTGAAACTTTGGTATCAAAGTTTTCGTGAACTGCCCGGCATAAAAATCATGCTTCATGTAATGAAATTTCATACTAATCATGCCGACAGCTAAGGAATTGCCCTGTATCTTGTGTTCCTCATCAAGATATTCGACATACCCCAATATCCCATTATTCGCTTCTGTTCGCGTGAAATAGGGATATTCAGCCGTTTCGCTAAAAACAAAATTCCCTTTATCAAGCTGCGGGTTATTTTTCACATCAAACAATTCTTTAATGCAATAATCCTTAAACATCTGCCGTCACCTCGCCCCTCAGAATCGCGCTAACCTTCCACGCGAGGTAATCGGCGACGGTCTTCTTGAAGTCCGCCTCTGTGGGTGTGGTATCGATTCTCTTGTGCTGACCGAACGTCCAATCGTTCCCGTCAAGCGAGATGGTGTCGCGGATAACCAGCCCGTTTGCCTCGGTGTAGTAGTTCGTCTTCGGCTTCTTGCCGAGACAGATGACCGCAACCTCGTCGTAGCGCTCCAACGCATGGTCGGTGTTGCGCAGGTTGACCTTCTGCGTGGACTTCTTCCGATTCTGGCGAGTGTATCCGTCCTCCGAGAGGTCGATGAACGTCACGACATCGTCCTCTTCGTGCGGACGGTTTACCTGAAACAGGTAGATCGCCGTCTGCACGGATGATTTGCCGCTGAATAGGTCAGTCGGCATGTGAATACTCGCGACCAGCGTGTTCCTCTCGAGAATCCGCTTCGCGTAGACGTCGCCCTGACCACTTCCCGCGTTCTCCTGAATAAGCACTGCGCCGTAGCCCGCCTCCATACGAGACAGCGCCTCGTCGACGAAGATTAAACCCTTGCCCGGTGCCGAGTACGGCGGGGTCAGCAGGAACACCGTCGCCGGGGACGGGGCCCTGTTGGTCTTTTTTAGCTTCGGCCCCTCTTTGTGCGAGTCGCCGCAGATGACCTGCGAGGACCCGTCACCCATGAGAATCATGTTCAGGACGGCAAGGATGTAGATGTTGCCCAGAATCTCGATGCCGAGTAGCTGGTTGTGCTTGATGTTCTCGATCTTGTCATCCAGCGTCTGCGTGTCCTTGATACGCCTCTTCGCGTCGTCGATCATGATCTCCATCGCCGAAACGAGGAAGCCTGACGAGCCCATGCAAGTGTCCCACACGAACGAATCCATGTCCGTCCTCGTAATTCGCGCCATCAGCGTGGTCACGAAGCGCGGCGTCAACACCACGTCGTTGAGCTTGTCGTTCTCGATAGAGACCCAATCGTTCAGGCTGTTCAGAATCTTGCCCGTGAAATCCAAGTGGATGTTGCTCTCGAGAAGCGGCAGGATGTCCTCCTTGACCTGCTTGTAGATGGATTTGATGACACTTTCACCGTTCACGGGCTTCCAGAGGTCATCCTTCTCGAACACGGGCCTCAGATAGTTCAGCACCATGTCGACCTTCTCGGTCGAGCAGTTCTTCTTGCGCAGGAACGCCTTCGTCCTGCGCAAGACGATGCTCCCGTCGTTGTCGTCATGGTCATCGTTACTGTAGAAGTCGGCGACCTCTAGCGGCTTCACACCTTCCGTAGTAAGCCCCGCCATGATAAGACCGCAGAACAGATACAGCTTCTCGTTCGTGCCGAGCAGCATCTTGATGCTCGCATCGTCGTAGATCCTCTGATGGATTCCCTTGATGCTCAGCTCCAACAGTTCTTCCTTGTCTCGCTTGAGCTTTTCCTTTTCCTCCTTCGTCAGCAGGAGCTTGTCGAGTTCGGCGAAGAACGCATCTATGTTCGAATGCTTCATCTGCACGAAGTCAAAACCGACCAGCTCCTTCGGAACTCGGTCGTTCTTCTTCGACACGTAGTAGGCTTTAACCTCCGGGTCTTTGACGCGACCCTCTTCGAGCGTCGAGCCGTTGATGCCGACGATGACGACCTCGCTGTACGTGCCTTCATCCAGAATCGCCAGACCGTAATGCAGAGCGCCGTTCACGGCGAACTGCTGCACGGCGCGGTTCGGGTTCTTGCCGCCGCTCACCAACTCGATGTCCCCATCGGACGTCAGCTTCTCCATCCTGCCTTTCGTGCCCTTGGCCTCGATCATCACGGGGATGTCCCTGCGGGTCTTGTTCTGCAGCAAGAGCTGGATGTCCGGGTAGTTCACGCCCGAGCCGCCGGACTTTGAATCCGCCTCTCTGAGCGCCTTCGTGATAGAGCCGTTGATCTCTTCCGTCTTACCGAAATGTCGTATGCCCAACTCGTCCAAGAGCGCCTTGAAGTGCTCCTCGACCTTCTCCTCGATGCTTGCCATCTGTTCGTTTCCCTCCTTTGTCTTACCACTCGTGGTTCGCTATGTACTCGTCGGCTGCCAGACGGAAGAACGCCGAGAGGCTCAGCCCGTGGGCCCTCGCCACCGCCGTCAGGCGCTCCTTGTCGCTCTTCGTCATGGACACCAGCGACGTGGCCCGCGCCTCGGACGCGGGTGCCGCGTCCCCGAGCGCGTCGGCGACCTTGCTGTCGTGCTTCTTGGCGGCGTCGACCTCGAACGAGTCGAGTATGGCCGCCATATCCTTCTTGGCCATAAACAGCCTCCTTGTGACCTCCTTGCGTTAGATACTCATTATCTAACAAGTATCTAATGAGTATCTATCTTACTCGCGTTTTTCCGCAGCTTGACCAGATCGAACGGCATACCGGCGAGCTGCTCACGCGGACGCGCACCGCCTCGGCCGCGGCCCCGCGCCCGTCCACGGCAACCTGAGCCTAACTTATAGCTATTAGCTATTCACATTTATGTAACGGCATTGATGCTACGGCTGCAACAATGTTGCTAGGGAAAAGTACATGCGCGTAAACGTGCAAGCAAACTTTCATGTATGTCTGCAAACATGCTCTTACGTATTTAAGTACGCCGCAGGCGCCGGGTCTTAGGGCAGAGCCCTAACAAGCGCAGCCATCGGCTGCGGTACGCTGCCGGGCAAAACGCAGTTTTGTACGGCAGCGTACGACTCTTGCGGAACAAAATCGACCCGACGGGTACATTCACCCATGCCTGCTAATTTATATAAGTACGCGAATACATATAAACGGGTTCGCACAGGAGCTCCCGTACACACTTGTTGCCCTACATAGATACATATATGCCTTTATAAATGTACGACCCTATATCGGAGGACCTATATGACACTCTGCGTATCATCATCTTTGAACTGGTACAAAAAAAATAGCCCCGCGATCAATTTGATCGCGGGGCTATGAACGGCTGCCGCCAAGTCTGGCGCAGATTAGCAATGGCTAGAATCCAAGTTCTCGCCGAACGCTCCTCGGGAGAAAGTTCTGGACGGGAATACCGGAACGAACATAGATAATCGGTGCGACGGCCAGCGACGGAACCAAGATGTACACGTATGGGTAGAACGTGATGCCCGTCGCGGTCAACGCGATCTCGACGATAGCGAAGATCGCCGCAATCGCGAGGTCGTAGATTCCAAGACGAACTCGAATATAAGACCTGATGTCAGTGATGCCCATCTGGTAGAGCCTGTCTCGAAAGATGATATAATCGATAACGTTCATTAGCGATCCTATTCTTTATCGTATACTTCGCTGATGCCTAAGAGTCTCCGTTCACGCACGGGGGCTCTTTTTTTGTTTGGCTCTCAAGTACTGGAGCCGAACAAGAAAAGCGTTGCCAAAAATTCCATCTCGGAAACCTCCCTTCCGCACGGCGTCGGCACCGCCCCTCGCGGTGCGCCTCGCTACCCCG
>ERZ808240.5075-NODE-5075-length-11006-cov-3.441330_pt1 | contig 11006 bp, 12 predicted proteins | sample MGYA00521084_ERZ808240 | MGnify/ENA primary metagenome ERZ808240 (study PRJEB31516, sample SAMN03275571) | gut metagenome | biome: mammalia-associated habitat; material: feces | host: Papio cynocephalus | place: Kenya | collected 2012-08-06 ... | reverse complement strand
TTAAAATAAATTATAATATAATAACAATAGTTTTGAAAAACGAAGAAAAAGAGTAGTAATAATTAAATTTATTTTAGAGATAACATGGTTGGTGAAAATGTTAATAAAAAAATTATGAACTTGCTTTGGAGTTGTATATAGGAAATGATATACCGTTAACTACGTTAAAGTAATAAGATAGTTCTCTATGAAGTAGGGTGGTACAGCGTATATTATGCCCCTATAAAATAGAGAATTTTTTGTTAAGGAGGAATATTATGTATAATTTTAAAGAAATTGAAAAAAAATGGCAAAAATATTGGGAAGAAAATAAAGTGTTTGAAGCAAAAAATAGTGGTAAAAAACCATATTACATACTTGTAGAATTTCCATATCCATCAGGAGCAGGACTTCATGTAGGACATGTAAGAAGTTATACAGCTCAAGATGCAATGGCTAGAAAAAAAAGAATGCAAGGATATAATGTACTATATCCAATGGGATGGGATGCTTTTGGAGCACCAGCAGAACAATATGCAATAAAAAATCATGTTCATCCAAGTGAAGCAACAAAAATTAATATAAACCATTTTAGAGAACAAATGAAAAGTTTAGGTATGTCATTTGATTGGAGTAGAGAATTTTCTACAACAGATCCTAGCTACTATAAATGGACTCAATGGCAATTTCTACAATTTGTAAAACATGGAATGGCATACAAAGATACAATTCCCGTAAATTGGTGTCCAAACTGTAAAACTGTATTATCAAATGAAGATTCAGCAGGTGGTGTATGTGAAAGATGTGGAACAACAGTTGTACAAAAAGAAAAATCACAATGGATGTTAAGAATGAGTGAATATGCAGAAGATTTATTAACAGGATTAGAAGATACTCATTTTGCTGAAAAAGTAAAACTTGGGCAAATAAATTGGATTGGAAAAAGTACTGGTGTGGAAGTAGATATCAATATTGTTGGTGGTGGAAAATTTTCAATTTTTACAACATGTATTGAAACAATCTATGGTATTACTTTCTTTGTAATTGCTCCAGATGGTAAATTAATCAAAGAATTAATGCCAAGAGTAGAAAATAAAGAAGAAGTCCAAGCATATATAGAAGAAACAGCTAAAAAAAGTACAATGGATAGAACAGAATTAAACAAAGGAAAAACGGGTTGTGAATTAAAAGGAATAAAGGCTATAAATCCAGTAAATGGAAAAGAGGTGCCTATATTCTTAGGTGACTTTGTATTAGGAACTTATGGTACCGGAGCGGTAATGGCAGTTCCAACTCATGATCAAAGGGATTTTGAATATGCTAAAGAACATAACCTAGAAATGATTCAAGTAATAGATGGTGCTGACGTAACAGAAAAAGCTTTTGAAAAACATGATTATTTAGGTAAAGGATGTAAATTAATAAATTCAGAAGAATTTACAGGATTAACTGTAGAAGAAGCTAAAGAAGCAATAACTAAATATTTAGAAAATAAAGGAATAGCACGAAGAGTTAATAATTACAAAATGAGAGATTGGATTTTCTCTAGACAAAGATTCTGGGGAGAACCAATACCTATGATAAATTGTCCAAATTGTGGATGGGTACCAATGGATGAAAAAGATTTACCATTATTGTTACCAAATGTAGCAGAGTATGAACCAACAGATGATGGTGAATCACCACTAGCTAAAATAACTGAATGGGTTAATTGTAAATGTCCAAAATGTGGTAGTGATGCTAAAAGAGAAACAGACACAATGCCTCAATGGGCTGGATCTAGTTGGTATTTTTTAAGATTTATGGATGCTCATAATGATAAAGAATTTGCTTCAATGGATGCTATGAAATATTGGGGAAAAGTAAACTGGTATAATGGTGGTATGGAACATACAGCTCGTCATTTACTTTATGCAAGATTTTGGGTTCAAATGTTATACAATTTTGGATTAGTTCCAAATAAAGAAATGATTGATGTACGTGTAAGTCATGGTATGATTTTAGGATCAAATGGTGAAAAAATGTCAAAATCTAAAGGAAATGTAATAAATCCAGATGACATTATAAATGAATATGGAGCTGATACATTAAGAGTTTATGAAATGTTTATTGGTGATTATCAACAAGATGCATCATGGAGTACAGATTCTTTAAAAGGATGCAAAAAATTTATTGATAGAATAATTCGTTTAGGGGAAAAACTAATTGATTCAAATGAATACTCAAAAAGTATAGAGATACTAATAAATCAAACAATAAAAAAAGTAACAGATGATTTAGATAGTATGAAATATAATACTGCTATTTCTTCTTTAATGATTCTATTAAATGAATTAGAAAAATTAGATAATATTACTAAAAAAGACTATAGAACCTTATTACATATATTAAATCCATTTGCTCCACATATTACAGAAGAATTAAATGAACAATATAAATTAGGAAATTTCTTATATTGTAGTTCATGGCCTATGTATGATGAAACGAAATTAGTTAATGATACATATGAAATGGTAGTACAAGTAAATGGTAAACTAAGAGGAAAAATAGAAGTAAGTACAGATACTACTAAAGAAGAAATGGAACAATTAGCAAAAACTATAGATAATGTCAAAATGTATATAGAAGGTAAAGAAATTGTAAAGGTTATAGTAATACCTAAAAAATTAGTCAATATTGTTATAAAATAAAAACTCAAGAAAACCTTGAGTCTTTTTAATTAGTTACCCCAAGCTCTAGCTCCGATGATGATAACTAATAAAATGAATAATACTAATATGATAGCAGCACCGTATCCAGCACCATATCCATATCCGCTTCCGCTGCCACATGGATTGCATCCACAGCCATTACCATATCCTTGGTATCCACCATAGTAATACATAAACACCCTCCTATCTAGGTCTAATATATTTTATTAATAATAATATAATTGGTTAATAAAAATGACCCAAATATATTTAAAAAAAGCAAAAACTATGTTATTATTGTAGTGAGGTAATAATATGAAACTAATAAATAAAACACTTAAAGATATGGACAAAATATTATTATTAATAACAACACTGTTATTTATTTTTGGTTTATTTAATATTGTTACAGCATCCAGTAGAGCAGCTGTAATAAGATATAACACTTCACTATATAGTTACTTTTTTAAACAATTAGTGTCCATTATAGTAGGATTGGTTGCTACTATATTTATACTTAAAATTCCAACTAAAAAATATGGGTACTTTGGTGCTGCCTTTTATATAGTAGTATTATTTTTACTTTTATATGTATTATTCTTTGTTACTGAACAACAAGGTAGTAAAAATTGGATAGTTATAAAGGGATTTGGAACAATTCAACCAAGTGAATTTGCTAAACCTGCTATGATAATAATGGTTAGTTTTATGTTTGAAAAAATGTTTAAAAATTTAAGAAATCCAAATATTAATCACTATAATTCGATTGCCAAAATATTATTTATTGGTGGTTTATATCCAGCTATTATATTCTTATGTAAAGATTTAGGTACAATGATAGTTATAACAATTATATTTGGAGTATTATTTATAACAAGTCCTATACTAAAACAAGAAAAAATAAAGATTATAGGTACTGTTATATTTGTTGGAATATTAATATTATTATTTAAAGGTTCTAGTATTTTCACTCCAGCACAATTAAGTAGATTTAACTTCTTTGATCCATGTAATGATTATTATGAAGGTGGATATCAAATATGTAATGGTTTTATAGCAATAAATGAAGGTGGACTATTTGGTAGTGGAATAGGAGAAAGTAAGCAAGTATCATATATTCCAGAATCCCATACAGATAGTGTATTTGCTATAATTGCTGAGGAATATGGATTAATTATATGTACTTTAATTTTTCTAGCGTATTTAGTAGTATTTTTTAGAATATTTAAATTAAGTTCAAGAACTAGTACCATTAAAGGAAAATATATATGTTTAGGGATAGGCGTGTATATATTTTTACACTTTTTAATAAATTTAGGTGGGTTATTTGGAATAATGCCATTAACTGGAGTTCCATTACCATTTTTATCATATGGAGGTTCATATACATTATCTCTTATGATATCATTAGCTATAGTACAAAGAATACATATTGAAACAGAAAGAGAAAAAATAAGGGTATAAAGAAAACATTCTAATGAATGTTTTTTTGAATAAAAAAATAGAAACTGTCCCCCTGAGAACAGTTTCATAAAAGAATAAAAAGGGGTTGGCTAGTGTGATACTAGCGCCAACTTAATTTCTCAAGTTGGTGCTTAATATACTAACTTAAAATGAATAAAAAGTCAAGTTAAAAAATCAAAAAAAATTAAATATTTAAAAATAAATGAAATCATGCTATAATATATAGCCATATAGGGGGATTTATGAATACAAAAGAAATATTAAATCAAATTGAAAAAGTAGATAAAAAAATAATGGATATATACGAATTAATAAAAAATAAAGAAATATATAGTGAATCATATGAAAATGAAAAATATGAACTAAATAATCTTATAATGGTCGAAGATTATTTATATTCAAAATTAACTTCAAAATTAAGTTCTGATAAATTATATGAAAAACTTTGTGTATATGATTATAAAATAACAAAATCAAAATTAACTTTTGATGATTTAATAGAATATCAACAGTTAAATTTATATAATAATAAAAAAGATAAAAATATAATTGAACAGTTCATATATATTAGAATTTATAATAAATTATTTAATTTATGTAATATAGATAAATTAAATAGTGATTTAGATAGTAATAAATATGTTGATGAATTAACAGATATATATGTACCAGATAATATAAAAACATATATTAATTTGAGTCAAGAAAAATATATAAAAAAAGCAATGTCCAAAAAAGAAAGAGTATTTGCTTTTAATGATAAGGTAAAAAAAGAACTAATTGATAGAGTATATTTAGATATGTCAATAATTCGAATAATTTTTTTAGAGATAGGTTTAGAAGAAACTATAAATAGTGGATATTATATAGAAGAAATATATGGTGAAATTTTTATTAATAAAAATTTAGAAAAAAAGGTATTATCGTGTGATTTTGATATTGATAAACTATTTGAAGAAATATATCTTAAAGAAGATCCAAAAACATCAAATCAAAAATTTTACTATTGGTATCGCAGTCGTAATGCATTTATTATTTTAGAAAATTTATTAATTATATTTTCATCAAAATTTAAAGATAATGATTTTTTACCAAACAATCCATATTATTTATTTAATCAAACTAAGTATGAAATTTATTTATTAATTATAAATGCCTATATGATGTTATTAAATGTGGAAAATTATGAGCAATTTAAGTTAGATAGTACTGAATATATAAAAAAGTTAAAAAATACAAATGGTATGAGTAATATAGCCAATAATTTATCAGCAAATATATCAGAAGAAAATTATCAAAAACTTAAAAAAATTATGTATTTATGATACAATATTATTGGTGATAATATGTATTATATAAAAAGATTATTTTCAATGAATTATAAACAAATGTTAGATGTTATTGATAAAGTACATAAAAGAAGCGGTAAAAGTAAAATATATTTATTTTTTGATATGATAATATGCTCTTTAAAATATCAAGCTGGATATATGGATTACTATGTATTTAATTTTGAAAATTTAAAATCAAATATAATAAAAACTTTTATAACTAGAGGTATTAATAATAACTACATAAGGACTATGAATAATAGAGAATACTATCATTTATTTGATAATAAAATAGAATTTAATAAATTATTTAAAAAATATTTAAATAGAGATTACTTAGATTTAAATAATTCTACTCTAGAAGAATTTGAAACTTTTACAAAAAAACATAAAATATTTATGGCTAAACCAGTAGATTTACAATGTGGTAAAGGAATAGAAAAAATAGAAATAGATTCCAAAACAAATATAACTAAGTTATTTAACAAATTAAAAGAAAATAAACAAATTTTAATAGAAGAATATGTACTTCAACATTCTAAAATGAATGAGTTATTTCCTTATTCAGTAAATACTTTAAGAATAGTAAGTGCTTATAAAAATAATAAAACAACTATTTTATTTAGAGCAATAAGAATTGGAAATGGAAAAAATGTTGTGGATAACTTTAATCATGGTGGAATGTATTCGGTTATAAATGAAAAAGGAATTATTGAAAAACCAGCTATAGATAAAAATGGAACTATATATGAAGTTCATCCAGTAACAAAAACAAATATAGTAGGATTTGAAATACCATATTTTAAAGAAGCTATTAAAATGGTAAAAGAAGCATCAAAAGTAGTACCAGAGGTTGGCTTAGTAGGATTTGATATTGCTATAACAGAAAAAGGGCCTGTAATGATAGAAGGAAATCAATTACCAGGATATGACATATATCAATCTAAAATTCATTTAAATAGTGATGGAACTGGAATGAAACCATTATTTGATAAAGTAATTTATGATAAGAATACTAAATAAACTAGTATTCTTTTCTAATTTATTATATAATAATTAAAGGTGATAAAATGAGAGAAAAATTAGTTAATTTATTAAATAATTCATACAGTCCATACTCAAAATTTAGAGTAGCTGCTATAGTAGTTATGAAAGATGGAAAAGAATTTAATGGAGTAAATGTCGAAAATGCATCATATGGAGCTGCAATATGTGCTGAAAGAGTCGCAATCACTAGTGCTGTAGCTAATGGCTATAAAAAAGGAGATTTTGATACTTTATATGTAATGTGTGATAATGAAAAAATTGGAATGTGTTGTATGATTTGTAGACAAGTAATAAGTGAATTTTTTAAAGAAGATTCAAATGTCGTAGCTATGAACCCTAATGGAGAAACAATAATTCACACAGTAAAAGAATTATGTCCATATCCATTTAACGATGAGGATTTAAAATGAGAAGTGGATTTGTAGGAGTTATAGGAAGACCAAATGTTGGAAAATCAACACTAATAAATCATATAATAGGCAAAAAAATAGCTATCACATCAAATAAACCACAAACAACTAGAAATATAATTCAAGGAATTTATAATGATGATGAAACACAAATTGTATTCGTTGATACACCAGGAATACATAAACCAAATCATAAATTAGGTAAATACTTAAATGAACAAGCTTACTATACAACAGGTGATACTGATGTTTTATTATTTGTAGTGGATGCTAGTGTGAGTTTAGGTACTGGTGATAAATATATATTAGAAAAAATAAAAGAATCAAATAAACCAGTAATACTAGTATTAAATAAAATAGATAAATTAACGCGTGATGATATTTTAGTTAAAATAAATGAATATAAAGATTTATATAATTTTGCTGAAATAGTACCAGTATCAGCTATGAAAACAAGAAATATAGATACATTAATAAAAGTTTTAAAAAACTATTTACCAGATGAAATACAATATTATGATAAAAATGATATAACAAATAAACCATTAACTTTTACAATATCAGAAATTGTAAGAGAAAAGGTTTTTGAATTAACAGAAGAAGAAGTACCACATTCATTAACTTGTGTAGTAGAAAATATGGAAAAAAATAATAATAGTTATTTAATACAAGTAGCTATTATAGTAGATAGAGATTCTTTAAAAAAAATAGTTATAGGAGCTCATGGTTCTAAAATAAAAGAAGTTGGTATAAGAGCAAGAAAAGAATTAGAGGAGTTATTAAATAAAAAAGTATATCTTGAAACATATGTCAAAACAATAAAAAATTGGCGAGATAAAGAAAAATATTTACAAGAATTTGGTTTTAATGAATTTCAAGATGAGTAGGGGAGTTTTATGAAATTATTAAATGATAAATGTGAATATGTATTGAGAACATATTTATATAATTCAACAAATTATACAGTTTATGAAAAAATGCTAGAAGAATCTAAAAAATATCAAGAAGAAATAAATCAACAAATAAATGAACAAGTTATACAGGAAAGTTTATTAAATCCAAAAAAAAATTATTATATTTTATTTTATATAATGTATTTTGAAATTAATTTAACGAAAAAATTAAATGAGACAATCGCACTTTCTTTATTAAAAAATATGGATAATGAAATAAATCCTATATTAACAATTTTAATGTCAAATTTAGAAATTTCAAATAAGGTAGTTAAGTATATTTTAACTATTACAACTGATGAATATATAGAAGAAAATTTTAATAAATTAGGTGAAAAACCATTTGATTTTAGATACCACATTTTAAAGAGAAAAGAAATAAGTGAAGAATTAAAAAATGAAGTATTAAAAAAATATCAAGTATGTTATGATTTTGATGAAGATGATGAAGCAACTCAATTATACTACGACATATTATTTGAAATAGAATCTAAAAATATAAAAACAAAAGAAGAATTAGAAAAATATAAAGATTTAGTAGATGAAATAAGATGTTATAAAATATTAAAAAAGATGAATAAAAAATTTTAAAAATATCACTATAAAATAGGTGATAAAAATGAAAAAAAAATTATTATGGAATTTATTTAAAGCAACAGGTAAGATAGAATATTATTTAAAATATCAAGAAGAAAAGAATAAGGAGATTTAGGATGGATAGAGTAGTAATTGTAGGAAAAACATATAGACATTTTAAAGGAAAAGATTACAAAGTTCTTTGTATAGCCAAAGACTCTGATTCTGATCCAGAAGATTTAAGAGAAGTGGTCGTATATGAAGCATTATATGGAAAACATTTAATTTGGATAAGAGGAGTTGAAGATTTTTTAGCTCCTGTAGATAAAGAAAAATATCCGAATGTAACTCAGGAATATCGTTTTGAATTAGTAAATGAAAGATATTGAAGGAATAATTTTAAAAGAACAACCATATAGTGAAACAAGTAAGTTATTAAAAATAATAACAAAAGAAGGTATCATAGACTTAATAGCTAAAGGATCAAGAACTCTAAAAAGTGAACTTAGAAGTGTTACTACTAAAATGACTTATGGAGTATTCCACATTCACTACAAAGAAGATAAATTATCCACACTAATAAGTGTAGATGTAATAGATAATTTAAAAAATATCAAAAAAGATATTACTAAAATAAGTTATGCTAGTTTTTTAATAGAATTAGCTAGTCAAGTAATAAAACAAAATAGTAGTGAATCTATTTATACTATCTTAGTATCAGCACTAAAAAAAATAAATGAAAATTATGATCCCTTAATAATAACAAATATAGTTGAATTAAAATATCTAGATTATTTAGGAGTAATGCCTATATTAGATGGATGCGCTATATGTGGAACAAAATCAAATATAACAACTATGGCAGGATCACGTGGTGGTTATGTATGCAATAATTGCTATACAAATGAAAAAAAAGTAGATGAAAAAAGCATAAAATTACTTAGAATGCTATATTATGTAGATATAGATAAGATATCTTCGACAAATATAAAAGAAAATATCAAAAAAGAAATAAATGATTTTATAGATGAATATTATGAATTATACACAGGTTTATATTTAAAAACTAAATCATTTTTAAAAAATTTAAATAAAATATAGGAGGTATTATGGAATATATTTATTTAATTTGCCCAATAGTAGCTTTAATAACATGCCAATTATTAAAATGTATTATAGAAACTATAGAAACAAAAAAATTTAACATTAAAAGACTTACAAATGGTAATGGAGGAATGCCTAGTAGTCATACTTCATTTACAACTTCACTTACTATGTTAATAGGTTTTAAATTAGGTTTTACAACACCAATATTTGCTGCTTGTTTTGTATTTACTAGTATAATTGCATATGATGCAATGAGTTTAAGATATGAAAGTGGAAAACATGCAGAAGCAATAAATAAATTAAATAAAAATAAAGGTGTTTTATTAAAACAAGAATTAGGACATAAACCTGTAGAAGTAATGGTTGGAATAGTGTATGGAACATTAATTGGTTATTTATTTTCTCTTATTTAAGAGATTTTTTTCTTTATTTTTAATAATTAATTTGATAAAATAAATTCGGTGATAAAAATGAAAAAATTAATAATGATTAAATATGGTGAATTAACTACAAAGAAAGCCAATCGAAAATTATTTATTAACATCTTAGATAATAATATAAAAAAAATACTATCAAATGAATCGTATACATTAAAAAAAGATAGAGTAAGAATGTATATAGAAAGTGATAATATTGATTCAGTTTCACAAAAATTACAAAAAGTATTTGGAATACATAGTATAGTTGAATGTTATTCTGTAGATAATAATATAGAAGAAATTGAGTCTACTGTTTTAAACTTAATTAATAATGTAGAAGGTTCTACATTTAAAGTAGATACTAAAAGAGCTGATAAAAGTTTTCCAATTCATAGTATGGAATTTAATAATAAAATTGGTGGTTTAGTATTAAAAAATACATCTTTAAAGGTAGATGTACATAATCCTGATATAACTATACATATAGAAATAAGACCAGAAGGAACATTTATTTACTTTAATGAAATTAAAGGTATTGGAGGATATCCAGTTGGTATTCAAGGAAAAGGATTATTAATGTTAAGTGGAGGAATAGACTCTCCAGTTGCTGGATATCTAGCACTTAAAAGAGGTGTAGATATAGACTGCTTATATTTTGAATCTCCACCTCACACTAGTATAGAAGCTAAAAATAAAGTGGTTAAATTAGCGAGTATAATAAATGCATATTCTGGAAATATAAGAGTATTTGTATTACCTTTTACAGAAATACAAGAAACTATTTATAAAAATGTTGATGATACTTATATTATAACTATTATGAGAAGATTTATGTATCGTATAGCAGAAAAATTGGCTATTAAATATAATTCAAAAATAATTATAAATGGAGAATCAATAGGACAAGTAGCAAGTCAAACATTAACTAGTATGTCAGTAATAAATGCTGTTACAAATATGCCAGTAATTAGACCAGTAGCTTGTTTAGATAAATTAGAAATAATTGATATAGCAAAAAAAATAGAAACAT
>ERZ808240.5074-NODE-5074-length-11006-cov-3.446900_pt1 | contig 11006 bp, 10 predicted proteins | sample MGYA00521084_ERZ808240 | MGnify/ENA primary metagenome ERZ808240 (study PRJEB31516, sample SAMN03275571) | gut metagenome | biome: mammalia-associated habitat; material: feces | host: Papio cynocephalus | place: Kenya | collected 2012-08-06 ... | reverse complement strand
ACAATCCACTAATCATTTCTTCTAAATTACTGGAATCCAAATAAATCAGCAATACACATTGATACAAATCTTTTCTTGCTAAATTACTAAACTCGAAAACACGTGTGAATATTTGCCAACTCTACAAACGAAAGTGCCCACTCAATCCAAATAAATTGGCAATACACATTTGATGCAAATCGACACTTTCACGCTCTCTTAATTAGGCGCAGTCCATCCATCACTTCATTCGGTAGCGTGTATTTTAAAAATTACTTGTGGCAAGCATTCCATCCCCCCTAGTGCCGCTATGAAACAAAAAAAATCCAACGGGGTATGAGACTATAACGCGAAGCGTTATCCCATCTCGTAACCCGTTGGATTTCTTTTTGTAATCTTTATAAATCTACAGCACCTGTAGAACCGTTTTTCAAGCCTTCGTTTACTACATAATAAGCTTTTCCTTCTTCCGGTTTTACATACAGTTTTGCTCTTTTAATGGATGTAATTTTCTTTCCTTCTGCTTCCCATGCTGCCACAACTTTTTCCATAATTGCCTGCTGGGAAAATTCCTGTCCGTAAATCTGAACAAAAACTTCTGAATCAACAGTAGCTGCCGTTTTGCGAATCGTAGCTTTACTTGTTTTTCTCGGTTTTCTTGTTGTCTTTCTGGTCGTCTTTGCAGCCGTTGTTTTTGCTGTTTGCTTTTCTTCCTTAGCAGCCGGTTTTACTGCTTCTTTTTTCGGCTCCTCTTTTGCAGGAGCTGCTGTCGTTTTTACTGCCGGTTTAGCGGCCGGTTTTACAGCTGGCTTTGCTGCCGTTTTTGCTGTTGTTGTTTTTGATACTTTGTTCGCCTTGTTCGTAGTCATCTGAATCCCTCCATTACTTCTGATAAAACATTGTATCATAATTTGTAAAATATTATACATGTTTTATTGATTCTTTACAATTGCTATTATGACCAAAAAAACGCCGTTTGTCAAATAAATACATACACTTTCACCAAAAACTCTTTACTTTTTTTCTTCTATCACGTAAAATAAGGATAAATACTAGCGCAATGGATATAATAAATGCGTAAGAAAGGAAGGATATTAGAATGAAAAAATTTATGAAATTCCTCCTTGGTCTGACTGCAGTTGCAGCAGCAGTAGGTGGTATATTGTATTTCTTGAAAAATGTTCTGATGAAAGATTATCTGGATGATTACGATGACGACGATTTTGACAATGACCTTTACGATGAGGACGATGACGACCGCGACTACGTGACACTCACACCGGATGAAGAATCAGAAGAAGCAGACGATACATTAGTTCCGGATGATATGGAAGAAGAATAAAATTCATCATAACACAAAGAACTCATAAGCCGGATGGTTTATGAGTTCTTTTTCTATACCATATCAATTAACGTGAAAGGCGCTTTGTCATACTATACAAATGCTCATCAATATCTTTTGTCATCTGCAATGCATAGTCAATATCGAAATCGGTGAATTCACCATTTTTATAAGCAACCACACGGTTTGTCTGTCCTTTGAGCAAAAGGTCAACTGCTCTTGCCCCCATTGCTGATGCATACACACGGTCGCGGCAAGAAGGATTGCCACCACGCTGGATGTGTCCGATTACCGTTGCACGCGTCTCAATACCGGTTGCTTCTTCAATTCGTTTTGCCATTTCATGAGAATGTCCAACACCCTCTGCATTTACAATAATATGATGTTTCTTTCCGATACGACGTTTGGAAAGAATCTTTTGGATGATTTCTTCTTCATCGTTTTCTTCGGCACGCTCCGGAATCAAAACGTACTCAGAACCATTGGAAATACCACACCATAATGCAATGTGTCCGGCCGTTCTTCCCATTACCTCAATGATACTGCATCGCTCGTGGGAAGCGGAGGTATCACGAACCTTATCAATGGCTTCCATCGCCGTATTGCAGGCGGTATCAAATCCAATCGTATATTCGGTGCAGGCAATATCCAAGTCAATTGTTCCCGGGATACCAATTGTGTTAATTCCATTTGCGGAGAGTTTCTGTGCACCACGGAAAGAACCGTCACCCCCGATTACAACCATACCATCAATACCATGTTTGCGGCAAATATCAGCAGCCTTCTGCTGACCTTCCGGAGTCATCATCTCTTTGCAGCGGGAAGTAAATAAAATTGTGCCGCCACGCTGAACGATATCCGTAACGCTCATCGTGTCCATGTCAATAATATCTTCTTCCAAAAGTCCTGCATATCCACGGCGGATTCCTTTTACATTTAAGCCGCTGGAAATGCCGGCTCTGACTACTGCACGAATCGCAGCATTCATTCCCGGCGCATCGCCACCACTTGTTAATACACCAATCGTATTTACCTTTTTCGCCATAATCCGATTTCCTCCAATTTTATGTTTTATCTGTTTCATTTATCATTTTTTGTCACACACATTTATATTTTACTATGCCCGGAAACTTTTTTCAATACTCTTTTCCGTAACTTTCACATTATCCTCACCGAATTTTTCATACAATTCCGATAACAATTCTTTACATACTTTCGTGCACCGGCTCTTTGGCAAAAGTTTTCTCGCACGGTCTTTCGACAAATAAATATAAACATTTTCCGTGCCATCGTAATTTCCAAGAATGGCAAATAAAGTCTGCTCTGCTTCTTCATAATCCGCACGTGTCGGAAATTGAATCCACAGTTCTTTTTCCACGGCGTCAAATGGCACAACACCGGAGCAAATGAGCTTCGCAGGCTTGTCCTCCTCAACCGTCACACGCCCCTGAATAAATACTTTTGCATCTTCCTCTAAAAGTGTGCGGTATTTTTCATAATCACGTGGAAAGACAATAACTTCTACCGTTCCGTACAAATCTTCCACCGTAAGAAATGCCATCATGTTATTCGTCCGGGTTGCTTTTACCGTCCGTCCGGTAATCATACCGCCGATAACCGCTCTCTCCTGGTCTTTCACCTTCGGCTCCGTCTCGCCGTCAACCGCTTCAAAGTCAGCCGTCGTGCGTGTAATATTTTTCTCTAATGTTGCCACATATTCTTCCAGCGGATGACCACTGATATACACGCCTAATACTTCTTTTTCAAAACTTAAAATTTCTTCTTTTTCGTATTCACCTACATCCGGCATTTTTACTTCTAACTCTTTTTGTTCTTCCGGACTAGCAAAATCAAACAAGGACATCTGACCGGAAAGCGTTCCTTTCTTCTCCTGATTTACACCATCCATAATGCTGATGTAAGAATACATTTTCTGCTTTCTGGTGCCCGGCAGACTGTCAAGTGCTCCCGACTTAATAAAACTTTCGACGGTTCGTTTATTCACCGATTTTCCTGATAAGCGCATGCAGAAATCCTTCAATGAGCGGTATCTGCCGCCGAGTTTGCGCTCTGCCACAATTTCATCAATAACCGGTCTGCCGACTCCTTTGATAGCAGCAAGGCCATAGCGGATATTTCCTTCATACGGCGTAAAACGATACTCTCCTTCGTTGATATCCGGCGGCAGAATTTCAATTCCCATTTTACGGCAGTTCATAATGTACTCCGTAATTTTGCCGGTATGCTCCATAAAAGAGGTCATCAGTGCCGCCATAAAATCAACCGGATAATGACATTTTAGATATGCCGTCTGGTACGAAACGACAGCGTAAGCCGCCGCATGAGATTTGTTAAACGCGTATTTCGCAAAATCGGTCATATCATCAAATATTTTAATTGCCACTTCTTCCGGGATTCCCCGCTTAATACAGCCTTCCACGCCAATTTCTTCATTGCCATAGATGAAATAATTCTTTTCCTTCTCCATGACATCTGCTTTTTTCTTAGACATGGCACGGCGCACCTGGTCGCTTCGCCCATAACTGTATCCGGCCAAATCACGCACAATTTGCATAACCTGCTCTTGATAAACAATACAGCCATAGGTCGGTGCTAAAATCGGCTCTAATTCCTTGCAGTCATACTGAATGTTATCCTGATTATTTTTTCCCTCTATATATTTCGGAATAAAATCCATCGGTCCCGGACGATACAAAGAAATTCCGGCGATAATATCTTCCATGCTGTGCGGCTTTAACTCTTTCATGAAGTTTTTCATCCCCGCACTTTCCAACTGGAACACACCTTCTGTGTGTCCGGAACTTATCATATCAAATACTTCTTTATCATTATAGTCAATGTCATGTACATCAAACGCACCATGAATCGCATTCTGGATTACCGTCAGTGTGCGAAGCCCCAGAAAATCCATTTTCAAAAGACCTAATTCCTCTAACGTTACCATCGTGTACTGCGTCGTAATGTTGCCATCGGAAGCCCGCGAAAGCGGAACGAATTCATCGACCGGTTTTGGACTGATTACAACACCCGCCGCATGAACAGAAGTATGCCGCGGAAGTCCCTCCAAACGCATTGCCATATCAATCAGTTTTTTCGCTGAATCATCCGTTTCGTACATCGTGCGCAGTTCCGGATTCATTTTCATCGCTTTTGCAATCGTAATACCAAGCTCCATCGGAATCGCTTTTGCCACACTGTCTACATACGCATACGGAAGGTCTAACACACGTCCGACATCGCGGATTACCATACGCGCTGACATCGTACCAAATGTAACAATCTGCACGACATGGTCGGCTCCGTATTTTCTCGTCACATAATCTATGACTTCCTGGCGTCTTTCATAGCAGAAGTCAATATCAATATCCGGCATCGTCACACGTTCCGGATTTAGAAAACGCTCAAACAAAAGGTTATATTTAATCGGATCAATCAAGTCCGTAATATTCAAAGAATACGCCACCAAAGAACCGGCTGCAGAACCACGCCCCGGTCCTACCGGAATTCCATGGTCTTTCGCATATTTAATAAAATCCCAAACAATCAAAAAGTAATCAACAAATCCCATCGTGGAAATGGTATCAAGCTCGTAATTTAACCGTTCTTCTAACTGCTCTGCCTGTTTTTCCGGATAGCGTTTATATAGGCCCTCTTTGCAGAGTTTTCGCAGGTAACTTTCAGAATTCTCTCCCTCCGGCACATCAAAGTGCGGCAGTTTATAATCTCCAAACTCAATTTCAACATGGCATCTCTCAGCGATTTTATGAGTGTTTTCAATTGCCTCTTTGGCATAAGGAAATAATGCCGCCATCTCCTCGGCAGATTTCAAATAATACTGTCCACCCTCGTAGCGCATACGGTCGGTGTCACTGACTTTCTTTCCGGTCTGGATGCACAAAAGAATGTCGTGCGCTTCCGCATCCGAATCGTAAATGTAGTGGACGTCGTTCGTCGCCACCAAATCAATCCCTGTCTCCTGATGCAGACGAAGCAGTCCCTGATTGACCGTCTTTTGATCCGGAATGCCATGATCTTGAAGTTCTAAAAAGAAATTATTTTCACCAAAAATTCCTTGCAACCGGTACGCTTCCTGCTTTGCCTCATCATACAGCCCACGGCGCAAAAAACTTGGAATCGAACCTGCGAGACACGCACTCAACGCAATAATTCCTTCATGATATTTTTCTAACACATCATAATCCACTCGCGGTTTATAATAAAATCCTTCTGTAAAACCGCGGGAAACGATTTTTACCAGATTTGCATATCCGATATCATTCTCTGCTAAAAGCACCAGATGATGATAGCGGCTTTCTTTTGCATTTCCTGCTTCCCTGTCAAAACGTGAACCGGGTGCTACATAAATTTCACATCCCAAAACCGGATTAATTCCTGCTGCTTTTGCCGCACGGTAAAAATCAATAACGCCATACATCACGCCATGGTCGGTAATTGCCAGACTGTCCATCCCCAATTCTTTGGCACGGCTCACAAGCTCCTTGATTTTACTGGAGCCATCTAACAAACTATATTCCGTATGTACATGCAAATGCGTAAATTCCATGGTATCCCCCGTTCACTAAAATAAAAAGGCTGCTATACAAACCGTAACATCCCGGTTCGGACAGTAGCCTGTAACTATCACTATTTCTTATCTGCTATTTTCCGGTCAGGTAATTCTCCATCTCTTTCATAGCAGTCTCTTCGTCTTCCCCGTCAATAAGAAGCTCCAGCTTTTGTCCCTTTGCGAGTCCCAGTGTCATCATGCCCATAATACTTTTTGCATTTACTGTCATAGTGTCACGATGGATTTCAATATTACTCACATACTGACTTGCTAACTGAACCAGCATAGCAATTGGTCTTGCTCCATCCTCGCCTAAACTGACATCAATGTTCTTCCTTATCATGTTTTCCTCCTTGTAATCGCAGCCCTTGTGCTATCTCACTTAATTTGCGCAATCGATGGTTCACCCCAGATTTTCCAATTGGCGGTTCTAACATCTGTCCCAACTCTTTCAGCGAAACATCCGGATTCTCCAGACGTAGTTTCGCAATCTGCGACAAATTCTCAGATAAATTACCAAAACCTATCGTATCATGAATATAACGGATGTCTTCCGTCTGTCTTGCTGCTGCCGAAACCGTCTTCTTAATGTTTGCGGTCTCACAATTTACCTGGCGATTAATGGAATTTCGCATTTCTTTCAAAATACGGACATTTTCAAACTCCATCAGTGCCTTGTGTGCACCGACAACATTCAAAAAGTCAACAATCGCCGCTCCTTCTTTCATGTATACGACAAAATTATGCTTTCTTTCAATTGTTTTTGCCTCAATTCCAAAAATACCCATAATCTCCAAAATCCGAGCAGCATGTTCTCTGTCTCCTGCCGCGATTTCCAAATGATACCCGCTGTTTGGGTCAGTCACAGAACCGCTTGTCAGAAAAAGTCCCCTTAAAAAAGCCCGGTTACAACAGGCTTTTTGTCCAATACACTCCGCCGAAAATGGCGAATATTCCTGCACTCGAATTGCTTTCATAAAGTCCCTTGCATCTTCATCTTCCAATAGGAAAAGTGAATACTGATGATGTCCACTAACGGATACATCCGGCACAATATGAAAGACTCTCTTAACTAACATATAGCATTTCTTCGCAACTGTCAAGTTTTCTGTCACAAACTTAACCTGACATTCGCCTTCTTCATTCATATAAATCTGCCCACACACGGCAAAAACCGCCGCTAGTTCTGCTAACTGGCAATGTCTGGCTTTTCCCATTTGCCCAAGCAGTTCTTCTTTTACTTTTCCTGCGAACGACATATATATCTTAACCGGTCCTTCTCTATATCTCTATGCTCTTTCTTGCAGCCATATTCCGTGTTTGCATACTCCTCATACATCGCATTGGTTAATGTCACGGAACGATGCTTGCCGCCCGTACAGCCAATTGCAATCACCAACTGCGTTTTTCCCTCCGCAATATAGTTTGGAATCAGAAAATCAAGCATATCTTTCATTTTGTTTCTAAACTCAACTGCCTTTGGTGAACTCATAACATAATCGTATACCGGCTTGTCGTCTCCGGTAAGCGGTTTTAATTCATCCACATAAAAAGGGTTCGGTAAAAATCTCACGTCAAAAACCAAATCGGCATCCGAAGGAATTCCATACTTAAATCCAAAAGAAACAAACGTGAGATAAAAGTTGCAAAAATCCTCATGTTCCACAAAAATGCGGTCAATCTCCTGTTTCAATTCACGTATCAAAAGAGTGGTTGTATCAATGATATAATCCGCACGTTTTTTCAGTTCGGAAAGAAGTGCTCTCTCATCTTCAATTGCTTTATCCATGCGGCCGCCCTGCGCCAGCGGATGCATTCTTCTCGTCTCTTTATAGCGCTTTACAAGAACTGACGTTGACGCTTCCAAAAACAGAATTTCCAGCGTATATCCCCTGCTTTTTAAATCATCCAGTACATGAGCAGCTTCTTTTAACGAGCGGTATCCGCCACGGATGTCAATGCCAAGTGCCACACGCTCAATTTCCTCACTGGAATCCTCCGTCAATTGAATCAGCGTAGGCAGTAAGGACAACGGCAGGTTATCCACACAGAAATATCCATCATCTTCTAATATTTTCATTACGGAACTCTTTCCGGAGCCACTCATTCCGGTTACTATGACAAATCTCATGCAAAGTTCCCCCTTTTCTTATTATTCAAAACCAATCATGCGGACTTCCGGCTCTAACTTAATGCCAAATTCATCCATCACACGATTCTGCACATCACTTATTAACTGCGCCACATCTTTGGCAGTCGCCTCACCGCGGTTTACTACAAAACCGCAATGCTTTTCGGAAATCTGTGCATCCCCTACCCGGTATCCCCTAAGTCCGGCATCTTCAATCAGTTTCCCGGCAAAATGTCCTTCCGGGCGTTTAAACGTGCTGCCTGCACTCGGATACTCTAACGGCTGTTTTTCACGGCGTCTTTTATTTAACTCCTTGATTTCTTCTTGAATTTCTGCCGGATTTCCCTTTTCAAAGGAAAAGGTTGCCTCTAAAACCAAATAGCCTTTTTGAAGAATCACGCTGTTGCGGTAGGAAAGCTGCAAAGCCTCTTTTTCTAAGACAATGCACTCACCTTCTTTTGTCAATACTTTTGCACTCACAATACAATCTTTGATTTCTCCACCATAGGCACCGGCATTCATCGCGACACCACCGCCTAATGTTCCCGGAATTCCTCCGGCAAAGGCAAACCTCTTTAACCCTTTTGAAGCTAATTGGGATGCCATATAAGCTAACGAAACACCGGCCTGTGCGGTCACAACGCCATCATCCGAGATTTCTATTTTTTCCAATCCTTTTCCAATTTCAATGATAACACCATCAAAACCATCATCGGAAAAGAGCATATTGCTCCCCTTTCCAATCACATAATAAGGAAGTCCTTTTTCTTTTGCAAAATCCAGTGCCTCGATAATTTCTTCTTCTCGTTCCGGTATGAAATAGTACGCTGCCGGTCCGCCAATCCGAAATGTCGTATGAGTCCGCAGCGGTTCCTGTTCCAGTCGAATCATTTTTCTCTCCTTCTATTTAAAAAGCACCATTCGCACAGCACCATAAATGCCGGCATCATTGCCAAGTTCTGCCAAGTGAAAACTCTTGTTTTTCAAGGCAAACATGGAATTTTCATTATAATATTTTTCTACTACATCTAATAGAATCTGTCCTGCTGCCGATACCCCGCCGCCGATAACAAAGGCTTCCGGGTCTACCACATGAGCAACATTACTTAATGCGACACCTAAATATCTGCCGAATTTCTCAACTACTTCCATGCAGTAAGCATCGCCTTCTTTAGCACCATCAAAAACAGCTTTTGCCGTAACTTTTTTATCTGCTAAGTAAGAACCTTCCGGTACATTTTCTTTTGCCATATTCACAATTCCGGTTGCTGAAGCATACTGCTCCAAGCAGCCTTTGTTTCCGCATCCGCAAACACGGGTTTCATCCATATTTACAGTCATATGACCGATTTCTCCACCGGCACCTTTACAGCCGGTCAAAATTTTTCCCTGTAAAATAACACCGCCGCCAACGCCGGTACCAAGTGTCACCATAACAATACTGTCGTAGCCTCTGCCGCCACCTTTCCACATCTCGCCAAGTGCAGCTACATTTGCATCGTTTCCAACTTTTACATTGCCAACACCGGTTAAACTTGCCAGTTTATTGGAAACCGAGAATACATCCCATCCAAGATTGGCGCATTTTAATACTGTTCCGTCAGCGGTAACCGGTCCCGGAATGCCAACACCGATTCCCTTAATATTTCCTTCAAAGGTTTCTCTTTTTTCTTCAATACTGTCCACAATATCCGGCAGAATATACTTTCCATTGTCTTCCAGTCTCGTCGGAATTTTCCATTTATCCAAAAGTTCTCCGGTATCTGAAAACATTCCCATCTTTACGGTCGTTCCTCCCACATCGACTCCAACATAATACTGTGCCATATCATCCGTCCTTTCTATGCCTTACCAAAATTATTACTCGTCACACGGTTGTACAATTCTCTCGCTGCATTATATCCCATCTTCTTCTGTCGGTAATTAACTGCTGCCGATTCGCAGATAATGGCTACATTTCGTCCCGGTCGAATCGGAATCGAATGACAGACTACTTTATTTCCAAGGTATTCAATGTACTGCTCTTCCAGTCCCATGCGGTCATATTCCTGCTCTTTATTCCACTCCTCCAGTTGAATGACAAGGTCAATCGACTGTGTGTTTTTTACACTTTCTACACCAAAGAGTGTCTTAGCATCAATAATTCCAATGCCTCGCAGTTCAATAAAATGTCTTGTTATATCCGGAGCAGAACCAATCAGCGTCTCATCACTTACTTTTTTGATTTCCACCACATCATCGGAAACCAATCGGTGTCCTCTATGAATTAATTCCAGTGCAACCTCACTTTTACCAATACCGCTCTCGCCGGTAATCAATACGCCCTCACCATAGATGTCAACTAACACGCCGTGGATACTGATTCTCGGTGCCAGTTCTACTTTCAGCCATCTCGTCACCTCAGCGGAAAATGCAGAAGTGTCAGCGTGTGACTGCAAAATCGGAATCTGATACTCATTCGCCAGTTCCAAAAATTCATCCGGCACCGGTAAATCACGGCAAAAAACAATGCCCGGAACTTTATAGGAGAGAATTCGTTTCATCTGCTTAAGACTTTCCTCAATCCCCTGCTTTTCCATATACGTATGCTCTACCTGACCGATAATCTGGATTCGGTGATGGTCAAAATAATCAAAAAATCCTGCGAGCTGCAACGCCGGACGGTTTACGTCTGACTGCGTAATCTCAATCGCCGAAATATCAACATCCGGTGTAAGATTTTTGACTTTCATTTTCTGGACAAATTTTTCTAAAGACACTGTATACATGGCAGTACTTCCTTCCCTGATATTCTATTGTGATGATACCATATTGGGGGGCGTTTTTCAACGGTAGTTTGTGGGAAGTGTTCGTTACTGGTTTTTTAGGTTCCGTAATTTATCAAGAAAAGTTTTTGTTTCGTAGGCGCTTGCGCTAAACAAACGCGTAAGGGTATCGGCATGCCAACCACGCATGCCAGATACCCA
>ERZ808240.5072-NODE-5072-length-11006-cov-7.204365_pt1 | contig 11006 bp, 10 predicted proteins | sample MGYA00521084_ERZ808240 | MGnify/ENA primary metagenome ERZ808240 (study PRJEB31516, sample SAMN03275571) | gut metagenome | biome: mammalia-associated habitat; material: feces | host: Papio cynocephalus | place: Kenya | collected 2012-08-06 ... | reverse complement strand
TTTTTAATACCATCCTGATATTCTATACTTGCAAGAAGCAAACGTCTTTTTCATTTTTCTCCTTTTCTCCATATTGTTTAGAACGCGCGCAGACAAACTGGTCATTTGTCTGCGCGTATTCTTTTGCCCGCCTTGTTTTTCCCCGCCCGGCGTGCTAAACTATCCAAAAACGACACTGGAGGCCCTGTCATGATTTATACCGTTACGCTCAATCCCGCGCTGGATAAAACCGTGCAGATCCCCTCGTTCCGTCTGGGTGAGGTCAACCGCGTCTCTTCCATGCGCACCGATCCCGGCGGCAAGGGCATCAACGTCTCCAAGGTCCTGCGGGAGCTCGGCGAGCCGAGCGTGGCCGCGGCCATCCTCGGCGGCGCGGCCGGACGGAAGATCGAGTCCGCGCTGCACGCGCTCGGCATCGAGGGCATGTACCTGTTCACTGCGCACGAGACGCGCACGAACCTCAAGATCGTCGACCCCGCGCTGCACACCAACACCGACGTCAACGAGCCGGGTGCCCCGGCGGACGAAGCCGTCCTTTCTAAGCTTCTCACGCAGCTGACTGACCGACTGCGCCCGGGCGATCTGGTCGTGCTGTCCGGTAAGGCGCCCGCGGGCGCGCCGGATACGCTCTACCGCGACTGGATCCTGGCCTGCCGCGCCGCCGGCGCGGCTGTGTATCTCGACGCCGAGGGCGAGCTGCTGCGGCAGGGCGTCACGGCCGGTCCCGCACTCATCAAGCCCAACCAGGCGGAGCTCTCCGGCGTGATGGGCCGCTCTCTTACAACCGAGGACGAGACGATCCGGGCCGCGCAGGAGCTGCTGACGCAGGGCGTCGGCTGCGTGGCCGTGACGATGGGCGCGGACGGCGCACTTTTGTGCTGGACGGACTGCGTGCTGCGCTGCGAGAGCCCGCGCGTGCCGGTCGGCAGCACGGTCGGCGCGGGCGACAGCGTCGTCGCGGCGCTGGCCTACGCGCAGCAGCGGCAGCTCTCGCGCGAGGCTACGGCCCGCCTCGCCATGGCAACGGGCGCGGCCAACGTCATGTGCTCCGGCACGCAGGCAGCCAGGCTTGGTGATATCGAACAGCTTCTGCCGCAGGTGCGCGTCACCCGGCTGTGAACTGTTCACAATTTCTTTACCGGTTTTTGAAACCCTGTTCAAAATCTTCCGCTATATTTGAAATATAAGAAGTGAAACAAACCGATCGGTTCTCTTCTGCATCTTCCGGCGATGCGCCCGGCTGATGCCGCGGAAAGATCTGCGGATAAGCCGACAGCCGTGCGCGTGACAATCGCCGTCACCCCTCTTCTTTTGGAACCCCCTCCTATCCATCCTTACGCGCAGTCCAAAGGCGGCCTGCGCGTAAGCCAATGTCAGAAAAGCAGCAGCCCGGACACACAGGTGTCCGGGCTGTTTCATTTTGCGGGACGTGCCGACAGCCGCTCCCCTCAGAGAACCGGCGGCGTTTTGTCTGTGATCTGCAGCGCCCTGCGCACGACGCTTCTCACAAACTCGATCCCGTCCGGGTTCAGATTATCTGCGGTGTCACACCGGGTGTGATAATAGGTACTCGGCGTATGCTGCACGGCGCAGATCGCCGCCGCTTTGATCCCGTTCCGGGAAAAAGCTTCAGAATCGTTTGCGCCGGGATAGAAGTCCGTATAGGGAATGTCCTTTCCGCAGGCAAGCCCCGCTTCGTGGAGCAGCTCACATACCTCCGGGCTGTTCTTCTGCGTGAAATTGATGCCCCGGTGGTAGATCATCACCTCGTCCGGGTCATGGATCGTGTCAATGGCGATCACCATGGTATGATCGTCGATCAGCGCCTGCCGATGCGCCTCGGCAAACGCCATCGCCCCGCGCAGACCGCTTTCCTCGCCATCCGTGATCAGGCAGCAAACATCGGTATAGTCCAATCGTTCATCCTTTTCAGCCATTTCCTTAAGGATGCTCATGCTGATCAGGCAGCCGGTCAGGTTGTCATTCGCGCCGTCCGCGACAACGCGCCAACGGATGAAAAACAGCCACGGAATGTAGAACAGGAGCAGCGCCGCTTCGATGGCGCTGAATACGATAGCCGTCTGTTCAGGCACCGCGTTCGCCGCATAGAGGATGCCAATAATTATGCTGGCAAACATGCCGATGTCGGCTCCCAGCAGCAGAACGTAGATCATCCACGCCTTCAGATGCACAAAAAACGACATCTCAAACGCGGCGTCCGCATGACCACAGAGAATGATGCGCTGCCGGCTCTCCACGCGCGCTTTGCGCTCTGCGTAAATATTGACGGATTCCTTTTTGGGAAACAGAAAATCAAATGCTCTGCCGTAGAACACATATTCCAGCAGCAACATCGCCGCCGCGACAACGAAAAGACCGGCGCTCACCCCGGCAAGCACGGAGGACGCGAGTAGCCGCGCCAGCCAAAAACAGAGCACGCCACAGATGCAAAGGCTCACATGCAGCGGTACGCTACCCATGAATGCGTGGGGATGGAGCGTAAAAGGCTCCGTCTGTACATCGTCGCACCAATCCCGGAGCTGCGCTGCCATTGCGCGCATACACTCGCGCACGCTCTGCGTGCCTGCCGTCCGATTTTTATATGTCTCGCAAATTTTTCGGATCTGCGCTGTGATCCATGCTGTGTATTCAGGCATTATAAAAACCTCCTTGACATTGTTAAGAAACATATGTATCTTAATTGTAGCCGGATATATCATGAAATCAAGGGTTTTTCCTGTCTGGCACAGGAACTGAAACAAATCGGGGGATGTGTATCTTTTTATGAGACGGAAAAATGTGACGAACGCGATCATCCGGGAGAGCATCACGGAGGCACTTTTGATTTTGATGAAGCAAAAGCCCTTTGCGCAGATCAACATTACGGAGATTGTGCAAAAGGCAGGCGTTGGCCGCGTGACCTTTTACCGCAATTATTCCAGCAAAGAAGATGTGCTGGTTTCCACGTTGAACGAAGCGGCGACGCAGTGGTGGACTGCCTTTCGGACAGAGGCGCGAAGCGATTATGTGGAAGCGCTGTTTGCGCACTGCATGACAGTCCGGGCCATTGTGCTGCTCCTCTACGAGCAGGACCTGATGCACCTGCTGTTTCGGAACGTCAACGATCTGCTCGGCCCTGCGGCGGGCGATTCTGAGCTTCTGGCGTATCAGAAGTCCTGTCTGTCCGGCTGCGTGTTCGGTGTGCTGAACGAGTGGGTCGGGCACGGCATGACGGATTCCCCCGAAAAAATGAGCAGGTTGCTCCGCAACATTCAAATTGACGGTCTTGTGCAGAGCGTGATCGAGCAGGAAACGCAAAAAACAGACACGCAGGAGACCGCCTCCCCCGCGGCACACTGAGTCAAAAAAATCCGACTGCACGGCAGAGCCGTACAGCCGGAAGCTTGAGGAGGCTTTTTTAGGGTCAGATCATTCTGACCTTGTCGTCCGACAGGAAGAACAGCGCCAGCGCGCCGGGGCCGACGTGCGATCCGGTCACCGGCTCGTATTCCACCGTCAGGATCTGCTTCGGCGGGCAGCTGCTGCGGCGCAGCAGCGAGGCGAGGATCTGTGCGTCGGGCGCGCAGTCGGCATGTGCGATGCCGACCGTCTGCGTCTGCGCGTCGCGGACCAGCTCCTCATAGCGCTTGGCGATGGCCTCGATGGCGCGCTGGCGGCCGCGGAGCTTGGCGAAGCAGACGATCTTGCCCTGCGGGTCGCCCTTGAGCAGGGGCTTGATCTGCAGCACGGTCCCGACGGCGGCTTCGAGATTGGACAGGCGGCCAGTCCTGCGGAGGTAGCGCAGGTCGTCGACCGTGAAGATCTGCGCCATGCGGTGCCGCAGCGAGCGCAGGAGGGTATAGGTGTCCTCGATGCTCATCCCCTCGCGGCGGCAGTCGGCCGCGCGCATGACGAGCAGGCCCTCGCCCAGCGAGGCGCTGTAGGTGTCGACGAGCAGGAGCTTGCGCGCCGGGAATTCCTCGCGCAGCTGGCGCGCGGCGATCTGGCCGGAGGCGTAGGAGCCGCTGATGCCGGAGGACATACTCACGAACAGCACGTCCTCCCCCGCCGCCAGCATCGGGGTCAGCACGTCAAGATAGCGCTGCGGCGGGATCTGCGAGGTCGAGACCTTCATCCCGCTGCGCATCTGCGCATAAAAGGCCTTCGCGTCGAAGGTATTGAGGTCCAGACAGGCCTGCTCGTCTCCGTCCGCGTGGAAGGTGAATGGAATGATCGTGATATGCTCCTGCTGCAGATATGCAGTCGGGAGATTGGCCGAGGTATCGGTTACGATTCTGAACATGATATTGCTTCTTTCTGCATATAATCTTCTATATTAGATTATCACATATCATGCGCAATGTCAATTCGTCTTCCAGTACAAATATTCGTTGCATTTTATCCGGAATGTGCTATACTGGTTACGAAAGGTGTGTGTAAGTTTATGGAATTCGACAATGACCTTGTCGTGGGCAAGCTGCGGCGGTGGGAAAAGTATCTCGCCGCCTATCGCCTGCCCGCGTGGGAGCAGATCCCGGATCTCGGGCTGTACATGGAGCAGGTCGTGCTGCTTCTGCGGCAGTATCTCGACTATCTGCCGCCCGAGCTCAAGCAGCCCGAGCCCATCACGGCGGCCGCCATCAACAACTACGTCCGCACCCGGCTCTTGCCGGAGCCGCGCAAAAAGCGCTACTACCGCGTGCATATCGCCTATCTGATCATGATCTGCACGCTCAAGCAGGCGCTGCGCCTGTCCGAGCTGCAGACGCTGCTGCCCGGCGATCTCCCGGAGGAGGAGGTCCGGCGCACCTATGACGCCTATGTGCGCCGGCACCAGCTGTGCGCGCAGTATTTCATCGACCAGGTCCGCCTGACGGCCGCCGCCATGTTTGACCGCGAGGTCACCATGGAGCTCGCCGTCCGCGACACCCCGGAGATGATCACCTCCGCCGCCATCCTGAGCGGCTTCGCCCGCCTCTTTGCAGAAAAGCTCCTGCTCCTCGAAGGCAAGACCCTCGCCACCGGCGGCAGCATCGAGGTCCGTACCTGACAAAACCCACCTCCGGCAGCTGCCGGAGGTGGTCATCTTTTTTCGTTATGCCCCGATCCTTTGTGTGCGCCAGGCTTCTCCGTGCGTACCATATAAAAAATCAAATTCATGCAGAAAAATCCGCCGGTCTGTGATAGAATCAAAGCAAGCTGTGCGCAGGGCGGCCTGCGCGGATTCTGACGGAAGGATAATGGAACATGAAACTTGTGATTCTGGATGGTTATACGGAGAATCCCGGCGATCTGAGCTGGGATGGGCTGCGGGAGCTGGCGGAGGTGACGGTCTATGACCGGACGAGCCTGACGGATCCCGCGCAGACGATCGAGCGCATCGCGGACGCCGAGATCGTGCTGACCAACAAGACGCCGCTGCCGCGGGCGGTCTTTGAGGTCTGCCCCAACATCAAAATGGTCGGCGTGCTGGCCACGGGCTACAACGTCGTGGATATCGCCTGCGCCAGGGAGCGCGGCATCCCCGTCTGCAACGTCCCGGCCTACGGCACTGCCTCGGTCAGCCAGTATGCCATCGCCCTGCTGCTCGAGGCCTGCCACCACATCGGCCATCACAGCGACGCCGTCCATGCCGGCCGCTGGGCCAGCTGCCCCGACTGGTGCTTCTGGGATTACCCGCTCGTCGAGCTCGAGCATAAGACGATCGGCATCATCGGCTTCGGCCGCATCGGCCAGTCGACCGGCCGCATCGCAAAGGCGCTCGGCATGCGCGTGCTGGCCTATGACGTCTTTCCCACCGACGCCGGCCGCGCCGTCGGCGAATACGTCGATCTGGACACGCTGCTCGCCGCCTCGGACGTGATCGCCCTGCACTGCAATCTGACGCCGGTGAACGAGAAGATCATCTGCAAAGCGAACATCGAAAAGATGAAAGACGGCGTAATCCTCGTCAACAACGCCCGCGGGCAGCTCGTGGCCGAGCAGGATCTGGCCGCCGCGCTGAACAGCGGCAAGGTCGCCGCCGCCGCGCTCGACGTCGTCTCCACCGAGCCCATCCGCAGCGACAATCCCCTCCTGCAGGCGAAAAACTGCATCCTCACCCCGCACATCTCCTGGGCCCCCATCGAAAGCCGCCAGCGCATCCTGGACTGCACCATCCGCAACGTCCGCCAATTCCTCTCCGGCACCCCGGAAAATAACGTGTGGGGGTAAATTACTCAATATAACATATCAAACCCACCGTATTTCAATCGAAATACGGTGGGTTTTTTGCGCCAGTGGCCGGTTCAGGTTTCTGGTTTGGGGGTGTCTGTCATGTAATGCCCCGCAGTCCATCGCCTGCATAAAAATCGCCCGGCCATCCTGCGGATGACCGGGCGATTTTATGGGTTCACGGGCGGATGATGCAGTCGGCCTGGAGCTGTTTTTCGGCGATGACGTACATGTTGGTCACCTCGCCGACACGGAGCTTTTCGGTCAGGCCGTAGTAGTTGAGGCAGGTGCCGCAGGTCAGGATCTCGACGCCCTGGCTCTGCAGCGCCTGCAGATCCTCGAGCGAGGCCGAGCCCTCGCAGGTGACGGCAGCGCCGCCGTTGTAAAACAGGATCGCCGCGGGCAGCGTCTCCTGCTGCGTGAGAGCGAACAGGAACGCCTTGAGCAGAGCTCTGCCGAGCTCCTCATTCCCCTCGCCCATGTGGTCGGCCGAGATAACGACGACGGTCTTCTTCTGCGCCGCCGGGGCGGTGCAGGCGATCGTCTCCTCCTTCGGCAGCTCCGCGCCCTCCGCCGCGGTGATGGTGACGCGATATTCGGCGTCCGAGATCGTCTCGACCTCGATGCTGCAGCCCTTGCTCTCGGCCAGCCGCCGGAGATTCTGCACCGCCGTTTCATTGTCCACCAGCGTCTCCACGCTCCCCGCGCCGCCCAGCGACTGCAGCGCCCGCAGCGTCTTCACGACCGGCAGCGGGCAGGCATCCCCCATCGCATTGATCTGGATCATAAATCTTCCTCCTTCGTGCTCCTTTCAGGAATATAACGTCTGCCTACAGTATATCCCCTCCCCGCCCCGGATGCAAGTGGTTTCGCCGTGTGCAAAACGCCGGATGGCAGCAGGTTTATTCTCTCTGCGTGGAAGACTGTACAGCACGAAGAAAGGACGCAACGCTATCTTCTGTCATTCAAGTCAGCATCGATGAGAGAAAGCTTCTTTCCCTGTCAAGCCTATAACTTGAATCCTATTTGTCTGATTCGTCTTCGTCCTCTTCATCCCAAGAATAGGGTAGATATTCGATTGCAAACAGATTATTTGCTTTATATCGGACTGTGTATTTCTTTCTGGGCTGTCCGCAAAAAAGCGCTATGCCTTCCAGCTTCACAGGCTCACAATCGTCTACACCTTCAAGTGGTAAAACCAGCTTCGCTGTTCCGATGGAGTTTTTGCCGTCGCAGATTTCTGCCAATACAGTTCCGTCAACAACCGCGTCAAGATTATTATAAATGACGAGTTTCTCTTTCAAGATACATTGCGCTGTTACATGGCACGTTCCCGTTTTGCTGACGGTGATCTCCGCTTCTTCGAATTTCAGCATATCCAGGCACTTTTCTGCGCTAATGTCTGCAACCATTGCTGAGCCTGTTTTCTGTATTTGGTACAGAAGTTCCTCCGCCTCATCTTCCAGATCTCTTCTCTCCCGATCAACACGCTCTAAAATGCCGCTGTGAACCAAAGAAGAAACATAGGTACTGTTTATTGCGTCAGCTCGCGCACGGTTTTCGGCATTCTGCCGTTGAATATCCATCGCCGTCGCAAGGCCCGCTGCCGACCCAGCAAGGCCGCTGGCAATGCCGCCATGGATGGCCCAATCTGCATCTCGCGGTGTTGCTACAGGGGGCATAGTCAATGCAGAATAGCCCTGCGACATTTGGTAAGCCCCTTTTGATGTCTTTTTGTATTGATCATGCAGCATCGCAAGACGCTTCTCTCGCCCGGAATAATCTGCATATTTCCCCAATTCTGCACACCTTTGACGTTCCTCATTTCGCAACGTTTCCAACTCTGCTTCTCTTTTGCGCCGGGCTTTCTCGTTCTTTTCTCGTCTTTCTTTCTGTGCCAATGCTGATGCCTCAAGAAAAAAAGTTTTTGCATCCGCATCTCCCAACTGCATTGTACCGGCGATCTGCGTGATTATTTGCAGATCCTCTTCCGATTGAATCGCAGTGACGCCTGCTTTTTTGCACATCTGATAGAAGTTCCGCAGTTTTTGATTGTCCTGTTCTGCTGCCTGCCGCGCGCTGCGCTCCTTTTCTTTTTGTTTCTCTTCTATGCTCCATTTTATACAAAAGAAAAAGAGCAGCCCGATTGCAGATGCAATTATGATAATAACCCCGCTTACTCCAAATGTGGCACCCAAAACGACAATAAGAAGAATCAGAAACAGCGCGATCATGGAATTCCCTCCCTAAAACAAAAAAGTGTGCAGCCCAATGCAGGGCTACACACCGAAAAACGCATAGCCCCAATTCTTGCCACACAATTATTCGACGAATCCAAAGGATGCCAAATTAAGGGGTGCATTTTACCAATGTAAAGACGCATCCTTCGACTCGTCAAAATATATAATTGTGTGGCAAAATTATCTTATCATAGCTCCTTTCGTATTTCAACACTTTTCCATCAGGTGACGCCATCAGGATCATTCAAAACCGCCGCGTCAGCGGCACATCACTTTTTCACTTTTACTTATTCCTTCCCAAAATCGGCCCCGAATTTTAGTGAACAGTGAATCGTGAAGAAGTAAAAAGTAAATCGGCAGCCTTCTTGCGAAGACTGCCGATTTTGGAGGTGCCGCCCAGATTTGAACTGGGGAGTGAAGGTTTTGCAGACCTTTGCCTTACCACTTGGCCACGGCACCGGATATGAAAATAGGAATGCGCTGAGGCATTCCTATTTTATTTGGAGCGGGTGACGAGGCTCGAACTCGCTACCTCCACCTTGGCAAGGTGGCGCTCTACCGGATGAGCTACACCCGCATAATGTGGTGCCTCCGGTCGGAGTTGAACCAACGACACGCGGATTTTCAGTCCGCTGCTCTACCTACTGAGCTACAGAGGCATGTTGAGGCGAGATAAACTCGCCTCATCATACATTATGGCGACCCGGAACAGACTCGAACTGTCGACCTCCAGCGTGACAGGCTGGCGTGCTAACCGACTGCACCACCGGGCCAGATAAATGGTGGAAAGTACAGGGCTCGAACCTGTGACCCCTTGCTTGTAAGGCAAGTGCTCTCCCAGCTGAGCTAACCTTCCATTCCACACTAGCCGCTCTCGCGGCGCCGCATCTCTCAGCGACATCGATATTATAATCAGGTCGGGCCAAAAAGTCAAGCATTTTTTTCAAATTCGCAGACTTTTTTTGCAGACGCTCAAAAAGTTTGGTTTTTTCCGTTTTTTCAGAAATTCTCATCATGGTTCAGCCCAAAGCTTGCAAAGACCGCGTCCTGTATGCTATCATACTTCGTGCCGGAGCCCGCGGGAACGGAAAAACACAGCGCGTAGCAGAAGCTTTCGTCGCAAAGAAGCTCCGCGCGGTAGACCCGCGTCCCCTCGTCCCCTGCTGCGCTCCACGCAAAATCATACGCCGGGAGCGAAAAGCGCGTCGTGGCGACCTTTTCCACGCGCTCTGCGTCAAAGCCCGTGAGCTGTTCGATGGCGGCGTCGGCGTCGGCTGTTGGAAGAACGCAGGCGGTGATCTCATACGAGCCGTCCGGGGCCGCGTAGACCTGTGGTGTGCCGGTGTCCGCAAAGCTCTGGCAGACGGTGCCGTCCGGCGCTGCAAAGACGATGGAGGACGGCGCATGGGCCGATACGGGCAGCGGCAGCTCATCGTTGACCGTCTCCCACACGGGCGCATTGGAGACGCACGCGCACAGCAGGACCGTCATGGCCAGCGCGAGCATCGAAGCAGAAAAAGAACGCATAGCAAAACCTCCGGCTAAAAATTTGAAAGAAGGTGTCCAATGGAAAAGGTGCTTGGTTGCTACCTGCTTCTAATCAATGCGGCGGGGTTCACGATTATGTGTCTGGACAAGCTGTTGGCCAAAAAAGGCGCCAGGCGCGTGCCGGAGCGGACGCTGCTGCTGCTTGCCTTTCTCGGCGGCAGTCTCGGAAGCCTTCTGGGAATGCTCCTGGCCCACCATAAAACGCGCAAGCCGAAGTTTTATCTTCTCGTGCCGCTTTTCCTCGCGCTGCATAGCGCCGCAGTCATCTGGTGGTACCTTTTCAGATAACAAAAAAGCAGGAAGATCGCTCTTCCTGCTTTTCGTATCAGAGTTCGCAGTTGCCGACGGTTCTCGGGAACGGAAGCACATCGCGGATGTTCGAGATGCCGGTCAGGTACATGACGCAGCGCTCAAAGCCGAGGCCGAAGCCTGCGTGGCGCGTCGAGCCGTATTTACGAAGATCGAGATAGAAGCCGTAGTCCGAAGGCTTGAGGCCGAGCTCGTTCATGCGGGAAAGAAGCGTGTCGTAGTCGTCCTCACGCTGGCTGCCGCCGATGATCTCGCCGATGCCGGGAACGAGGCAGTCCATCGCCGCGACGGTCTTGCCGTCTGCGTTGAGCTTCATGTAGAACGCCTTGATCTCCTTCGGATAATCGGTGACGAAGACCGGACGCTTGAAGATCTGCTCGGTCAGATACCGCTCGTGCTCGGTCTGAAGGTCGCAGCCCCAGAAGACCTTGTAGTCGAACTTGTCGTTGTGCTTCTCGAGAAGCTCGACGGCCTCGGTGTAGGTCACGTGGCCGAATTCGCTCGTCATGACGTGGTTGAGCCGGTCAAGAAGGCCCTTGTCGACGAACTGGTTGAAAAACGCCATCTCTTCCGGCGCGTTCTCCAGAACGTAAGCGATGACAAACTTGATCATGTCCTCGGCAACACGCATATCGTCCGACAGATCGGCGAACGCCATCTCCGGCTCGATCATCCAGAACTCGGCGGCGTGGCGGG
>ERZ808240.5071-NODE-5071-length-11007-cov-8.255022_pt1 | contig 11007 bp, 17 predicted proteins | sample MGYA00521084_ERZ808240 | MGnify/ENA primary metagenome ERZ808240 (study PRJEB31516, sample SAMN03275571) | gut metagenome | biome: mammalia-associated habitat; material: feces | host: Papio cynocephalus | place: Kenya | collected 2012-08-06 ... | reverse complement strand
CTCTAAACATAATCAGAGACCACCGCATCACCAAGGCGATAAGTTTAACAAGAAAACATAAATAAAATGGCAAAGTTAGATACAACGTTATCTGTAAAGATAATCAAAGACATGGAGAAAGGTAGCATTGAGTTGGTAAACCCAAGTACGGATGGAGCTGAAATTCCAGCAATACTATTCTGCAAGCTCTTGGAGGCTATGCACAAAGTTGAGGTTGAATGGAACGAACAACTTAGAAAGGGATAGCTTATGTACAAGCGAGATAGCATTTTCGGCAAGATTAACTATTGGTTTCGTGTTAATCAGCTCTGGCTGAGTGGCAAGAAACGAAAGTATCAAGATACCTTGTGGTGGAAGCGAATAGGAAACGCTGACAGACGCAAGGCAGTTAAAGAACTAGATAAAGCATTGAGTGTATGAAAGAAAAGAAAGTATTAAACCTATCACTCACTAAGGAGTGGTACGAGAAGGTAGCTTCGGGAGAAAAAGACCGAGGAATATAGGGAGATAAAAGACTATTGGATGGTTCGTTTGTTTCCAAATCACTTTAAGAAGAAGTGCGATGGACGACCATCTAGTTGCGCTAACTGCATGAAGGCAACTTTGCAAAGAACAGACTATAATGATTTATGTGACGATAAGTTTACCCATGTCCGCTTCACCAACGGCTACCCAAAAGGTGGTGAACCTTGCATCGAGAAGGAAATCGTTAGCATCACCATCGGCAAGCCAAAGAAAGGGCTTTGCCCAGACAAGTGGTTGGATAAGGAGTTTTTCGTAATTAAGTTCAAGTAGTATGGATAAGTTAGAACAACATATAGTGAAGATGCAAGGTATCTTTGATTGCCTTTTGATGCAAAAGAAAATCAACAGAGACCTTAGTAGGTTGTTAAGTACAGGATTGGAATTGATATACCAAGCATCGCAAGTTTACAGCAAGCCAAAATCAAAGGCAACATTCAGCGAGGTTGAGAAATACGTGAACGACCACATCAATATGGCTGACACAGAAATCTTGGCAGCCGAGTTAGAAAGAAGACAAGAATATAACAAAGAATGATATGGGAATAGTAGCATTAATATTCGCTGTGGTAGCTTTTCTGTCAGTCGTTGCAATGATATATTTCAGTGCGAAATACGACAAGCTGAAAGCGGAATACGAGTACCTTAGAAAAGGTATCACGATGATAGAGAAAGAAAGGAAGATGTATCAGTTGCGCAAGAACGATTCTACAAGCACCGAGTTATTTTATAGGTTGAAGTATCATGGTGCGATTGATAGCTTCTTAGATGTAGTGTTTAAAAGATAAAGCCTTGGGCGGCTTAATGAACCCAAACATAAGTATTAATGAGCAGAGGAAAGCATTTTAGTGCAGAAGAAATCGAGTTTATCAAGGTCAATGCCTTGGTTATGACAACGACTGAGATAGCTAATAAGCTCGGTCGTAATTATTGGGCTATACATCGAAAGATGCAAGAGATGGGCATTAGCAAGAGTCACGTGTTCACCGCAGACGAGGATTTCATCATCCGTCGTATGTATGGCAAGTATTCAGCAAAAGCTATTGCAACTAAGATTGGAGTTGACGAGAACGCCATCTATAACCGTTGCAAGAAGCTTAAGTTAACAAAGAAAGGAGGTGCCAAATGATTGTTGTAGTTACAGCGATGGATAAGGAGTACAACCTTATAGAAAAGTGGCTAGAGAAGTCAGAAGTAAGCGATGTCACGCTTATAAAGACAGGAATTGGCAAGGTCAACGCAGCAAGCACCCTGAGTGAGTTTTTGGTTTCAACCAAAGGAGTTGATAAAGTATTATCTGTAGGTTGTGCAGGAGCAGCAATATCAGAATTAAAAGTTGGAAATATTGTTATAGGTAATTCTTATTGCTATCATGATGTGTATTGTGGGGAGCAAAACGCAAACGGTCAAGTCCAGGGTATGCCAGCTGTTTTTCCATCTGATTTCACTTCACTCAAAGAACCAGAGAGGTTTACCTTCGGAACCATTGTGACAGGTGATTGGTTTGTTACAACGAGAGAGAAGGTAGAGTCCATCAAGAATTTCTTACCTGCGTCATACAATGTATGCGCCATAGATATGGAATCGGCAGCTTTGGCACAGGTTTGTTACAAGAAAAACATCCCCTTCACATCAATTCGTGTGATAAGCGACAATCCTTTACTCCCAAACCAAGATACACAATATCAAGGTTTTTGGGACGACATGGCAGATAAAGCATTTCAAACATTAACAGAATTATTATGATACCAAGTTTTCAAGTTGATCATACGAAACTAGAGCCGGGTCTTTATGTTTCGAGAGTAGATAAGTGGGGATTGGAGAATGCAACCACCTTCGACATCCGTGTATGTAAACCAAATAAGGATATGATGACACCAGAAATAGCTCACACTATAGAGCATTTGATGGCGGACTATTTACGCAACGAAAGCCCTTTGAGCAATTCCGTTCTTTATTTCGGTCCAATGGGTTGTCTTACTGGGTTCTATTTAATCCTTAAAGGAGAATGGAACAGCAAGATTATCAGAAATTGGATAGTTGACGCTTTCAAGGCGTGCTCTAAAGCGGAACATATTCCTGGAGCATCAGAAGTGGAGTGCGGAAATTACAAGCTCAATGACTTAGAGGGAGCTAAAGAGTTATGTGACATGTATTCTGTATATCTTGCTGGAGTAAGTATAGATAAGCTTATTTATCCTGATTAACCTTTATAAGTAAGTATAAAGTATTTAATCATTAAGTATATTTCCTAAAATATATTTGGTGATTAAATACTTTTTTTTTAATTTTGCAGCATACTTATAGCTATAACTTCGTACTGGGATTTTCTTTGTATATATTGTTTAATTAAATATTTAGTTAGAATGAAAAAGAAAACGAAGTTAGTTTTTAATGTCCTGAAACTCAAGTCAAAGGCCTTGGGGTTCAATAAGGATGAGTTAGAGGGTATTGCTGCCGATGTTGCCAATAACTTTGAGCTCGACGAAGAAGCCTCGGAAGAGGATGCAAACGCAGAGATTGAAAAGCAGGTTGATGCGGTTCTTCCTTTCCTTAAGATTGCGCAGAAATCAGCGCAGCGTACTATCCAGAACTTCAAGGATAGTATTGACGATAACGATGACATTGACAATGATTCAGATGACACCGGTATCAAAAGAAACAATCACAAGCCAAAAGAAAAAGAAGAGAAGGTGCCAGCATGGGGGCAAGCTCTCATCGAGCAGAACAAAGCTTTACAAACCATGGTACTTGGGATAAAGACAGACCGTGAGTCAGATGGTCGTCGTAGCAAGTTGAAGGCACTTCTCAAAGACAAGGGTACGTTCGGAAAATCCGTTCTGAAGAGCTTTGACAGAATGAAGTTCGAGAACGAATCTGAGTTTGATGAGTTCTATGATGGTGTGGTTGAGGATTTGGCAGCTATCGATCAAGAGCGTGCGAATGAAGGTTTGGGCAAGCTCGGTGCTCCATCAGGCCCAGAGCACAAGGAAGACCCGAAGCCCGAAGTTATGAAGGACGACGAGATTGAAGCTTTAGCCGACACATTGTAACATTTAACAGTTTAGATTATGTATGGCGTAAGTGAAACGACAGTTTTTGATTCAGGCAAAGAGTCTGTAATCATCAGAAATTACGTGAACGGCATCATGGGTGGTGTCGTTCTCGACATGACAGGGTTCACTGGTGACTTTATTCAGTGCGGCCATATCATCATCCGCGACAAGTCAACAGGCGAGTACAAGCCAATGCCTGTATCGGGCAGTGCCTATGCTTCTTTGCCAGGAACTTGCGAGTATGTTGGTATCTGTATGACAACAGCACCAAAGGACACCCCTCATGTAGGTGTTATGACAGCAGGAGAGGCTAACGACAAGGCCGTTCCTTATCCTGTTGAGAGTATTAAGGAAGCCTTGAAGACAGCAGTTCCAACTCTTCAGTGGGGGCATGACGCAGTAAAGTAAGGAGGTTAGCATATGCAACAGAGTTCATTGTTTCTCAAATATATTTTGAGTTTCTTCCCAATCTTGAAGACCTTGATTGAGAAGGTTAATGGTAAGCGTAAGAACGAGCTTACCTATCTGCATAAAGATACAAGCATTCTTCGCCGTGTCTATTCTCCAGACAACAAATGGGAGGCTGACACAGTAGATACCTCTTACGTAGCAGCCGACTACGTAGCAGTTGACTCACCTGTTCCATTGAAGTCTCGTGACAAGATTTCAACAGCAAGTGGCAAGTTGCCAAAGATTGGTATGAAGAAGACCTTGAAGGAGTCGGAAATCCTTGCTCTCCGCTTGATGGAGGCACAGGGTGAGCAGGCTTCGGAGATTCGCAGAAAACTTGCACAGGATCCAGTAGCATGTAATGTCGGTGTTGACGAGCGCAACGAGTATGCACTGCTTTATGGTCTCTCCAATGGCTATGTAGCTATTCGTGATGAGGATAACCCGAAGGAGCTGCTTCGCATTACCTATCGTTACTTGGAGGACAATATCCTAGGCATTAATAGCCTTGACGATGGAATTACGGTCGCTGACTTGAAGAATTGTATCGAGCGTGCTTCCAACGATGGTAACACTATTGTTCAGTTCTGGATTAGCAAGACTAAGTTCGACGCATTAAAGAAGTCGCAGGATGCACGTGAGCTTGTGGCTAACTACCGTGGTCAGACTTACGATTCTCAGACGAAGCTCCCTGTTCCTAACGCAAGCGTATTCCAAGAGGCGTTCTTGGATGAGACCGGCGTTTCATTCCGAATTATCAATCGTACTGTTCGTTTGGAGCAGGATGGTGTTAAGAAGAGCGTCAAGCCTTGGAACAACAACATGATTATTGGTGTATGCTCCAATATGATTGGTGCCCTCGTTTACGGACAGGTAGCTGAGGCAACAAACCGAGTGGCAGGTGTCGAGTATCAGCAGATTGACTACAAGCTCATTTCTCAGTACTCAACCACAGACCCTTTGCGTGAGACTACTGCTATCCAGGCATACTGTCTCCCGGTTATCGAGGACGTTGATACAATCTATCAGATTGATACAACTAAGGCAGACCCTGTCGTTGAAGTTAACAAGGAAGAGGAAGCCAAGGACTCTGACGATGTCAAGGTAACCATTTCGGGGCAGGCATATAAGAAGCCAGAGGCTATCGCGACATTGAACGGTCTCGGTGCCTCTCTTGCTAGCGATGCTTCTGACAAGGATGTGATTGAAGCCTATAACGCTCTTCCTCCTGTGAAGAAGAAGCAGTTCACGGACAATGCCGAAAAAGCTAGTGAATAATTATGAAGACAATCGGACAAGCTTTAGTGGATGAAATCCACATTCCTATCCCCTATGGGTTCATCGAGAACGCTTGCATCAAGCGAGACCTAAACATAGAGGATGAGTTTGATAGTGCAGTAGCCAAAAGCGATGCCTATAAAGGAACGCTTGCCGATTGTCTGCTATCTCTCATACAAGCCGTTAGCTTCTCCGAGTCGGACAAATCCATCGGTTCCCTCTCGGAAGACCAGCGTAAGGCTATTTTAGTTCAAGTGAATAGATTGTATAACGCTATCGGGGAGGAGGAGGTAACACTCTCTCCTCAGCCGACTGTTTACATTAATTGCTGATGAGTCTATTGAGTTTCCACGCTTCCAAGCTGTATCGCCAATCCAAGGTTGATGGCTACACTGATGATGATGGCAACTACCATCAAGGGAAATCCGAATGGCAGTTCTGTTGTGATTGTGATGTCGTTCCAGCAGGAGAGGCGAATAAGATAGTCATTCCAGATGGGTCTATTGATTACTACTCCTATGAGGTGTACAACCTCCCTGTAGGACTTAAAAAGTTCGAATACGGGGATTTTGTTAAGCTAGTCCTTTTAGAAGGCGAGGAGGTAATCAGAAAGGTTAAGGGATTCCACCGTTATCAACTTCAAAGTAAGCTATGGGTATAAGAATGACAACAAGCGCAGCCTCTCTTGATGCCTTCCTGCAAAGGGCCGCAAGGAAGTTACAAGAGAATGTGTTGAAAGCACTCAGCAAGCTAGGCGACGAGTCTGTGGTTAGAATACGTAACAGGTCTGCAAAGGAAAGTTGGATAGATCATACGGGAAACCTCAGAAGCTCCATAGGATTCGCTGTATATGAGCAAGGCAGCAAGTATATGGAGTCAGCCTTTGCACAGGTTCTAGGTGGATCTGACGGCTCAGCAAAGGGCAAGAAGATGATAAATGACCTGGCAAAGGAATATTCCAAAGTTTACGCTTTAGTTGTCGTTGCCGGCATGGAATACGCTGGTGAGGTTGAGGCACTAGAAAGTAAGGACGTTCTCGCTTCTACGAGGTTATGGGCCACCTCGGTCGTAGAGCAACGTATAAATACTGCGATAGACTCAGCAATCAATGAAATCAATAAGTGGAAGTTATGAAATCAGACGGAGCAATCAAAACAGATGTATATCGCTACATCAACAAGAGTGGATTTATGAGCAATGTCAACGGCAAGCTGTCGAAGACCAAAAGACCTCATAATTCCCATGCCGAGGACGTAGTAATTTCCATCTTGGCTAACGAGGGAACGCAGCTACAAAAGGCAATCGTAAATGTAAATATTTATATACAAGACTTAGACGTAGAAGGTCAGTTTGAGGAGAACACCATCAGGCAAGACGAAATTTGCGAAAAGTCTTGGAAACTCTTAGAAAAGTTCAGAACTGACGAGTATGTTGCTCATGCCATTGAGCAGAGAGTTTACACTACAGAGTCGGGTGAACATGTAATAAATAATCAAGTTGAATATAAACTTATAAATGAGTAAATTATGTCAGTAACAGCATGGGGCAAATGCTCTATTTTCGTTCAGCCAGTAGGTTCACAAAAGAACGAGTGGGACAAGCTCGACACACCAAAGGAGGACACCACTCAGGTTAATCCTACAAAGGGTGATACCATGACGCAGACCGAGGAAGGTGGCGGAACAGTTGACCGTAAGACAAAGAAGTCCACTTACGAGTTGGTCTATCAGCTCTTCGTCAAGAAGGGAATCGCACAGCCTTTCAAGACCATCGACGGTGTTATCGAAGGTAACTATCGAGTTGCGGTTCAGCCAGAGGATGCTGAGTTGCCAGGCGTTTACATGGGTAACACCACCATTGGCGCAGAGGAAGCATTCACGTCAGCAGATGGTGCTCTCATCACCTACACACACTCTGCACTCATTCCAGAAGGCGATGTGGTAGCAAAGACCACAAACGCTAAGAACGAGGACGTGTATTGCGCTTACCGCTGGCGTGTTATCACTGCAACAAAGGGTGCTAGCAACAAATACGCTTTGAAGTTCAGCCATCCACAGGACGGTGCAACAGCTCCAACGGAAATTAAGGAGACCTATTCAGGATCCGAATAGCGCATATTCTAATATCCCTTCGCCGATTGAGGGTATCAGTCGGCAACCTACCCAAGTAGCTCAGTTGGCCAGAGCGAGGTCAATAGTCCGTCAGTCATGTAAATCCACAGACCTTCAAAAGGTGGTTTAAAGGCGCAGGTTCGAGTCCTGCCTTGGGTGCTAATATTTAAATTCGAGTGATATGAAAGAATTGGGAATCATAATATCGAACGTACTCACCGACATGCCGATAGGCTTTGACGATGAGAAGGGTAATCATTTCAACATTTACCCGGTCACATTGGGTAAGATGTATCTTACCTCTCAGTTGGTAGATAGCTTGGAGCTAGACAAAGAGTTACTACGAGTCAATCCATTCCTGGAGGCGTTACGCATTGTGAACGCCAAGAGAGAGGAATGCTGCCGACTTATCGCATATCACACGCTCAACACCAAAAAGGACATTCTCAACAACACATTGGTAAGGGCGCAGCAGAAGCTAATATCTTTCTTCTCCAACGAAGACATAGCAACTCTTCTCATATCCATCCTAAAGAATAATTCCTACCAAACGATAGAAGAAGAAACCGGAATGGTAGAAGAAGCCAAGCGTATGGCAAAGGTCAACGCTGCAAAGAAGTCTTCCAATCAGTTCGTTTTCGGAGGCAAGACCATTTGGGGCTCGCTCATAGACGCAGCTTGCGAGAGATACGGGTGGACGTTCGACTACGTGGTATGGGAAATATCATATAACAATCTGACTCTCATGCTGAAAGACAAGGTTACTTCCATCTATCTCTCAGACGAGGAGATGAAGAAGTCACACATCGTAGGAGCAAACGAGGAGGTTATCAACGGCAATGACAGGGAGGCTGTTATGAGGGCGGTGAAAGAGTCCGAGGCTGAGATTTAACCGATTGCCACCTGCGCACGCACGCGAGAGTTACCAAATCGAACACTCACTTTGGGTGTTTTCTCGGGATTTCTTTATAACTAAGTATAAATTTGAGGAAAAATAGAACATTATGCCAAGCATTAAATTCGATACAATCGTCGAGACTGCCAAGGTTGTTTCGGGATTCCGAGACATTCAGAACGCCGTTCATCAGACCGCAGAGAGGGTCGAGAAGGACGGCAAGTCCATCGACGATGTAATCTCCAATATACAGAATAGATTCAATATCGCCATTGGTGGTTGGAGCATAGGCAAGTTCGTCAACCAGATGATGCAGGTCCGGGGTCAGTTCCAACAGACGGAAATGGCATTCAAGACCATGTTGCAGTCAGAGGAGAAAGCGAACGCTCTTATGCAGCAGATGATTCAAACCGCTGCCATCACTCCATTCGGCGTGGAGGACGTTACCGAGGGAGCGAAGCAGTTGCTAGCCTTCAACGTGGCAGCCGAGGATGTCAACAAAACCTTGATAGGGTTGGGCGATGTAGCGGCAGGCATGGGCTTGAACCTCTCCGATTTGGTTATGCTCTATGGTACGACCATTGCTAAGGGAAAGATGGATACTATGGACTTGTACCAATTCCTCAACCGAGGCATTCCTATCGCCGACTCCCTTGCCAAGGTGATGGGGCTTGACGTTACCAATGCCATCAAGGAGGTTCAGAAGCAGATCAAGGCAGGCAAGGTCACAAGCGATGTGTTCATACAGGCTATGCAGAACATGACTGCCGAGGGAAGTAAGTTCGGTGGCTTGATGGAAGCCCAGTCAAAGACAATCACTGGTCAGATAAGCAACATTAAGGATGCCATCGAGCAGATGTTCAACGAGCTAGGTAAGTCACAGGAAGGAGTAATCAACACTGGGCTGAATATCGTTTCCACTCTCGTTGAGAATTGGGAGACCGTAGGAAAGGTGCTTATGACGGTAGTAACCGCTTATGGAGCTTACAAGGCTGCAGTGATAGCAATGATAGCCGTATCAAAGGCGCAGATTGCCTGGGAGAGCGCAAAGGCATTCATTTCCCTTGCTAAATCCATAACAACAGCAAAGGATGCGATGGCTCTATTCAATCTCGTTTCCTCGTCAAACGTTTTGGGTCTTGTATTAGGCGCAGTCGCTGCTGGTATAGCAGCTTTTAACCTATTCGGCAACAGTGTGGAGGATGCGGCGACCAAGACAACAAAGTTCACAGAGAGTGCAAACGAGGCTTCCAGCAAGGTCGAGACCCTGGTTTCCATCTTAAAGGTTGCCAAGGAAGGCTCAAAGGTTTACAAGGACACCATCAAGGAACTGTCGAACATATACGATAATTACGGCATTCAGATTGACAGGATCAAGGAGGATGAAAGTAACCTCATAGATGTCAAGCAGCAGGAAATAGACAAGTCCAACCAACTCATTGAGCAAATCAAGTTGGAGGCAACGGAGCGCAATCGTGCCAACGCTATCTCCAAGGCTAACGAAGATTATAACAATCGTGTAGATGCAGCCCAACAGAGCCTTTTGGATAAGCTCAAAGACTACGGTAACTCCAGTAGCGGTATCGCCGTAGGAATCGAGAACATAGTTTCTGACAAGGTTATCAAGCAGTTCGATGAGTTGACACAGAAGATGTCTGGGCTTAATGAGCATTCCAAGGAATACCAAAAGTACTTGAAACAGTACAACCAGCTTGAAGGTTCTCTCATTGCGGAATCAGAAAAGCTTGCCAAGTCTTTCGGGTTTACAGGTGACAAAACAAAAGATGCTCGTAAGGCTTTGGTAGGTTATTTATATGAGTTACGAGCTTCCAAGAAAATTCATACAGAAGAGACGGATAACGTCAACAAGGCAGCCGATGCCACAGAGGACTTTGGTGATAAGGCTACCTCTACCAAGGATAGAATTAAAGCCTTACAGAAACAACTCCAAGGAGCAGGAGAAGACGTTCACACCCTCTACAATAGAGTCAAGGAGTTTATGCAGAACTATTCTGACAACAACATAAACTTCCACGTCAACTTCGATGCTAAGATACCAGGGTGGATGCAGAACATGAATATCCCGGAGCTTGGTCGGTTAGGCAAGTATTTCTCAGCATTGGCTAGAGACCTTGCAAACAACAAGAAGTCCGGTGCCAAGGTCAACGGCAAATGGATGTCAACCAACGAGATTGCACAGCGTGGTTACGACTACACCCACGCAGCCAATGATAAGCAAACGAAGGTTGACGAGGATAACAAGCGTAAGCAGCGTGAAAAGGAAGAGGCAGAAGCCAATGCCAAGAAGAACGCTGCCAAGGCAAAGAAAGCTGCCTCAGATGCCAAGAAGCAAGCGGAAGACCGCAAAAAAGCCCAGGAAGAGCTGAACGAGGATTTGAAGCAGCTTCAACAGGAGAATACAGACAACGACATATCTCAGATGCGTGAAGGCACTGAGAAGAAACTTGCCGAAATCAAGAACGACTACGCAAAGCGCAAAGCCGAGATTGACAAGCAGGAAGCCGAGTTCAAGAAGAAGAACAAAGAGGCTGGCAAGAAAGAAACCCTCACCACCGCCCAGTCTGATGCCCTATCAAAGGCAAGAGACCTCGCTACCAAAGACTACAACAAGAAGTTGGATGAGGTGAATAGAGAAGCCCTTACCTCAATGCGTGACTACTTGAAGGAATACGGC